>OCZT010002542.1_pt1 | contig 18788 bp, 14 predicted proteins | sample 1539031 | NCBI WGS metagenome assembly OCZT01 (sample SAMEA3539308, study PRJEB22396) | soil metagenome | biome: tundra; feature: field; material: soil | place: USA | collected 2010-05 | depth 0.15 m | reverse complement strand
TTATATTCCGGAAGAAGGCATTTATTTTCAACGGCATGACTTTCGTTAACGGGATCTTTTATGCAGCAATACTTATTCTTTTTGTAATTGCAACTAAATTAACCACTGCAGCAAACGCAATTTTCCTTCAATACACTGCCCCCATTTATGTGCTGGTATTTGAACCACTGGTAAATAAAACAGAATTCAAGAGAATAAATGTAATTACAATTCTTGTATGCTTTGTGGGGATGATATTATTTTTTATGGGGGAACTTTCATTTGCCCATATTGAAGGAAATATAGTTGCCCTTTTATCAGGGATTGCATTTGCGGCTTTCCTTATAGGAATGAGAAACAATAAGCATGAATATCAGTTCAGCACAATTTTTTATGGGAATATAATCATTACTCTTATTTGCCTTCCTATGCTGGGATCTTTTAATGCAATAAAGACAACAGATCTACTGATGGTTGCTTTCCTGGGAATTTTCCAAATAGGAATTGCATATGCAATATTTACTTATGGGTTGAAGAGAGTATTTGCGATAGAGGCATCTTTAATCGGAATGATAGAGCCTGTGCTGAATCCTGTATGGGTAATGATTTGGTATGGGGAAGTCCCTTCTTTTCCTGCAATTACAGGGGGAGTGATAATAATTTCAGCAATAGCTTTCAGAACATTTATAAAGGAGACATATACATCCAGTAAGATGAAGAAAAAGTTTACCTGATTATTTCAACTTCTTTTTCGTAATTCCGGATGATATCATAATACATAACAGGGAATGGAGCGGATTTGTGGGTTTTAGGGTCAACATGAACCAAGACTCCTAAACCATCAGCAATTATTTTTTTTGTTTTTGCGTTTTCGATTATATGCTCGTATGTAAGGGAGGAGTCCCTAATAAGGGTGATACGAGTATAAACATTAAGTTCATCATCAAAGCGGGCGTGTTCAAAATAATTTATTTCATTTCTTACAATGAAATAAAGGCGTCCATCGGAGAACCAGCCACCTTCAGGCATTAGTCCAACTTCCTTAATATATTTAAATCTTGCCTCGTCAAAGTAGACCAGATAGACTGAGTTGTTGCAAACGCCTAGCATATCCACTTCATTGAACCTGACCGTAATGGTTGTTTTATGTTTGAATTTAATTAAGTCTGTCATAATTATTCAAATACTTCCTTTAGAATTTTTTTTGTTTTATCAATATCGGAGAAACTGACATCGAGATGAGTAATTGCCCTAAGGAAATCAATTTTACCGGCACTGAGGAGGAGTCCTTTTTCCTTGCATTTTGCCAAAGCTTTATCAACTGAAATATTCAGAGATTTGAAGATAATTATATTTGTCTGGACAGCATCAAGGTCAATTTTAATTGATTTCATTCCACTCAATACTTCAGCAAGCATTTTTGCTTTGCGATGATCTTCTTCGAGACGGCTGATATTATTTTTTAGTGCATATAATCCGGCAGCAGCGAGGATGCCAAGTTGTCTCATTCCCCCGCCCCAAGATTTCCTGATGCGGAAAGCTTCTGTGATAAAGTCTTTTGAGCCTGCAATTATGGAACCCACAGGAGCACCAAGTCCTTTGGACAAGCAACAGGAGATGGTGTCAAAATATTTTGCATATTCTTTGACAGAAATGCCAGATGCAACAGAGGCATTCCAAATTCTTGCACCATCGAGATGATAGTGCATGTTATATTTCTTTGCGAGTTTTCCGAGTTCAATAATATTATCGAGCGGTTGTATAGTACCCCCTGCTCTGTTATGAGTATTTTCAACTTCAATAACTTTAGAGCGGGGCATATAATAAGCGCTGAGCGGGCGTATTGCAGGCTCGACCTGATCGGGAGTTATTACACCCATTTTACCATCGAGAGGATATAACTGAATGCCGCTCAATTTAGCCGGGGAACCGGATTCATAGTTAAAGATATGACTATCTTTCTCGCAAATAACCTCATCACCGGGATTAGTTAAAACGTTAAGGCAGAGCTGGTTTCCCATAACGCCGCTTGATACAAATAGAGCGGCTTCTTTACCCAGAAGGTCGGCTGCATATTCCTGTAATGCATTTACAGTAGGATCTTCCTGAAAGACATCGTCGCCGACTTCAGCTTCAAACATTGCCTTTCTCATTTCAGGGGAAGGGCGGGTTACAGTATCGCTTCTCAAATCAATATATTTTTCCATAGACTTTAATATTTTACTTTATAAAGAAATAGACCTTTTGCTGGAACTGCCTCACCGGCAGATTCCCTATCTTTTGTATTTATTACTTCGCGAAGATAATCAATATTTAAATTTAATTTAAGTGTATGCAACAGAGTGCCGACCATTGTCCTAACCATACCATGAAGATAGCGATCGGCTTCAACGTAAAAGATAACGAGCTCTTTCCATTCTTTCCACCGGATATTATGAATAAAGCAGATCTTGTTTTCGGTTTCTGACGCTTTACGGGAAAATGCAGTAAAATTCTTTTCACCGAATAAATATTCAGACAGGGAATTTAATTTATCACAATTTATTGGTCCATGATACCACCAGGAATACTTATCATAAAAGGGAGATTTACCTTTTGATATGAGATAAATATAGCTTCTTTTAACAGCGTCATATCTTGCATGAAAATCCTCATTAACTTCCACGATAGTTTTTACAGCGATATCACGAGGAAGAATGGAATTCAGGGAATGCTTAAATCTATAAAGATCGAGCTCGTTATCTGTCCTGAAGTTGGCTGTTTGTCCAAGAGCGTGAACACCGGAGTCAGTTCTACCAGCCCCAATAAGATTTATTTTTTCATTTACTATTTGGCTGATGCTATCCTGGAGTACACCCTGAACCGATGAAGCATTTAACTGAATCTGCCAGCCGGCATAATTTGTTCCATCATATTGGACTATCAGCTTATAATTTCTCAAGATGCAATTAACAATTTATATTAAATAAAGATTCCAGGTTAAAAATTACGTTAATTTAATTTATATATAAAATTAAACTAGTTATTTTGATGGTAAACCGATTAAAAATGAATGTTCTGTTTACTCTTATGGTTAAATCTTAAAGTAAGGAGAACGGCGGAAGTAATCAGTCCGAACATAAGTCCAATCCAAATGCCCTGAACACCGAGGTTATAAGGAAATCCCAGGATATATCCGACAGGCAGACCAATCACCCAATAGGCAATAAATGTAACCAAGGTAGGAATTTTAACATCGGTCAATCCCCTTAATATTCCTATTCCCACAGCCTGAGTGCCATCAAATATCTGGAAAAGAGCAGCAATAATAAGGAGTGAAGAAGCGATTGAAATAACAGCAGGGTCTTTAATATAAAAAGCAGGCAGATTATTCCGGAACACTATAAATATTATTCCGAAACAGGCCATCAGGGCTTCGCCAAGCAATATAGCAGTAAAGCCTGCACGTCTTGTTTCAGTAATATCCTTTTTGCCTACCCCATTGCTAACTCGAATGCTTCCGGCAGTTGAAATTCCCAGTGTACACATAAATGAAATTGACGCAAGATTGAGACCTATCTGATGAGCGGCAAGCTGATCGGTACCAAGCCAGCCGACCATGATTGCGGCAAAAGTGAATGCACCAACTTCAAAGAAATACTGTACTGCGCTTGGTACACCGAGAGCCAGTATCTTTTTAATAATTAAGAGATTGATATGTTTAATCCGCAGGCTCAAGTTCAAATACCTATACCTTGAGGAATAGTAAATATATATTGAAATTGAGAGCATCATAAAGATACGTGAGCTGAAGGTAGCGACACCGGCACCATTTAATCCTAATGCCGGCATTCCGAATTTTCCATAAATTAAGGTCCAGCCGACCAACCCATTAATGATATTTGCGGTTATAGAAATTATCATACCTGGTCTCATTACAGAGAGTCCCTCAATAAATTGTTTATTGGTTTGGAAGATCAAAACGGGGATCATTGATAAAGAGAGTATTTTGGTATAAGGGGCAGCAAGTTTAACAACCTGCGCAGGAAGGTGCAACACGGAGAAAAAATCTGCCGCAAAATATGTAATCAACATCAGGATAAAGCTAATAACAATATTGACTATATGCCCATTAGTAAATATTGTTCCGCAATCCTGCTGTTTCTGTGCTCCCACAGAGATTGCAACCAAAGGCGTGACTGCCGAGCAGATGCCTATTCCCAATATGAAAATTAGAATGAATAAGCCGTTTGCGATTGAAGCAGCGGCAAGAGCGGGGGCACCTAATCCACCAACAAGGAGATTATCCACAACCCCCATCATAATAATACCTGCCTGTCCAATTATAACAGGGTAAGATAATTGGGCAGTGTTCTTAATATGTTCTTTTATTGTCTGCATTTAGGGGGTTAATATATGGAAAATAGGAGAGTATTTATAGTAAAGGAAGGAAAGCGAGGAAATACCAGAGACGGTTAGCGGTTTTCCTCGCCAGGTCCGACAGAAGATATGTAAAATTTTGCCGGTGTAGTATTTCTTATTTTAAGATCTTCATTGAACTATCATTGTTGCAGTCATCATAGCACCATGAATAAAACAGTAGTATTTAAAAGTTCCTGCGGTATAAAACTTAAATGAATATGTGTCTCCGTTGTTCATACTTCCGGATTTAAATATACCATCCGGGTAATTAGGAATACCACTTGTCACGATATGAGTAGTATTATCTTTATTTGTCCATGTAATAGTTGTACCCACAGAAATTGTTTTAGAAGCAGGAACAAAAGCTATCCCCTGCATCCAAACTTCATTTGCTCCGGGAGAACCACCCGAATTAGTTGAAGTATAAACAGGATTATTGGACTTGGTGCAGCCAGCCATTATTACTACTGTCGTGATTAGCATTACTTTAAAAATTAATGCGACTATATTTATTTTCTTTTCCATTGGTATTGTTCCTTATGAGTTAAAATTTTATTTAATATGTAAAGTTTATTTGCGGTGATAATCCACAGTTTAAGACTTATTTTCATATATAAGTAAAGTGACAACTAGAAGAATAAAGGGACAGGAAAGATTTAATAATTCAGGTTTCGTGATGAGGGGCAATGAGAAATACTGAACCCTTATGGAGGTTCAGTATTTTTTGATAAAAGATCAGTAAAATAAATGGAACTGGATATTAAAAGCATCATTTATAACAGGGGGATGCTCCATTTGAAATCTATATTGCGGCACTATCTCGACAAATGGAAATGGAAAGAGATCGAGACCTATTACAACCCTGGAATGATCATTATTATAAGTATGAGTAGAAGGATCAATCCGATCATAGCGCACCATAGCTTCCAATCCTTTAACAATTTTATAAGAAGCTTCAATCATCAAGGCAGTTGTCAGGGAATCAATTATGAGATAACTCCTAGCAATATCATATTCAGCCATCAGAGTAAAATTCCCAAATCCTATACCTGCAAACCCACCGTACATATCAGCAATACTTTTAGGAAAAGTATAAGTACTCCTGAAACGATGAAAAGAGCCGCCGAATAATAAATTCAGATCTTCAGAAAGAGACGGATTAAATTGCAGTCTGGCTGTATAAGACGGATCGTTGGATAATAATGGCTGAGCTGGTCTGCCAATAGGTCTTCCAACACTTGCCGTAAGAAAAGCAAAATCGGAGATATAAAAACCAACTTCTACGCCAGTTTCGGCATAATAAGGATCGTAAATAAGCCCTAATTTTTGGCTGGTTATAAATCCCATATCACCGCCCCTGGTATATGCGGTATGATCATCAAGCCGGATTCCAAAATTTGGAATAAATGAACCCCCTTTAATATAACAATCATTCGGCAGGACATGGGCTACACCATACCCTTCCCATAAGGTATTTTCAAAATCATACTTTGCAAAAACATTCATTTGTTCCGATAAATCTACGCTGGAATAGATTACACCGGACATACTTTCAAAATCAATTCTTCTCAGTTTACCCAATGTTCCAAGAAGCTGACCCCTGATATCAAAACCAAACCTGATATTATCCCCTATTTTGTTAGTCATCTTAAATTCCGTATCAGGGGCAGACATAGTTAAACCCTTTCGGCTCATATTCCAACCTCTGTCATTTCTCATTTCTCCTCCAGTTGGATTTACATGGCAGTCAATACAATTGGCACCACTCCTCATCGCGAATCGCGGAATGGAATAGCTTTCCATATTGAATAAAAATGTACAGATGATAATAATAGTAATGGATGCAATTTTCATAAATCCTTCTTCTAATGTATTGGATAAGATCATTTAATACTTATAGTAAATAATAATAAGAAAAAGTGTCATACTATTGGGAAGATATATGATACAGGTTACCAATAATGAAGCCGGGATATTAAGGAGTGGGAAGTTATAACTAAATTTTCTTCGGGGTTTTATATTTCCAAATTAGCAAAGGAGTAATTATCAAAACTAAAACAAGAAGTCCAATAATTAAATTATTGGAATTGAAGGGATGATTTATCCGGAGTTTTGAAATATCGCCGGATAATACAAAAGCTCCCCAATAATAAGGATTAGGAGAATATTCTTTTATAAATTCAATTTTAGCCTGTCGTAACGCTTCTGATTTATCCAGCCCATCACTCAATTTCATATAGAATAAGGTCATAAGCCGGGAAGTATATTTATCATTTACTTCCCAAAGAGAAACTATAATACTTTTAGCCCCGGCTTCAAAGAATGCTTTTGACATTCCTATTATTCCTTCAGATTCATCAATCCTTCCCAAACCCGAATTACACGAACTTAAAACGACAAGATCGCTATTCAGTTTCAACTGGACAATTTCACTTGCCTCCAGGAATCCATCATTATCAGGATCAGAGACATTTGAAAAGAAGATAACGGGCTGTTTATTAAACAAAAAGGAATGAGTTGACAAGTGGATAATACTCCTGAACTCCGCATCGCGTTTAAAGTTTGATTCAGTTGCATTTTTGTCAATTAATATTTTATCGGCATTAAGGATATTTCCTATTTCAGAGACCTCTTCCTTTGAATATTTAAGCGGGAGCAATGCTATACTTCTCTGAGTACCCGGATTATCTTCAAGTAAACCTCTTCGTTCAGCAAAACGATTAAGATGGGTATCTATAAATGGATCGCCAACAATTAATGATTTATTGTTATTAGGAAAATGGTTCTCCCCTTCCACAGTAAAGGCGGAGGCGGAAGTTGAGTATGATAAATCATAATCATATATAAGGAAATGTTTATCTGCATAGCTGTAAGAACTTGATTCTTTGTTTAGGCTGGATACCAGGAAGTCAAAAGGCAAAACGATTAATTCATACGAAGGGATAATTATTATTTTCTCCTGTTTCGGAATTTCATTTAATGCTGCACCTAATAATTTATTATAAAACTCATTAGACGCTGCAGCATTAAATGAAAACAGGTCCTGGTTATAATAGGATATAGATGTGCTCCCGTTCCTTCCATAATAGGGGGAGATGGAAGATAATAATTTATTTACCTCACTTTTAGGTACTCCTGTTTCAAAAGTTTTAAATCCTTTTTTATTTATTAAAAACAAATAGGTAATATCCCGGGAACTATATATGGATAAAATGTTCTCCCCGTTTTTTAATTTATTCTGAATTTCGGATACTGACATAATAGTCTTATTATCAAGATATTCCGATAATGTCTTATTGGCAGTAATTAAGTCCTTTTTAAATAGGCTATATTGCAACCCGATGGAATCCAATTGATTTTTATTATAAATACCAGAGTGAATCATCCAATCATATTCATAAAGGCGGTTTAATGTTTTTCCATCTTTAATAATTGACTGAAGTTTAAGATTGGCCAGGTTCTGCATGAGGTTCCTAGAACGGGATTTATCAATTAAATTGAATGCTTTTATATAATCCTTTTGTTTCAAAAGAAATTCAGCATAGGAGGAATAAACATCACGCTTTGATGAGAAATAAGATATCTGCACTTCATTGGATTGAAATAATGGACGTGAAATATCCTCCACAAGGTTAATGGCTGAATTATAATAAGAGCCAGCGGCTTCAGACAAATTATTTTTTTCAAATAATTTAGCAAGCGAAGTATAGGATTCAATCTGAAGATCAAAATCATTTATCTTTTGAGCTATAGAAAGAGCTGATTCATAACGTGATTTAGCATTATTAAAATTATCCGAGATATCTCCTGAGATTAATTCTATCCGAACATCCAAGTAATCGTAATTTCTTTTTGCAGATATTGCTGTTGCCTTTTTGATAAACTCTGTAGCCTTTGAAAGATCATTCATTTTTATATTCAATAAAGCCAAGTCCGTAAGACAAAGAGCATCAAGGTAGGAATCACCTGTTTTTTTAGCATTAGCTTCAGCCATTGATAAATATTCACCTGATTTCTTTAAGCTATCGACCTGCATGAGGCAGATACCAATTTTATGATTGGCATCAGCTTCTAAATAGACATATCCGGATTTTTGGTTCAGTTCTTTAAAGGAATTGAAATAATGAAATGCATTATCAAAATTATCCAGGTTATAATTTAATATTCCGAGTCCCTCGTCAACCTCAGCTCTTAATGAAAGCTCATTTATTTCACTGCTTAATACCTGAGCTTCTTTATAATAATCTATAGCCTTAGTATAATCTGATAAGTTAGTATAAACATCGGCAAGTCCAATTAAATTGAGAATACGTGCCCGCTTATTATCCCCGGCAAACTGAATTCCTTCATGATAATATTTTAAGGCTGATGTATAATCGAACATGGTCATGTAAATTTTAGCGATATTATCTGAAAGGAGGGAAAGTCTACCATGGTTTCCGAGAATTTTATACATCTCATAACTTTTCAGATAGTTATTCTTCGCGTCGATAAGATTGTTAGTAAAAGATAATGACACTCCAAGTTCTGAAAAGGCAAGGGCCTGGTTATCCAAATCCTTTATTTCAGAAGCAATTTTCAACGCATCAACAAAATAATTTCTGGCTTCCTTTGAATTCCCTTTTATATCTTTAATAATACCAAGATTAATCATAGCTCTTGATTTTATATGCAGATCATTGAGTCCGGAAGCTTTTTGGAAGGCATCCGTATAATATTTTTCCGCTTTATCAGTTTCACCTGAAAAGTAAAAGACAGAACCCTGAGCCAATAAATTTTCAGCGATCGGATATTGGTCATTAATATTGTATTCCAGAGATTTTTTCAATGCATCAAGGGCTTTGGGGTAATCTCCCAAATCACGGTAAGCAAATGATATCTGAAATAAAATACGGGGATTAAGGGAATCAGATTTCAGGGCTTCAAGCAGTTCTGCCAAAGCTGATTTAGAATTAGTGTTTGAAAGATTTAATAACCCCAGGAGATAATAGCGGTATTCGGCTTTGAATGATTTATTTTTTTCAAAATAAGTTTGGATTAAAGACTGCCGGTTTACAGCAACGGAAGCAAAACTTAATTCATCATAATAGCATAGATAATCCGGGGAATTATCTAAAACGGAAAAGAGAGAATCGAACATTTCTTTGAATTTCAATTCTTTTTTAAGAATCAAAGAATAAAGGAAGGTTTTTTCAAAAGAAGCGGGAAGCTTTTTAATTTCTTCTTTTTCTATATTAAAATCAAAAGTTGAGTTTAGAAGGTGAAACCTATAGGAGGTAAGGTCAGAATTATTCCAGCCATTTTTCTTAACATGAGCTTTTAAGGAGTCGAGGTCATTAACAACAGAATTATTGTTAATATCAAAATTCTTATTCTCTTTAAGTGGATGAAAGAGGATAATAACAAATAAAAGAATTAATATTGATATTTTTTGCATTATTCAATAACACAATTAATCAAGTCCTGAAAGGATTTTTTTAGCTTCATTCATATTACTCCCTTTTTCAGCAACAACTTTTTTCAAATTTTCTTTTGCTTCCGTAACATTATTCAGCATAAGGTCAGCTTTTGCAAGGAAGAAATAGATATCAAGATTTATATTATTGAATTTACCAGATTTGTTCAGTTCAAGGGCTTTATTGAAGGCAGAAATACCATTGTTGACCTTGATTTTATCATAGGACGGGAACAGTCCTAGAATATCCTTATGTGCGGATTCAAGTTGTGCAAGACCCAGAATATAATAAGAATAGAAAAATGTGTCATCAGAAGTTACCCGCCCTCTTGTTTCATAAAGCCCAGAAGCATTTTCCAGATATGCATATTTCAAAGATGCCGGAGTCAACAGTTTAGATACAGAAAACGCACCAAAATACAGGACACAAGCCAAGGCAAGCACAATACCGGAAAACTTAAAATATTTAACTGGTGCTTTAACCAGTTGTTTCGGCGGCATTTTTAATTGTTCAGATATATTATCTGATTTTAAAGGTTCCTGATCTTTCAGGAAATTATCCAAGTCAGAATATTCATTATTTAATTCTAAAAAAAGGTTGTTACATTCAGAGCATCTTCTTAAATGGAGCTCAATTTTAGGGACTATTTTCAGGAATGAATTATTTTCAGGATCAATACCATTTTTATATAGTATATAATAACCTAACTCATCGCTCGTTGGATGATAAGAATCCCTAATTATTTTTTCAATTTTATTCAATTTATCATCACTATTATTAAATTCTTCCATGATCCACCATTATTACTTTCATTAACAACAGTAGTAAAAACAATTAAAAGGTGACATCTAAATCATATCCTTGAGTTCTTCAATCGTTCGATAGAATATTTTTTTAACTGCATCCTCCGTTTTATTAAGGTTTTCAGCGATCTCACTGAACTTCAGATCTTCCCAGAAACGCATTCTTATTACTTTCTGTTTTTCTTCACTTAACTTGTCAAGGTTGGCAAGGATATTCTGGGCATCAATTTTATCCCCAGGGTGTATTTCCTTATTTACGACATAGTTAGCCTCATCCAGCTCAATAAGTTTAGTATTTCGGTTCTTTTTATACCAATTTATAAAATTGAGGAATAGAACCTTTCTTAACCAAAACTCCAGATTACCGATTTTATGATACTGTTCAGCAAAAGATAAATACACATTGTTAGCAAGATCATCAACATCATCGATATTTATTATCTTACCGCTGCGCTGTTTTGATTGAAAATAACTGTAAGCGATATGACGCACATAACCAGAAAGAGCTTCAAAAGCCTTACTATCCCCGTTTTTTGAATTAATAAAGAGATCTTCTAACTCATTTTGAGTAAAATTTATATAATTTAAATTTCCGTATTTCAATAGATGTCACTTTTTCAGATATTTAAACACTGATATTATACTTATTCTAAATTAATAAACCAAGTATGAAAAGGATAGTAAGTACTTTATTTTTGTTTTTCTTGTGGTGTTTTGTGTCTTGGGCACAACCGTCCCAAGGTATTTTAAAGGTAGTCCCAGATCAATTAGAATTTGGGAGTATTTTTAATAGAATAACTGATGTTAAATTTATTAATGTTGGTAATGCTCCATTAACTTTAGCCAATATCAACTATAAAAAACCTGAGATCTACTTTATCAGGTTTGATCAATACGGCGGTTATCCCATTACTATTGCACCAAATGACACTGTGCATATGGACTGTATCCTTGCGGGTTATTATTATATATCGCAGCAAGATTCAGTTGATACTATGTTTGTATATAATGACGGGATTTCACCAGTTGAACAGGTTAAAATTAAAATTGATTTCTTTGAGGTAAGCCAGGGTTTGGGAAGTATAAACGGTAATATTAAAGTATCATCATCCGGCATCCCGATTCCCAATGCGAAAATTCATTTTCTTTTGGGAGGGAATTATATTATCAACTCCACCTATTCAGATGCTTATGGCAACTATTCTGCACAGCTTCCCCCAGGTAATTATATTGTTGCCGCCGAAAAGGATTCATTTTATACTACTTTTTTCGGAGGCAAATTTGATCCATTCACCTCTTCAGCCATTCATGTAAAAATGAATTCGGTAAGCACTGCGAATATCGATATGCCCAAAATGATTTCAACTAATTTTTCAATTTCGGGAATAATCAGTGATGTTATATCCAATAAAACTGTTAACAAGGCGGTCGTTATTATCAGACAAGGTATTCATACTCCCGGAAAAATAAAACAATCTCAAGACACAATTCCAACACAATCTTATTCGGTTTTTGCTGATGCTTCCGGCAGGTATAATCTCACAAACATTCCACAACCTGGATATTATTTTGTTCAGTCATTTTCCGATTTTTATATACCGGCTTATTTTAATCAGTCAGGACCCTCACCAGTATTCTGGCAGCAGACAGATTCAGTACAAATTAATAATGCTCTAACTAATAAAAATATTGCAATGCAGCGTGATTCCTCAACTGGAGGAGGTATAATCTCTGGTACTATAAATATCGGGAGTACAATTCCAGATAAGAAAATAATCATCTATGCAAAATCGACAGATTATAATCAGCCTTTCAATTATGCTCTTCCCATTCAAGGAAATTCATTTATAGTTAATAATTTACCATATGGCAGGTATAAACTTATAGGTCAGCTTATAGGATTCCCGGATGCAATATTAGATTCCTTAAATATTACTCCCATCAATACTCAGATAAACGGAGTAATACTTGATTTTACTACAACCGGAATCCAAAATAATCCTGTTATTCCCACAACAGTGGAATTATATCAAAACTATCCTAATCCTTTTAACCCGGGAACAACTATTCAATTCAGGCTCCCCCATTCATCATATATAACTCTAAAAATATATAATTTTTTAGGGCAGGAGATTGAAACCCTTGCTAACGGCATTTACAATGAGGGAAATTATTTAATTAACTGGAACGGAAAGAACTTTGCAAGCGGAGTTTATTTCTACGTGCTTAAATATAATGGTTCGGAATCTTCTAAGAAGATGCTGCTTATAAAATAACCGCGGGGAATAAAGTTTATTCTATATAAGATATAAGAAATGTTTCGTGCGATATAATCGCCACAACCCAATAATTCTCTTGCCCTCCTAATTGAAGTTTAATTGTTAGTTATCACATTTTTGTCATTTCAGAATTTATCCTGTCCTTTTCTACAAACTCCATGTACTTATGAATAAAGAACGACCGGATATAAATTCTTTATAGTATTTAAAAAATGGAGGTAATATGAAAAAATATGTTTCTTTATTCGCGATTTTGTTGATTCTTTCTTCTTCTTCTTTTTCCCAAATAATGTTCACAGCATCAATGGATGGAAGCCAGGAAACACCCAATGCTGTAATGACTAATGCTACAGGTACTGCCTGGCTTGTACTGAGCGCGGATTTTAAATCCATTTCTTATAGTGTAACATATGCCAGACTTTCCGCCGGTTTTACGGCAGGGCACTTTCATGCGGGTGCTGTTGGTGTTGGAGGAGGAGTTGTATTTCCTTTACCATTTACCGGAAACACTGCTAAAGGAGTCTGGAACAATATCCCTGATAGCATTCTCGCAAAACTTTTTAATGGTCAGCTTTATGTGAATGTTCATTCTTCTGCACATACCGGTGGAGAAATACGAGGTCAATTTACACCTGCTGACGGCATCGGGTTTACATCTTCGATTGATGGAAGCCAGGAAAATCCACCTGTAACAACAACAAACGGAAGCGGTACCGGATTTGCCATAATTGAAAACAACGGCACGCAAATATCATACAGATTTACAATTGCGGGACTAAGCAGCAATTATAATGCATCCCATTTTCATAATGCTCCAGCAGGCACGAATGGATCAGTTGTAAAACAAATTGACTTTGGAACTGATAGTACAACATCCGGAGTTTGGACAGGTTTTACGGATCCCACTTTGACCCAGTTTATTAAGAACAACATATATATGAATGTTCATTCTGATAATTTCCCTAACGGTGAAATGAGAGGCCAGATGATTCATCAGGGAGAGGTTTTATTTACTGCAACTCTTAATGGAGCTCAGGAGGTACCTCCGGTTATGACAGTCGCTCAGGGTACAGGTTGGGCAATTTTACGCAATGATAATAATTCAATTTACTACAGGGAAACATTTGCAAGACTTTCGGCCCCGTTTACCGCCGGGCATATTCATGTGGGTGCATTCGGTTCTATTGGAACTGTCATCAAACAATTTACTTTTACCGGAAATTCAGCAGAAGGAGTTTATACGAACGTTCCGGATTCTTTAATTGTCCAATTTATTAAAGGCAATACATATATGAACGTGCATTCGACTGCTAATTCGTCGGGTGAGATAAGAGGTCAGCTTAATTACACATCAGGTATCGGTTTTGTAGCAACCCTTGATGGAGCACAGGAAGTGCCACCTCTTACAGTAAATGGACAGGGAACAGGATATTTCATCTGGGGTGCGCCTGTTCAGAATACTCTCAATTTCCAGGTTACAATTGCTGGTCTTTCATCAGCATATAGCGGTTCCCATTTTCATTTGGGTGCCACGGGAATATCAGGATCGGTCGTTCATCCATATGATTTTGGAGCTGACAGTACTGTCAATTCGACATGGACGGGCCTAACAGATGCAAATATTATTAGCCTTGTAAAGGGAAATATTTATACAAATATTCATACTTCTATCAATGGAGGCGGTGAAATAAGAGGGCAATTATTATTTACTAATGTGTTAAGCGGAAATGTAACTTCGATTAATGATGTTAATAATGAGATACCGACAAAATTCGTTCTTAATCAAAATTATCCTAATCCTTTTAATCCTTCGACAATTATCAGTTTCTCAGTTTCTGAAAAGTCCAGGATATTATTAAAAGTATATGATATTCTTGGAAGGGTGGTTGAAGTATTAGCCGATGGTATAATGAATACCGGAGTTTATAAAATAAACTTTGATGGCCGAAAACTGGCAAGCGGTATTTATATTTATTCCATCTCATCCGATAAAGGGGACTTTATTTCGAAAAAAATGGTGTTTTTGAAATAATATTATTTATTTATTCATTAAATATGAAAAATTTATTTTTGACATTCTTCGCTGCAGTTAATTTATTAACTGCAGCAGTTTATGCTGTTACTCCTAATCAAGTAGATAATTTCCAAGATGGAACAACACAGAATTGGACTAGTGGAAGCATTAATCCTATCCAGCCCATAGTTCTTCCTGATGGTTTCGGTGGCTCCTCCGATAATTTTTTACGGGTTGTATCAAACGGGAGTGCCACTGTAGGTGGAAAGCTCGTTTTCTTTAATATCGTACAATGGTTGGGAAATTATAATACTGCAAATATTGTTAATATAAGTATGAGGGTAAGGAATTCCGGTACGAGCCTTCTGCAATTACGATTGGCTTTCGACGGACCTGGCGGATGGTTTATATCCATTAATCCGATAAATCTTCCTGCCGATGGAGCTTGGAAAGTGATTTCATTTCCCATACATCCGGCAGATCTTACGGGTACCGGGGATGCAAATGTTACTCTTTCCAGTGTTACAGTATTGAGGATTCTCCATAACAGCATAGCCAATTTTACGGGTGAACCTGTTGTTGGTCAGCTGGATGTTGATGATATTACTGCAGTGGCAGTAACCGAGGTAGATGGTGAAAATCCGGGTCCAATACCAAGTAAATATTCAATTGAACAGAATTACCCTAATCCATTTAATCCTAGCACAACAATTAAATATTCATTACCATATGAAAGCCTTGTAACACTTACAATATATAATGTGTTGGGAAAATCCGTAAAAGAATTAGTCGCCGGTATCGAAAATTCCGGTTTACATCTTCTTAATTTTAATGCCGCTGGTTTTTCTTCGGGTATATATTTCTATGTTATTCAAACGGTTTCAACTGATAAGAAGTCAAGTTTTAACAGCACCAGGAAGATGACATTATTAAAATAATTTAGAGAACTTTATTTTTATTAGGCGATTGAAATGTTTATTATTTTATTTAGTCCAATTTCAATTATTCTGCTGAAGGTAGAAAGTTGGACTTCAAGCCTGAATGCTAAAGAATCATTCTCAATTTTTTTTTAGAGTTTCCTTTTTTTTCATATTGTATATTTAAATATTCTTCAAACGATGTTAACTTTTTCATCTTTCTAAAAGTAGTTTCCATTTAGGCCTGAGTTTTGATTTCAATACTTTTCATTGTGAACATTAAATACAATGTCGCACTCGTGACCTCCTGCGTGACAGTACCAAAAGGGCTAAAATAAGCTGTGAATATTGCGTTTTTAATCAGTTTATACGGGATAGGTGGTCCATATTGGGGGCTATTCTGTGGTAGAATTCGTTACGGATTTGTTACAAGATTTCTCTAAAATTCCACTCCTCTACCCTTCCATATGTTATCAATTTATTAAAATTAGGTAATAATATAGGTTCGAAAGAGAGACTTTCCGCATTCCCCTAAAATCGTTGGTTTATTGCTCAAAAACAAATCTTTTTTATAACACGTTACCAAAAAGTTACTACTTTTTTTGAGAGTTGTTAATGTAATTCCTAGTAATTTGATCTATTATAGAAGCGGTGGTTAGAGACAGGGACTCACAGCGGAGAGATAAACGGAAATTAAACACCATTGTGAGGGAATGGATGTTGGTCCCCACACTTGTGAACTGTAATATTTTTATTTATTTGAATTTTTCTTATTGTGATTCATACTTTCGACTAAAAAAGATGATTAGTTTTTCAATCTGATTCCATCGGGAATAAATATTCCAAAAAATCTCACCTGATCATTTAACTACCTTAGAAGAAAATTACAATATAAAATAAGTGCAATAAGACACTATTTATAAGGAATAGATACTATGAAAAAAGTTCTTTCAGTTTTGGTAGTTCTTTTTTTTTCCTTTCAATTAAATGCCCAATGGAAACAGACCAATGGACCCTATGCTAGTACTATCTCCTGTCTCGCTGTTAGCCCCAATGGTTCAGGAGGGACGAATCTTTTTGCTGGAGCTTCTGGCGGAGGAGGTACAAACGGTGTATATCTTTCCACAGACAAAGGAACGACCTGGACAGCGGTTGATTATGGATTGCCAACGAGCCCTAATATTTATGCTCTTGCAGTTAGCCCAAATGGGATAGAAGGGACAAATCTTTTTGCTGGAACTTTTGGCAATGGTGTATATCTTTCCACGAACAATGGGACAAATTGGACGGCAGTCGATTCCGGAATGCCGCCCAATTCTACTGTTAATGCTCTACTTGTTAGCGGTAAGAATCTTTTTGCAGGAACTGGGGGAGGGGTATGGCTTTCCACGAACAATGGAACAAGCTGGTCAGCAGCCTATTCTGGCATGACACAACTTCCTGTTACCTGTTTCGTAGTCAGCCCCAATGGGATTAGTGGTACGAATCTCTTTGCGGGAACTAATGGCGAGGGAGTATTTCTTTCCCAGAACGACGGGACAAGTTGGAGTGCGGTCAATTCAGGCTTGCCACACTTTCCTTATGTTTATTCTCTTGCTGTTAGCGGAACAAATCTCTTCACGGGAACTTATAGTAGAGGTATGTATCTTTCTACGAATGATGGAACAAGTTGGACAGCAATTGATTCTGAATTGACTAACCTTAATGTTTTAGCTCTAGCTGTTAGTGGTACAAATCTTTTTGTTGGAACTTTTGGCGGTGGTGTGTTTCTATCCACAAACAACGGTACAAGCTGGTCAGCAGTCGATTCTGGCTTGACTGAGCATTATATTTACTCTTTTGCTGTTACAGGTACGAATCTTTTTGCAGGGACTGATCATCTTGGCGGTGTATGGATACGAGCACTGTCCGAAATGATCACAGATGTAAATCAGACTGAATCCAACTTATCAACTAATTTTAGACTTCAACAGAACTACCCTAATCCTTTCAACCCGACTACAACATTAAACTACTCTGTTCCTAAAACCGGTTTAGTAACATTAAAAGTTTGTGATATTTTGGGAAGAGAAGTAGCTGCATTAGTCAATGAGCAAAAAACCTCGGGCAAATATGAAGTGCAATTTAATGCAAGTAACCTTACAAGCGGAGTATATTTTTACAGGTTGCAAGCAGGAATTTTTGTTGATACGAAAAAGATGATTCTCTTAAAATAGAATTTAATTAAATGATGAATATCCTTCCATAAAGGGTATTATAATTTCACTAACAAAAAGCCTTATTAAATAAGCACTTAGCTCTCCCCTTTTCCTTTCCTTTAAACTACTGTTTTATGGAAAATTTCAGCTTATCTATCGCTCATCCCTTACTCAGATCCTAATGGAAAATAAAAAAATAACCTATACTGTAATTAGGTATGGTTTTGGGAAATTCGAGAAAAATATATTTTATTTATTTTTTCTCGAATTCCAGGATTCGTTACCTAATTACTATAGGGAATTTAAATTATTTCTGTTCTTTTCTTAACATAAAAAAAGAACCAAAAGAAATATGGCTTAAAATATTTTGCTATAAATTCAGCTCCATTCCATTGCTCGGAAAAAACTCGCTATGCTCAAACAGTTTCCCTCGCTGCCATTCCATTACGCTGAATTTATTCAACGCAAAATATTTAAGGCCGTTAAATACGAACCAAATAAGGATAATTTCCATAATCATCTGAGTCGATCATCTCTCGATCATCTCTCGATCATCTTTCGCTCAGAATGTATCCGGAAATAATAAAAATAATCTCTACTGTAGGTAGGTACCGTTTTGACATTTCAGCGAAATAAATATTTTATTTATTTTTTCGTTGGAAGCGTGTTTTGTTACCTAACTATAATAGAGGATTTAAATTTTTATTTCCGGGATGGATTTATATAATTTACCCTTATAGA
>OCZT010002539.1_pt1 | contig 18816 bp, 15 predicted proteins | sample 1539031 | NCBI WGS metagenome assembly OCZT01 (sample SAMEA3539308, study PRJEB22396) | soil metagenome | biome: tundra; feature: field; material: soil | place: USA | collected 2010-05 | depth 0.15 m | reverse complement strand
AGCCCAGACCATGCACCGGGAACTGGCCGCGCTGTCGGCGGTGCACGAGCAGGTAACCGCGTTCGCAGCGGCCCGCGCGGACGGTGCACGGGCGGTGCTCGATGATGCGGCCAAGCGCACCGCCGCCCGGGTCGCGGTGGCCGAGGTGCAAAAGCAGCATGCGGTGTGGTCGATGGCTCAGCTCCGGTTCGAGGTGCACCGGGCGCTCCCGGTCCTGCCCCCGGGCACCGACGGCCAGGCGGTGGTCGACGAGGTAGCCCGGCTGGCCGTTTCCGGGCGGTCCGGGTCGGAGGTCGTCCAGGTCTCCGCCCCGGACATCGCGGACGTGACTGGCCTGGGTGTCCGCGCGTCGGATGGAGAGAGTATCTACCGGCCGCCGAACGGCGAACGCTACTGCACCCTGGCCCACCTGGATACCGAAGCCCAGATCCTTGAGGGCGCCAAGCGGACGGTGCCGCAGCTGGCCAGTGCCGGGCAGGCGCGGGCGGCCGCAGAACGTACCGGGCTGACCGGCGAGCAGCGCGACGCCGTGGTCACGATGCTCACCGCGACCACGGTCGCGACAGTGCTGATTGCCCCGGCCGGGGCGGGCAAGAGCCACACGGTGGCGGAGCTCGCCCGGCTGTGGACCACGTTCACCGGCCGGCGGGTGATCGGGCTGACCACCTCGACGAACGCGGCCCGGGTCCTGGCTCACGAGGGCCTGGCCGAGAGCTACAACATCGCCGCCTTCCTCGGCAAGACCGAAGGGTCGGACGAGCTCCGTCGGCCCGTCCCGTTGCACCGCGACGACGTGCTCGTCCTGGATGAGGCCAGCCAGCTCAGCACCGCCGACCTGGCCATGATCACCGAAGCGGCCCGCCAGGCTGGGGCGCGGATCATTGCTACGGGTGACACCGCCCAGCTCGGCGCGGTCGAGGCCGGGGGAATGCTCGCCCTGCTGGCCACCGAGGTCCCTGCCGCGCGGCTGCACGAGGTCCGCCGGTTCGCCGCCGCGTGGGAGCGGGAGGCCAGCGTCCGGCTCCGCGACGGTGACCTGGCCGCGGCCGCCGCCTACGACCGGCACGGCCGGATCCGCGGCGCCGACACCGAAGCTGCCTACCAGCGCGCCGCGTCGATGTGGCTCGCCGATCACCTGCGCGGCAAAGACGTCCTGCTGCTGGCCGGGTGCAACGCCGAAGCTGCCGAGCTGTCGCGTCGCGTCCAGGCCAAGCTCACCCAGCTCGGCCACGTCGGCCCGCCCCAGGCCCTCCTGGCCGACGGGAACCACGCCGGGGTCGGCGACCTCATCCGCGCCCGCCTCAACACCACGATCGACGCAGCCGGAAGCCAGCTCACCAACCGCGACACCCTGCAGGTCACGGCGTTTCGCGGGCCCGACGCAGAAGTCCGCCGCCAGCAGCTGGACGGCACCTGGACCGGGACGTTCCTGGTTCCGCGCTCCTACCTCGCGGACCACGCCGAGCTCGCTTACGCCGGGAACGTCCACGTCGCCCAGGGCCGCACCGTCGACACCGCCCACCTCCTCGTCACCGGCTCCCTGTCCCGGCAGGCCCTGTACGTCGGCATGACCCGCGGCCGGGAATCAAACATCGCGCACGTCGTCACCGGCCAGACCGCGCCTCCCGGGAAGAAGCCATACCAGCAGGCCACCCCCGAATCCGTGCTCGCCGATATCCTGCAGCGCGACGCCGACGGCCTCTCGGCCACCGGGCAGATCCGCCAGGCCCAGGAATGGTCCGGAGGAACCGGTCACCTGCTCACCTTGTGGTCCGCCGCCGTCCGCCAGACCCTCTATCCCAAGATCGACCAGCAGATCAAGGCCAGGCTCACCGTCTCCGAAGCCTGGCGATACGAACGGGAACCCTCGCGGCCGGTGCTGCAGAACACGCTGCGGGATGCCCAGCTCGCCGGGCACGACATCAGCGCGATCATCGACCGGATCACCGCCGCCCCGATGGACGGCGCCCGGTCGATCGCCAGCGTCCTGCACGGCCGCCTCCAGCGCCTCCAGCTCCCGGCTCAGGGACACGGCGTGACATGGGCGCAGCGCACGCCGGAGAACGCCCCGGCACTGGCCCACGAGCTGGCCGCCGGACTCGATGACCGGCACCGCGAACTCGGCGCGCGCGCGCTGGCAAACCCCGAGCCGTGGCTGATCCGCCACCTCGGCCCGCCACCCGGACCGGATGCCTCCTCGCTTCTGCGGGAAGACTACGCACGGCGGGCCGGCACGGCCGCGGCCTACCGGGAAGCCCAGGGGATCACTGATCCAGACCAGGCGGTCAGTTTCGCCCCGCACCCCGGACCCGAGCTCGAAGCCCTGCGCTACGACACCTTGCGCGCTCTAGAGATCGCCGACGAGCACGCCGAGCTCCGGGCGATGAGCCGGGGTGAGCTCGAGGCCCACATGTTCGAAGCGGACCGCGCGCAGGCGGCCGCACCACCGGACACGAGCTGCCTGCTGCGCCTGACCGTACAAGCCGAAGCCGATGCGTGGCAGCAAGCAGCCGACGCGGAAGCAGACCACGACCAGGAGCGGGCAGTAAACGCAAGGTCGCTTGCCGCCGCGCTGGCCCCGGAGACAAGCCGCCTGGAAGCCGCGGCCGCCCAGTATGAGGAATGGTCCGCCCGGACCGAGAGCACCCGGGAAAGAGCCGGGAACGCCAGAGTCGAGCTGCAGCGTCGCGGGCAGCAACCATCCGCCTGGTCAGCAGCGGAACGGCAGGACATGGCCGCCTGGTGGCGGGACTTCCAGGTGCACGCTGATGCCGTGGACCGCGCGATCGACCGCGAGCGGCAGGCCGCCATCCGTGAGGTCCGGCCGTGGCCGCCCGAGCGTAAGCCAGAAGCTGGGCACGAAGAACCGAACGCCGCCGTGCCCGGGACCGGATCTCAGCCGGGGCAGTTCCGGCGAGCACTACCCGAGGCCTCGACGGAGCCTGAGCCCTGGGCATCCGAGCCGGGAACTCCGGAGTCCGAGGTTGCGGGACCTGGCGCCGCTGATGACGGGCGTGCCGCGCGGCTCGATGAGCTGCAGGCCCGCGTGGACGAGGCCGCACGCTGCATCGACGCGCAACGGGCAGAACTCAACGCCAGCAGTGAGCACACTGCGCGGATCGAACGGGAAACACGCGCCGAACCGGAAGCTGACCCGCAGGCAGATACGTCCTATGAAATGGACCTGTAGGAGATCAGGCCGCGTTTGCGTTAACTGCCCGGGGAGCTGAACGAGCCGATACCCTGCGGGCCGCAAGAGCGCTGCTCTCAGCGAGACTGCCGCAGGCTTCCACGGTCCACGGTCCACGGTTCCACCACCGCCATCGAGCGTGCCATCGAGCAGGAGGCGAGTCGTCGTGCCTAGCTCCACTTGATGCGCGACACTTCGGCTTCGCTTGATGTGCGACAGTCCCTAGGTGTGCTGGTGATTTTGATGATGCCGCAGCCCGCGGTCGGCGTCTGCTGCGAGCGCGTCACGCCAGGCGACGCGTGGGATTGCGTTCGCGCCTCCTGTGTCCTGGCCGTCCGAGACGGGTGTCCGCGCGTCCGCGTCGGTGCAGGTCATCGACTATGGCCCGAGCGGAATCGGGAGGGCGCCTTACGCCGTGTACCAAGCACAGACGCGGGTCACTGTCACACGAGCAGCGCCTCGAGCTCCGGAAGTCGGCCGAACAGGTCGGGGAGGCCGCGCACGCCGTTGCGCACGGACTCGTGCGACAGCGCGAGGTCAGGGCCGGTGCTCGCCTCGACACCGGCGAGGCACCGGAGGATGTTCCACCTCGTGTGCCCCAGCCAGCCGCCGATCATGAATGCAAACCAGCTTGGACCTGACGGCGGCAGCGCTCCGCCCCCCGCGACATAGCCGTCGAGGACCGAGCGGAAGATGGCGGGCTTGATGTCGTCGAAGCCAGGTCCCTTCGCGAGGCTCAGCGCGGTCGAGCCGAGCTCACCGGACAGGTCGAGCATCCCCGAGAGCTCCCAGTCGAGCACCACCGGCCGACCCTGTCGAGCAAGCAGGTTCCACGGTTGGATGTCCTTATGGGTCAGCACGACGGGGCCTGGCCGTTCGCAGGTGTCGACGAAGTGGGCAATCGCGAGGAACGTCTCGACGTGAGAGGCGAGTTCGCCGGCCCACGGCTGTCCGGTCGCCGCCGCCCGCGCGGCGAGCTCGGGCCAGTCCCGTGACGTCGGGTCCTCGATCGACACATGGGTCCACGCGACGTCGAGCGCGTGGATGCGCGCGAGGATCTCACCGATCTCAAACGCGTACGCCGCCGGCACCGGTGCTTCGGGCACCGTTTCTCCCTCGACCCACCGGTGAACGAGCGTGTCGTGGCTGGCCGAGATCGGCTCTGGCATCGGGATGCCGGCGGCGAAGGCCGCCCGCTCAAACCTGAACACGTCCTCGACGCGATAGGTCCAGCGGCGGTCGACGAGGTTCAACTCCTTCACCGCGAACGACCCTTGGTCGGTGTCGAGCCGGTACATCCGGTTGGCGAACCCGCCGTGGACGCGGATCATCGGCCCGATCGGCGCGCCGAGATGTGAAAGGTTCACCCACGCACCCTAGGGGCTGGCAGTTCATCGATGCGCCGGACTTTCCTGCGATGCATGCTCGGTTCCGGTGGTCACATACGGTCGTTTTCGGTGAGGCCTGTCCGCCTGCTGAGGACAGGCCAGCTCCAGGCGGTTGGTTCCGAAAGCTTTAGCGGGACGCCCCTATCTCGCGTGCCCACGCCGGGGGTGGTGTCTCGGGTCTCCTCCTGTGCCGCACGAGGACTGCGGCGCCGGCCGCCGTCCCAGCTATGAGGAGAACACCACCGCTGACGATGCTCGACACGCGGCCGGCCACGGGATGATTGCGGGCATCATGAACATGCCGACGTAGAACGGTTCAAGAACGGCCCCGACCGGGACAACTAGACGCGCCAGCAGTCCCCACCGGTCGACCCGGCGCGCAGCAGCTCCGAGCACAGCCCGACCACTTACCAAACACGCCTTAGCTGCGAGTCAAGGCCCGCGGATCAAGGCTCGCGGATCAGTGCACTGCCGAATTCATCCGTACAGGCGTCAAGGCGGCGCCGCTGGCGCGTCCCTGGCCGGGCTTTACGCTGCCGCGCCCGCCCGGCCCGGACGCGCCGCGAATGCGAGGACGCGGGATCGTTGGCGGTTAGGCAGCTCGGCAGTAGGTCGCCTAGTCGCGTATCGCACTAGGCGGTATAGACGCGAAAGCGCGTTCCAGCGCTAGCATGAGGTCCGCATCGTCTTTATCCCCACGCCAATACGCAACTTCAATGTCTGGAGAATTTTCGACTATTTCTCGCGCAGGTTTAGACAGATCAGTTGCTGAGATCAAAACTACCGGGGCAGGAGGACGGATCAACCCAGCACGACCCTTAATCAATTCTACAGTCTCCCTGGAGACCGGCCGACTATAATATTTGATTTCGCCGTATACCAGTCGATCATCAGTGTCTCTTATTCTCAGATCGAACCCCATATCAGGCCCAAACATTTCTTCTACAGAGTAACCCATGCCAGTTATTGCAGCAGATACCTGAAATTCGTACTGCATCGAACGAGAGCTTGCGCTAAGAGCAGCTGGGGCCACGATCGCGGCACCCTGCGCAATACCAGAGGCCTTTTCAAGGTTCCCCTCGTCCTGAGCATCTTTAATAGCATCCTCGACATCGCGCCTCTTGCGTTCCAATTCGACACCATTCGAGCCACTGGTAAGGCTGATCATTCGAGTCCCTTGGATGCCGATAAGCAGGAACAAGCTACCAATGACCAATAGGACCGCCGAGCCGAGCTGATTGGACCGCTCGAATGCCACATAACCACCTGCACCTCCTGCGATTATGCCCACCAGTATGCAGCCAAAGCGCTCCCATCCGCCTAGAGGGCCTGGGGGAAAGTTATCGTCCGTCAATACAACTTTCCCTTCGTAATAGGCCTCCGGCGGGGGCCTCGGGCTCCAGGATAGGCGGCTGCTCCTAGCCCAGGTTGTCGAGTGGCTGAGGTAGTGGCCTGGTCATCCCGTCGCCATCGGCCCAGGCGAGCCGAGCAGACCAAGCGCCTGGGTCAAGCTCGTTCGTCCGGTAGGGCGCTGCACCTTGACCCCAAGCGCTTGCCCCGGTCCCCGACGGGTGGGCCGACGGTGACGGGATGACCAGCCGCGTGAGATTTGCGCGGTGCCGCGAAACTGTTGCACGGAAGCCAGCAAAATAGCGCCCGGTCAGCTGAGTATCTGGCTTGCAGGTAGGTAGCAGGAGCCTGTCTCGTTTGCGTGCCGCTTTTTGGCCCTGATGAGATCATCAAAACGGATCCGGTTATCGAAGACCGCATAGAGGTCTGCGCCGTCCATAGCCACGAACGGTGTTGACTCTCCGTATGCATCCTTGAAAGGTTGAGTAAATCCGTTGACACTTATGAACAAACCAACGGCATTCTTACCCTTACGGCGAACCTTCGCTGCAAAGATGTCTCCGTCACCTCGGTCTGCTGCAGCGGCGCGCCACCGAGCCTCGATTATGTAATCGTCGGTATCAAATGTAAATGAACCGTCTATCTGCTCATTAGGTATGCTGTACGCAAGTCGCGGCTCGAGGTCATACAGCAGAAATGTTTCGCCAAGCAGATTTTCGAATGCATAACCTCGCCTATGAACATCCGACTCGGTTTGTAGATTGATAAACTTTTCTTTGAGAGATTCAAGGTCATCGTTGAATCGCCTCAGGGCAGTCGCTTGGGCAGCATGAGCTTGAATGGTTTCAGCTTGCTTCTCAAGCTCGGCTACGTCTGCCTGATACTCCTTAATTATGTAGGTCAAGAGTCCAACAGCAGCTTCTGCTTCAGATATTCGAAGCTTTCTGTCTTCTGGGTCTTTGATCTGTTCCAGATTCGGGAAACGCTTCATCTTGCTAATCTCAAGCATCAACGACAAGCTGACATCGTGATATTTGTGCTCGTCTCTAGAAAGACGATCCACGAGCAAGTCAGCAACGGCACGCTTGGTGTCGCCAAAGTTGAGCCCGGCCAGTAGCTCGCTGTGATTTGCGAGCGCGGTGCGCAAGAATGTCTCAAATGAGCGCTTATACCAGACTATGACTGGAAGGGCGTCACGCAGCGCCAGATATGCTGCGGCCGAGATTTTCTTCACCAGGTCCCCTGCAGGGCGAGCACGTAGGGGGGACAACGACTGCACCAGAACAGTTGCCCTCTGGCGACTAGACCAGCGCGCATCTGCCCTCCCCTGGCCGCGATGGCGTCGTGCGATCCGCGTGCGACAACGTGCGGATAGCAGGTGCGAGAAACGAGCAACGGCGGTCACTCCAAGCGAAATCCAGAGAACGTCGGAAGCCCGTTCATGCAGGTCACCGCGTTGCGAATCTTGTGGTCAGGGGCAGGATCGAACTGCCGACCTTCCGCTTTTCAGGGAGAGCCTCTGGCCGAAGATAGTGTAGCCGACGCGCATCCTCATCGCTGTTCGATTGTCTCGACTACGTCTGCGGGATGGCAGCTATCGAGGAGGACGGGGGAGGACCAGGGCGCGGCTATCGGTGCAGGTCGCATCTCGGTTTGCCGTGCCATTAGTGTGCCATCCACCCCGGTGACGAGCGGTCTCTCACGGTCACTCGCAGACACCCCGCCCTGCAGGTCAGGCCGTACAACAGCCCGGATCGCACAGATTCCCAAGCTGATAATCGGCGTTGACCTAGCGACGTGACTTTCTCAGTGGGGGGCATCTGGCATAACGACCCAACTCGGGGCAAAGGGAAAGGGCTGCGCCGTGGCGCGTGTTGAGCTGAGATGATGCCTCAATGGCTGAGCGTTACCTCGATGTCTTGACTATTCATCTGCGTGGATATACGGGTCATCCTCTGGCTCGCAACCTGGCAGAGGAGCTTGTGCTCCAAGTCGCGGTGGGTGCCCGCGTAGATGTCGACCAGCTCGCTGACGAGCTCAAGGAGGATGTCGGCGGCGGCCCGCGGGTCGTTCATCAGTCCATCACCGAAAGGAGCTGGGGGGCATCCAGTCTTGGTGCCGAGCTCATCGTTGATGTTCCGGCCGCGCTGACCGGGCTCGCTAGCCCTGCCTGTCTTGTGGGATACGATCTCCCATCGCATCCTGCGTCGGGGCCAGGCGCGAGTTCTCGATCCGCAGAGCCAGGCCCAACTTGCACGAGCTTGGCTGGCTCAAAGCCTCAACCTCGGCGAAGGCGAGATCAAGATCATCGGGCTTGAGCCTGCAGGAGACGGTCACCGTGTCGAGCTTGAGACGCCAGCAGCGACATTCGACGTCGAGACCAACGACCGCGGTGTGACGCGTATGCGCCGTAGCTAGCCACGGCCGGGCGCCACATCAGCATATTGACCGAACCGATGCTCTGGATAATCCCAGCGCAGTGAGTGCTGTCAGTGCGGGGACGAGTGCCATCAATGCAGCTTGCGCGCATGGTGCATGGGGTCAGGCTTCTTGTAAACGGCTGGCGAGAAGGAAACGAATCGTGTGGGCGGTCAGGTCATGTAGGAGACCACACTGGGGCGAGCCATAGGGCATGGACCGTGGACCGGTTCGTGGACCGAGTCGGCGGATAATCCCAGCGCGGCGGGTGTCACCAGTGCAATGACCTGTGCTATCGGTGCAGCTAGAGCGCGTGCGGCTCGGGAGCATGCCTCTCGTAATGCGCCGCTGCCGGTTTCCGACTAGCGATTGCGCCCTCGTGCTGGCCAGATACTGGCACCGAGACGTTGCCTGCTGTCGCTGGGTGTCGACGGGCATAAGATATGCGTATCGGCCCTCTGGCTTTGTCTCTGACCGCTGCCTTGTTCCTCAATCAACCTACTTTATGTAGTCTTCTGGAACTTGCGCGACTCCAGGTCTCAGCCTGTCCTGTCGCGTCCGATTTACAAATCTACTTACAGAAAGGGCGATTGACATCTACAGTTTCTCGCGCTTAGCCGAACTTCCGCGAGGGTGCCCTCCTGAGGCACAGAAGCGTGTTCAGGCCCATCAAGTGACTACCTGCGGCTTTGCCTGGGATGCGATGTTGCGAGGTGCCGGGGTGTGGAAGAGTTGGCTGGCATGAAGGAGGGGGTGGCGACTTGCCGGGCGATGTTTTGATGACCTTGGCGCAGTTTGCTGGCCAGACAGTGGCGCAGGCGGCGATCACTGATGTGTGGGACGCGGTCAGGGGGCGGGTCGCTCGGCTGCTGGGCCGTGGTGATTACCGGAAGACGCAGGTCTCGGAGCAATGGCTGGCGCAGACACGTCAGCAGCTCACCACAGCAGCCGGCGTTGAGTTGGAGCGTGTCCGCGAGGCTCAGGCGGAGCGGTGGACGGGCCGGTTCGCGGACCTGCTGGATGAGGACCCTGGTTTGGAGGCTGAGCTCCGCGCCCTAATGAAGAAAATTGCGGGCCAGTTGCCCGCTGCGGCGGTATCTGCCTCTGGTCATTCGGTGGCGGCCGGGCGGGATGTGAACATCACGGCGTCGGGCGGGGGGACCGCGGCCGGGGTGATCCACGGGAATGTGGCGCCGCCGGACCCTACTGGGCCGGGCCCAGCGTAGCAGGAGCCGCGTCCGGGGAGTGGGATCTCGGCCCCGGATCGGTGAGAGCCGACCGGGGCGGTACAGCTATCGGCAGGCTGGAGTATCAGCGGCGGCCCGAAGTGGCCAGCATGTCAGTTCGGCTGGCGCCGCGCCCGGTGTTCCTGGCTGGCCGCGAAGGACTACTCGCAGACCTGGACGCTCGGCTGGCGGGCGGGCAAAGGCAGGCCGGGCCGCACTTGGTGGCGTTGTCCGGGATGGGAGGCGCGGGCAAGACCAGCGTCGCGGTGGAGTATGCACACCGGCACCTAGGTGAGGTCGGGGTGTGCTGGCAGTTTTCGGCGCAGGATCCGGCAGTGCTGACGGCGGAGTTCGGCGTGCTAGCCGCGCAGCTTGGGGCGCGGGAGGTGGTAGATCCGCGAGATCCGGTGGCCTCAGTACACGCGATGCTGGCCCGGACCGAGGCCTGGTGGCTGATGCTGTTCGACAACGTACCGGACAGGGCCTCGATCGAGCCGTTCGTGCCGCCTGCCGGGCGGGGATGCGTGCTGATCACTACGCAGAATCAGCACTGGCTGCCCAGTCAGGCCGTGGAAGTTCCGGTTCTTGATCCCGAGGTAGCAGCGGAGTTCCTGGTAGACCGAATTGGCGACCCGGACCGGGCAGCGGCCCGGGAGCTTGCAGTCCAGCTGGGCGGGCTGCCGTTGGCGCTGGAGCAGGCCGCTGCCTACATGCAGGCCACCGGGATCACTCTGGCCGGGTACCTGCCGTTGTTCCGCGACCGGCAGGCCGACCTGCTCGCCCGCGGCGAAGCTACCGGGCACCCGGCGACGGTGGCCGCGACGTTGGGGCTGGCCTTGTCACGGCTGGCAGAGGAAGACCCGTCTGCGGCTGGGCTGATGCGTCTGCTGGCTTTCCTGGGACCCGAGCCGGTACCGCTGGCCCTGCTACTCTCCGACCGAACGGTTACCAGTCTGCTCGGCCCTGAGGTGGCAGGCCCGGTGGGGCCTTTGCTAGGTGATCCGGTCGCGGCGGGGGATGCGATCACGGCGCTTCGGCGCTATTCGCTGGTCAGCCGGGGTGGGGAAGGACTAGTTCTGGTACACCGCTTGGTCCAGGCGATTACCCGCACCCAGCTGTCAGCAGAGGCCACTGACCAGTGGGAACAGGCCGCCGCCGCCCTAGTCGAAGCGACTATACCGAGTAACCCGCACCTACCTGCCGAGTGGCCGACGTATGCGGTACTCCTGCCGCACGCCCGGACTGTCCTGGATCTGACTCGCGGCGGCATGTCGCAGATTGCGCACTACCTCGGGTTCAGCGGCGGCTACCTGGCGGCCCAGGAGCTGTTTGAGCTGATCGCCGCCGCTTATGAGAGAAGCGAATCGTACGGTCCCGATCATCCCGAAACCCTGATCATCCGCGGCAACCTCGCCCGCTGGACCGGGGATGCAGGAAATGCGGCCGAGGCCCGCGACCAGGTCGCCGCCCTGCTACCCGCCTTCGAACGGGTCCTAGGCCCCGAGCATCCCCAAACCCTGTCCGTTCGCCATAACTTTGCCTACTGGACGGGGATAGCAGGTGATAAGGCTCGGGCCCGCGACGAGTTCGCCGCTCTGCTGCCCATCCGCGGGCGGGTTCTGGGCCTTGAGCATCCGAGTACCCTGATCACTCGCAACCAACTTGCCCGCTGGGCCGGGGAGGCGGGGGATGCGGTTGGCGCTCGCGACCAGGTCGCCGCCCTGCTGCCCGCCTTCGAACAGGTCCTGGACCCCGAGCGTCTCGAAATCCTTTCTGCTCGCCACAACCTCGCTACCTGGACCGGGGAGGCGGGGGATGCGGCCAGCGCCCGCGACCAGTTCGCCGCCCTGCTGCCCGCCTTCCAACGGGTTCAGGGCCCCGAGCATCCCCAGACCTTGATCATCTGCGGCAACCTCGCCTCCTGGATTGGGAGAACCGGGGATGCGGTCGGCGCTCGCGACCAGTTCGCCGCCGTGCTGCCCGCCTTCGAACGGGTTCTGGGTCCCGAGCACCAACTCACTCTGACAGCCCGCGAAAGCCTCGCCCGATGGACTGGGATAGCGGGGGATGCGGTCGGGGCCCGCGACCAGTTCGCCGCCTTGCTTTCCGTCTTCGAGCGCATCCTGGGCCCCGAGCATTCCGAAACAGTGTCCATTCGCCGCGACCTCACTCTCTGGACGCGGGTAGCCGAGGATGCGGCCCCTGACTCGACCTAGCCCCGACGGATCTAACATCATGGACCCCGTCGCTGCAGCCAAGTTCCTTGATCAGCAGTCCTGAGCGCCTCTCATAGCATGGACCGTAGCTGATGGCCCTTTCCCGCTACGTGCTGACCAGCACCGTGACCACCGTGCCCGACACCCTCGCCACCCCGGTAGCCGGTGAGCCTGGCACGGGCGGGGCCGCGGGATTCGGCAACGCGGCCACGGTGTCCCCGGCCACGGCGGGCAAGTACGGCTTGTTTCCCCAGACCTTCCTGATCGGCACGGCGATCGTGCTCGACCCGGCCCCGCTGAACGGGCTGTACGCCGCCCTCGGCGGCGCAGCCAATCTTCGCCCGTATGTACAGGGCCAGGATGACCGCGGCGGCGCGGCGCTAGCGAACTAGGCCCGGCTGGCCGCGGGCAACGACTGGGTTTCACAGCGCGCTTGGCCGCCAGCCGGTGGCTGCACCCCATGCGGCCCTGCTGCGGCCCCGGCTGTATCCCGGCGCGGCCAGGTTAGACGTGGCCGGTCAGCGGCGGACCGGCCCTGGCCTGGTGCGCGTCCCTGGATCAGAGTGCTTAGTTGCCTCATAAATGTCGATCACGAGCGGCAGTTTCTGCTGAGGCGGCGGGAACGCTCTCTCAAAGAATTCCTCGAACTCGGCCCGGTTACGTGAGATCCGCATGAGCGTGATCACTGTCGAGATCTGCCTGTCGAGATGGACGTTCCCCGTCGTCGCGGTCAGGTGCTGATGATGCTTGCGCGGCCTGTTTCCCTTCTGGTTCTTCGGGTTTACCCGCTCCAGCTCGGCGAGCACGCCCTGCGGAAGCTGCCCGTAGATATAGTGCTTGATCAGCTTGCCCACGTGGGGAGTGCGCCTTGACGTGCCGGGCCGGAACTCCCAGTCATGCAGCCGGTAGATCTCGCGGAAGAACTCGTCCGGGAAGGTCTGCACCCACGGCCGGAACTCGGCGCGGACGTAGGCTTCTAGGATCTTCTGTAGTTCCTGCCGCGCCCGCACTTCCTGATAGCCGGTGGCCTCATCGACCAAGGCGATAATGCCGACCCTGGCCAGTCCCCGGATCAGGATCTCCGCAGCTCTTGCTGTGTCTTGCTGACTTCTCTGCAAGACGCCCTCGTTCCGCGCGTCCAGGTAGACCTCGCACACCATGGGCAGGATCTCCGCCCGATATCCCAGCGAACGCGCAAGAACCCCAGCGTGGCGATACCGGACAGGCTCGTAGAGCTCCATCAGCTCTCGGGTGATGAAGGGTCGCAGGTTGGCGGCGCTGAGAAATGGTGGGCGGCCCTCGGTGATTTCCCGGCGGCCCATGGTGGGGGCACGCCCGAGGGCGGTGAGCACTGTGCCCTGGCTCAGGACGCGGGTCTTGTCGGCGTCATCAAGGACGGCGCAGTCAATGCGCATGTCACCGATGATCAGGACGCCTTCATGCGTGGCGTCCGTGACGGTCTTGCCCCACCGGGCTTCGGCCGCGTCGCGCGCCGCGGCCGACCGCTCGTCCGCCGTAAGCCGGTCGGCGCGTGCCCGGCCTCCCTTGCTGCCGCCGAGCTTTCCGAGGGTCGAGGCTGACTCGCTGCTGGTCTCTTGGGCGTTCTTCACTGCATTCTCCTTAGGCGGGTACGCATACCGTAGTGCGTACCCGCCTAAGCAATCAAGAACCCTTGGCTTGCGGGCGGGTTGCTCGGCAGTATTTTTCCAGTTCAGAAGTGGTATTGCGGCTAAAAATCAGGTTTCTGCTCAGCGTGCCTGCCCGTCTTCGCATGACTGTACTTCCTGCTGCGGGCGGGAAGCTGATCCAGTGCCTGCACCCGTTCCGGCCGAGCCATGGGCGGAAGCATCCGGTGACCTGCGGGGATGCATGCATATCTGTGCCAGCAGCCCGCGTTTGCGCAGCCCAGCGGTACCCTGCCGGACATGGAGTGCGATCCGGGAGAGGCAAGCTCAGCAAGGTGGCTAGTTTGTCTCTGCTGGCCCAGAGTCAGTGGTCGCTCGCTCCAGTCGGCCAGAGCTGGTATTCCGTTTCCAGCCCTCCGGAACTGGCGCATCTTCGGGCCACCTGGCACCGGTGAGCTTCGCGCCTGTGAGGTCCGCCCCGGTGAGGTTCGCGTCTGTGAGGATGGCCCAGGTGAGGTCCGCGCCGGTGAGGTCCGCACTGTCGAGGTCCGCGCCGAGGCGCGCGGCGTGGAGGTTCGCGTTGCCGAGGATCGTGCGGAAGAGGCTCGCGCCGTCGAGATTCGCGCCGTCTAGGTCCGCGCCGGTGAGGTCCGCGCTGTCGAGATTCGTGACGGCGAGGATGGCCCCGGTGAGGTCCGCCCTGGTGAGGTCCGCGCCGCCGAGGTCAATATGGTCTATATCGCGCTTTGCATCCCAGCGACCGATCACGGTGACGGCGGCCTGAACGTCGGGCCGTGTCCATTGTTCCCGTTCCTTGCCGGGGCCATGTGGCGGCCACGGCTCGCGTGAGTGCTCGCGGATGAACGCGGTGAGTACCTCCATCACGCTGGGGTGGTCTCTTGCGGAGTCGCGGGCCACGCGTTCGAGGGCGTAGATGCCGCCGATACGCACGTCGAGCTTGTCTGAGCCGAGTTGCTCGATGGCCTTGGTGTACCGGTCGGTCACCTGCCCTTCGCGGGACAGGGTGAAGTTCCGCGCGGTGAACACGAGCGCACCCGCGGCGAGCAGCCCGGCGGCAAGCGTCAGCAGCCAGCCCCGCGCGTTATCGAGCGCCGTCTCGTGCAGCGGACCGGTGGCTGAGCCGACGTCATGGCTAGCAAGCCAGTCCGCCATTGGCACGAACAGCGCCCACACGATGGCCAGCGCCAGCACGACGGCGGCGATCCCGGCTAGCCATCGGATGCCCCGCGGCCAGGCATCCCAGTGCTTAGACACGTGCAAGACGGTAGGGGATCAAGTCCGGCCTGCGCGGACCTTTCGGCGACAATGCGGAACGTAGGTTCAGCGTCTGCCGCTCGTACTCAGCGGCGCCCCCTGGCGGAGGAGTTGCCCGGCCGCCGCGCTGGCCCTAGCGTGACCCGGCCCCGCCGCCATCCGGGTAGATCGCGTCGAGCTGGTTCATCAGGCCCTCCAGGTCCCGCGACCCGAGGATGCGGCCAGCAGCCACTGCCCGCCAGCGGCCCGCGCTCGGCGGCAGGATGACCGCCTCGGGGTGCTCCTGCTCGAACCGCTGGCGGCGAATTACCGGGTCTACCGGGGCGCTGCCGCTGACCAGGCGCAGGACCGGGCGGTCCTGGCCGGTCACTGCCACGCCTGCCAGTGCGCCCGGATGGCCCGGTTCAGCTCGTCCGCGGTGCCGCCGGTCAGCACGTCCCCGGCGCTGCTGATGGCGCACCAGGTGCCGCCGTCAGCGCTGAAGCCGTGGTAGCCGCCACCGGCCCAGGCCAGCTCCAGCCCGGCCAGCGCGGTTTCCTCATCGATGCTGAACGCGCCCCGCGGCTGGCCTTCAGCTGCCCGGCTCATCCGGGCACCGGGCATCCCGTGCCCCGTTCGGCTAGCTCGGCATCGATGGCGCTCATGTGCGAGAGGATCGGCACGCGGATAGGCGAGTCAGGCCGAGCCAGCGCAAGGCTTGCCGCTAGCTCTCGCCTGGCGCGGTCAAGCTCAGCATCCGTCAGACCCGCGACATTATGGTTGCGCATCGGCGCTCCCGGTCTGCCCGCGCTCGGCTTGCTCCGCTAGGACGGTCGCTAGCTGCGCTTGCAACTCCTCACGCGGACGGCTGAGCTTGGGCAGCTCCGCTAGCGCTAGCGTCTCTTCTAGCCTCTCGCGGTACGCGGTCAGCTCCCAGTCGGCCAGGGCCGCCGCGTAGCCGGCGTCACTCTCACCCACGGCCGGCGATCTTCTCGCGCTCGTCCTGCTCGGCTAGCACCACGTCGAGCTTCGCCTGCAACTGGTCCCGTGCTGGCGGCACGGGGTTCTGCGCGCTGAAGAACGCGATAGCCGATTCAAGCTGCCTGCGGTACCCGGTCAGCTCGAACGTGGCCATTGCGTGGACGGGGTGCGGGGGCCTGTCTACAGGTTCGGCGCTCATCGTGCGCTTCTGCTGGCCGCCCACGGCACTGTCAGCTGTCGTCATCGTGATCGTGTCTCCCTGTGCGCCACCGGAGATCTTCAGGCATTGCCGCTGCAAGTGTCGTCACCGGCTGACGGTTCCGAGTCAAGCAGCTGAGAATCTTAATCTGCAAGCTCTCACTGTGAATTATCTTGCTGAGTTGCTAACTTTAGTAATTGCATTCCGATCCGCATTACGAGGTGCTTTCAGATTGGAAGATTGATAGCCTTCGTCGTGCAAGGCCAAGGAGACGATCAAGGTAATGGCGACGACGGAGACGACCGGCTCGACGGTGCCGCGGCGGCAGCTCGGCAGGTACCTGCGCGACCTGCGGAACCGGCAGAAGATCCCGGTGAAGAGGGCAGCCGAGATGTTGGAATGGTCCGAGGCCAAGATCTGGCGGATCGAGACCGGCCAGACCTCGCTGCGCAGCCTCGACGTGGAGGCCATGTGCCGTCTGTACGCCGCGCCGCCGGACCTCACCCAGGCCCTGATGGGGCTGGCGAAGGAGACCAAGGCGCGCGGCTGGTGGCACGCCTACGGCGATGTCATCCCCGAGAACTTCGACGTGTACCTGGGCCTGGAAGAGGCCGCCTCCAGCCTGGCCTGGTACGAGCCCGAGCTGGTGCCCGGCCTGCTCCAGACCGGGGATTACGCGCGGTCGATCATCAGGGCCGACAAGCCGGGCGTGGACGCCGAGGAGATCGACCGGCGCGTGCAGCTGCGGATCGAGCGGCAGGCCCTGATCCGGCGGACGGCGGCCCCGCTGGCACTGCGGGTGGTGGTGAACGAGTCCATCGTGCGCCGCCCGGTCGGCGGCCGGGAAATGATGGCCGCCCAGCTCGACGCCCTGGCCGACGTGGCCGGGCTGCCGAACGTGCGCCTCCGCGTGGTGCCGTTCAACACCGGGCTGCACCACGGACTGATGACCGGCCCATTCGTCATCCTGCGGTTCCCCGCCAACGGGGACGGCAGCGATTCTGAGCCGCCCACCGTCTACGTGGACGGCTACACCGGGGACCTCTACCTGGACAAGCCAGCCGAAGTGATCCAGTACGCAGAGGCTTTCGAGGCCATCTGGAGCGCGGCGCTGGACGAGACCACCTCCAGCACTCTCATCCGGGCAAGCGTGAAGGAACTATCAGGGAGATGATCAAGATGAAGCCCCGCCCAGCGTGGCGCAAGAGCAGCTACAGCAACAGCAACAGCAACTGCGTCGAGGTCGGCCAGGACGGCTCGCGTATCGCCGTCCGCGACACAAGGGACCGCACCGGCCCGGCGCTGGCGTTCAGCCAGCAGGGCTGGCGCGAGTTCGCCCGCCGCGTCCGCGACGGTCAGGCAGGCCGCTTACCGGCCGCAGCATGAGGGGCGCTCGCCATGTCCGCGAGCGCCCCTCATCCGTGCCTGCCTACTTCCAGCCGAACAGCCACCGGATCGGCCAGGGCACCAGCCTTCGCCACAGATACCGGCGCAGCCTGCGTCCGGACATCGGGCGGTAGTAGCTACCGCGCCTGCGTCTGCGGGTCACCGCGGCCACCGCCCCGAGTAGAACGCTTCTAGAACAGCTGTCCGCTGCTCTGGGGTGTACTGCCCGTCCCTTCTGGTCCCTCTGCACCCCGCCTGACCAGGCCAGAGGGTATTGCCGGGCACTGCCAGTGACGGTCGGGGATGACCTTGGGCGGACTCGTAATCCGCCGGTCGTGGGTTCGAGCCCCACCCGCCCCACCTGCATACCCTCGCCTGCGGAAACCTGTGATTTGGCCCGGCTGGCTAGTTCGGGGAACAGCCGCCGTGGGTAACATGCGGGGAACATCCGTGCCGCTCAGGACCCGTTTCCGACCCCGCTGACGAGTGCCGTCACCCGAGCCGTGCGGGTCCCAGGCCGGCACAGGGCATAATTTGACCAACGGGGTGGCGTTCCCGCCTCCCCGCCGCCGACTCGCCTCGGATGGTGCCATCGTGGCCGACCTGCCAGAAGTGATCGGATTGCTCCACCGGGCCGACTGGACCCGCCTGTCCCTGTTCGCCGAGGTGCGCTTCGAGTCCGGCCGCGCGGCGCTGCTGATCGCGCCCGGCGGCCATTACCGCATGGAGCACCAGGCCGAGGACGCGGTGGTCCAGGGGAACGACGGCCAGCGTGGCTGGACCTGGTGGCCGTCCGGCCGGTCAGAGCCCTCCCCGGCCGAGGTCGGCCTCAACGACGGCCGGCCGGTCGCCGTGCTCTTCTGCCCGCAGGACCTGCTCGACGGTTACGTCCTGGAGATACTCGGGCCAGTGACCGCCTGCGGCCGCGCCGCGATAGCCATCGCGGCCACGCCCCGCGCCGGCGACCGGCTCCACGAATACGTCGAGGCCGCCGTCGACGCCGAGCTGGGTATCCTGCTCCGCCGCGAGGAGAGGTTCCGGGGCCAGCTGCTCGCCGTCACCGAGCTGACGGACGTGACGGTGAACCCGCTTGCGGCGCCCGGCCCGGCCGGGTTCACAGCACCGCCGGGCAGCCGCTTCCGCGAAGCACCGGGAGAGCCGCCCAGCCGCCCGGACGGGGCGAAGGCGAAGAACGTCGTCATGGACCTCGCCATGGGCGGCCTCGGCGCCCTGGTCAGGCACGCGCCGCGTTTCCCGGGCCGCGACGCGGACTCCGGCCAGGCCGAGGCGGCGATGCCGTCACCCGACCCGGACGTGCTCACCGCCGAAGACGGCTCACCGCCCGACGATCTGCTGTACCTGCTCTACCGCACCGGCGAACCCCGCGACCTGAGCGCCACGGTGCGCGACTGGCACGACATAGCCGTGACGATGGCACGGATGGCCCATGACGCCCGCGCCGCCGGCCTCGGCGGCGTCGGCAGCCTCATCGACGCGGGGGTCGGCGCCGGCGAGAAGACCGTGACCCGAACCGACGCCCGGCTGCGCATCAGCGGCCCGGACCGGTACCACGTCGACTACCT
>OCZT010002537.1_pt1 | contig 18818 bp, 24 predicted proteins | sample 1539031 | NCBI WGS metagenome assembly OCZT01 (sample SAMEA3539308, study PRJEB22396) | soil metagenome | biome: tundra; feature: field; material: soil | place: USA | collected 2010-05 | depth 0.15 m | reverse complement strand
CTGCGCGGCGGCGCGGCCCTTCGCAACGCTCAGCGGCGGCGAGAAGCAGCGCGTCGTCATCGCCAGCGCGCTCGCTCAGGCCTCGAGCATCCTGCTGCTCGACGAACCGACCGCGTCGCTCGACCTCGGCTATCAAATCGAGATCGCGACGCTCCTCACACGGCTCAACCGCGATCGCGGAACGACGATGGTGATTTCGACACACGATTTGAATCTGGCAGCGGCGCTCTGCAGCGAGGTCGTCCTGCTGCGGCAGGGCCAGGTGCTCGCGCGAGGCGCGACCGCCGACGTCCTGACCGCGGCGCACGTGCGTACGCTCTACGGGGTGGACGCGGACGTCCAGTTCCATCCGCGCGCCGGCCACGTGACGGTGGTGCCCATTGCGCGATCGATCTGATTCGACGCTTCGCCGGCGGCTCGTTGTGACGATTGGCGGCTTCGGCGCGCTGGCGTTTCTCGCGTGCCTGCTCGCGCCGCTCGTGGGCAGCACGACGATTCACCTTTCCAGGGTGTTCGACCGCTCGATCCCGTTCGCCGACAACGTGGACGCGCAGATCTTTTTCGTGGCGCGCCTGCCGCGCGTGCTTGCCGCGGCGCTCGTCGGCAGCGGGCTCGCCGTCGCCGGTGTCGTGTTCCAGGCGCTCCTCAGGAATCCGCTGGCGTCGCCGGACACGCTCGGCGTGTCGGCGGGCGCCGCGCTGGGCGCCATGCTCGCGATCACCTTTCACGCTGACTTCTCTCTGCTGTCGGTGTCGGCGGTGCCGCTCGCCAGCTTCGCGGGATCGCTCGGCGCGCTCGCAATCGTGTACGGGCTCTCGGCGGCGCGCCGGCGCGGCCAGTCGACGATGGTCCTGCTGCTGGCGGGCGTGACGCTGACGGCGCTCCTCTCCGCCGTCGTGCGCTTCGTGCAATACCTCGCCGACTTCACGGAGACGTTCCAGACGGTGCGCTGGCTGATGGGATCGCTCGACGTCGCGGGATACGGGCCGATTCTCGCAGCGGCCATGCCCATGGCGGTCGCCTTCGTCGGCTTCGCGACCCTTCCGCGCGTGCTCGACCTCATGAGCCTCGGCACCGAAGCCGCGGCGGCGCGCGGCGTCGACGTGACGCGCGCGGAACGCGTCGCCCTCGTCAGCGCGTCCCTATCGACGGGCGCGGCGGTGTCGCTTGGTGGACCGGTCGCGTTTGTCGGCATCATCGTGCCGCATCTCGTCCGGCTCATCGTCGGCGCCGATCACCGATTGGTGCTGCCGGCGTCGGCGCTCTTCGGCGCGGCGTTTCTCATCGGCTGCGATCTGGTGGCGCGCACGGCGCTCGCGCCCGTGGAGCTGCCGGTGGGCATCGTCACCGCCATTATCGGAGGGCCGTTCTTCCTATGGCTGCTGTTCCGAAAAGCATAAGGACGAGCGCGCGGATTGTCGCGGCCGCCTTGGTCGTCATCGCGCAGGCGACGGCGGCGGATACCCCTCGGCGCGTCGTGTCGCTCGTGCCGGCGACGACCGAAATGCTGTTTGCGATGGGCGCGGGCACAATCATCGCTGGCGTCAGCAGCTACGATCACTATCCGCCCGAAGTCGAGACACTGCCGAAGCTCGGCGGCCTGCTGGACCCCAACGTCGAGCGGGTGCTCGCGCTGAAGCCGGACCTCGCGATCGTCTACAGCACGCAGACCGAGCTGAAACAGCAGCTCGCGCGCGCGGGGATCCCGGTGTTTCCCTACGTGCACCGCGGCCTGCCGGACATCACGACGATGATTCGCTCGCTTGGCACGCGCGTCGGCTTCGGCGCGCAGGCCGGCGCGCTCGCGGACGGCATCGAACGGCGGCTTGGCGACATCCGGGCGCGCGTCGCCGGCCGGCCCCGGCCCAAGACCCTGCTCGTCTTTGGCCGCCAGGAGGGCACGTTGCAGGACATCGACGCCAGCGGCGGATACGGATTCCTCCACGACATGCTCGACATCGCCGGCGGGGCCGACGCCGTTGGCGACATCAGGCGCGAATCGGTGCAGATGAGCACCGAGATGATCCTCGCGCGCGCGCCGGACGTGATCATCGAGCTGCACTACGGCGCGTCACTCACGCCCACGCGGATGGAGAGCGAGCGGCACGTGTGGGACACGTTGGGATCGATCCCGGCCGTCCGGAACGGCCGGGTCTATCTCGTGCTCGGCAACGAATACGTCGTCCCAGGTCCGCGTGTCGCCGCCGCGACCGAACGGCTCGCGCGGCTGCTGCATCCAGACGCCTTCAAATGAAAACGATGGTGTCGTGGTCGAGCGGGAAGGACAGCGCGTGGATGGTGCACGTGCTCCGCGCGCGCGGCGACGTCGAACTCGGGGCCCTGTTGACGACGATCAACGAGCCGGCGCAGCGCGTGGCGATGCATGCGGTGCGGGTCGAGCTGCTCGAGGCGCAAGCTGACGCGCTCGGTCTCCCGCTCTGGAAGATTCCCATCCCGTCCCCGTGTCCGAACGAGGTCTACGAACGCGTGATGGCGGACGCGGTCGCCCGCGCCGTCGCCGAAGGGTTCACGCACATGGCGTTCGGCGACTTGTTTCTCGAGGACATCCGCCGCTACCGCGAAGAACGGCTCGCCGGCACCGGCCTGACGCCGATCTTCCCGCTCTTCGACGCCGACACGGCCGCGCTCGCCCGCGAGATGATCGCGGGCGGCCTCGGCGCGCGCCTGACGTGCGTCGACCCACGCGTCCTCGATCGCCGCTTCGCCGGGCGCGACTTCGACGCCGCACTGCTCGCCGATCTGCCATCGTCGATCGACCCGTGCGGCGAACGCGGCGAGTTCCACACCTTCGCCTACGACGGCCCGATGTTCAGCCGCCCCATCGACATCGAAACCGGAGTGACGGTTGAACGAGATGGATTCGTGTTCACTGACCTGCAATTGGTCAGGTGAGGCGGTTTAGAGAAACAGCGGTTCGCTTGTCGCCGCGATGATCCCCGCTGCTTGGGCGCGCTCGAACAACAATTGTACGGCGCGTCGGCCTTCGCTCCCCAGATCGACCGAATATTCATTCACGTACAAATCGATGTGCCGGTACATCACGTCCTCGCTCATTTCCTGAGCGTGTTCGCGGACGAAGGGCAGGCTCGCTTCGCGGTGCGCGAAGGCGTATTCAACACTTCTGCGCAGCACGCGGTTCACGGCGTGCTTGACGGCATCGGGCAGGCCACGCCGCACGACGATGCCGCCAAGCGGGATGGGCGCTCCGGTCGCGGCGTCCCAGAACTCGCCGAGATCGATGATCTTCTTCAATCCCTTCGCCTGGTACGTAAAACGGTTCTCGTGAATGATGAGCCCGGCGTCGAACTCATCGTTCAACAGCGCCGGCTCGATCGCAGAAAACAGCAGCGGCGTCTTGTTGCGCGCCTCCGGAAACGCAAGGCCGAGCAGGAAATTTGCGGTCGTGTAGACGCCAGGAATGGCGATCCGGAGCCGGCCGGCGGCGACTTCGTCCTTTGAGATCTGCCGCTTCGAAATGAGGAGCGGCCCGCAGTTGCGTCCGAGCGCGCTGCCGGCGTCGAGCAACACGTAGTTGGCGGTGCAGTACGCGAACGCGTGGTAGCTCAACTTCGTGATGTCCGTCTCACCCTCGAACGCGGCCTTGTTCAAAGCCTCGACGTCCGCGAGACGCACCGAGAACTCCAGGCCTTCGAGGTCGATCCGCCGGTTGACGATGGCGTCGAACATGAAGCAATCGTTCGGGCAGGGAGAGAATCCAAGAGAAAGCTTCATGCGTGCTCGAGGATGCGGAGCGCCGTGTTCCCGAGGCTGGCAATGGCTTCCGACATCCTCCAGGCTTCCCGGTTGCGCGTTTCAACCATATTGGACACGGCTCGCACCTGCGCGAACGGGATCCCGTGCATCAGGCAGGCGCACATGAACGCGGCGCCTTCCATGCTCTCGACCTGCGGCTTGAAGCGCCGCACGGCGGCGGCGATCGATCGTGGGTTGCCGTGGACGGTGTTCACGGTAATCGCCGTGACGGCCGGCAGGGCTCGTAGTGTTTCGTTTGCAGGCGGGACGGCATTCTCGAAATCGTACCGGCCAGGCAGCTCCAGCTCCTCGATCGTGAGAAACGCGTCGCCGTCCTCGGCGCCGAGTTCGGCGATGCGATCGGACACCACGTGCACCACCGTGCCGGGCTCGAACGCGCGATCGAAGCTCCCGCACGCGCCGAGGTTGAGCGCGAGGTCGTACCGCGCCTCCGCGAGGACGCGCGCGCACCAGGCGGCCATCGCCACCATGCCCACGCCCGTCACCAGCACGTCAATCTCGTGGCCCGCATGCCTGATCCCCCGGCAGAGTGGATCCGGACGGGCGCCGCCGAACGCCGCGACGACCGGCGCGATCTCCATCGACGTCGCGCTCGCGATGAGAATTCGCATGTGTGTCGATGGTAGCAGCTAGTGGCTAGTGGCTAGTGGCTTGCGACTATACATCGTCATCCGGTTCCGCGGCGGCGTAGGGCCGCGAGGCGCGTTTGATGACGATGGTGAGGCCGAAGAGGACGAGGATGCTCGACGCCGCGAGGCCGAGATAGATGCCGCTGCCGGCCAGCGCGTCAGGCGCGGCGCCCATCGGCGTGTTCTCGACGATCGCGAACGCCTGCGACACCGTCAGCGCGCGCTCGCCCACCGCGCGCGGCATGAGGCGCCACGAGAGCAGCAGCGCGCCGAACGCGACGAGGCCGACGAGCAGCAGCGGGTGGCGCGAATTCTTGCGCGTGATCAGGCTGAGCGCCGCGAGGAGGGCGGCCGCCGCGCCAAGCGCGGCGACCCAGAGCGCCGCGGTGTACTGCACGCCCTTGAGCGCGGTGTCGCCGACGACGACCCAGGGGAGAAACGCGCTTGCCGCGAGGGCGACGCCGGCCGCGAGCGGCACGAAGTAGACGCGCATGCCGGGACGGAACACGCCGCTCAGGCTCACTGCGCGTCCTTCCACTCCTCGTACCACGCCATCTGGATCGCTTCGAGCTTCGGCTCGTTCGACGTCTTCGCGTCGTCGTCGAAGCCGGGGAGCGCCAGGACGCGGTCGCGGAGATCGGTGAAGCGGACGGTCAATGGATCGTCGTTGGGAAACTTTTCGCTCAGCGCGATGCCGATGTCCTCCGCGTCGGTCCACTTCATGGCACGCTCTCCTCGGTCTTTCGACCCTTGCGGTCCGATTTTCCGAGCTGGATGCCGCCGCCTTCCTGGACGTAGTTCCTGGTGTACATCGGCAGCTCGCAGACGACGTCGCCTGTGATGACGGCCTGGCAGCCGAGCCGCGATCTCGCGGTGAGGCCCCACGCCGTATCGAGGCGATCGGCTTCGTCGTCTTCCATCTCGCTCAGGTTCTGCGCGCCTTCGTTGATCATGACGTGGCAGGTCGTGCACGCGCAGCTCCCGCCGCAGGCATGCTCGAGCGGGATGCCGAGGTTCTTGGCGACGTCGAGGAACGACTCGGGTTTCCCGTGATGCGAGTACGGCAGCTTGCCGTGCTCGAACTCGACCGTCTGCGATTCGCCGTCGATGATGAACGTGACCTTGGGCATGGTGTGTGTTCTCGTGTCGTGATTTACAGACGATTGATGTGCTTGCCCGCGAGGGCCCAGTGCACGGACCGGTTCATCATCACCTCGGCGAGGTGCTTGGTCGCTTCGTTGAGCGCGTTCGTCTTCTGCTGAATCACGTCGCGGTCAGGCGCGCTCATGACGGCCTTGGCCTCGGCGAGCGCCGCTTCGATCCGTTCCTGTTCGCCGGCGGCCAGGTCCGCCTTGACGACTTCCGCGAACTCCGGCGCGCGGAGCGTCTTCTCCGTCGCGTGGATCACGGTTTCGGCTTCGTTGCGCGCCTCGATGAGCAGCCGCGCCGCGAAATCGGCCTCGGCGTGCTCGAAGGAATCGACGAGCATCTGCTCCACCTGCTCGTCGGTGAGGCCGTAGGACGGCTTCACCTCGATGGTCTGCTCGACGTCGGTCCGCAGTTCGTGCGCGGTGACGCTCAGGATGCCGTTCGCGTCGATCTGAAACTGGACCTGCACGCGCGCCAGGCCGGCCGGCAGCGGCGGGATGCCGCGAAGCCTGAACCGGCTGAGCGAGCGGTTGTCGGCCACGAGCTCGCGTTCACCCTGCAGCACGTGGATGTCGACGGCGGTCTGATTGTCGGCGAACGTCGTGAACATCTCGCTGCCGGTGGCCGGGATCGTCGAGTTGCGCATGATGATCTTCGACATCACGCCGCCCATCGTCTCGATGCCGAGCGAGAGCGGCGTCACGTCGAGCAGCAGCATCTCGCGGTTGCCGGTGACGAGAATGTCGGCCTGCACGGCGGCGCCGATCGCCACGACTTCGTCCGGGTTCAGCTCGCTGTGCGGCGTCCGCCCGAACAGCTCGCCGACGAGCCGGCGGACGAGCGGGATGCGCGTCGAGCCGCCGACCAGCACCACCTCGTCGATCTGCGACGGCTCGAAGCCGGCGTCCGCGAGCGCCTGGCGGCAGGGGCCGAGCGTGCGGTCGACGATCGGGTGGATGAGCGCATCGAACTCGGCTCGCGTGATCCGCCGGCCGAGCCATTCGGTTTCGTCGCGCTCGGAGAGATCCCATTTCGCCTGGATGGCCGCTATGCGGATTTCCTGCACCGCCTCGAGCGTCCGGGGCATCTGATCGTGGAGCACGTGCTGCATCAGCAGCAGATCGATGTCGTCGCCGCCCAGATGCGTGTCGCCATTGGTCGAGAGCACCTGGAACACGCCGTCCTCGACGCGGAGAATCGAGATGTCGAAGGTGCCGCCGCCGAGATCGTAGACGGCAATGACGCCCGTGTGCCGTTTGTCGAGGCCGTAGGCCAGCGACGCGGCCGTCGGCTCGTTGATGATGCGCAGCACGTCGAGGCCGGCGATGCGCCCGGCATCGCGCGTCGCCGTCCGCTGCGCGTCGTTGAAATACGCTGGCACCGTGATGACCGCGCGGTCCACTTCAGGGTCGATATCGCCCCGCTCGGCGAAAAACGCTTCGGCGCGCCGCTTGAGCTCCCGCAGAATGAACGCGGAGATCTCCGGCGCGGTGAACTCGCGATCGCCGAGGCCGATCCGCACGATACCGCCCGGCTCGCCGGCGACGCGGAAGGGAAACAGCCGCGCTTCGTCGCCGACGTCGTCGATCCCCTTGCCCATGAACCGCTTCACCGAATAGACGCTGCGCTGCGCGTCGGTCAGCAGGCGCCGCTGCGCTTCACGGCCGACGTACACGGTGCCGTCGGCATCGACCGAGACGACCGACGGCACGAGGCCGTCGCCCGAGCGGTCGCGGATGATGACAGGCGTGCCGTCGACCACGTGGGCGACGAGGCTGTTGGTGGTGCCGAGATCGATGCCGACGACTTTGCTCATATCAGCGCTGATCAAGCCTCACGAATTGAGCTCCCGTTCAATCCCGGCGAGCAGGTTGTTGATGTAATTGCGCTCGAGCACGCGGTCTCGCAGCGCGTCCAGCACGTCGGACTCGCCGCGCTCGTCCCACCGCGCCGACAGCTCCTGCAGCTGCTGCTCGTGCTCCTCGCGCTTGGCGTCGATCGGCTGGCGCGCACGCTCGAGGCGCGACCGCCACTCCTCCGCCGGCGCGCCGCTCGCACGCATCTCGCGGACCTCGTCGAGCTCCTCGTTGAGCGCGAACACTTCCTCGAGCAGCGCCGGAGGCACCTGCTTCGAGGCCTCCCCCGGACCGTTCGCCGCACGCCCTTCGAGGCTCAGCAGGTATTCCACGCGCGCCACCGGGCTCTTGAGCGTGCGATACGCGTCGTTCAAGTACGAAGACCGCTCGAGGCTCGCGCGGCGCTCGGCCGTCGCGGCGTTGTAGAAATAGTCCGGATGAAACTGGCGGCTCAGCGTCCGAAACCGCTGCTCGAGGTCGGACGCGTCGATCCGCAGCTTTCGCGGCAGACCGAAGAACGTGAAGTAATCGGTCTGACGCCGGACGAGCGGCAGGATTGTGCGGCATTGGGGACAAAAGTGCGCGTCGAGCGATGCGCCTGCGCCGCACGCCCGGCACGCCTGCATCGTTGGAGCCGAGGTGCTCACGCGCCGAACGAGCTGCCGCAGCCGCAGGTGCTCTTGGCGTTCGGATTGTTGAACACGAACCCTTGCGTGAGCATGTTCGTGTCGTAATCGAGCACCGTGCCGTTCAGAAACAGCAGGCTCTTCTTGTCGACGTAGATCTTCGCGCCCTCCGGGCCATCGAAGGTTTCGTCGCCCGTCCGCGCCTGCTTATCCCACGTGAACGTGTAGCTCAGGCCCGAGCAGCCGCCGCCTTTGACGCCGACACGCAGTCCGCCCTCGCTGATGCCCTGCTTGGCCATCAACGTGCGGATCTTGCGCGCGGCGGTTTCAGTAATCTGGATCATTTTTTACTCTGCGCTGGGGCCCCACCCCCAGCGCCCGTGCCTTCACCGCTTACGCGGCTCGGCATTGGCTTCGGCGACTTTCCGCTCAGTGCGGCGCTACGCCGTTGGCTGAGCGGCTTTCTCCGCCGGCTTGCCGGTCGCGGCCTGCTTCTTCTTGTAGTCGCTGATCGCCGCCTTGATCGCGTCCTCGGCGAGGACCGAGCAGTGAATCTTCACCGGCGGCAGGCTCAGCTCGCTGACGATGTCGGTGTTCTTGATGGCGAGCGCTTCGTCGACCGTCTTGCCCTTGAGCCACTCGGTCGCCAGGCTCGAGCTCGCGATCGCCGACCCGCACCCGAAGGTCTTGAACTTGGCGTCGTCGATGACGCCGGTCGCCGGATTGACCTTCACCTGCAGCTTCATGACATCGCCGCACTCGGGCGCGCCGACCAGGCCCGTGCCGACGTTCGGATCTTCCTTCGACAGCGACCCGACGTTGCGCGGGTTTTCGTAGTGGTCGATGACCTTGTTCGAATACGCCATTGTTCAGTGTCCTTCCGTTTGCCATTGCATGGTCGAGAGATCCACGCCTTCTTTTGCGAGCTCGTAGAGCGGCGACATTTCGCGCAGCCGCGTCACGACGTTGATGAGCTTGTCGGCCACGTAGTCGACTTCTTCTTCGGTTGACCAGCGGCCGAGGCCGAACCGAATCGACGAGTGCGCCAGGTCGTCGCCGGCGCCGAGCGCCTTCAGCACGTAGGACGGCTCGAGGCTCGCCGAGGTGCACGCTGATCCCGACGACACCGCGACGTCGTTGATTCCCATCAGCAGCGACTCGCCTTCGACGTACGCGAAGCTGATGTTCAGGTTGTGCGGCAGCCGGTGCTCCACCGATCCGTTGATGTAGATCTCGTCGAGCCCTTTGTGCAGCCGATCGTTCAGCCGGTCGCGCAGCTTGCTCAGGCGCACGCTCTCGGTGGCCATCTCCTGCTTGCAGATCTCCGCCGCTTTGCCGAAGCCGACGATGCCCGTGACGTTGAGCGTTCCGGAGCGCATGCCGCGCTCGTGGCCGCCGCCGTCGATGATCGCCGAGAGCAGCACGCGGGGATTGCGCCGCCGCACGTAGAGCGCGCCGACGCCCTTGGGGCCGTACATCTTGTGCGCGCTGATCGACGCCATGTCGACCTTCAGCTCGTTGACGTTGAACGGAATCTTGCCGACCGCCTGCACCGCGTCGGTGTGGAACAGGACGCCCTTCTCCTTCGCGATCGCGCCGATCTCGGCGATCGGCTGGATGACGCCGATCTCGTTGTTGGCGGTCATGATCGTGATGAGAATCGTCTTGTCCGAGATGGCGGCTTTCAGCTCGTCGAGGCTGATGCGGCCGTCCTTCGCCACCGGCAGATAGGTGACGCGGTAGCCGTTCTTCTCGAGCCGCTTGCACGTGTCGATGATCGCCTTGTGCTCGGTGACGCACGTGATGATGTGATTGCCCTTCTCGCGATACATCTCGGCGACGCCTTTGATCGCGAGGTTGTCGGACTCGGTCGCCCCGCTCGTGAAGACAATCTCCTTCGCGTTGGCGCCGATGAGATCGGCAATCTGCTTGCGCGCCTTCTCGACGGCTTCTTCCGCTTCCCAGCCGAACGGATGGTTGCGGCTCGCGGCGTTGCCGAAGTGCTGGGTGAAGTACGGCAGCATCGCCTCCACCACGCGCGGATCGGCCGGCGTCGTCGCGTGATAGTCCATGTAGATCGGAAGCTTGATGGTCATCATTTTTCCTATAAGTTCGAATGAAGCACGGCGCGCGCCGGCATCGTTGTCGCCGGGGGCGCCTCGATCGCGAGCTCCGCAATCGTGCAACCGCCGAGCGCCGACAGAATCCGTTCGCGCACCTTCCACAGCGGATCGCGCACGTTGCATTTCGCGAACTGATCGCAGCTGCCGTCGTCGGTCGAGCACGCGGTGACTGTCACCGGACCCTCGATCGCCTGAATCACGTCGGCCACCGACATCTGCCCGGGCAGCCGCGCCAGGTGATACCCGCCGCGCGTGCCCTGGTGCGAGGCGAGCAGCCCGCGCTGGACCAGCCGCTGAAGCACCTTGGCCATCAGCTCGATCGGGATGCCGTACAGCTCCGCGATCTCGCGGGCGCTCGACGAGCCGCGATCGCCGCGCAGCGCCAGATGCTTCATGGCCATCAGCGCGTAGTCCGCCTTTTTCGAGAGCCTCAGCATAGGGCGCCTTTAAGTCCGACCTTCCTAGTCCTATATTAGCACGCCCAGGGCTAGTACTTGGGCTGCGTCGGATCCACCTTGTCGATCCAGGCCAGGATGCCCCCCGTGAGGTTCAGCACACGTGTGAAGCCGACCGACCGCAGAAAATCGGCCGCCTTGGCGCTTCGGCCGCCCATTTTGCACTGGACGACGACCTCCTGATTGGGGTCGAGCTCGTGGTAGCGCTTCGGCACGTCGCCGAGCGGAATCAGCACGGAGCCTGGGATCCGGTTGATTTGGTATTCCTGCGGCTCGCGCACGTCGACGACCAGCAGGTCGTCGCCGCGATCGAGGCGCGCTTTCAGGTCGACGGCTGAAATGTCGAGTGGGCTCGCCTGCACCGTTGTTGACTCCAGGGGCTCCGGGACGGCGGGATGAACGCCGCAGAACTGATCGTAGTCAATCAGCGTGGTCACGGTCGGGTGCGTGCCGCAGACCGGGCAGTCCGGATCTTTCTGCAGCTTCAGCTCGCGGAACTTCATGCGCAGCGCGTCGAAGATCAGAAACCGGCCGACGAGCGGCTCACCGATCCCGAGAATCAGCTTGATCGTTTCCATCGCCTGAATCGTGCCGATGATGCCCGGCAGCACGCCGAGCACGCCGCCTTCGGCGCAGCTCGGGACGAGGCCCGGCGGCGGCGGCTCCGGGTAGAGGCAGCGATAGCAGGGGCCGTTCTTCGCGCCGAAGACCGACGCCTGCCCCTCGAAGCGGAAGATGCTGCCGTACGCGTTCGGCTTGCCGAGCAGCACGCACGCGTCGTTGACGAGATACCGCGTCGGGAAATTATCGGTGCCGTCGACGATCACGTCGTAGGGCTGGAACAGCTGCAGCGCGTTCTCGGAGCTGAGCGCCGTCTCGTAGGTCTCAATCGTGATTTCGGGATTGAGTGCCTGCAGCCGATCCCTGGCCGACGCGAGCTTGGTGCGTCCCACATCCGGCGTCCCGTGCAGAATCTGGCGCTGCAGGTTGCTGAAGTCGACGACGTCGAAGTCGACGAGGCCGAGCGTGCCAACGCCGGCCGCCGTGAGATACATCGCCACGGGCGATCCGAGGCCCCCCGCCCCGATGCAGAGGACTTTCGCCGCCTTCAGCTTCCGCTGCCCTTCGACGCCGACCTCCGGCATGATCAGGTGGCGGCTATAGCGCTTGATTTCGTCGTTGGTGAGTTGCGGCAGGGTGTCGGGAACCTTTTCGGCTACTGCACCTCCCGAAAAGGTTCCCGACACCCTATCACCCGACACCCTCTCTGCACCGCCCGCCACCGACGGAATGATGCTGATCGTGTCGCCCGGCGCGACCGGCGTCTGTTCTTTCTGCAGATACCGGATGTCCTCGTCGTTCACGTACACGTTCACGAAGCTGCGCAGCTTGCCTTGCTCGTTGAACAGATGCGCCTTCAGCCCGGCGTGCTTCTGCGTCAGATTCTCCAGCAGCTCGCCGACGGTCCGCCCTTCGGCGTCGACCGCGTCCTGTTTATCGGTGTACGGCCGCAGCGGAGTGGGAATCAGGATTCTCGTCGCCATGTTGGAGCGTGCCCTCTTCGAATGTGGAGCGATCGTCTTTGAGCCGCCAGACCGTGATGTCGCCCGCCGCGCCGGCGGCGACCGACACGATCACGTAGGAGAACGTCGGCCACGCGTGATCGAGATCGTACTGCGATGGCCGCGCCGGATGATCCGGGTGCGAGTGGTAGAAGCCGAGCAACTCGCCCCCCAGCTCGCGCGCGCGCTGCTCGGCCTGGCGGTAATCCGACGGCCGGACCAGGAAGCGCCGCCGCGGACCTTCGTCGGTCGTGTTCGGCAGCGCCACGGCCGCCTCGACGCGCCCGTCGCGGCCCACGAGCGCGCCGCAGCACTCGTGCGGATACGTCTCTTCACCATGCCGCCGGATCGCGTGTTCGACGGCGGCCGCCAGAGACAGATCGCGCTCAGACATCGACGTGCCAGAACGGCTCGCTCAGATATTTCTCGGCGCCGTCGGGAAACACCGTCACCACGACGCCCGCTCGCAGCCGGCGCGCGACGATGAGGGTGGCCGCGAGCGCCGCGCCAGAGGAAATGCCGCCGAGCAGCCCTTCCTCGCGCGCGAGCCGCCGGACCATCACGTACGCCGACTCGGTGTCGATGCGCAGATCCTCGTCGGCGAGCGACGGATCATAGATCCCCGGCACGATCGCCGACTCCATGTGCTTGAGCCCCTCGAGGCCGTGCATCGGACCATCCGGCTGAACCGAGATCAGCGTGATCGCGGGGTTGAAGGCGCGCAGCCGGCGGCCGGTGCCCATGAACGTGCCGCTCGTGCCGAGCCCGGCCACGAAATGCGTGAGGCGGCCGCTCGTCTGCTCGATGATCTCGGGGCCGGTCGTATCGTAGTGCGCCCGCCAGTTACCGTCATTGTTGTATTGATCGGGATAGAAGTACCGATCCGGGTCGGACGCGTGCATGCGGCGCGCTTCGCGAATCGCGCCGTCGGTGCCTTCGAGCGGGCTGGTGAACACGAGCGTGGCGCCGAGCGCGCGAAGAATCAGCTTGCGTTCGGCGCTCGCATTCTCGGGGACGCACAACGTCACCGCGTACCCGCGCGCCGCGCCGATCGTCGCGTACGCGATGCCGGTGTTGCCCGAGGTGGCGTCGAGAATGGTGCGGCCGTGCGTCAGCGCGCCCGATGCCTCGCCTTCGAGGATCATCCGCGCCGCGGCGCGATCCTTCACCGAGCCGCCCGGATTCTGCCACTCCGCTTTCGCGTACAGCTCGACCCCGGGCGTCTCGCGCTCGAAGCGGTGGAGCCGCACGAGCGGCGTCCGGCCGATCAAGTCGACGACCGACGATCCCGCGCTCCGATCGAGGACCAGGCAATCTGTGGATGAAAACATCACTAATTTATATACGACCGAACTAGTCCGAATTATATCAAGGCCTGTTCCGCTGTCAATCCTTGCTATACTCTGACCGCTCGCGATGACCTCGGCTTCTGCGCCGCAAACCTCACACCAGCAACGAGATCCGGACGCCCCTGGCGGGATCGTTGCGACGGCCGCGATGGTCCGCATCGGCGCGTGGCTCTTCGAGCGCCGCACCTGGCTCCCGCTGCCGCTGGCCATCGCCTTGCTGCTGATTCCCGCCCGCAGGGACATATCCCCGCCCCCATTCCTCCTCGGTGCAGCCGTCGTCGCGCTCGGGGAATGCATCCGGCTGTGGGGCGTGCATCACATCGGCGCCATCTCGCGCACGCGAAGCGATCGGCTCGGGCCGCTCGTGTCGACCGGACCGTTCGCCCTCGTTCGCAATCCGCTCTACCTCGGCAACATCGCGCTGTGGATCGGCTTCGCGCTGGCCCTGCGCCTGCTCTGGACGGTGCCGATCATCATCGTGATCCTGGGCTTCGAGTACCACGCGATCGTGCGGTGGGAAGAAACGCTGCTCGAGTCGCGCCGCGGCGAGGAGTACCGCGCGTACGTCGCGCGCGTGCCGCGCTGGCTGCCAAGAAGCCGTCGCGGACCATTCCCTCCGACTTCTTCGACTCCACGGGTGGCTTTTTCCTGGCGAGAGACGTTCTTCAGCGAGCGCGGCACGCTCATCGCGATCGCGGCCGGCTTTGTCTTGATCTACCTGAAGCTCACCGTGTGAGGCTCTGCCACAGATACCACGACGCGACCGATCGATACGGCCGCCAGGCCTCGCCGATTCTCAGAATCCGTTTGGCGTCGGGCGTCTTCCGCAGGCCGTAGAGCTTCTGCACCGCCTTGACGATTCCAAGATCGTCCGCCGGCAGCACGTCGGGCCGGTGCAATCTGAACATCAGGAACATCTCCGCGGTCCAGCGGCCGAAGCCCTTCACCGACGTCAGCCGCTCGATGACGTCATCGTCGGGCAGCGCGTCGAGCTCGTCGAGGCGCAGCCGGCCGTCCGCAATCCGTCCGCACAGATCGCGCACGTAGCCGACCTTCTGCCCGCTCAAGCCGACGCCGCGCAGCGCCCCGTCGTCGATTGCGGCGATCGCCGCCGCGCCGGGGATCTCTCCGCCGGGAAACAGCGCGAGGAAGCGTCCGAAGATCGTCGCGGCCGCCTTGGTCGAGAGCTGCTGGCTGACGATCGCGCCGACGAGCGCGGACAGATGATCGTTGCGCTGGCGCGAGGCGAGCGCGCACGGACCGATGCGCTTGATGGCGGCGCCGAGGACGGGGTCGCGGCGCATCAGGAGCCGCCGGGCGCGCGCGTAGCCATCGGGTGTCAGAGAACGGGACGCCATCGCCTACGCCGCGCAGACGATGCGGAAGCCGACGCTGTAGGCGTAGGTGTCGGGCGGGACTTTGTGCCGATACGCGCAGCGGAGCATCGACACGTCGTCGTTCACCCACGATCCGCCGCGGACGATGCGCATGGCGCCTGACGACGGGCCGCGCGGATCGCGCGGGTCGCCGTTGCCGTAGTACTCCGCGCCGTACCAGTCCGACACCCATTCCCACACGTTGCCGCACATGTCGTACAAGCCGTAAGGATTGGGCGGAAAGGTGCCGGTCGGCCGCGTGCCGCGCTGCCGCTTCACGGACGGATCCACGAGGAAGTTGCAGCGCGCGGGATCGATGTCGTTGCCCCAGGGGTACCGGTGGCCTTCGACGCCGCCGCGTGCCGCCTTCTCCCACTCCGCTTCGGTCGGCAGACGCACGGCGCGTCCGAGCGAGTCGGACAGCCACCGGCAGTACGCGAGCGCATCGTCGTACTGCACGAGGACGATGGGGTGGCTGCCGTGCCCGACGGGCGGCTCGTTCTTTTCCCACACGTACGGAGCGGCCATCTCCTTGAACAGGGCGTCGCGCCCGGCGGCGGCGATGAGCGGCAGCCCACGGATGGCCGGCGCCGGGTGGCCGGTCGCGCGCACGAAGCGCGCGTACTCGTCGTGGGTCACGGGAAAGCGGCCGATGAAGAACTCGCTGATGTTGACGCGATGGACCGGGCGTTCGTCTTCCTCGGCGTCAGACGCCCCCATGAGGAATTCGCCGGCGGGGATACGCGCCAGATTTGGCGCCGAGGTGGCAGCCATCGCCCGGCCCGTCCCGCCGCCGGGTAATGGTCCGTGCGTGTCGTTACTTGTCACGAAGACGCCAGTATAGTCCAGGTAGCCAGGGCGTCTTTCGCCGAAAAAAACGGAGTAAAGTGAGCGCCATGAAACTCGAACCGTTTGCCATGGAACGCATGCAATCCACCTATGAAAACCAGGTGGCCTTCAACCTGTCTGAGAGCGGCGTGCACGCGCTGCGTCTCGGCGATCTGGTGGAGGACGCGGCGGCGCGCGAGCAGTTGCTGGCCGAGCCCCTCCGCTACATCCAGTCGAACGGCACGATTGCCCTGCGCACCTCGATTGCGCGGATCTATCCGGGGGCGACGACCGATCACATCCAGGTGACCAACGGCGGTTCCGAGGCCAACTACATCACGACGTGGCGGCTCGTCGAGCCCGGCGACGACGTGGTGCTGATGGTGCCCAACTACATGCAGACGCGCGGCCTGGCGCGCGCGTTCGGCGGCACGGTGAAGGAATGGCCGCTCGTGCTGGCGGGATCTCCAGCGCGGTGGCAGGTGGATCTCGGCGCGCTCGAGCAGATCGTGTCGGCGCGCACCAAGCTCATCATCATCTGCAATCCGAACAACCCGACCGGCGCGCGGATCGAGGCGAGCGACCTCGACGCCGTCGCGGCGATCGCCGGCCGGCATGGGAGCTGGGTGCTGTCCGATGAAATTTACCGCGGCGCGGAACGTGACGGCCGCGAGACGTCGTCGATGTGGGGCCGGTACGATCGCACGATTGTGACGAGCGGGCTGTCGAAAGCGTACGGCCTCCCGGGGCTGCGCATCGGATGGATCGCGGGGCCGCCGGCGCTCGTCGCCTCGCTGTGGTCCTACCACGACTACACGACGATTTCGCCGGGCGCGCTGAGCGACGCGCTTGCCCGCCGGGCGCTCGAGCCGGCCCGCCGCGCGCAGATTCTCGCGCGGACGCGCACGATTCTGAACGCGAACTATCCGATCATGGCCGGGTGGCTCGACAGCCACGGCGCGCTCTTCAGCTATGCGCCGCCAGACGCCGGAGCGATCGTCTACGTGCAGTATCACCATCCGATCAACTCGACGGACCTGGTCAACCGCTTGCGCGAGCAGAAGAGCGTGTTGATCGTGCCGGGCGATCACTTCGGCATGGACGGCTATCTGCGGATCGGCTTCGGCGACGAGACCGACTACATGCGGCAGGGGCTGAACCGGCTGCAGGAGCTGCTCGTCGAGCTTGGCGTGTCCAACACGAAGCCGGTGTCGGGCGCGAAGCCGGTGTCGGACACGTTGCCGGCGTCGGCGCCCACATGACGACGTTCGAGCTGGTGCTCGTCGGCTTCGGGCACGTCGCGCAGCGGTTCGTCACGCTTCTGGAGGAACAACGCACGGCGCTCGCGCGAGAGCGAATTGCCGCGCGCGTCGTGGGCATCACGACGCGCCGGCACGGGGCGGCGTCCGAGGTGCGCGGGCTCAACGCCGTGGCGCTCATCGACGGCGTGGCGCGCGGCGAGCGGATCGGCAGAAGCCGGGAGGAGCGGCCCGCGGCGGACTTCATCGCCGACGTCGCGGCCGCGAGCGACGCCGCGCGCGAGCGGCGCCTCATCGTCGTCGAAACGACGACGCTCGACATCACGCGCGGGCAGCCGGCGATCGAGCACGTCCGCGCCGGCCTGGCCAGTGGCGCGCACGTCATCACCGCGAACAAGGGGCCGGTCGCGTTCTCGTATCACGCGCTGGCCGCGGCCGCCTCGCGCGCCGACCGGCGATTCCTGTTCGAGGGCGCCGTGATGGACGGCGTTCCGATCTTCAATCTCGTGCGCGAGACGCTGCCCGCCGTCACGATCCTTGGATTCCGCGGCGTGGTCAACAGCACGACCAATTTCATTTTGACCGCGATGGAGCAGGGACAACCGTTCGCCGAAGCGCTGTCGGAAATGCAGGCGATGGGCATCGCCGAATCGGACGCCTCGCTCGACGTCGACGGCTGGGACGCGGCTGCCAAGACCGCGGCGCTCGCCAACGTGCTGCTCGATGCGCGGCTCACGCCTCGGGATGTCGAGCGCGTCGGCATTTCGGCCGGGCTCGGCTGGTCGGCGATGGAAGCGCGGGCGGCGGGGCGGCGGCTGAAGCTGGTGGCGCGGGCGGCTCGCGAGGACGGGCGCATCACGGCGCGCGTCGCCCCTGAGGAGCTGCCGGACGACGACCTGCTCGCCGGCCTCGAGGGTCAGCAGAACGCGATCATCCTGCACACGGATCTGCTCGGCGAGGTGGCGATCGTGCAGCGAGGCAGCGGCCTCACACAGACCGCCTACGCGCTGCTGTCGGACTTCATCACGATCGGCCGGGACGTCAATGGCCCCCGGGGCCGCCCGTCAGCCCGGCGAGCGCGCTCTTGATCGCCTCGGGATCGAAGCCTTTGACGATGCGATCGCCGATGACGGTGACCGGCACGGTGCGGAACGTCAGGGCCAGCAGCTCGTCGTACGCCTGGTCGTCCTCGTCGACGTTTTTCGCGATGAACGCGACGCCTGCGTGTGAAAGCAACTCTTTCACCTGTTCGCAGCTCTGTCAGGCACTGCCCGCATAGACGATAATCATTCCTTCATTATGATGCCGGTAAAGTAGAACCATGGAAATTTCAGACGTCAAGAAACGAGTCCTCGATACGATCGACCGCGCCAAACGGGCGTCGGCGGCGCGGCGCGCGCGAGTCGACGAAGCGGCGCGCGAGTACGAGGCGTTCCTCGCGCAGATCGCGGTGCCGATGTTCCGGCAGATCGCCAACGTGCTGCGCGCCGAAGGGCACCTGTTCAACGTCTTCACGCCGGGCGGCAGCGTCAGGTTGATGTCGGACCGGTCGGCGGAGGACTACATCGAGCTCCGGCTCGACACCGAGGGCGACGATCCACGGGTGATCGGGCACGCCAGCCGCAGCCGCGGCCGCCGCGTGCGGGAGTCGGAGTGGCCGCTCGCCGACAGCGGCGCCATCCGCGATCTGACCGAGGACGACGTGTTGCGGTTTGTGATGAAGGAGCTCGAGCCGTTCGTCGAGCGTTAGGGGGGTGTCGGGAACCTTTTGCAGTTTTTTCGTACTCTTGGGTACGCAAAAACTGCAAAAG
>OCZT010002536.1_pt1 | contig 18821 bp, 18 predicted proteins | sample 1539031 | NCBI WGS metagenome assembly OCZT01 (sample SAMEA3539308, study PRJEB22396) | soil metagenome | biome: tundra; feature: field; material: soil | place: USA | collected 2010-05 | depth 0.15 m | reverse complement strand
CGGCGGGGGACGCGTCGGCGGGGGCGGGGGCGTCTGGGACCTGCAGGTCTGGCCTGGTACGCGACTCCTTGGCGGGCGGCTGGCCGGTACCGCTGCGCCGGTCGGCGACGATGGGCAGATCGATAGCGGTGGGCTGGTCCGCGACGATGGCCCGATCGATGGCGGTGGGCTGGTCCGCGGCGCTCGGCGGCTCGCTGGCGACGGCGGGCTCGGGAACCTGCGCGGGGGCGGGCGCTGCGGAAGATGACGCAGGGACCGGCGGCGTAGCGGGGGTGGGAGCGTGCCCCGGGGGCGACGCCTGCCGGGCGGGCTGGGCCTGAAGCGAATCCGCGGGCCACTGCCAGACGGCCGAGTCCGGCTCGCGGGGCTCCGCCGCACGGGGCTCTGGTGTCGGGGCCGGCGGGGCCGCCGGGCGGACCGCGGGAAACATCCCGGTGGGGGGGACGGCGCTTTCCCAGACCGAGCCCGCACGGGCCGGGGCCGCAAGCGGCCAGGCCGATCCGGCGGGCACGGCCACGGGGCGCGGATAGCCCTGGTGTTCCGGCTGTTCCTGGGGGGCCTGGGCGGGAACCGGGCCCGCGACGGCAACGTCAGATGCGGCCGTCCGCGACGTGCCGAACAACTCACGCCACTTGACAGCCGCACCTATGCCCAGCGCCATCAGCGCTACGCCGCTGATGCCGATCGCCAGGTAAACCAGCAGGAGCTTGCTTGTGACCACACCGGCAACCAGCAACCCGACCGCCACGACCACGAGAAACGCACTGAAACGAATCACAGTCGCTTCTCCCAGCGGTCCCTTCAGATATGCCTACCGGTTACTCGTGATACCTACCTGCGCTCGCGCGTGGGCGCTCCATCACCCGTGCGGAAGCCAGAGTGCTGCACGACCTCGGGAACGCCGTACTGGCTTGTACCCGGACCGCCGTTACGTGCCCCGGTCTGCGCGAGCGTGGCTGGCATCGTCGATGGAGGACCCGAACCCACCGTGGGGAAGGTTCCGCTGTCGGTGACACCTGCCTCCAGGTCACGCAGCTGGCCCTCAAGGTAAGCCTTGAGCCTGCTGCGGTACTCGCGCTCGAACGCGCGCAGGTCATCAACCCTGCGCTCAAGCTCCTCGCGGGTCTGGACCAGCGAGCCCATCGCCTGACGGTGCCGCTCCTGCGCGTCGCGCTCCAGGCTTTCCGCCCGGGCCCGCGCGTCGCCGGTGATCTGCTCCGCCTGGCGCCTGGCCTTGGTGAGCACCTCGTCCGCCTCGCGCCGGGCACGGCCCAGCGTATCGTCGGCTTCCCGGCGGGCATCCGCGATCGCCTGGTCAGCGGTCTGCTGCGCCAGCGAGAGCACGCGCGCGGCCGTGTCCATGTTGTCCTCGATGTGCGGCATTCCGCCCATCATGACCGGCTCAGGCTGCCTGCGCTCTGGCTCCACACGCGATTCTGGAGCCATCATGTCTGGCTTGGGGTCGGATAGCGGAGAGCTCAACGCAGGCACAGCCGACTTACCACCACGCAGGAGCTCCGCCAGCTTGGCGCGGAGTTCTTCATTCTCCTGGAGGAGACGGTCGAGCTCAGCCTCGACCTCATCGAGGAAGGCATCGACCTCTTCCTCGTCGTAGCCGGGCCTGAGCCTGGTGGTACTGAACTGCTTATTCCGCACATCCGCGGGCGTCAGCGGCATCTCGTCTCCTCGGCGCACTTGGACCGTGTTCTTCACGACCGTACCCGAATCACAGCTTCGGCACGACCACTTCAAGCAGGATCAGCACCACGATGAACAGAACCATGAAGCTAAGGTCCATGGCCACCATACCGAGCCTGAGCGTCGGAATGAAGCGCCGCAGGAACTTTAGTGGCGGATCTGTAGCCGTGAAGATACCCTCCGCGACCACAAGCAGGATGCCTGACGGGTGCCACTCACGGGCGAAAACCTGCACCCAGCCGAAGATCATCCTGCCGATCAGGACGACCAGGTAGATCGTCAGGACGTAGGTGAGGACTTCCCTCAGGTACTGCACGGGTCCATCCGGTCCTTAGTGCCGATCCGGCCGGTACGGTGGCTGATCGGCGTCACGTCGCCACTGCTTGCTGGCTAGCTCTGGTTGAAGAAGCCGCGCTCTGCGATACGAGCCTTGTCCTCCGCCGTCACCTCGACGTTCGCGGGGGACAGCAGGAAGACTTTGTTAGTCACGCGTTCGATGCTCCCACGCAAGCCGAAGATCAGGCCAGCCGCGAAGTCGACGAGACGTTTTGCGTCACTGTCGACCATCTCGGTCAGGTTCATGATCACCGGAGTGCCTTCGCGGAAGTGTTCACCAATAGTACGCGCTTCATTGTAGGTGCGAGGATGCAGTGTCGTAATACGCGCCAGATCGGTCGTCTGAGGCGCGTGCTCGGCGCGCCAGTCGGCGGCCTGGTGACCGGCGTAGTCGTCCCGGCCGGGGCGCACATCAACCTCTTCCGGCACCTCGGGGCGATCCGCCTGGTCGTCGTAGTCCTCGTACTCGCCGTAGGAGTCGTACTTGTCTCCGAAGCGGTGGTCGTCCTCCACGAGGCCGAGGTAGACCGCCATCTTTCGCATGGCACTGGCCATCCTTCAGTCCTCCCACCCTGTACCCGTATTCGCCAGCCATTTCGGCTTCACGCGTGGGACATTACCTGACACGAGGCCCGCGATCGCCGAGCAACGCCGTACCGATTCGCAGGTGTGTCGCGCCGGCCTCGACGGCGGCCTCGAGATCACCGCTCATACCGGCGGATATCACCGTGGCGGAGGGCCTGACCGCCCGCACCACGGCAGCGCTGTCGAGCAGTCGGGCGAACGCCTCGGCGGGCGCCAGGCCGAGCGGGGCGATGGCCATCACGCCGCCGAGCACCAGACCGGGCTCGGCCGCAACCGCCTCGGCCAGGGGGGGCACCTGCTCGGCCGGGGCCCCGCCCCGGGCCGGGTCGCCGTCCAGGCTGACCTCGATCAGGCTGCTGACGACCCGGTCGGCGCGGCGGGCGGCCTGGCCCAGGGCACGGATCAGCCGCAGCCGGTCCACGGAGTGGACGACGCTGGCGTAGCGGACCACGCTGGCGCACTTGTTCGTCTGCAGCTGGCCGATGAAATGCCAGGTGAGATTCAGGTCGGCGCACTGAGCGGCCTTCGGCGCGGCCTCGGCGTCACGGTTCTCGCCGACGTCCCGCAGCCCGAGCTCGCTCAGCAGCCGCACGTCCGAGGCGGGCCGGGTCTTGGTCACCGCGATCAGCGTGATATCATTCATGTCTCTTCCGGCCGCCTCGCACGCCTTGGCGATACGGCCGCGCACGTCGGCCAGCCGCACGGCGAGTTCCTCCCGCCGAGGGGAATCGGTCACTTGAGGAAGTCGGGGACATCCAGGTCGTCGTCTTCTTCGAACACGACCGGGCGACGCCGGGTGGTAGCGACATCAAAGGTCTTCGCGGCGGCCTCGGCGTGCGACGGCCGGAACGCGGACGCTTCTGAGCCGTCCGCCGCAGCCGAGGGAAACCTCTCCGGCCTAGGCGCCTCCGGGGCCGCCGTACCGCCCGGTACTGGGCTGGTCTCGCCGTCAGGGTCCGGAGCGGGATCGGCGGCCGTGTCGTCCATCACCGGCGCGCTGAGCACCGCGCCATGATCGTACGCGGCCGCGGCCGTCCCGGGGACTGAGGTTCCGTTGCCGTTGACCGCAGCCGGGTCGGCGCTGAACCCGTCGCCGCTCAGCCGGCCGAACTCGGCGGAGTCAGGGCCAGACCGCCCGTGCCGCGGCGCACCAGGTGATCCCGCGGCGCCGCCCTCGGTGGGGGCATAACTGGCGGCGCTGGCACCTGAGGACGTGGCGCCGAACGAGGCATCGGCTGAGGCGGAACCGTCTGAGGCGGAACTGCCTGAGGCGGAACTGCCGCCGTAAGCCGCGCTGCTCGACCCGCTAATGCTGTAGGAGGAGCTGCCGGACTCCAGGGCGCTGGCGGTACTCCCGCTCCGGGGGCTCCGGCCTTCGCCGAGGCCGGCCGCGATCACCGTCACCCGCACCTCGTCCCCGAGGGCATCGTCGATGACCGCGCCGAAGATGATGTTCGCGTCCACGGCGGCGGAGTTGGAAACGAGCTGAGCGGCCTCGTTGATCTCGAACAGCCCGAGATCGGAACCGCCCTGGATGGACAGCAGCACCCCGTGCGCGCCATCGATGCTCGCCTCGAGCAGCGGGCTGGAGATCGCCATCTCGGCCGCCGCGACTGCCCGGTCGTCGCCGCGCGACGAGCCGGTGCCCATCAGGGCCGAGCCCGCCCCCGACATCACCGACTTGACGTCGGCGAAGTCCAGGTTGATCAGTCCGGGCGTGGTGATGAGGTCGGTGATGCCCTGAACACCGGAGAGCAGCACCTGGTCCGCGGCCTTGAATGCGTCGAGGACGCTCACGTGCCGGTCCGAGATCGACAGCAGGCGGTCGTTCGGGATGACGATCAGCGTGTCGACCTCACTGCGCAGCTTCTCGATGCCGATCTCGGCCTGCACGATGCGGCGCTTGCCCTCGAAGCCGAACGGCCTGGTCACTACGCCGATCGTCAGCGCGCCGAGCGACCGCGCCACGTTCGCGACCACCGGGGCGCCACCGGTGCCGGTGCCACCGCCCTCGCCCGCCGTGACGAAGACCATGTCGGCCCCCTTGAGGACCTCCTCGATCTCTTCCCGGTGATCTTGGGCGGCCCTACCGCCGACATCGGGGTTAGCGCCGGCGCCCAGCCCTCTGGTGAGCTCGCGGCCGACATCGAGCTTGACGTCGGCGTCGCTCATGAGCAGCGCCTGCGCGTCAGTGTTGATCGCGATGAACTCGACGCCCTTGAGGCCCTCTTCGATCATGCGATTGACGGCGTTGACGCCGCCACCACCGATTCCGACGACCTTGATAACCGCCAGATAGTTCTGCGGTGCTGCCACGAGGAGGGTACCTTTCCGCTCGTTTACTCTGCCATTTCGTTGGCTGCCATGATCGGCAAGTGGTAATTCTCGCCGATCATGGCCCTGGGCCTGGGAAACCTTCGGCCTGCTGGGTGACGCGGAATTCACCGCCACGGGCCTGATCCGTCACCATCAGGTTTCACCTTCAGGTTAAGATTTAGAGTTTTTGCCGTCCGCACGATTGATACGGACAGTAGGGTCGGATGGCACCCGGGTCAACTAACCACGCACGAACCGGCCAGCGTGTCGCGGATCGGCGGGTCTTGGGGCATCGGTGCCCATCAGTTGGTGGTCAAGGTTCCCTGCGCGCTCACATCGTAATAATGCGAGTGAGTCTGCATGAGAACCGTGAGCTCCTGCGCTTTCCTGGGCGCATCGCTGGCATCGCCCCAGACGACCGTTATCCCGCCGGGCAGCCGCAGCGTCACCTGATCCGGGCTTGGCGCCGACACCGATTCCACCGCGGGCCGCAGCTGGGCAGGCAATTCGCCGAGCACGGCCGCCGCCGCGGCCAGGTCCGGGTCGCCGCGCAGCGAGGTCACCGCGGTTCCGGGGGCCGGGGCGGGATAGAGCGGCAGGTCCGCGGGCCGGCGGGCGGCCCACCGCACGATCACGCCGTCGGAGTCCACCAGGTCGAACCCGCCGCCCGGGGCGGCGACCGCGAGCGCTGACGTGCGCTCCCGGACCAAGATCACCACCCGGTCCGGCCAGTCCCTGGTGACCTGTGCGCTCTGCACTTGCCTGATGGTCTCGATACGGGCCGCGACCTGGCCAGCGTTCACCCGGATCAGCGGCGTGCCCGGCTCGACCCCGGCCACCGCGAGAACCTCAGAGGCCGGCACCAGGCGCGTGCCGGTGACGACGACCGACCGGACCGCCAGCAGCCAGGAGCCGAGCAGCACCCAGGCCACGATCGCGATAAGGCCGGCCAGGGCGAGCCCGAAGAACGCCGCGCGCCAGGAGCGGCGGGGCTTTCGCGACGTCCCTGGGGCGGCGACAGCACCGCGGGACAGCAGGCTGTCGTCCGGGACGACCTGGCCCGCATAGACCGTATTAACACCAGAAGTCGGACTGGACCCGGCGGCCTCATCGGCGGAGCTTTGCCCCTCCTCGGATGCGCCGCCGGATCGGGTCACTCGCGCCGCCCCCTGAGCGTTTCGACCAGCTGCGGGCCGAGCTTGGTGACGTCACCTGCCCCCATGGTCAGCACCACGTCGCCTGGCTCGGCGATCTCCGCGATCACCCCGGCCACGCGCTCCCGGTCAGGCACGAAGCGCGCCCGCCCGCCCGGGACCGCGTCGGCCACGAGCCGACCGGTCACGCCAGGTTCTGGGTCCTCCCGCGCGGCGTACACGTCGAGGACCACAGCCTCGTCGGCCAGTCCGAGGGCGGTGCCGAACTCGGCCGCAAAGATCCTGGTCCGACTGAACAGGTGCGGCTGGAAGATGGCGATAACCCGGCCGCCCTCCGCGATGTCCCTGGCCGCTCGCAGGTCGGCGGCCAGCTCGGTCGGGTGATGCGCGTAGCTGTCGAGCACCCGTACCCCGTCGGCCTCACCCTTGAGCTCCATCCGGCGCCGCGCGCCCCGGTAGCCCGCGATGGCCGCCGCGACCCGGGGCGGCGCGAAGCCGAGCTCGACCGCCGCGGCGAAGGCGGCCGTCGCGTTCAGCGCGTTGTGGTGACCAGGCGCGCCCACGGTCATCTGAGAGAGAATTTCACCGAACGGACTACGGTCGGCGGCCACCGCGAAGCTGACCGCCATCCCGCGGGAACGGACATCGCTGAGCCGGTAGTCGGCGTGCGGTGACTCGCCGTAACGGCGGACCCTGGCGGGCTCCAGGCGAGCCGCGACGGCCTCCGCTCCCGGGTCGTCCGCGCAGGTCAGGATCAATCCGCTCACGTGCCCGCCGAACGTGACGAAGGCCGCCTGGATATCGGCGAGGCTGGCGTAGTTGTCCAGGTGGTCGGCTTCCACGTTGGTGATGACCGCGACATCGGGACAGAGCAGGAGAAACGATCCGTCGCTCTCGTCCGCCTCGGCGACGAAGTCCATGCCCGCGCCGTCCTCCGCGCCGAGCCCGGTTTCTGTGAGGATCCCGCCGATGACGTAGCCGGGATCGGCTCCGCACTCGCGTAGCACCGTGGTCAGCATGGAGGTCGTGGTGGTCTTGCCGTGTGTGCCGGCGATCGTGATGGCCCGCCGTCCGGCCATGACCGAGGCCAGCGCGGCGGCCCGGTGCAGGATCCGCATCCCGCGCCTGGTGGCCTCGGCGAGCTCCGGATTGTCCGCGCGGATAGCGCTCGACACCACGAGCGTGTCACCGGCGCCCAGGCGGCCGAGATGGCCGGACGCGTGCCCGACGTACACGCTGGCGCCGAGCGCCGCGAGCTCGTCGAGCAGCGCCGAGGGCGCGGCGTCGCTACCGGACACTGCGATGCCCCTAGCCAGCATGATCCGGGCGATGCCCGACATGCCTGCCCCGCCGATGCCGGCGAAATGCACCCGCCCTAGGCCGATGGCAGGTACCGGCTCAGCCGCCATTACCAGCCGGCTGAGCATCAGGCCCTTGAGCATGTGGGTTCCCACCCGTGCCCTCCACAATCTCGATGACCGCCTCGGCCAGCCAGCGGTCCGCGTCGCCGCGCCCGAGCGAGGCGGCCGCTTCTGACATGTCCGCCACCTGGTCGATGTTGACCAGGACGGGCAGCAGGGTGTCGCGGATCCACTCGGGGGTTAGCTCGGCGTCGGCCACCAGCATGCCGCCGCCATGCTGCACGATCGGCAGCGCGTTCAGCCGCTGTTCGCCGTTGCCGATGGGGAGCGGCACGTAGGCGGCCGGCAGGCCGACGGCGGTGAGTTCGGCGCAGGTCATCGCGCCGGCCCGGCACAGCGCGAAGTCCGCCGCCGCGTACGCCAGGTCCATCCGGTCAATGTAGGGCGACGCCACGTAGGGGACCCCGCCGGCCTCCGCGGACCCCTTCTCGGTCGCCGGGGCGTCGTGGCCGTTACGCGGGCCGATGATGTGCAGAACCTGGACACCGGCGTCGCGCAGCCACCCGGCCGCGCCGAACACCGCGGCGTTGATCGAGCGGGCTCCCTGCGACCCGCCGGTCACGAGCAGCACGGGCAAGTCGGGGCGCAGGCCGAAGCGGGCGCGCGCCTTGTCGCCGAGCCCCAGCCGGTCGAGCTCGGCGATCTCGCGCCTGATCGGGATGCCGAGGTACTTGGCGTTCCTGAGCTGGGCGTCCGGATGGCCGGTGAAGACGTGCGTGGTGAACCTGGCGCCGAGCCGGTTAGCCAAGCCCGGCTTGGGGTTCGCCTCGTGCACGACGATCGGCACCCCGCGGCGCCTGGCCGCCAGGTAGGCCGGGGTGGCGACGTATCCGCCGAACCCGACGAGCACCTGCGCCCCGGTCCGGTCCAGGGCGGCGGCGGCCGCGTTGACGGCGCCGGCCAGCCGGCCGGGGACAGTCAGCAGCTTCGGCGTGATCGACCTGGGCATCGGCACCGCGGGGATGAGCTCCAGCTTGTACCCGCGCAGCGGGATCAGCCGCGTCTCCAGGCCGCGTTCGGTGCCCAGGCAGGTGATCTCGGCGTCGGGATCGATACGGCGCAGCGCGTCCGCCAGCGCCAGGGCTGGTTCGATATGACCGGCGGACCCGCCGCCGGCAAGCATTACCCTCATGTCTCGTTCCTGAACTGCCCGGCGCTTTATCGTCGGCGCTTTGATAGACCGAGCCAGCTTAGAACGCGTAGCGGCCAGCCGGGGCCGCGTGCGGCCAAAGCCTCGCGGGCACCAGGTTCGAGCCTGGCGAATGACATGAGCATACCGAGCGCGATCAAGGTCACCAGCAAGGATGACAGCCCGGCCGAGATAAGCGGAAGCGGGACCCCGGTAATGGGCAGGACGCCGATCACCGCGCCAATGTTCACCACAGCCTGCACGACGATCCACGCGGTGATGGCGGTGGCGCCCAGGCGGCAGAAGATGTCGGGCACGCGCCGGGCGATCCGGAGCCCGGCGAAGGCCAGCCCGCCGTACAGCGCGGTCACGCACAGCGTGCCGACGAGGCCGAGTTCCTCGCCGATGATGGCGAAGATGAAGTCGCTGGTGGATTCCGGTACGTAGCCCCACTTCTCCCGGCTGGCGCCGAGGCCCACGCCGAAGATGCCGCCCGAGCCGAGCGCGTACTTCCCGTGGATGCCCTGCCAGTTCGCGCCGGTGATGTCGCCCTTCTGATCGAGGTAACCGACCATGCGCTCGAAGCGGTACTTCGCCGAGACGATCATGAGGAGCATGGCCAGGGTCATCAGGATCAGCAAGCCGGTGAAGACCCGCCCGGGGGTGCCGATGACCCACAGCAGCGCCAGGAAGATGACCAGCAGGATGAACGTGGTGCCCAGGTCGTCGCCCGTCATCACGAGCAGGCACAGCACGCCCGCGCCCGGCATGAGCGGCACCACCATGTGCCGCCAGTCAGCGAGCTGGCCCAGCTTCTCCTTACGAGCCAGCAGGTCGGCACCCCACACCACCAGGGCGAGCTTGGCTATCTCGGACGGCTGGATCTGCTGCCCGCCGAGGGATATCCACCGGGCCGCGCCGTTCTGCGAAACGCCGACGCCGTGGATCAGCGTAAGCCCGAGACCGACCACCGCGACCGCGAGCAACGGGTAGGCGAAGGCACGGAACAACCGCGGCGACGAGCGCGCCGCCACCCACATCAGCGGCAGGCCGAGGGCCGCTCCGAGCAGTTGCTTCTTGAAGTCGGACCAGGCCGCAAGCCCGGCGGACAGGTCGGCGACCGACCCCGTGGACTGCACCATGACCAGGCCGAGCCCAAGCAGCAGCATGGTGAGGCCAAGGACGAGGTAATACGACGTCAGCGGCCGGTCAAGCAGCGCGCGCCACATGCCGATCCGGTCCCGCACTCCGCCCAGGACCAGCGCCTCGCTGTCCAGGTCCGGCAGACCGTCACCGTCCGCGGAAACGCCGAAGCCTGCAGGCCCCGCGGACGGGCGGCCGCCGAAACGCACGCCGGACGCCGTCATCCGCGGGCTCGCTGGATGCGCGCGGGCTGGCCCGGGATTCGCAAGAGCTGGCATGCCCACCGGGGGTTGTCATGGGGATGCATGCTCCCAGTCTGTTCGCTGGCAGGCGACAAGACCGGAACATCCGTGGCGTGTCGCCCAAAGATTCCGGCGACGGCCCACCGGGTCGAGAAAGCGGACCTTTGGTACTATGCGGCAGCTGGATGTGCGGCAGCTGGATGTCTAACCAGATAGCTGATGCGGCGCCGTCGTGCTTCGGCCTACCGTGATGAAGGTGACCACGCCGCTGCTAATTATCGTGGATGGTTACCCCCGGATTATGACGGTAACAATCCACGATGGTGCCTCTTTCATAATTTTCTGCCGCCACTGCCGGGGTCGGCTGAGGCTAGGCTCGTTTATCTGGCATGATGTGATCCAATGAGCAGGTCAGAATCTTCTCGCTTCCCGGTGACGGTGACCCGGCTTCCTGTTACGCGCTGCGAGGTGTGCGGCCGCACCCTGGCCTACCGGCCCGGCCAGGCGAGCACGGTGCTGACCCAGCATTACAACCGGGCGCATCCGGAAGCCCTCACCGAGGCGCCGGAATCCAGGCGCTGAGCTGGCTTCCGCGTCGCCACCCGCGCGAGTACGCTCCGCGGGTGTGAGCACGATCGATCTGTCGCGGCCGTGAGCCTGATGACCGGCGCCCTGGCCGCGGCCCCGGCAAGTCCGGAGACGTCATCAGGTTTCCCCGGCCGTCCGCTTGCTCTCGCCGCGCTGATCGCCTGGCTGCTCACCGCCGGCCTCGGCGGCTACATGCTGCGCACCTGGGTGACCCGGGGTGGCCTGCGCGTTCAGCGCGCCACCGGGGTCGGCGTGCCGCCCGCGGTCGTGTTCGGTCACGCCGGAGTCGCGCTGACCGGGCTGGTGATCTGGGCCGGTTACACGCGGACGGGCTGGGAGCTGCTGGCCTGGCTCGGACTGGCCTTCATCGCCGCCGCTATCGCCCTGGGCATCGGTACGGTCACCCTGTGGACCCCCTACCCCATCGCGGTTCCCGCGGCCGCGGCCGCTCCGCCGCCCGCGCCTGACGACAAACCGGCGGACGGCACGGTCACCGATGAGATGATCGCCAGCTTGCTCGCCGACCCGTTTCCGGTCCGCCGCCGGCCCAGGCTGCGGCTGGCTCCGCTCATTCCGGTCGGCCACGGTTTCGCGGCCCTGGCCACCTTCATGCTGGCCATGCTCGCCGCCGTCGGCGCGGGATTAGGTACATTTCGAGTCCAATAAACTGCTTCGAACCCATTCGGCCATCATCTCCCGCCGGCCCCGGTGAGGAGAATCGCGAGCTCGTCGGGCAGTCTGGGAGCATGTCAGAAACGCTCACGATGATGGCCGTCCACGCTCACCCCGACGACGAAGCGTCAAGCACCGGCGGCGTGCTGGCCGCTTATTCCGCCCAGGGCATCAGAACCGTGGTCGTGACCTGCACCAACGGCGAGTTCGGGGATGCGCCAGGCGGAATCAAGCCCGGCCTGGGCGGACATGACGAGCAAGCGGTAGCCGAGCATCGCCTCGCTGAGCTGCGCGAATCCTGCGCGATCCTCGGCGTCAGCCACCTGGAGCTGCTCGGTTACCACGATTCCGGCATGCCGGACTGGGACTACAAGGACCGCCCGGACGCGTTCTGCAACGTCCCCGAGGCAGATGTGGCCGCGAGGATATCCCGCCTGATCGAGCAGTACCGGCCCCAGGTCCTGATCACCTATGACGACCAGGGTCCCTACCAGCATCCCGATCACGTGCACGCAAGCCGGGCCGCGCAGGCGGCGTTCGCCGGCAGCGGCATCGGCGCCAAGCTCTACCTCAGCGCGATGCGCCGCAGTGACTGGCAGAAGATCTGGGAAGCACTGCGCGAGCTCGGCGCGGAGGTTCCCGACTTCGACGATACGGACCCTGAAGCCCAGCGGCAGTCGGCGGCGTCCGAGGAGCGCATCACCACCTCGGTGGACATCCGGCCGGTGCTAGCCCGCAAGCGCGAGGCGCTGTTCGCGCACGGCAGCCAGATCTCCGAGTCGTGGTTCAGCAAGATCCCGCCGGACATCGCCGAGGCCACCTTCGGCTTCGAGCACTTCATCCGGGTGAGCGACACCACCGGGGCTCCGCTCCCCGAGGACGACCTCTTCGCCGGCCTGCGGGCGCCGGGAGAGGGAGAAACTACATGACGGCCGAACCGTACGCGGCCGCCGCCGGGCTGGTTGAGCGCTCCGCCGCCGCTTACGCCGCCGCCGTACCTGACCATCCCCGGGACGACGGGTTCTTCGGGCCCGCCAGCGTGACCTGGCGGGTCGCCAGTGACCTGTCCGCGCCGGTAGCCGGGCTACGCTCGCTGCTGATGCAGGCGCTGCACCCGCTGGCGATGGCCGGTGTCGACCAGCACAGCGACTGGCGGCGCGACCCGGTCGGCCGGCTCGCGGCGACCTCCGCCTACGAGGCCATCGTCACCTTCGGGGACCGGGCCAGCGCGACCCGGGTCGCGGAGCGGGTGCGGGCGATCCACATCCGTGTGCAAGGCGTGGACACGGTGACCGGCCAGCCGTACGCGGCCGGCGATCCCGCGCTGCTGCTCTGGGTGCACGCGGCCCTGGTCGACTCGGGCCTGGCCGCCGGCCGGCTGTTCGGCACGCCGCTGGCGGACGCCGACGCCGACGCCTACGTCCGCGAGATGACGATCGCGGCCGAGCTTCTCGGGGTGCCGCACGAGATCATCCCGGCCAGCGTGGCCGAGCTCGAGCGGTACTTCGCCGACGTGCGTCCCGAGCTGCGGTGTACGCCCGCGGCCGCCGAGTCGATGAGCTACCTGCTCGACCCGCCCGGCCTGGACTCCGACATCGCCGAGCTGTGGCAGGACATCAGGGACGCCTCGATCGCCACGCTGCCCGACTGGGCCATCCAGGAGTACGGCTACCCGGCGCCCGCGCCTGTGACGGCCGAGCGCCGGAACGAGATCCGCCAGGCCCTTGGCGTGCTCGACGCGGTGTTCCTCGGCGAGCCTGGCGTACTCGAGGCCCGGCAGCGGATCGCCCTGCGGGCGCGTTCGGCGGGGAAGGCGTGAAGCCGAGGCGGGAGACCCGGTTGACAGCACGGGGATTGACGGGACGGGGGCTGACGGGACGACGGGGCAGGAAAATCACCGCCGTGGCGGCGCTGAGCGCGGCGTCGATCGCGGGCCTAGTGGTCGCGCGCCGCCGGGTCGGCAGCCTGCGGATGGAACGCGGGATGACGGCACTGCGGCTCGCGGCGCGCGGCGGCGCGCGGTACGCGAGCAACGCGCCGAGGCTGTTCGCCACCGCGGGCGAGCACCGGCAGCAGCTGCGGAACGACCTGGCCCTGCAGACCGCCGAGGACGTCGCCACCACCTTGGGGACGATGAAGGGCGTGCTGATGAAGATGGGCCAGATGGCCAGCTACGTCGACGACGGCCTGACGCCGGCCGCGCGCCGGACGCTGAGCCGGCTGCAGGACAGCGTGCCGCCGATGAGCCCCGAACTGGCCGCGCAGGTCGTCACGGAAGAGCTCGGTCTGCCGCCGGAGCAGGCCTTCGCGACCTGGGACCCGGTACCTATCGCGGCCGCATCGATCGGGCAGGTGCACCGCGCGATCACCCTTGACGGTCGCGCGGTCGCGGTGAAGGTCCAGTACCCCGGCATCGCCGAGACCATCGAGGCCGACCTGGGCAACGTCGCCCTGCTGCGCCGGATGCTCAAGATCACCGCGCCGAGCCAGGACGTCGACGCGTTGCTCGCGGAGCTGAGGGAACGCATCACCGAGGAGCTTGACTACCGCGCCGAGGCCCGGAACCAGCAGCTGTTCGCCCGCTACTACGAAGGCCACCCGACGATTCACGTTCCCGGCATCGTCGAGGAGCTCTCCACTCGCCGCCTGGTGACCAGCGACCTCGCGGACGGCGCGCGGTTCGCCGAGCTGGCCAGCTGGTCCCAGGCCGAGCGCGACCTGGCCGGGGAGACGATCTACCGCTTCGTGTTCCGGAGCCTGTACGAGATGCACGCCTTCAACGGCGACCCGCATCCGGGCAACTACCTGTTCCATGGCGGCGGCCGGGTCACGTTCCTGGATTTCGGGCTGGTCAAGCACTTCACCGACGACGAACTGCGGCCGCTGGTGGAGATGGTCAGGCATCTGTGCGTGGAGAACGACCCTTCAGCCTTCCGCGCGGCCATGGTCGAGGCCGGCTTCCTGAGGCCGGACACGCCGCTGCCCACGGACATGATCATCGAGCACATGGCCTTGTTCTACGACACGGTGCGCGAGCGAGGACCGCGGACCATGACCGGGGAGTACGCCTCCGCGGTCAGCAGGCGCTTCTTCGACTTCCGCAGCCCGCTGGCCGCCTACGCGGCGATCCCCCGGTCCTACGTGATCTTGCAGCGGATCAACCTCGGCCTGTTCGCGTTGCTCGGCGAGCTCTCCGCGACCGCGGACTGGCGCTGCATCGCTGAGGAGATCTGGCCGTTCGTGCACGGTCCCGCGTGCACGCCGATGGGTGCGGCCGAGGCCACCTGGCGAGCGGCGCGGCGTGACGCCGGGCAAGCACGCCGGCCGTTCGGTAAAAATGTCTTACCGGGGATCGCCCCAGGGCCACAGGTCGAACGGCCGCAGGTAGCGGGCCGGGGTGTAGCTGGTGAAGGCCGGCGCGGTCGGGTAGATGGTGCCGTTCAGCGAGTAGATGTTGTCGGTGGGACCGAGCGCGGCCGCCTCGGCGTTCAGGCCCGCCGGGGCCGGCACGTGCCACTGCCCGGTGGACATGCGGTTCTCCAGCGTCTGGACGGCGGTGATGGTCTCGGCCGGGGTGAACGCGCAGTGCCCGGCGCGGGCCACGAAGATCTGCCGCAGCAGAGCGCCGTGGCCGGCCCGGTCGACGACGGCCCGGTAGGCCTGCTCGTTCTCCGGCACGACCAGGCCGTCGCCGGTGGTGTGCATGGTCAGCACCGGGACCGAGATGTCACCGTTGAAGACGATGTTCCTGGTCAGCCAGGCCACCGCGCTCGGGTCGGCGCTGATCCGCTTGGATCCGTTCAGCGTCCGCACGTCCCGGCCCAGGCTGAGCCCGGCGCTACGGTACAGCGCCTTGACTTCCCTGACGTCGGCGGACTTGGCCAGGTCGCTGACGTAGTTCACGCCGGTGTTCCAGGACGGGTTGCCGCCCGCCTTGGCCTCCAGGTCGGCGCGGAAGGCGAAGATGAAGGGGAAGGTCACCTGGGTGAACCACAGGTACTGGCTGGCTTCCTGAGCCGCGTAGCCGGTCGCCGCGGGTTCGGCGGACAGCGGCGTGAACCAGCCCGGGGTATCCGCGAGCGCCGCGACCAGGGCCAGCCGGGCCCGGCCCGCGGCGGTCTGCTGCGCCTTGGCCACTGCGGCCTCGGCGTTCTGCAGGTTGGCCGTGGGGTTGGTGATCCCGGTGACCTGGATCGAGGGGTCGATCAGCGTGGCGAACGCGAACGCCCCGTCAAGCGCGGTGTTCCAGGTGGCCACGCCACCGGACAGCACGCCGCACATCGGCAGCGCGGCGTCGAACCGGCTCGGGTAGTCCTGCAGCAGCCCGGCCGTGATGATGCCGCCGAGCGAGCGCCCCCAGGCGACCGTGGTCCTGGGCTGGCCGTAGCTGCGGTCGAAGGTATTCAGGGTGCTGATCTGGTCCGGCAGGCCCGACGCGATGGCCCAGCCGGTGCTGGCGTACGACGAACCCGCAAGCGCGTAGCCGTGGGCCAGCATCCAGGCGGCGGTCACCTGGTCGCCCGCGTCCGCCGCCGGGTTGGCGGCACCGGGGACGACGTAGCCGTGGCTGTACAGGTACAGGGTGCCGTTCCAGGCGCCCGCCGGGCACTGGATCAGGTAGGTGGCACCGTCGGCCAGCGTCCCGTTCACCGTGCTCACTGATCCGGAGCCGCCGCAGGCCGACGCGGACGCCGACGCGGACACCGATCCGGCGGCGAGCCCGGCGGCCACCAGACCCGCGGCGAGCACCATCCCGGCAAGTTTCTTCGACCGCACCATCAACCCTCGCTCCCAGGAGCCAGCTGTCCGGACGGAACGTAACTTACCGGTAACTTCGGCCGAAAGGGAGATGTAGCGGCGAGGTTGCTGCATAAGACGGAAACTGCGCTGAATTGCGGCTTTAACGCACAGTGTTGTGTTTGTTGCCTGCGTTGCTTTAGATGCTTTAGATGCTTTAGTTGCTTTGTTGCGATTCGCGGGTCTGGCGGTACGCGTCTCGGAGCTGAGCGGCCTGCGTCTCCGGCAGCCGGCGTACCGCCTCGCGGAACGTCACCCCCGACATCTTGTCCAGGTGACAGCCGGTCCACGCGGCGACGTAGGCCGGATTTTTCTTCGAGGTCTCGCGGAGCACCCAGCCGATCGCCTTGGCGATGAAGAACTCCTTCTCCGCTAGCATCGGCGTGGCGTACCGCTCGAAGCGCCCGAGGTCGGGCTGGCCTGCCCTGATCCCGGCCAGCAGCGTGAGCAGGGCGGAGCGGCGCACCCAGAAGTCCTCGTCCCGGGCCCACGCGTCGATCCGCGGCCAGGCCTGCTGGTGCCGCCGCGCGATCGGGCCGGCGATGTCCCCGGCGAGCGGATCGACGTAGGCCCAGCCGTGCGCCACCCGCACCCACGCTTCCACCAGGCCCAGGTCGGCAGGGGAAAGTTCGCCTTGGTACAGCCTGAGCACCTCGATGGCGGCCGTCCGCCGCTCGTGCACCGGCGGACGGCACAGCGCCCGCGCCCAGGCCACCGCGTCGTCCCGGCCCAGGCGCGGGTACGACCGGGCCGCCGCGACGACGGCCCGCCGGATCTCGGGCACGGTGACGCCCAGGAAGTCCAGGTCGCTCTTCAGGTAGCTCTTGGCCTGCGCCGCCCTGACCGGGCTAGCCAGCGGCAGCATCGCCTCGACCACGCGCGCCGCGGCCGCTTCGGCGTCCCAGCCGGAGGAGATCACCAGCTCACCGTACCGGCCTGGGTGGCGGGTCGTTAGCGGGGCAGCATGACGCCCTCGGCCGGCCTGGCCCGCAGCTCCTCGAACGCGGCCGGCGGGTCAGGCCGGGCCAGGAAATCCTTGATGCGCAGGGCGCAGTCGAGCGGGCTGGTGCTCGTGGTGTCGCATTCGAGGTCATAGCAGCCATGCGCGTGCACGAGTTCCTGCTGGGCCGCGGCCAGCCCGGGCTCACGGTCGCCGCGCAGGAGCTCGCGGCGGGCCAGTTCGGCCGGGGCGCACCTGACGCCGACGAAGACGACGTCGAAGTCGGCGAGCACGGTCAGGCAGTCGAGCAGCCGCCACCGTTCGCTCAGGACGTGATCCATCACCACGTTGTTGCCCGCCGCCGCCATCCCGGCGACGGCGCGGTGGAAGCCGGCCCGGGTCCTGGCCAGCACCACGTCGAGTTCGGCCGGGCTGAGCGCCAGGGTCCGGTGCTTGGCCCGCATGCCGTTGATGGCATCGACCGGCCGGTGAAACCAGGGCCGCTGCAGAACGCTGAGCAGCTGCTCAGCGATGCTGGTCTTGCCCGAGCTCGACACACCGTTCAGCAAGACGATCTGTCCCGGCGGACCGGACGGCGCGTGCATGGCGCTTATCCTGTCAAGGCGCCGGTTCGGGGGCTAGCGGTTCGGGGGCTAGGGGCCGAACCAGCCGGGTACGTCGAGGCGGAAGGTCTCACCGGGCGCCATGGCGCCCAGGTCCGATTCGAGCGCGGCGAGCCGATCGGGCCCAGCGTGCTTTCCCACCTGGACCGGATGTCGCTGAAGATCATCGCGGACATGACCAGCGCCGCCGTTCCGCGCGGGCTGAGCCGGATCAGCTTGCGCCGCCGGTCGGCCTGGTCACCGGCCCGGTAGACGTAGCCGAGTTCCTCGAGCCGCTCGGTCGTCTTGCCCGCCGCCTGCTTAGAGATACCGAGCCGCCGGCCCGCTTCGGTCGCGGTCGCCCCGCCTGGGCCGATCGCCTGCAAGGCGAAGCCATGAGCCGGACGGAGGTCCGGATGGCCGCGACGCGCCAGCTCAGCGTGCAGTTCGTCGATGATCGACCGGAATCCGGCGAACAGCAGCATGGGCAGCTCGAAGCCGTAGGTGCGCGACTCTCCGGCCGTTCCGTCAGCTGACATTGATCGACAACCTTGTTTACTGTTTAGGGCAACCTGGTTGTCTAACTTACCCGAGAAGGGTTATCCATGTCCCAGAACCCAGCTACCTGGTTCCCCGATCACACCATCGAGCCGGCGCCTCCGGCGGCCCGCAGATCCACGGCCGCGACCGAGAAGCATCTCGGCTACCTGCCGGCCGCGGTGGCCCGGATGGCGGTCTCGCCTCACCTGCTCGACGGGTTCGGCAAGCTCAGCGCGATTTTCGAAAGCTCGACGCTGGACCCGGTGGCGCGCGAGGTACTGGTCATGACGATCGCCACGACAAACCGCTGCCATATCTGCGTGGCCATGCACACCGCCCGGCTGACCGCCCTCGGCGCGGACCCGGACATCATCGCGGGGCTGCGGAACGCCGCGCCGCTCGCCGGCGAACACCTCGAGGCGATCCGGATGTTCACGCTCGGTGTCCTCGCCACCGCGGGCGACGTGGGCGACGAGGCGCTGCGGCGCCTTCCTCGCCCCCGGTTACATCCAGCCAGAACGCACTCGAGGTGGTCCTCGGGATCAGCACCTGCACCATGTCCACCCTGGCCAGCCGCCTCACCCGCGCCCCCGTCGACGACCAGCTAACCGCCTTCGCCTAGCCGCGGGGCCCGGCAACCATGATCGTGGATAGTTAC
>OCZT010002535.1_pt1 | contig 18831 bp, 9 predicted proteins | sample 1539031 | NCBI WGS metagenome assembly OCZT01 (sample SAMEA3539308, study PRJEB22396) | soil metagenome | biome: tundra; feature: field; material: soil | place: USA | collected 2010-05 | depth 0.15 m | reverse complement strand
AAACCGCATTCCCTTTTCATTACAATGATTTTATTTCATTGTAACACCAAAACAAATATAGACTTTTTATTTATCCTGGCATAAATAGATTCTGATCAGATATCAACAGGTGTTAATAAAAATTATCTGATATATTTTAATATCTGCTCTCCTATACCTATTCTGTACCCCATTGAAATGAAAAACACATTTCCGTCTTTATCCGACACGACAACAACAGGCAAATTAACTTCCGTCTGAAGATTAATGAATTTCTTCAGAAAAGTCATCTGTTTATCGATTCCGAAAGAGGTATTTGCCGGCAGTCCGTTGATGTATCCCTGACCAGGTGATTTTTCGGCATTCGGGAGGGTCAGATCCCTTCCGTTTTCTCCTGTCAGGAATAGAAATTTTCCACCCCAGGAATCAAATTCACTTTTGAGAGATGGAAGATCATTGAATATATGCTTTGTTGGTTCCTTCTCAGGGTCAATCCACATGATCACCAAACCCTTATCATTGACACATACCTGAGAGGAACCATTCATTGACGAAAGAGTGTATATCTTATTAAGATCAATTTTACCAAGTATCTTTTTCTCTGATATGTCTTTTCTGACTTTTACTTCTATAGTTTTATGCTCATTTTCTGACAGATCAAAAAATGAGATACTGGATAATATCCTGCCACCCGATAATCTGTTACCGGTAACAAGCATATAGTGGCCCGGGGGCAGAGGAAGTTCTTCCTTAAAATCGCTTATTTTTTTATTGTATTCATATTCAAGGGTATTATAATGGCCACCTTCAAATCTGGCTATGGTAAAATGAATATAATATTCAGGAACAGGCTTTGTATCAAATGAATACAACCTCAAATATCCTTTATCCTGATCAGGTTGTTTCTGACCGGAAAAATAGACATCATTCCATTTATTGTTAAGAAAATACTGGGGTATATTCCTCCCCGGTTCAAGCCGTGAGGGTATTCCAAGGCTACGGCATATTGCAACAAAGCAAATTGCCCTTGACTCCGCATCAGATACTTTAAGTTCATTAACACCAATAGGTGTAAGCGGTGTTTTATAGTAGTTTTCATCGTCTGCAATCCTTATTTTGTCATTTAAATACTTAACAATTAGTGAAGGATTTTTCGATCCGTTTTTCAGCAGATCAGAAGGCAGTTTTGTTAGGAAGTAGTGTCTGAATGGGACTAACATTTCATTCGCTATCTTTGGATTCAGAATATATTCCTCAAATAGCTTAGCTTCTGATTCTCCTGAATATTTTACCGACAGTGATGTATTCATAAGATGATCTGATAGTACTGAACTTCTGGCATCCCTAAGATCCTTATCCGGAAGAATCTCAAGCATCGAAATTGCAAACGAGTGTAACGAATCTGGCGTTTCGGAAAGAAATGAACTTATCTCCCTGTAGTTGCCCATGCTTCTTGCAATAAAGCTCTGCACCCTTGTCGAATCAACATGAAGCTTTATTGCCAGTTCTTTAGCTGCTGCAGGTTTCATCCAGGTATTTGTATACTTTTGTCTGATACTGTTTTCACGGTTAATTCTTTCCGAATTATTATCAATAAGTTCCTTTTGTGGACCGGGAAGAGGAGATCTGATAACCGGCACATCAAGATCAAGATCAATATTGCTTCCCGGAAGATCTTTCCTGTCAAGTTTGAGAATAAGAGTATCGGTTTCGGCTACAGAAATTTTCCTGAAATTATAATCATCACCTTTATGAGCCCAGATCAGTAAGTCGCCCAATCCGGTTTCAAACTGACTCATTCCAGATTTGTCAGTCGGAACAATAGCCAGGGGATAAAATTCTGCATAGTTATATAGTTTGTATTCAACCTGAGCGTTTTCAACCGGAATGAGATTCTTATCAAGTACTTTTACTGTCAGTTTTTTAGTAACTGCATATTTGGAAAGGTTATTGACATCGGTATAATTACTATTCCTGTTAACAGCATTCTCATTTCCCAGGTAGGCTCCGAATGATTTTGTATGCACCAGCATAGCTCTTCTGGCCGGTTCAGTGAACCATCCGCGGTCAAGAACGGGTTCCGGTTCACAGGCGCCCATATAATACCAGTTTCTGTTGACCCAGATTTCAACCCATGCGTGATTATCATCAGTATGGGCCCATCGGGGAGTATATACCTGCCGGGCCGGTATGCCAACTGTACGCAGAGCAGCTACAGTGAAAGTAGATTCTTCACCACATCTGCCTCTTGCTGAGAGAATTGTGCTCATTGGAGCTGAAGTTCTGTCGTCAGAAGGTTGATAACTTACCTTTTCATGGCACCAGTGGTTTATTTCAAGTGCAGCATCGATAATATTTTTGCCTTTAACCCTGTTCATTAATTCGCTGTAAAAGGCAATCCTGAACGAATCAAGGTTTTCATTATTGATCCTGAAAGGAAGGACATAATGCAGAAATATGTCTTCGGGAATATCTTTTCCCCATTTTGCTTCAGATTGGGTACGTAAAGAGATATCACTATTAGCCAGAAAAAAATTCCCGTCATAATCTGCCAGATCACTTAATGGCATATATGCGTATAAGAACTTAAGCGCTTCCGATTGTTTCAGTGAAAGATTCTGTTTAAAAACCGAGAATAAGGCCGAATCTCTGTTATTCGCCAGACTCTTTCTTTTGTTAAAAGCCTTTTCAGTGTCTTCCAGATACTGTTTGTTATTGATAAGGTGAATATTGGAACAGGAGCATATAAACATTGTTATAAATAACAATACAATGGTAGGAACAGGTCTGTGACCTGTCTCTACATGATTTTTCTCTACATTCTTGAGAGATATTTTCATGTCAGCGACAACTTTAAATTGTACCGCAGGAATTTCTTATAATAAGTTCAGGTGATATATTTACCTGCCTCTTAAACTTGCCTTTCCCAGAATTCTTGACCTCTGACCAGATCATATTTGCAACTTTGGTTGAAATGCCTGAAAGCGGCTTGCGAAGACAGGTCACGGGAGAAAACATCAGGTCGAATCCTATACCCTCCTCCATTGAAACTACTGCTAAATCCTGCGGAATCCTTAGTTTCTTTTTCCTTAAAAGGGTCATTATAGGATAAACCAGGCTGGCATTCATTATAATCATAACATCGGCACGGTAAGGAGGGCGCAGATATTTTTCAAACTCTGATGCATCAATTTCATCACCTGCATATCTTTTGTCTAATTCAACAACAACAGGTCTTGAAATACCGGGCTTTTGACCAATTGCATCGATAATATCCTGGATTGCTGTCGTATCAGAACCCGAAGATTTATGATCAGTCACAATTATTACGTTTTTATAGCCAAGTTTATTGAGATGGTTCACAACCAGTTGAGCACCCGCAACAGTATCAGTGCTGACTGTATTTAACCGCAGAGTCTTTGAAGGTTTTTCTAGAAGAACGAAAGGATAATCGGTTGTTCTGAGTGCCCTTATTGTGGCTTCATCAGCAGCATCTCCGAGCAGGATAAGACCGCTATAAAACTTCTTAAATGCGCCCACAAGACGGTCATATCGCTGATCGTCAGGATCTTTTGTCACAATAGAGAATCCGACTCCTATACTTGAAAAAGCTTTTTGAAGATAGGGTGTTATCTGAATTACAAAAGGATCATTGATAGAAGGCACTATCATTCCCAGAACACCGGGTTTTTCTTCAACAGAGGAAGATTCATTCTTCAGTTGCAGTGAATCATAATATCCCATCTGTCTCGCGAGCATAAACACTTTTTCCTGCGTATCTTTTCTGATACCCTGCTGATCGGCTTTATTATTAAGGACTAGCGATACTAAAGTACCGGATACGCCTAGCCTGGCGGCTAAATCTTTATTTTTAAATTTTTTTCCCATTTCCCCGTTTAATTGGAAGAAATAAATTTAGTATATTTTTCGAACCGCAATTACATTTTAATGATTTTTAACTTTTGAATCCCCGCGAGCGCATTGGCTTCGCCGAGCTCCACTTCGTTCCGGTTCTTCGTAGCTTGCTGCGAAGAGTTTCAATAAAGCGGCTAATAATTTCCTCTTTTAGTTATTTTGTACATTCCTTTGTGAACGCGAGTACTCGGGATCACGAAGACTCACTTAAGACAAGAAGTAAGAATACTATAAATGAAAAGGCTGCCTTATTGAGACAGCCTTTACAAAAAATAGTTTAGGTAGTTATTTTTTAGGTGGGTTAATTCCTCTTTGTTTAGCAGCTGCTTCGAGTCGCTGCTGCCATTTTGATTTTGGAACCGCTTTTTTCTTATTCTGTTCCAGCGTCGCCAACACGGCATCTGCATTGATAAACCTTTTGGATACTATATTCTGAAGATATGTAAGCATATTTGCGAGAAAGTAATAATAGGTAAGTCCTGCCGAGAAGTTATTAAGAATAAGCATAAACATTATAGGCATCATGTACATCATCATCTTCATTCCAGGCTGATCCGACCCGGGTGATGACCCTGTCATCTTCATTGTCAGCAAAGTTGATGCAGTCATTAGAAGAGTAAACAGACTAACATGGTCACCGTACATAGGTATCATAAAAGGCAGATGCAATATTGAATCATATGTTGATAAGTCAGTTGCCCAAAGGAAGTGTTCCTGCCTTAGTTCAATAGAAACAGGAAAGAACCTGAACATAGCAAAGAGAATTGGCATCTGGAGCAGCATAGGCAGACAACCTCCCATCGGGTTCACTCCTGCCCTCTTGTACAGATCCATTGTTGCCTGCTGTTTCTTCATCGCATCTTCCTTCTTGGGAAATTTTTTTCCCAGCTCCTCCACCATGGGCTTAAGGACCTGCATTTTTGCCTGTGATTGGTATGATTTAAATGTCAGAGGGAAGAGAACCAGTTTTATTATAATAGTCAGGATTAGAATAATTAAACCGAAATTGCTTATAAAATGGTTAAGCCAGTTAAAAATAGGGATAATTGCAAACCTGCTGATCCAACCAATAATATTTCTGCCAAGAAATACGAGTTTATCGAGCTCAAGTCCTTCTTTTTTAAGAATAGTATAGCTGTTTGGCCCATAATACATCTTGAGGCTAATTGCATTGGAAGAAGACTGATTATACTGAACCCCTAACTCAGAGGTATAAAATCTTGTATATTTTTTGGAAGTTAATGTTCGCGTTGATGACATTGCACCATTCAGAAAGAAATCATTAGAAACGATAACGGATGAAAAAAACTGATCCTGAAACGCTACCCAGCTAAGCTTGGTTGTTACGTCCACTTTCTCTGATTCCTTACTTTGTCTCTGCTTTAAGTAAGTAACATCATCCTGATAAAATTTATAAGTAACATCAGAATAATTCTCCTCATTCTGTCGTCCTTTTTCCTGTTGTGGTATATACATCTTCCAATCAAGAGTCAGACTGTTCTGATTTGAAGCAATAATACCGTCCATAGATTTGAAGTTAACATTGAAGTCAACCATGTATTTATCCGGAGCAAGTGTATATTTATATTCGATATATTTATCTTCGCCTGCAGATAATCTCAGAACCACACTCTCCGGCCTGGAAACGACGTTATAAGCTTTTTGGTCAGACACCGGTTTAAAATATAGGTTATTTGTCTGCACGGCTTTATTGTCTGTAGTGAAAAAATTAAATCCGAATACGGTAGAGTCGCCCGAAAACAGGATTAATGGTTTGGCGTCAAAAGTCTTATAATCTTTTAAATGCGCAGAATACACTCTCCCTCCCTTCAATGATATTTTAAGTTCAATCTTATTGTTTTCAAGGGTGATAAAGTCATTTTGGCCTACTGCCGATTGAGCAAAAACGCCATATTGATTTATTTCTGTCTGTGTTCCCTGTGTTCCCTGTGAATTATTTACGCCTGTCGCGGAATTTGTCTGTTTTACAGCAAGCGAATCTGATTTCTGATTTCCAGGTATTGAGCCGAGTTTTGAATTTATTTCACTTACCCGGGCAAGCGCAACAGGTTCAGTAGACTTTATTCTCAATATATTAACGTATTCAGTTCTGGCTGCTTCAAGATCTCCCCGGGCGTATTCAGCTTCAGCAGTAACCAAAGCTTTTTCTATCATTTTATTAGTCCTGCTGCTGTTATATACACTGAACCCTATAAAGATTAAAAATATCAGGATAAGGCCTGTGATTGTATTTCTATCCATTCTTCAGAGTGAGTTAATTTAATTGATTCAAAAATGAAAAAATATTCTAATAATTATTATCGAAACACAGTGCATTGCATCTCTAGCCTATACAGGCTTTAATGAAGCTTACGAACAGTGGATGAGGATTAATAACAGTACTGCTATACTCAGGATGGAACTGAACTCCAATAAACCACTTATGACCGGGGATTTCAATTATCTCAACCAGGCCTGACTCAGGGTTTATTCCAACAGGTATCATTCCATTGTTTTTAAAATCATCGTAATATTTATTGTTGAATTCATATCTGTGCCTGTGACGTTCAACAATTTCAGTTTTCAGATATGATTCAAAAGTTTTTGAGTTTTTATCAATAACACACTTATATCCGCCTAGCCTCATTGTTCCTCCTTTATCAATAATGCTTTTTTGTTCCTCCATGAGATCAATCACGGGATATTTTGTTTTGTGATTTATTTCCGTCGAATGAGCGCCTTCCAGTTTAAGAACATTTCGCGCAAACTCTATTACTGCACATTGCATGCCCAGACAAATTCCAAAAAAAGGAATGTTGTTTTCCCTTGCATACCTGGCAGTTAATATTTTTCCTTCAATTCCCCTTGATCCAAAACCTGGAGCTACCAGTATTCCATTGAAGCCGCTCAACTTGTCGGTGACATTTTTTTCAGTAATCTCTTCAGAATGAATATATTCAACATCAATTTCGCATTCATTCATTGCACCGCTATGGACAAACGATTCGGCGATCGACTTATACGCATCCGGAAGTTCAACATACTTACCAACCAGACCAACTTTTATTGAATGTTTTGGATTTTTAAGCTTTCTCAGAAATTCTCTCCATTCCGTAAGAGGAGGTTCTGCTTCAACAGGAAGTGCCATTTTTCTAAGAACTGTCTGATCAAGGCCCTGCTCCAGCATTTTTATAGGAACCTCATAAATAGTCGATACGTCAACCGATTCAATAACAGCATTCTCTTCGACGTTGCAAAAAAGAGCTACTTTACGTTTAATATCCTCATTGAGGTGTCTTTCTGTTCTTAATACCAGAAGATCAGGTTGTATTCCTGTTTCAAGAAGTTCTTTGACAGAGTGCTGGGTTGGTTTAGTCTTTGATTCTCCGGTTGAGGAAAGATACGGAACGAGAGTCAGGTGAATCACAATACAATTCTGCGCCCCAAGCTCCCATTTTAACTGACGTACGGATTCTATGTACGGTAGCGACTCAATGTCACCGACAGTACCGCCTATTTCAGTAATTACAATATCATATTTATCACCTGAGCCGACAAGCTTTATCCTTCTTTTTATCTCATCAGTTATATGAGGAATTACCTGGACAGTTTTTCCCAGATAGTCGCCTTTACGCTCCTTATTTATTACTGATTGATAAATCCTTCCGGTCGTAACATTATTGGCCTGACTTGTAGGGACATTCAAAAACCGTTCGTAATGTCCAAGGTCAAGGTCTGTCTCAGCTCCGTCAAGTGTTACGTAACATTCACCATGTTCGTAAGGATTAAGAGTACCCGGATCAACATTTATATAAGGATCGAGTTTTTGAATCGTAACAGAATAACCTCTGGCCTGCAAAAGTTTTGCAAGAGAAGCTGAAATAATTCCTTTTCCAAGAGAGGAAGTCACTCCTCCTGTAACAAATACATACTTAACGTCTGTCAATGCAGTGATAATTTATTTATTAGGTATTTTTTCATTAATCATCAAGACCTGACTGGTCGATCATCTTTACTTTTTCTTCAAGAGTTTTAATCAGTTTTTTAGCACTCTCTATTTTCTCTTCAACTTCTTTAATCATTGCATCGGCATTTGTGGATTTTGCAAAAAAACCGATATTATTTTCCCATAAGACAATATCTCCCTCAAGCTGTTTAATCTTTGTAAAAAATTTGTCTCTTTCATTTCTTACTTTTCGTGAAGCTTTTGGATTTGCCTTTAGATTATCGAGTTTAGTTTTATATTTCAGGATACTCTTATCTTCATCGCCGATTTTAAGTTTATCAAACTCCTTATTGATAGCCAGTCTGTATTTATTGGTAATTTCATCCTTCATATTAAAAGGCACATAGCCAATATCGGTCCATTTCCTCTGTAATTCTTTCAATCGTTCAAAAGCTGCCTGAACATCAGAACCCGGCTCAAATTTTTCGAGTTCGTCAATTATTGCAAGCTTAGCCTTCAGATTATCTTCATATGAAGTATCGAGAGCGGCAAAGTATTCTGTTTTTTTGTTGAAAAAGTGATCACATGCTTTCCTGAATCGCTTCCAGCATCTTTCAGATTGTTTCCGGGGGACTGGTCCTATTTCTTTCCACTCTTTTTGAAGCTTAATAAGCGCATCAGATGTAGTTTTCCAGTCGGTACTCTCCTGAAGGGCTTCAGCCTGAACGCACAATTCAGTCTTCAGCTGCAGATTGTTTAGCTGAATCTCTTTGTTATCTGCGTAGAATTCTCTTTTCTTTTCAAAGAATGTATCACAGGCATCCCTGAACCTCTGATAAACTTTATTATTCTGTTTCTTAGGAGCAAATCCTAATGTACGCCAGAGTTTCTGCAACTCCACAACCTTATCAGCCTGTTCATCAAATTCCTTAAAGTTTTTAATTTCAAGCAGATTTATTGCATCCACTTCTTCACACAGGGCTATTTTCGCTTCAAGGTTTTTCTTCTGATCATCCTTCTGTTTCTCAAAGTACTCATGATGTCTTTTATTGATCTGAGAAGTGGCTTCCTTGAATCTTTCCCATATCTCATTTTTCGATTCCTGTGGAACAGGTCCTATCTCACGCCACTGATTATGATAGTCCTGCAACAACCTGAATGCGTTTACAGGATTTGGCTCAATAAGAAGTTCTTCCGCTTTCTCGCAAAGCAGAACTTTTGATTCAAGGTTCTTTTTCAGATCGAGGTCCCTTAGCTCCTTATTTATTTTAATGTAATCATAAAAGATTTCGACATAATGATAGTAATTTTCCCATAGATCCTTAAGAGAGCTTTGCGGGACAACTCCAATTGAATGCCATTCATTTTGCAGGGCTCTGAAATCATGAAAAGTCTTGTTTATAGATTCTTCCCTGTTTACCAGATCCTTTATTTTTTCAATTATATCGTACTTTTTCTTAAGATTCTCATATTTTTCAGCTTCCTGAATCTTATTATAATCGGTTTTTTTCTCTCTATATTTTTCAAGCAGATGCTTGACCCGTGCTTCGTCTGGGTCAACCCACTCCCTGTATTCTTCAATCTTGCCACCCTCCTCAAGAAATTTAGTTCTCCTCTCCTCAGATTCACTCTTCAGTTTTTTATAGAAGAGGATTTTCAAGCGTTCCATATCATCCCTGATCTCGAGAGCAGGCCGGTTTTCTATAAGGAGACCTAAAGTCTCAACCAGTTCATGTTTTGTGTATCCTGAATAATCGACTTCCGGAAGTTCTACATCATCCAATGATTGAGCATCTTCATGTACAAGCTCCTCCTTATCTGCAATTTGCCCTGCTTCATAATCAGATTTAAGCTCCTCGTTTTCAGTAATTTTCTCTACGGTTTCCCCATTTTCTTCAGAACCGTTCATAGAGTCAGGTTCCTGTGTGTTTTCCGCTTGGGTGGCATCCTCAGTTCCGAGAGCGTTTTCGTTCGCTCCGGATTGTTCAATACGAACAGAGTCATCCGGATTTTTCTTGGTCATAATCAATCCTTTTATGGTTCAGCACTTTATCAGAAATCTACATCATGGCATTCCATGGAAATTTCAGAGTACGAAAATATTGAAATATTTAATAATACTCAAAGTTTTGACATAAATAAATGTGAGAATCAGATAATAAGGCAACCTGCAAGTCCCAGAATGAAATTTATGAAAACTTTAAATCGTTCTTTTCATTCATTCATTATCAGATTTTAGTAAGATAAATTATATATTTGAGTAATAATATCAAGCAAAGTTAATGTTCTGTATTCTGAAATTAAATCATAACTGTATATGCATAACTCTCAAGTACTGATTCTTTCAGCTGTAATTGCGGTGGTAGCAATCAGGTTATATCAGAAGTTTGTTAAAAAGGATAAAGGCAAATCAGGAACCGAAGGTAACCAGAGCTCCGGAAGTTCATTTCCATCATCGTCAAAAGATGATGATTATGAACCTTACTCGAAAAAATAACTGAATCATTTTCTGTTTTTTGTTGCCATATAACGGAACGGATTGACAATCTTCTGAAGCAATCTGATGTTTTTAGTTATTATTTCAGCCGTTCCCTGCATATTCTGGGTGAAATCAAGAGGTATTCCGTATAATGTAGTAAGACCATTTGGAAGCTCAATTTCTATAATATAGGTATCACTGGTAGGAACGAGAGACTTGGATCTCACAATGCCTCTTACCATCCCATATTCAAGGTAGGGATAACCGCTAAGTTTGATATTCACTAATTCCCCGGTTTTCACTTTTCCCGATCTTTCCATTTTCAGATCTATCCTTCCAAGAAAGTTTCCCGTTTCAACAGGAACTATGCTGACTACGGGTTCATCTTTAACCACTGACTGGTTTGCACTCCAGAATTTTGTAAATGAAACGATCCCGTCAACCGGGGTAATGAGAAGAAAAGTGTTTTCCCATAAACTTACCTGGGCTTTGAGATTTAAAAAAGATTCCCTCAGGAGTGAAACAAGCTTTTGTTTATCATCAATCCGTGAAATTTTATCGTCATTCAGGAGCTGACGTTTTTCAGCCAGCTCGATCGATTTTGCTGAGTGGTCGAGCTTAGCCTGCTGGAGATCAATATTTACTTTCAGCAAAGATTGGTGTGATCTCTCAAGCTCACTTTCAGGTATTACATTTCCGGCATGCAGCAACGAATCTCTTTTATACATATTTTCTTCAATTCGCTGGTTTTCAGAATACAGCTTTTCCTTTGTAATCAACCGGGCAATAAATTCCTCAATTCCGATTATTTCACTGTTGAGTGAGACGATTTTGCTGCCATAAGAATCATTGCTGACATAATTATTTAAATCTGAAAGATTCTTCAAAAAAGTTCCGTAATAACTCTGAATTTCACCGAGCTCTGAGAAAAGCGGGAGCATACTATAAGTAAGTATCTCAGGGGTCTTGATTGTATCAATAGTTTGTTTGAGCAGTTCAATTTCATTCACCGAGGCCGTTGTTTCCATAACAGCAACTAATTGTCCGGCTTTGACTTTCTCCCTTTCCTTAACATATAAGGACTTTATATGACCAGTAATTTTAGTCACCAGGGTCACCGGCGGATTAGTCGTGGTAATTACCACAGGCGCGGGTATAATATCAGGATATTTTATTAACCAGGCAAAGAGAATAAAAAGTATAAAAACCAGAAACAGCATAGTTGTTCCCCATCTGAGAATTCGCCTGGGAGGTTTTCCCATAATTTCTCTAACAGGTTCAGAATATAATATTTCAGGCCTACTGTTTTTCATCTATTTCTGTTAACTACCTAGTTCAAGCTGATTCTTCACCAGGTTGTAATATGCTCCTTTTTTCCCAATCAAGTCATCATGACTTCCTGATTCAATTATCCTGCCACTGTCAAGTACAACAATTTTATCTGCATTCCTGACGGTGCTGAGCCGGTGAGCAACAACGATAACTGTCTTGCCTTCAAAAAAGTCAGAAAGATTTTCAACTATTACTTTTTCATTATTGGCATCAAGCGAATTAGTCGCTTCATCAAAGATTATAATATCCGGATTTTTATAGATCACTCTTGCAATAAGCAGTCTTTGTTTCTGGCCTTCACTTAATCCATGGCCATTTGCCCCTATTTTTGTATTATATCCAAGAGGAAGGGATTCGACAAATCCCCTGATATTCGCAATATCTGCAGCTTTAATCAGTCTGTCATCATCGATTTCTTCCGATCCCGGAGCAATATTGAAGGCTATAGTGTCGGGAAACAGGAAACCATCCTGCATAACGGCGCCCACCTTTTCACGCCAGACCTTAAGGCTCAGATTAGAAAGCCGCAAGTCACCAATAAGTATTTCACCTGCACCCGGGTGATAGAAACCCAGCAGCATCTTCAATAAAGTTGTTTTACCGCTTCCGCTTGTTCCAACGATTGCTGTTATTTTATTTTCTTCAATAAACAAGTCAATGTCTTTTAATGCGAATGGTGAACGGGGGCCCTCATACTGATAAGAAAGATTATTAAAATAGATGTCCTTCTTATCGGGTAGCTTTCTCACTTTCACTTCCGGGTCGGGTTCCTCCTCTTCAAGGTTATGTACCTCTGCCAGCCTGTCGAGGCTCATTTTCGCATCCTGTGACATACGGAAGAAACCAATTATCTGGCTTACAGGCACATTCAGCTGGCCTATAATGAACTGTACGGCAAGCATCATACCAAGAGTCATGTCATTTTTAAGAACTGCTGTTGCGGCGACAATTGTAATGAGAACATTAGTCACTTCATTTATAAAGGTTGCTCCTGCAGACTGATATTGAATCAGGCTCAATCCTTTTACCTTTAGTCCAAACAGGATTGCCTGAAGCTTTTCCCAGTCCCATCGCATGCTTAATTCACTTTGTGTAAGTTTGATCTCCTGCATGCCGTTAACAATATTGATCAGCTTGTTGCCTGAGACAGACATCTGTTTAAAACGCTGATGATCAAGCCTCGCTCTTGATTTCATAAAAAGTGAGACCCAAACTATATATAGCACTGATCCGGCCAGAAATAAGGCAAGTATCTTAAAACTGTAAATAGCCAGCACAATTCCAAATACAATAAGGTTAAAAAAAGAAAATAATATGTTGAGACTGGCAGAAGTGAGAAACTCTTCAATCCTGTTATTATCTTCAATGCGCTGCAGAATATCGCCGGTCAGTTTCGTATCAAAAAAAGAGACAGGCAATGACATCAGTTTTTGCAGGAAGCCTGAAATGATTGCCACATTAACTCTTGAACCAATATGAAGCAACAGCCACCCTCGTATAAACTCAACTGACATTCTTCCGATAACCAGGGCCAACTGGGCAAATAGGATGAGGTAAATAAATGCTAAATCGTTATTATTTAAGCCAATATCAATAATTGACTGTGTGAGGAAGGGTATTACCAGCTGAATGCAGCTTCCGAGGAGCAACCCCAGAACAAGTTGATACAAATATTTCCTGTAGAGATGAAAATATTTAAATAGAAATCTGAACCCTGTTGTCTTTTCAGTTTCATTCTCATTCTTAAAAAGTGCTGGTGTTGGTTCAATTATCAGAACAAGGCCTGCAGGCTTATCGTCTAATACTGTTGAGGCCCAGCTCCTGACAAATTCCTCACGCGTGAATTTAATTAGTCCTACACCCGGATCGGCAGCCCATATTTTTTCATTCTTGATTTTATAAATTACAATGAAGTGTTTTTGCCGCCAGTGCACAATGCAGGGCATAGGAACATTCTCATTCAATATATCGAAAGGAATTTTTACACCTAAGGTTCTAAAACCCAAAGAATCAGCAGCCTCAGAAAGTCCTAAAAAAGAGACCCCTTCCCGGGTTATATAACACTTTTTCCTCAGAGAATCGAGAGAAAAGTTCATTTTGTAAAATCCCGCTACCATTTTCAGGCAGGCAGGTCCGCAATCCATTGCATCGGGTTGTTTTACAAAAGGGAATGACATCAGGGTTACCGGAAATTTATTTTTGCCAAAGTAAAGATATTTATATTTTGGTTAAGATAATCCTATCTTTCAGATAAAATCAGAACCTCCGCCATTACAAAAAAGAGATTTAGTTTTGGGAAATACTATATTTGCCATTTGATTCTTCTAAGTACAAAGGGTTGTTTAAAAAAATATCTGATATTAACATAATAATTGGTATTCGCAATCAGGATGATAAAGTTCTGAATTGGCTTTATGACAATTATTTTCAATCTGTTAAAAATCACGTGCTTAGTAACAGCGGATCTATCGAAGATGTTTCCGATGTTTTCCAGGATTCTATCATAGCGCTTTACAATCAAATTACTGAAGATAACCTTAATCTGACAACAGACCTCAAGGGCTATTTTTTCGGGATCGCACGCAATGTATGGAGTGCTCAGCTAAGACGAAATCAAAAAACGACGGACCTTAAGATTGACCTGCCTGACGAATCGACTGAAGAGCAATCAGAACTTATCCTGGAAAGAATTATAAGCAGGGTTTTTCAAAGATTAAAATCCGATCAGCAAATGGTTTTGAATTTATTTTCCGATGGTCTTACCTATGAAGAAATTGCTGAAAAAATGAACCTTAAAAATGAAGTTTATGCCAGGAGGAAAAAATACCTGAGTAAAGAAGCTCTGCTTGATCTTGTAAAAAAAGATCCTGAATATCAGGAGTACCTGCGCTTCCAGAAATAATATCCGGGCAAGAGAAGCAGAGCTATTATTAATGAAGCAACAATAATTTTAATCCTGTAAGGATAGTACAATGGTGCATCATCTCCATAAACTACAAGAGTGGCCCAGAAGTAAGGATGTGACCTCAACTGATCGGCATTTTTCAGAAATTCAGTCCTGGCATTTTTCAAGGCAACGCTTTTCGGATATCCTTTCTTAAGATTTTTATAGAATAGCTCTACGATATTTGTTCCTGATTTATCTTCAATTTCCCACATTGACATAACTACTGATTGGCTACCAGAATAAATAAAGCCTCTGGCAAGACTCAAAATGCCTTCACCGGAAGAAAGTAATCCTGTACCTGTGTTGCATGAACTTAGAACAACCATTTTTGCCTTGAGAGGGATTCCGTAAATTTCATAGGTTTTAAGATAATTATCCTCAGTGGAATCTTTTCCCTGGCTGAAGATCAATGTTGAGTTCATTGGGTTTTTATCATTCAGGAGAGTATGCATAGCCAGATGAATTATATCATATTTCCCCGACTCTTTCTTATATACAGATTCCTTTGCCGCATTGTTCTCATATAGTGTTCCTCCTGTTATATCAGATACGTACTTTGCCTCCTGGCGTGCAAAAGGGAGATCATTCAGCACACCTTTTCCACCTTGCCGTGACATCAATACCGATTGAATGTCTATCGGTTCGGGGTAATCGGGAGCAAACGCTATGAGACTATTGCTCCTGCTATTTTCTTTTTTTTCTGATTCTGCCATAAAGGTGGCCGAATAAGTATATGAGATATCATAACTATTCATAAGATAACTAAGGTTCCTGTACATAACCTGTTTCTGTTTTTCAGGTGATGTGGGTAGAGTTTCAAATGGAATATATAAGAGAATGTTGTCAGGAGATATGATTAACTTATTAGAAATAAGATAGGATCTTACAGGATCAATAAGGGTCTTGTACAACCTGTATCCTATAACCTGAAATTCCTGAAAATCTTCAGAGGCTTTATCAGAATGCAATGGTACCGAAAGCAGGCTTCTGAATTTTCTGATATCATGAAAAAATGACGAATCAACACGCATTGCAATAAGTTGCTGATGCTTTTTATTTGCGACAAAAATATACAGCACTGTGTCAGACAAAACATAATTAATATAATTTCCTTTGTTGCCGAAAATCTTAGGAATATCTTTAAGTTCAGCTACACTTGTATTGTATTTAACAGCATAGTACACAGGGTATTGTTTTTCAAAGATCAGGATCAGTGAATCCCTTGACCTTGTCGACTCAAGTAAGTCTTCCTTCCATTTATTTATCAGGCTGTAATCAGGATTATCCTTTGACGATTCTTCTGCCAGACGTGCATTGAACAGGTTTATATTAACCTGCAGCTTTTTTTCAAATTCACCAATAGATGACGGAATATTAACCTGGGATGCTTTTAATTCCCTGGTAGATGCAAGCAAACCTGCAACTTTACTTTTTTCAGAATATTCAAATGCTTTTTCCAGAAAATGAACATCTTTTGTTTTACTGTAAAGAAGATGAAAATCCCGGATTGCATTAAGATATGATTCTCTGTGACGGTCGCCAAGTATAAGCCTGCTATCATCCTCGCTGATATTTATTCTGACTTTTTCTATAATAGAAACTATTAATTCTGAAGTATTTGAAGCCGCCACAAGTGCTTTTTGATTATTTGTTGTTCTATAGATATCCATTAAGATACTGTATTTTGTCTGAAGGATCTTTATAGATATTCTGTCTGCCTTTATTTTATCTGACCGGGGGTTTCTATAGTCGTCTGCAATGGCCATTTTCTCATGATCCAGATCAATCAGTGATTCAATAACTTTCAAGGCTTTATCCCGCTCACCTGCTTCATTTAATGACAGAGAATATCCTATATAAACATAGGCTTTTAAAGTGAGGTCCGTCTGATTCATATGAATATACTCGAGGCACCTGGCAAAACTTTCAACAGACTTTTTATTGTCAATCTTATACGCGCGTAAGAAATTCGCATAGTTAATAAGTACTTCTATATAAGTTCTGGAAGATAATTTATATTTGCTTTTTGCCCGTTCAAGAGCAGCACGGAGCAACTCTTCGCCTTTCTTCGATTTTCCATTCTCAGCCAGAAACACAGAATAAGTATTTATTATATTATATGCTACTGGCATATTATTGGCTATAGCGATGGGAATAACCTTTTTATAGCACTCCTCCGCTTCAGCATTTTGATTAAGGGCGCCATTGGTTATCGCAAGGCTGTTCATCAGATTGATATAATTCTCACCGACACCCAAATCGTATTGATTATATAGTGATTCTGCTTTATCGAGGTACATTTTTGCTTTTGAGAAATCAGCAACCCGTATACAGCTACCGCCTAAACTGGCATAAATATCAGCTTTTATATTGGCAGGAACACTATCAGGTTTTTCATTTGCTATAGATAAGGCATGGTTGAAATAATTTACGGCTTTATCATATTCCTGAAGCTCAGAATAACCCAAACCCAGACTAAGATAAATGCTTGCCAGAAGCGGACTTGCCTCTCCATTTATTTTTTTTTCAATTTCCAGAGATTTTGATGATATTTCTTCATGCTTTTTAACATCTCCCAGACCTATGTAAGCAACACCGAGATTATATAGAATTCTGACATATCGCTCGTCAAATTCACCGGATTTCTCCTTGAATATCAAACAGCGGTCAAGATATTGTTTTGATATGCTATAATTTTTCACAAGCAAATTATATATCCCTACAAGATAATAGGATTCATATAAGACTGAATCACTGATCTTACTGACACTTATCCTTTCAATAATTTTTTTTGCAATGGCTCTGCTTTTAATGGTATCGCTGCCAGATAATAGATTTTTGATTGATTTTTTTAGCGATTCATTCAGCTTTGCAATTTCCCCTGATGATTTAAGAATTTCATGATTGACAGTTGCCTGGGCGGAATTATTTATGTCGTAAATGAAAATGGGTAAGCCTGAGCCCGATAACAAAAATGAGTAACTCGCACCAGCCGATATCAATAAATAAAAAATTACAAATCTGAAAATTTGCATTTTAAAATTCATGAAACTATCTCAAAGTTTAAGAAAGACCCCATAAAATCCTGATCAAAGATAATAAAACCAAATCAATTTAAATAGTTAAGCGAAATTTTGTTAGTTGTAATTATCTGATTATGTGCAGATAAAAAAATATTTTAAAAATAGTTGATTTTTTCGTGTCACAAAATGGTATCATCCGACATGTAACAGTATAAAAACTGAATAAGTAATTACCCTGACTAAAAAATAAAAACTATGAAAACCCTGAATTCAAAATTAGCAAAAGACATTTTCACTGAGTTTGCACTTTCAATTGAAGAGATGATTTCTGTTCGTGGCGGAGAAAATGACCCTATAGTTAAATCAACAGTTCCGCCGGTAATACTCTGAAAGTATTTATAAATTCTGTTTTGATAAACACATACAAACAGACTTTAAGCTATTAATTGATTTGTAATAAGTTTAGACTTTTTCTAAAAGAGAGTGACGGTTGCTTATAGTAAGCTATAACTTATTGAGTAACTTAGCTGATACGGAGACTCTTATCGGGCTCTGTAAAATGCATACCAAATAGGGACTATTTTTAAAATGAAATAATATTTTATATCCATGAAAACAATTGATTTTTCATATTTCATCGAGAGGTTTAATGCCGGTGAGATGAGTGATACTGAAAAACAGTGGTTCCTGAAGGAACTGGAAGGAAACGAAAAACTCAGAACTGAAGTGGAGCTCAGAAAGCGTACTGATGAGATTCTTAAGAACCAGGATGTCATGTCGCTCAGGAATAAACTGTCTCAGATTGAAAAGAACAGGAAAGAGATCGCTGAACCTGTCTCCGGATCAGGTAAAAAAGCCTACATCAGATATGCTGCTGTAATTGCTGCGCTCGTTCTTATAGGCACGATAACTATGCTTCCATGGAAGAATCTCAGTAATGAGGGAATAATTAACAAATACTATAAGGTGTATGAGCCACCTACAAGTCAAAGGTCCGTTCAATCGGCGACGGATGCTGATTTCACACTTGCTCTCGAGTTTTACAATACTCACGACTACGATAAGGCAGCAATTTATTTCAATAAGGTTTTGGAGAATAAATCGAATGATATGCAGACCGTTCTCTTAAAAGGTGTTGCGAATTTTGAAGAGAAGAAATACCCTGAGGCAAAACAGTCATTTGTCAACGTAATTGACAATAAGGACAACC
>OCZT010002533.1_pt1 | contig 18838 bp, 25 predicted proteins | sample 1539031 | NCBI WGS metagenome assembly OCZT01 (sample SAMEA3539308, study PRJEB22396) | soil metagenome | biome: tundra; feature: field; material: soil | place: USA | collected 2010-05 | depth 0.15 m | reverse complement strand
CCATGACGCCTCCCCGTCTCCCTCGGAACTATCCTCGACCCTAGCTCCAAATGCCCCACCGCACGAGTTGCCAGTTGGCACTCGTCAGGAGCCGCCTCGCTCGGCCATCGAGCGGACGAGGTCGGTCACGGACAGGACCCCGATCGGCGTCTCGCCGTCGGCGTCGATCACGACCAGCCGGTGGATCCGCAGGCGCTCCATCAGGTTGACCGCCTCGTCGATGGCGGTATTCGACCTGACCGTGACGGCCGGTTGGGTCATCAGATGACGGACGGTCAGCCCAGGCCAGGCGTGCCATAACGCCTCGGTCGTGCGCGCGTGAAGCAGATCCGTCTGGCTGATCAGGCCAACGAGGCTACCGTTCCCATCGACGACGGGCAGGCCACTCACCCGGTAGAAGTCCATCAGCTCCGCGGCATCGGCCAGCGGCATGTCGACGCCGGCCACGATCGGGTCACGGGTCATGAGCTCACCGACGGATCGGGGTTCCCAGGGCGGGTTCATGTCGCCACCTCCAAGACCGCCTTCGGCGTGGCCCACAATGCTGGCCCGCCCGGTTGGCAGGGAGGAGGGCTGAATGGCCCGTTTTTCGCGGTTCTCGGGCCTTTCCCGCCGGCGGATAGGCCGAGTGGACTGTGAGTGGTGCCATTCGACCCTGCCGAGCGTGCCCTGCGCCGTGCCAGACTCGACTCGAGCGAGGTGTGGCGATGTTGGGACGACGCGGGCGAGGTCAGGTCAAGCGTTCCGGGCACGAGGCCGTCGTGTGGATCGACCGGGAACGGGCCGTCATCGTCGAGCAAGGGCCCGCTGGCCCGGAGTCGGTCGAGGTGCTCGATCGCCTGCCGGCTGAAAGCCAGGCCCGATTCGAGGCCAGGGCGGTCGACGAAGTGATCGATGAGACTCGTGTTGTCGTATCCGGTCCAGCCGAGGTTCGGACCCAGTTCGATCGGGCCTACGTCGCCCTGACCCATCGGCCCGACCGCCTGGTCGACATCGAGCCGTCCGCGCCCGTGCCTCACGCGGCTCGTCCCACGGCCTGACAGCGTCCAGTCCCGCCTGGACTATCGTTGGCCCATGCGGATCGTCTCACCGGCCGACGCCGTCTCCGGCATCCAGAGCGGCCAGCAGGTCTATCTCCAGTGCGCCGCAGCGACCCCTTCTGTGCTGCTCGACGCGCTCGTGGCCCGGGCGCCCGAGTTGCAGAACGTCGGGATGATCCATCTCCACACGGAGGGCCCGGGGCCGCATCTCGCCCCCGAGATGGCGTCCCATTTCCGCCATCGGGCGCTGTTCGTCGGTCCGAACGCAAGGGCCGCGGTCAACGAAGGTCGCGCCGACTACGTGCCTGTCTTCCTGTCCGAGGTCCCGCACCTCTTCGACCGCGGCGCGCTGCCGCTCGACGCGGTCCTCGTCAATGCGACCCCGCCGGATGCCCACGGGTTCTGCTCCCTGGGCGTCTCGGTCGAGGCAATGCATGCCGCGATCCGCGCGGCCAGGACCGTCATCGTCCAGTTCAACCGGGCGATGCCCCGGACCCTCGGCGAGAGCTTCATCCACGTCAGTGAGATCGACCTGGCGATCGAGGTGGACATGCCGCCCTACGAGTACGTGGGCGGCCCGATTGGCGATGTTGAACGACGGATCGGCGAGCACGTCGCCGAGCTCGTCCCGAATCGGGCAACCATCCAGCTGGGGATCGGGGCAATCCCGACCGCGACGGCGCTGGCGCTCCATGGCCATCGCGACCTCGGCGTCCACACGGAGATGTTCACCGATGCCCTCGTCGACCTGGTCGAGGCGGGCGTGGTCACGGGCGCCTACAAGGAGCGCAACCGCGGCAAGATCGTAGCGGCGTTCATGATGGGCTCGCCCCGCCTGTACGAGTTCGTGAACGACAACCCGATGGTCGAGATGCGCTCGGTCGACTTCACCAACGACACCCACGTGATTCGCTCGTTCAGGACGATGACCGCGATCAACTCGGCGATCGAAGTCGATCTGACCGGCCAGGTCGTCGCCGACTCGATCGGTACGCGCATCTATAGCGGCGTGGGCGGCCAGATGGATTTCGTGCGGGGAGCCGCGCTGGCGCCCGAGGGCCGCGCGATCATCGCCCTGCCTTCGACCGCCGCCCACGGATCCGTGTCGCGGATCGCGCCAACCCTGACCGCGGGCGCCGGCGTTGTGACGACCCGGGCCCACGTTCGGACCGTCGTCACCGAGTGGGGAGTCGCCGAGCTGTTCGGGCGGAGCCTGGGCGAGCGGGCCGCCGCCCTGATCGCCATCGCCCATCCCGATCATCGCGACCGGCTCGCGTCGGAGGCCCGCCGGCTGGGCTTCATCTGAGGGGCCCATTGGCCCGGGACCGGCTACGATTCGCGCCGATGCGTGCCCTTGTCGTCAAGCGACCGCGGCCGGCCGCTGAGAATCCGCTCGAGCTGGTCGACCTGCCCGAGCCGCAGCCCGCTGCGGGCGAGCTCATCCTGCGCGTCGCCGCGTGCGCGGTTTGCCGGACCGATCTCCAGATCGCAACCGGCGACCTTGCGGCGCACCGGTCGCCGGTCGTCCCGGGCCACCAGGCGGTTGGCGTCGTGGCGGCAATCGGACCGGGTGTCGAGGGCTGGGTCGTCGGCGAGCGGGCCGGGACGACATGGCTGGCCGGGTCCGACGGAACCTGCAGGGCCTGCCTGACCGGCCGGGAGAACCTGTGCCGCGCGGCCAGCTTCACCGGCTGGGATCGCGACGGCGGCTTTGCCGACTACCTGAGCATTCGAGCGGACGTGGCCGTGCGCATCCCGGCCGGGCTCGCGGACGTGGCTGCCGCGCCCCTCCTGTGCGGCGGGGTCATCGGTTATCGCGCCCTGCGCCTGAGCGGGATCCGACCCGGCGGACGGCTTGGCCTGTATGGCTTCGGTGCATCGGCCCGGTTGGCGATCCAGGTCGCGCGGCACTGGGACTGCGAGGTTCACGTCGCCTCGCGCTCGAGGAGTGATCTCGACCGGGCCATGGCCCTGGGAGCCGCCTCGGTCGGGAACTACGACGATCCCCCGCCGGCGCCGCTTGAGGCCGCGATTACGTTTGCGCCGGTCGGTTCAGTCGTCATCTCGGCCCTGCGGGCCGTCGATCGGGGTGGCACGGTCGTGATCAACGCCATCCACCTCGACGGCATCCCGGCCTTCGCCTACGACGACCTGTGGTGGGAGCGCTCGATCCGCTCCGTCGCCAACGTCACCCGGAGCGATGCCCGCGAGTTCATGGACCTGGCCACCGAGATCGGGATCCGGTCGGAGGTCGAGGTGCACGAGCTGGCGCTCGGCAACGAGGTCCTCCGACGGATCGATTCCGGACAGGTTGCCGGCGCGGCCGTCCTGCTCCTCGATTAGGGGGCGGCTGCCGGGGCGCTCCTCAGCGAGCTACGACCACCGTCGCCGGGCTATGGGTCGCGACGTGCTCCGAGACGCTGCCCTGGAGGGCACGCGACAGCAGACCAAGACCGCGCGAGCCGACGACGACCATGTCGTAGCCGCCCTCGTCGGCGATCTTCTCGATGGTGATCGCCGGGTCACCGGCCGGCTCGTGCAGGATGGGCGCGATGCCGTGCTTCACGAGGATCGCTTTGGCCTCGGCCAGCTCGCTCGTGTGAACCGCGCGGTCGTCCCATGGGTCGACCGGCACGCGGCCGGGATGGACGGGAATGACGCTCACGACGCCGAGCTTCGCATCGAACCGCTGGGCCAGTTCAATTCCCAGGTCAAGAGCGCGATGAGCCGGCTCACCGCCGTCATACGCGACGAGGATCTTCTTCATGGTGGTGTTCCTTTCGCCACAGTGGGCGAGCCCAGATTGGGCTGAACCTCATGCGCAGCATGGTCCCCAGGCGGACCAGCGACGACGGCCGACGGTCACATCGAAGCGGGACCTATGGCCCTCGCGAGCTCCCCCCCGGGCACGGCAGGATTCAGGCATGGAAACCGAAGACTTGGCTACCGTCCTGGACGCCACCTGGTTCGCCGCCGACCTCGCCCCGCAGGCCCGCGGCCGTCTCGCTGCGCTGGGCAGACTGGAAGAGGTCGCCGAAGGCGCGATCGTCGTCCAGGAAGGCACCCTGTGCGAATCGCTGGGTGTCGTGGTCAACGGGCGCATCGCGCTCCGCCTCAGCCTGCCCGGCGGCGAGGACCGCACGATCATCACGGTCCACCCGGGCGACATCTTCGGCTGGTCCGCCATCCTGCCCCAGCGAATCGCCACAGCCTCCGCCGTCGCGGTCATGCCGACCACGGCGGTCATGTTCGACGGTGCTGAATTGAAACGTGCCCTGGCCGCCGACGCCGACCTGGCAGCCGCGATCTACGAACGGCTGCTCGTCAGCGTTGCGCGTCGCCTCACCGCGACGCGCACCCAACTGCTCGATCTCTACCGCCCCGGCAACGAGCCGTGGTGATGCCAGCGGCCTACTTCCTGCCTCGAGCAGAGCTGGATCGGTTGTTCGAGGCCCTGGCCGGAGACGGCCGGCGGATCATCGGACCCACGATCGCCGACGGCGCGGTCGTCTACGACGAACTCGGCAGCCCGGCTGGGCTGCCCCATGGCTGGATCGCCGACACGGCGCCAGGCAGCTACCGGCTGCGCCCCACTGGCGGCGAGCGGGCGTTTGACTACGTCGTTGCCCTCACATCGTGGAAGCGCTTCACCCATCCCTCGCTGGTTCCGTTGACCCGGGCGCGCCGGGACGGCGACCAGATCGTGGTCGAGCCGATCCGCGAGGAGGCCCCCAAGCTGGCCTTCGTCGGCGTCCGCGCCTGCGAGCTCGCGGCCCTGAACATCCAGGAGCGGGCGATGCGAGCCGGGCCGGTGGGCGACCCGGACCACGCCGCGCGTCGGGACGCCGCGCTGATCGTCGCGGTCGAGTGCGCGGCGGCCACGAGCACCTGCTTCTGCACGTCGATGGCCAGCGGGCCAGAGGTCGATGGCGGGGCCGACCTCATGCTGTCCGAGCTCGACGATGGGTTCGTCGTGCGGGTCGGGAGCGAGGCAGGGGCCGGAGTCGTGGGCCCCCTCGGCCTGCAGGCTGCCTCACCAGATGCTGTCGATCGGGCAAGTACCCAGGTTGCCGCGGTGCGCGCCGCGATCGGCGACCCGGTGCCCGGCGACGGCCTGCCGGAGCGGCTGCGAGCCGCGCTCGATCATCCCCACTGGGCGCAGGTCGCCGAGCGTTGCCTGGCCTGCGCCAACTGCACGCTGGTCTGCCCAACCTGCTTCTGCACGAGCGTTGGCGTCGCTTCGGACCTGGACGGCCTCGACGCGACGACCCAACGCAGCTGGGACAGCTGCTTCAGCCTTGGCTTCGGGCGCGTTGCCGGCGATGCGAACTTCCGGCCGAAGGTCCGCGACCGCTACCGCCAGTGGCTGACCCACAAGTTCTCGACGTGGTGGGACCAGTTCGGCTCGAGTGGCTGCGTCGGCTGCGGTCGGTGCATCGCCTGGTGCCCGGTGGGCATCGACGTCCGCGCAGAGCTCGCGGCGATCGCGCCACCGACGGCGCCAGCGGGGCCGATCCCGTGGCCGCTTTCGCCGGCCGAAGGACGTGCGCCGGCGGCCCTGGCGACCGTCGCCCCCGCTCGCCATGTCATCGCCACGGTCCGCTCGGTGATGCCCGAGACCGTGGACTCGGCCACGCTCCAGCTGGTCACGACCGACGAGGCACTGCTGAACGCCATCCCGGGCCAGTTCGTGATGGTCGAGCTGCCGGCCTTCGCGACACCACCGATCTCCATCTCGCGGATTCGCCCGGACGGTCTCGATCTCACGATCCGATCGGCTGGAGCCGCGACGGCTGTGCTGACCGGTCTCGCTGCCGGCGCCCAGGTCGCCTTGCGCGGCCCGCTCGGCCGAGGCTGGCCGATCGATGCGGCGATTGGCCGGGACGTCGTCATCGTCGCGGGCGGGATCGGTCTGGCGCCGCTCCGTCCGGTGATCGAAGCCGTTCTCGCCGACCGGCCCCGATTTGGTGCCGTGCGTCTCTACCTCGGCGCCCGGACCCCGCACGACCGGCTGTTCGTGGCCGAGATGGGTGCAATCGCCGGCCGGGCCGATGTCGAGGTCGCGGAGATCGTCGACCGGGCCGGGCCGGAGTGGCTGGGCCGGGTGGGGATCGTCACCCAGCTGTTCGACCAGGCCAAGTGGGATGGCTCGCGGGCGACCGCCTTCGTGTGCGGCCCGGAGCGAATGATGCAGGCGACGGTCGCGACGCTGAAGGGACGGGGCGTCGACCCAGCCGCAATGTGGCTCACGCTCGAGAGGAACATGGCCTGCGGCGTTGGTACCTGCGGGCATTGCCAGCTCGGGCCGTTCTTCGTGTGCCGTGACGGACCGGTCTTCTCGGTCGCGGAGCTCGGCACCGCCTTCGCTCGGGAGGGGCTGTGATGGAGACCCAGGCGCCAATCACGCCGGGCCGTCGCGGCCCGCGCGCCGGGACGGCCCAACGGCCCCGGATCGGGATCGTCAAGTTCGCCTCATGCGATGGCTGCCAGCTGACCCTCCTCGACCTCGAGGACGAGCTGTTGGCGATCGCCGCACGGGTCGACCTGGTCGAGTTCGCGGAGGCGACCTCGCATCGCTCGGCCGGGCCGTTCGACGTGCTCTTCGTCGAGGGTTCGATCAGCACGCCTGAGCAGGCCGAGGATATTGCCCGCCTGCGCGCCGTCTCGCACCGCCTGGTGACCATCGGGGCGTGCGCCACCGCCGGGGGGATCCAGGCGATCCGCAACTGGTTCGATCACGAGGAAGTCCGGGCCGTGGTCTATCCCCAGCCGGGCTACGTTGATTCGCTTGCCCAGGCCCGACCCGTGGCCGACTTCGTCGCCGTCGACGCCGAGCTCCGGGGTTGCCCGATCTCGCCCGCCCAGCTGCGCGAATTCCTGGTCGCCCTGGTCACCGGCCGCCGACCGCAGCTGCCGGACGAGGCAGTTTGCCTGGAATGCAAGCGCCGCGGCGTCGTCTGCGTGGCCGTCGCCCAGGGCATCCCCTGCCTCGGCCCGGTGACCCGGACCGGCTGCGGCGCGCTCTGTCCGGCGTACGGCCGGGGCTGCTACGGCTGCTTCGGGCCGCGCGAATCCGCCAATACAGCCTCCCTGGCAAAGTGGCTTTCGGACGATCGCTCCGCCAGCGACGTCGGTCGCCTGTTCGCCGGGTTCACGGCCTGGTCGCCGCCGTTCCGGGCGATGATCGACGCGCATGGCGGTCCGCCCGGCCAGGTCATTCCAGCCAAGGAAACCCACGATGCATGACACCGACACGCTGACCGAGTCGAGCGGCGACCTGGCCGTCGATATTGCGGGACTGACCCGCGTCGAGGGCGAGGGCTCGCTCCGCCTCAAGGTCAGGAACGGGATCGTGGAGCAGGCCCACCTGGAGATCTTCGAGGCGCCCCGCTATTTCGAGCGCCTCGTCGTCGGGCGGACTCCGGATGAGGTCATCGACATCGTCGCCCGCATCTGTGGCATCTGCCCGGTCGCCTACCAGATGACCGCCGTGCATGCCTTTGAGCACGGCCTTGGAATCGAGATCGATCCCGCCGTGCGGGCGCTCCGCCGGCTGCTCTATTGCGGCGAATGGATCGAGAGCCACGCCCTGCACGTCTACCTGCTCCACCTGCCGGACTTCCTGGGCTATCCCAGCGCCCTCGACATGGCCCATGACCATCGCGCGGCAGTCGAGGCGGGGCTGACCCTCAAACGAGCGGGTAACCAGCTCGTCGAGCTGATCGGCGGGCGGGCCATCCATCCGGTGTCGGTCCGTGTCGGCGGCTTCTCACGGTCCTTCCGGCGGACCGAGATCGTCGCCCTTCGGGAGACGTTGACGGCGGCCCTCGAGATCGCCCTCCAGACAGTCGACCTCGTCGCCGGCCTGGATACCCCCGAGTTCCAGCGCGACGGTCGCCTGGTCGCTCTCAGGCACCCCGACGAGTATCCGATGAACGAGGGTCGGATCGTGTCCAGCGATGGCCTCGACCTGGCCCTGACTGATTGGCGCTCGGAGTTCGCCGAGCAGCAGGTCCCCTGGTCGAATGCGCTCCAGTCGCGCGGTCGTGATGGACGGCCCTACCTCCTCGGCCCGTCGTCGCGGATCACCCTCGCCGGCGACCAGCTCCATCCCACGGCCGCCGCGGCCCTGGCCAAGACCGGGCTGGCTGGCGAGATCGCACGCAATCCCTACCGCAGCATCGTCGCCCGGGCCGTCGAGCTTGTCGACGCGAGCGCTGAGGCGCTCGACATCATCGAGGCCTACCAGCCGCCCGCCGAGGCGGCAACCCGCTGGCGTCCGGGGCCATGCTCCGCGGCGTGGGCGACCGAGGCACCGCGCGGTCTCATCTTCCATGCCTACGAACTCGACGACCAGGGCCTCGTCGCGCATGCCCAGATCGTGCCGCCGACGAGCCAGAACCAGGCCGCCATCGAGGCCGACCTGGCCGCCTTCGCACCGCGTGTCCTGCACCTGTCCCATGACGAGGCCACGCTGCGGATCGAACAGCTCGTCAGGAGCTACGACCCGTGCATCAGCTGTGCCACCCACTTCCTTGACCTGAGGGTCGAGAACCTGCCGTGAGCCTGCATCTGCCAGTGGCTCCCGGTCCTGGGCCGGCAGGAACCGACCCATCCAGCGCCGGGGCCCAGGCGGCCGGCGTCCAGGTTCTGGTGTGCGGCTCGCCGGACCGGGGCGATGACGGCGTGGCCGTCGCTGCTGCCGCAATGATCCGGGACCAACTGCCCGACGGCGTCCGCATGCGGACCGTCGGTCAGCTCGACATCGACGACCTCCTGGCCGTCCCGGCCGCCGTCGGTGTGGTCATCGTCGATGCCGCCAGTGGCCTCCGGCCGGGGCAGATCGTCGACCTTCCCCTGACCGGGCTCATTGGCCGGCCTGAGCGGTTGCGCCCGCGGTCGTCCCATGCGGTCGGCCTGCCGGAGGTGGTCGCGCTGGCCGAGCTGATCCAGGGCCGGCCCGTTCATGGCCGGATCGTGGCCGTCGGCGCCGTTGAGTTCGGTCTGGGCAGTGCCTTGAGCCGGCCCGTCGCGGCGGCCATGCCGGGGCTGGTCTTGGCCATCCTCGGAGCCATCACAGAGGTCCGCACGACGCTTCCTCGCGAGCAGGGGCTCTGACCGGGATGTGCATCGCGTTTCCCGGGCGTGTCGTGGCCATTGACGCCGTCGGAGCGGTCGTCGAAACCGAGGGCCGCCGCCGTCGGGCGTCGACGCTGTTGCTGACCGACGTCGCGGTCGGCGACTGGGTCACCGTTGCCGCCGGCACGATCGTCGAACGCCTCGAACCAGACCAGGCTGAAGAAATTCAAGACGTGCTTCGCGCTGCGATCGCCCTGGAGATGGGCGACCGATCAGCGGCCGGGGCCACAGACCAGGGAGAAGGAGCCCCCGATGTTCTCGCGTTCTGATCGACTCGCGAAGCCCGCGATCGCCATCCCCGGTGGAGTCGGCTGGGGCATCGTCCTCGCAATTGGGGCGGCGCTTATCAGCGGCCTGGCCATCTACCTCAACGCATTTGCGGTCAAGCAGCTGCCCGACGCTGCCGTCTACACGACCCTCAAGAATGCGGTCGCCGCGTTCGTCCTCGTCGCGATCGCCCTGGGACTCGGGGCTGCCCGCGACGTCCGGGCGATCGAGCGTCGGCACTGGCCGGCCGTCCTCGCCGTTGGCGTGATCGGTGGCAGCGTGCCGTTCATCCTCTTCTTCACCGGTCTGGCCCAGGCCAGCGCACCCAGCGCCGCCTTCATCCAGAAGACCCTGTTCGTGTGGGTCGCCCTGCTGGCCGTTCCTTTCCTCGGCGAGCGCCTGGGAATCGCGTCGGTCATCGGCCTTGGGATCCTCCTCGTCGGCCAGGCGCTGGTCCTGCCGCCCGATGGCATCCGCTGGGGGATGGGCGAGACGTTGATCCTGGCCGCGACGCTGTTCTGGGCCGTCGAGACGATCCTGGTCAAGCGGCTCCTGGGCTCGATCCCGAGCAATGTCATGGGCGCGCTCCGAATGGGCATCGGCCTGGTCGTCCTCGTCGGCTACCTCGCCCTGTCCGGCAAGCTCGGCGTCGTCGCCGGGCTGGGTGCCAGCCAATGGGCCTGGGTCCTGCTGACCGGCGTCGTCCTCGCCGGCTACGTCGGGACGTGGTTCGCCGCCCTGCAGCGCGCTCCGGCCTCGGTCGTGGCGAGCGTGCTCGTTCTGGGAGCGGTGGTCACCGGAGCGCTGACCGCGATCTCGAAGGGAGCCCCGCCAAGCCCGACCATCGTGGGCGGCTACATCCTGATGATCGCAGCGGCGGGGATCATCGCGGCGTGGTCCGTGCGCGCCGCGCGCCTGCTCTCGGACAGCGGTTCGCGACCGGCGGCCGTCAATGCCAAGGCCGACTGAAACCCCGGCCGAGCCAGCCGCCCCGGCATCGGGGCCGGTGCTCTTCGCTCGCTATGCCTTCGGGCCGAATCGACTCGGCTACTGCGGGCCGGATGCGATCGAGGAGCTGTTCGGCCAAGGAACCACGGGGGGCGACGATCGCGCGCTGCGCGAGCTGGCTCGCTCGTTCGAGGGTGCCTGGCCGTATCTCGAGCTGATCGCCCGGGCGAACGGTGAGGCGGACCCGCTCGATCGGCGAGTCGTCGAGGCGTACTGGCTGGGGAACCCGCTGCTCGAGGCCGTCGGGCCGGGTCTCTTCGGAGCATCGCTGGCGAGCCGATTCCGGCCGCGCCTGGGGCCCGACGGCTGGCATTGGCTGGCCGGCAAGCCCGCCGCCGGTGGGGTGCCGGTCCACGCCTTCCACGTCCTCGACGTCTTCCCGCGGATCGGCCTGCTCCGCTCCGGTTCGATCGATCGGGCCCTCGAGGTGATGGATTCCTGCCGCATCCGCTGGGGTCGGGTCCTGGAGCGGGACGGCGACTGGCTGGTGGTCAACGTCGTTCCCCTGGTGATGGCCAATGGCCAGCTCGAGCTTGGTCCGGCCCGTCCGGAGCGAGTCCAGGCATGGCGCGACGGCGTCGCGTTCGTGGACGGCGTCCTGCCCGGCGACATCATCGCGATCCACTGGTCGTGGGCGTGTGATCGGCTGTCAGCGCAGCAGCTCACCGGCCTGATGAGCTGGACGACCCGCGAGATCGCCGTCGCAAACCTGACGATCTGAGGGGCCCACCCGTCCGGTCGGCAGCCTTGTGACGGATGGCCCGGGCGAGTAGGGCCGGCCGGCACTCATCAGCGTCTGCGCATATGTCGATAGTCGGGCCATGGACGAAATCACGATCCTCCAGGCGGAGGTCCTCAAGACGCTCGCCAGCCCTCGACGCATCGAGATCCTGCACGAGCTTGCCCGCGGCCCGATCGAGGTTGGTCGCCTGGCCGAGGCGATTGGGGCCAGTCAGCCGAACGTGTCGCAGCACCTGGCGGTGCTCCGCAATGCGGGCATCGTCGAGGCTGTCCGCGATGGTCGGGAGGTGCGCTACGGGCTGGTGGACCCCGACGTCATGGTCGCCTGCGGCCTGATGCGGACCGTTCTCGAGCGGCGCCTGACCCGCCTCGGCGAAATGGCCGCGAACGCGGGCAGCGTCTCGCCGACCTCGACCTGGACAGGCCCCAAGGCGGCCCGGCCCTCGTCCGTATCCATTCGCTCGGCTTCGAGGTGGTAGTCATGGACGAGTCGCTCAACCTGGTCCTCTTCTCCGGCACCGACGACAAGCTGCAGGCTGCAGCGGTCCTGACCGCCGGTGCCGCCGCGCTGGGCAAGCCGGTCAACATCTTCCTGCAGTACTGGGCGCTCGATGCCTTCCGGGCCGACCGGATCGGCCGGGACCACGGGCTGGCGCCCGAAGCCGGCGTTGCCGGCCGGGCCGCGGTTGACGCGCTCGCCCGGGCCGGCCAGGCGCCGTGGGCCGAAACGTTGCGCCAGGCCAAGGATCTCGGCGGAGTCGACATCCAGGCCTGCTCGCTCTCGATGGACCTGCTCAAGCTCGAATCGACCGATCTCGACCCGCTCGTCGACGGGGTCGAGGGCGTGACCGCCTTCTACCTCAATGCGGGCGGCGGGCAGGTCGTCTTCATCTAGCCGCTGAATCCCGAAAGGAGTCATCGATGCCCGTTATCGAGGTCGCCCACACGATCGACGCCCGTGGGCTGTCCTGCCCGATGCCGATCGTGAAGACCGCCCAGGCGGTCAAGACCATCCCGGCCGGCGCGGCCCTGGAACTGCTCGCGACCGACCCCGGATCGACCAAGGACGTCGCGGCCTGGTGCCGCGCGACCGGCAACGAGCTCGTTGAGCAGACAGTCGACGGCGCGGTCTACCGCTTCGTCATCCGCAGGAAGTGAGATCTGCCATGACCACCACGACACTCGCACCCTTCGATCCCCTGGCCGAGGCCATCGCCGCCGTTGATGGGCTGCCCGAAGTCACCGAGACGCCTCTTGCGGGCCCGGCCGGCGACGGCCAGGTGAAGACGAAGGACCTCCTGATCATCGACTACAGCGGCGATCTCGAGAAGGTCTGGGCGTCGCTCATCCTGGCCTCGACCGGGGCTGCGATGGGCGTCCGGACCCGTGTCTTCGTCACGTTCTGGGGGCTCCAGGTCTTCGTCAAGGATTCCAAGCGGATCACCGGCGAGAACTGGATGCAGAAGATGCTGTCGGCGATGCAGCGGCCGGGGATCAGCCACCGCAAGCTCTCGAAGATGAACTTCCTGGGGATGGGCCCGTGGATGATGGGCCGCCTGGCCAAGCAGTACGGCGTGGCCAGCCCGAAGGAGCTCCTCGAGGCTGCCCAGGCGCTGGGCGTCGAGTTCATTCCCTGCCAGATGACCATGGACATGTTCGGGCTGAAGCCCGAGGACATGATCGAAGGCATGAGCGAGCCCGCCGGCGCCGCCACGGTCATCGGCCTGATGACCGAGAACTCCACCCCGCTGTTCATCTAGGAAGAGCGCGACCAACATGACCGACACCGTCGTTGCGATCACCCGCACCGTCGATGCCCGGGGCAGCTTCTGCCCCGGGCCCCTGATGGAACTGATCCGGGCGATCCGCGAAAGCCAGATCGGCGACGTGATCGCCGTGTATTCCTCGGACAAGGGCTCGAAAACCGACATCCCGAAGTGGGTCGAGAAGGCGGGCCATCGACTCGTCTCCCTGGAGACCAGCGACGGCTACGACGTGATCGTCGTCGAGAAGATGCGCTAGGAGCCCCACATGCAACGCATCCTCATCCTCGGTGGCGGCGTCGGAGGGACGCTGACCGCGAACCTCCTGGTGAAGAAGCTGCGTGCCCGAATCGACCGCGGCGAGGTGGGGCTGTCGGTCGTCGACCTGACCGGCCAGCACGTCTATCAACCCGGGTTCATGTACATCGCCATGGGCGGCGAACGGGCGGCCAACCTGCAGCGCCCGGAGCGCTCCCTGCTCGACAAGCGCGTGACGCTCGTGATCGGCGAAGTTGCCCGGATCGACCTGGACCACAATGTCGTCACCATGGCGGACGGTCGCCCGCTGGGGTACGACCAGCTCGTCCTGGCGACCGGTTCGCGGATCGTCCCGGAGGCGATCGAGCACTTCGACACCGAGGCGCAGCACTTCTACACGGCGGAGGCCGCCGCTCGCCTGCGCGTCGCGCTCGACCGGTTCGCCGGTGGGCGGATCGTGATCGGCATCGCCGGGATGCCCTACAAATGTCCGCCGGCGCCGCTCGAGGTCGCCTTCCTGATCGAAGCCGAGCTGCGCCAGCGCGATCTGCGCGACCGGACCACGATCGACTACTGCTCACCGATCGGGCGGGCATTCACGATCGAGAGCGTCTCGGAGATGGCCACCCCGATCCTGGCCGAGAAGGGCATCGAGCTGCACACGTTCTTCAACGTGGAGGCAATCGATCCCGAGCGCAAGGTCGTCCAGAGCCTGGAGGGGGAGGAGCTCCCGTACGACCTGCTCATCCTCGTGCCGCCGCACAAGGGCCAGCAGTTCCTGATGGACTCCGGCCTGGCCCCCGCCCCTGGCGGCTGGCTGCCGACTGACCGGGCCACCCTCCAGGTTGGCGGCCGGCCCAACGTCTACGCCCTCGGCGACGCCACCGACCTGCCGCTGTCGAAGGCGGGCTCGACGGCCCACTTCGAGGCACCCGTCGTCACTGAACGGATCGTGGCTGCCATCGAAGGCCGCGGCGTCGATCACAAGCACGGCGACTACCTGGGCAAGGTCATGTGCTTCTTCGAGGTCGGCGACGGCAAGGGCACGCTCCTCCAGTTCGACTACACCCATCCGCCGCGGCCCCCGAAGCCGAACCAGATCTGGCATCTGGGCAAGATCGTCTTCAACAAGACGTACTGGCATACCGTTCCCAAGGGGCGCGTCTGACGGACGGCTGCGCTGAGGGCCATCACGACCGGAAGGACGTGACCGACGGCTCTGGGATGCTGGGCCAAACCGGGCGATCGTGGTCGCAGGCGAAGGCCCCCATCGGAGGTCTGCAGCGAGGACTCGTGCGATGACGATGAAGGCACGCGGAGCGCAAGCGGTCTGGGCATTCGAGGAGCACGAACACCGCGACCTGGTGCGCGGGATCAACCGGATCCACGACGTGGCCTGCGAGATCGGCCGGCGGCCGACGCCGGAGCTGTCCGTTCACGTGCTCGACGTCCTGCGCTGGATCGACGCCAGCCTCGAGCCGCATGTCGCCTGGGAAGAGGCGTGGCTCTACCCCGAGATCGAGGCGCGAATCGGAAGTCCGTGGGCAACCCGGGCGGCCCGCTTCGACCATCAGCAGATCCGCGAGATGGTGGCCCGGCTGCGTGTCGACCAGCCGCTGCTGGGTCGCCATGAGGTGGGCGACCCGCCGGCCGAGGCTCGCTGCCACCTGTTCGGCCTCGAGGCGCTGCTGCGGGCTCACATCGAGCGCGAAGAGCGGTTCCTCATCCCGCTGCTCGAAGAAGACCGCACCTCCGGCCGGGCCCAGGAGCTCAGCGGGCCGGTCGCAACGTCCGACTGAGGCCGCATTTCCCAGCATGGCCATCATCCGTCCAGACCGAAGCCACCTGGATCCCGCCTCGGCGGCTCCCGCGCTGGCCGACCTCGGGTTCATCGCCAGCTCCGATCCACCCGATCGGCCTGGCCCGGCTTACCTGCTGGTGGCCATCCGGGAGAAGCCGACCCTGCTCCACTACGATCCGGAGTCGATCGACTACTGGGTCAGTGAAGGTGGCCGGGGCACAGCCCGGACGCTGACCCGCGAGACGCGCCTGCCGATCGAGACCGACTTCTCGTGGGGACTCATCCGGATCGTCGATCGACTGCTGGTCACGAACGCCTACCTTGCGTTTGGTGGCCGGCTGTCGGCTGCCGTGGTCGATGGCGCCGTCGTCTCCGTCTTCACATCGCCGGCACCGCTCCTGCGACGGGGCGGGCACTCGCAGGGCTGGGACCAGGGCGCCGACAGCGTTGGTGCGTTCTTCAGCCGATTCCTGCTGGCCGTCGACTACGCGCCCGGGTTCGAGGCTCGCGTGGCCCGGGCTGATCCACTCACCCGTTACGCGGCCTACCTCGTCGACGGGCTGACCCGCTATCGCGCAAGTTCACTCCTGCGCGCCGAGCAGCCCGAGCTGTGGGCCCTGTTTCAGGCCGAGGAGCGTCGTCTGCGGACGAGCCATGCGAGCGAATGGACGGCCGGCGAGGCCCTCTGGCTGACCGCGTCGAATCAGAGCGGCTAGGGGTCGGGCCGCCCGCCGGAATCTGACGGACCGGTTTCCGCGCTGGAGCTACCCGCAGGTCATGCCTGCGCCCGGGGACCCTCGTTCGCGAGCGCGTGCTGCAGGATCTCCAGGACCTTGTTCTGACCGTCGAGGATCTGGACCTGCTTCTTGCCCAGCTCGTGCAACGCGACCAGCGTCGCGTGGTCGGCCATCGCCCGCGCGTCGCTGGCCCGCTGGGCGCGGTTGGCGCTGACCTGGAGCGAGATCATGATCGAGAGCTGGGGCAGGTTCAGGAGGGTGAGCAGGAGCGGCCAGGGCGTCTTGTCGAAGCCCACGATGTTGCCGACGAACAGCCACACGACGATCCCAACGGTGATCGCGACGAACAGCCACATCGAGCCGATGAGCTTGTTGACGACGTCGGCGATCCGATCGAGGACGCGTTCGCCGGCCACGTCGCGCGACATGACCAGCCTGGGCACGTGGAGATGGGGCGTGTCCCTGGCGCGGGCTGCCTCGGCCTCGGGACTCATTGGCTCGGCCATTGCTGCCACCTCTCGAATGCGACTGCCACCAGGTTCAGCCCGACGCAGCCAGGTGCGCGGATCGTCCGAATGATGCCCTGCCCGCAGCCGTGACGCACGGGCTCCAGGTCGGTGCTCAGATGACCTTCGGCCCGTGAGGGAGGGCCATTGGACCGTGGGATCTATCAGTCACAAATGAGACAGTCACTGCTGACATGTTGCTCATCCTCACGCCGCTCCGGTGGCCATGAACAGCTCGCCCTGGAGGTAGCCGATGTCCATTGAGCTCACGGTCCTGCCGGAACTGCGCATGGAGCTCGCGTCCCCCGACGTCGAGGCGCCGCTCGAGGTCGCGACCCTCGTCGCCGACCGGACCCGGGCCGGCATCCTCGCGTTGCTTCAGGCGGGCCCGCATTGCGTGTGTGAAATGGCAGCTGCTCTCGGCGAGCGCCAGAACAACGTCAGCAACCACCTCGTCCGGCTGCGCGAGGCCGGCCTCGTCCGAGCGAGCCGCCATGACGCCGACTCGCGCCGCGTCTACTACGAGCGCGACGAAGCGGCCTGCGCCAGAGCACTGGCCGAGCTCAGGACCCTCCTGGAGCCCGTGCGATGACCACCCTCGACCTGCGCCCAGCCCGTGGGATTCACGTCCCGCTCAAGCTCACCGTCGCCGTTGCGGTCGTGGCCTGGCTCGTCGCCTGGTTCAGCGAGGCCCCACTCTCGGACTGGCTGACCTTCTCGGTTCTGGGTCTCGAGCGGGGAAGCCATTTCGGCGAGGCAATCGCCTTCTTCCTGCTCGACGTGCCCAAGGTGCTGCTGATGCTCCTGGGGATCATCACGGTCGTCACGTTGATCCGCGGCTTCTTCCCGCCCGAGCGGGTCCGGGCGGCGCTCGCCGGCCGAGGCCTGATGACCGGGACCGTGGCCGCGGCCTCGTTCGGCATCGTGACCCCGTTCTGCTCGTGCTCGGCGGTGCCCCTGTTCATCGGGTTCGTGGAGGCCGGCATCCCGCTCGGCGTCACCTTCGCCTTCCTGATCAGCTCACCGATGGTCAACGAGGTGGCCCTGGTCCTGCTGTGGGGCCTGTTTGGACCCGGCATCGCGCTTGTCTACATGGCCGCCGGACTGACGGTGGCGATCGTCGGCGGGGTCGTCATCGGCAAGCTTCGGATGGAGCGCTACGTCGAGGACTACGTCTGGGCCCTGCAGGGCAAGGGCGGGACGGTCGTCGCGATCCAGCTCACCTGGGCCGACCGGATCCACGATGCGTGGGCGTACACCAAGGACCTGGTTCGGCGGATCCTGCCCTACCTGATGATCGGGATCGGCATCGGGGCCCTCATCCACGGCTACGCCCCGACGGAGCTCGTGGCCGCCATCGGTGGACGCTCCAACCCGTTCGCAGTGCCGATCGTCGTGCTCATCGCACTGCCGCTGTACTCGAACGCCGCAGGCACGATCCCGATCGTCCAGGCCCTCCTGGGCAAGGGCATGCCCCTGGGGACCACCCTCGCGTTCATGATGGCGATCACCGCGATCAGCCTGCCCGAGTTCATCATCCTGCGCCGGGTCATCCGCTGGCCGCTCATCGCTGCCTTCGCCTCGGTCGTGACGATCGGGATCCTGTGCATCGGCTACCTGTTCAACTTCCTCATCGCCTGAAAGAACACGCTCAAGGAAGGAATCAAGATCATGAAGAAGATCGAGGTCCTCGGACCCGGCTGCAACAACTGCCAGCGGCTCGAGGCGAATGCCCGGGAGGCCGTCGCCCTGACCGGCGTTGAAGCCGAGATCATCAAGGTCACGGACTACGGCCAGATCATGGCCTACGGGATCATGAGCACCCCAGGGCTCGTCATCGACGGCACGGTCGTGAGCTACGGCCGAATCCCGTCGCCCGGCGACATCGCGGCCTGGTTGAGCAAGTGAGCCAGACTTCAGGCCAAGCCAAGGCCGGAGGACCTGCGCAGACCGACGCGGTCGGCGGCTAGCCGCCGACGCAGCCTTCAGCCTGTCCGCTTGACCGCGCGCACGACGGCGTCGATCGGACCTCGGCCATCGCTCGACGGACGTCGGACGGCTGCCGCTCGCTGAACCGCGAACCCGGACAGTTCCGCTGCCACCTCGCTCGGCGTGAAGAGCACGTTCGGGTCCTGCGGACCGCCGACTCCATCGCTGACGTTGGTCCGATCGTGGCCCACGATCAGGAGGGTCCCACCGGGTGTGACGGCCGCGGCCGCCCGCGTGTAGACCACGTGGCGCTCGTCGGGCGGCAGGTGGATGAAGAAGAGCGCAACAAGCTCGAAGGCGCCGGCTGGGGGCACCCATTCGAGAAGGTCGGCAAGTTCCCAGTCGACGCCGACCCCGCAGGCTGTGGCCAGCGTCCGACCGCGCTCGAGCGCAACCGGCGAGAAGTCGACCGCCGTCACCCGCCAACCGTGGCTCGCCAGCCACACCGCGTTCCGGCCATCGCCGTAATCATGCTCCCCCGCCGAATCGAGAGTGGAGACCTCGGCGGCTAAGGCGCCGGCCCCTAATGACTTCCAGCCCAAAGCCGCGATATAGCTGCCTTCGTACCATATCGGAACACTGCTTAAAG
>OCZT010002532.1_pt1 | contig 18840 bp, 17 predicted proteins | sample 1539031 | NCBI WGS metagenome assembly OCZT01 (sample SAMEA3539308, study PRJEB22396) | soil metagenome | biome: tundra; feature: field; material: soil | place: USA | collected 2010-05 | depth 0.15 m | reverse complement strand
CAGCGCTGACAAGGCTGAAAGAAAGTTCCAAGCCTGAAGTGAAGTGAGATTATGGACGCAAACCCGGGACAGTACAACTCGGGGAAATCCGGGACAACGACCACTTCCTCAAGTGGAAAAGGGGACAGACAAGGACAGACAGCCTTTTTCGCCGCGAAGGCTTTTCATCATCCGAAGAGTGAGGGGCGAAAAAGGTGTCAGTCCCCGGGTCTGGATCGCTGCCGCACGCTCTCCTTCCCGTTGGCCGCCAGCGCCACGTGAATCTTATCCAACGGAAAGGTTTTGGCCACAACACCCAAACTGATGTAGTCCGTGATCCGGCTTCCGGCGGGCAGCCTGGCAACGGTTCGCGACATTTCCCAGCCTCCTGTTCTAAAACAGAATAGCATCAAAATGTTGTTAAGTGAAGAGTATTGGGGTTAGAGCCGCGCAAACGTCGGCTAACTAAAGCCGCCGCTACACGCTAAAGCTCGCGCCACCAGGTACACTGTCAGAGTTTTCGACCGAAGATCGCGTAGTCGAGTCCGCCGAAAAACTGCTCGCGGACGGCAGAGGGTAGTTCGGCGAGCGACGGCATGGAATCCACGGCGGGCGATAAGCGCTCGACTTCGAGGCGGCCGAATCCTGCCTCTTCCATATAAAATCCGAGCAGGCGCGGAGGGACGGGACGCGTGTGCGTCGGGTCGATAAAGAAGTGCGTCGCGAAAATCGCGAGGCATTCCGGGTTCGGCGTTTCGATCGCCGCGAGCGCGCCGGCGCGGAGTTTCTTCGCCATCAGCATGACCAGATCGGGCAGCCGATGCGGGTCCAGGTGTTCGACCACTTGCGAGCAATAAATTCCACCCAGCGAATGGTCGGCCAGCGCGTCGAGATAGGCGAACAGGTCGGCTTTTTCGGCGTGCAGGCCCTTGGAGCGGCAGAGCGCGACGCATTCGTCGCTCTGATCGATGCCCGATGCGGCGAGGCCGGCATCGCGGGCGGCTTCCAGAAATTCGCCGCGTCCGCAGCCGAGGTCGAGCACCGGGGCCGACCCGGCGAATCGCAGTACGTAATGCCGCTGGCGGTCGCGGATTTCTTCTTCGGGTCCGCGAAAACTTTCGGCGAATCGCAGCCAGTCGACGTTGTTATCCACGTTGATGTGCGCTTGGGCGGGCGCGGGGGCCGCAACGGGAGCCGGATTTGCCAGCGACTTCTGGCGGATCACCTTCAGCTCGTTGTGAATGAGTTTTTCGTACTGCCGGCGGATCTCTTCCAGGTCGACCCACATGCGTTTTTGAATTTCGAGTGCGCTGCGATCGAGCGCATCGGTGAATGCGCAATGCTGCTGGATTGCCGTCTCCCGAAAATTCTGTTCCTGCAAGGTGACGCGATGCTGGAAGGCGCCCTGCAATTCGGAAATCGTCCGCAGCATGTGGACCTCGCTTCGAGCATGGCGTTCCTCAAAACCGGCGCGCCATTCCGGCCAGTGCTTGCGAATGTCCTTCAATTCCTGCGCTTCGCGATAGAGGGCGGCCATCTCTTCCCGATGGGCGCGGTCGAGCGTCGCGATTTCCTCGCGCAACGCGCAGTTGTGATTGGCCAGAACGGCGAGCGCGCGATTGGTCTCGCCCAGCGCTTCGAGCGACTCCTGGACGCAGCGCATGGAGGCTCGATTGAACTCCACTTGTTCGCGCACATGCCAGTCGAGGGCGCGAGAGATTTTCCTTTTGAACCACTGCGCGATATCGTTCTTAAGGCCCGGCCTGCGCGGGTTCACCGTGCCGATGGCGGCAACCTTCGCTTCGGCGGCATCGCGCGCGTGCAGCAAAGGATGGAGGTCGGCGGCGGCGACGCCTTCGAGTCCCAATCCATTCTCGGGGTGGCGGGCGCGCACGCGGTCGCGGACGGCCTGAATGGCCGCTGTCAACTCATCATCGTGCATTTTTGCGTTTCCAGCTTGCCGTGATTTTCGTGTAGACGCCGCCGCGCGGGGTGAAATCGCCCACGACTTCGGCGGAGTGAGGTTTCGCCGCTTTCACAATATCGGCGAGCATCCTGTTCACCACGTTTTCCTGAAAAATCCCCAGGTTGCGATACGCGAGCGTGTACATTTTGAGCGATTTCAGTTCCAGGCAAAGCTTGTCGGGCACATAGCGAAGGGTCAGCGTGCCGTGGTCGGGAAGGCCTGTTTTCGGGCACACCGAGGTGAACTCGGGCATCGTGATTTCGATCTGATAACCGGTCCGATACTGATTCGGCCAGGTCTCGATCTCCGGCAGATCGGCGTTTACTCCGGAGGCCGCATGATCGTCGGTATACTGGCGCTTCATTGCTGGGACTCCAGTGCATGTTGCAGCAGGCCGAGAAACTGGCCGACGTCGGTGACCACGCCCACCGCTTGCCCCGTGCCGCGATCGCTGACCTTGGTGGCGACGGCCGGATTGATGTCGACGCAGACAATTTTTACCCAACTCGGCAGCATGTTGCCGGTGGCGATGGAGTGCAGCATCGATCCCAGGCACAGCACCAGCCCCGCGCCGCGCAACTGTTCGGCATAGGCGTCCTGCGCCAGATTCATATCCGTGATGGTATCGGGCAGAGGCCCGTCGTCGCGCAGGCTGCCGGCGAGCACGAACGGCACGTGAGCGCGCACGCATTCATACATCACGCCGCGCCCGAGTCGTCCGCTTTCCACGGCTTTGGCGATGCTGCCGGCGTGATTGATCGCGTTGATCGCGCGCATGTGGTTGCGATGCCCGTGCTCTTCCTGGCGTCCGTCGGTCTGCCGCACGCCGAGCGATGTGCCCAGCAGCGCCGCTTCAATATCGTGCACGCCCAAGGCGTTCCCGGCCAGCAGCTCCTGCACCCAGCCATTTTTGATCAACGCCGCCAGCGCTGGGCCACCGCCGGTGTGAATGACGACCGGACCTGCCACCACGATAATTTTCTGTCCGGCGACGCGCGCCTGTTCCATCAACGTGACGCACTGCCGCACGGCGGTATCGAGCTGGCGCTCCGAGGAGATGCCGTTGCTCATGAACGCAAATGCCAGCCGGTCGCGCTCCTTCGATTCCGGCAGCACGCGGATGCCGCGCATCCCTGTAACCACCTGGTCGCCCTTTTTCAGATCGCGCAGACGGCGGCACGCGGCGCGTCCGTCTTTCACCACGATCATCGCGTCCATGCGCTGATTCTCGACGTCGATCCATTCCGCGTGGTGTCGAATCTGCGTCCGGTGATTGGTGGTCGAATAGAAATCGAGCGGCGCGCAGCGATCCTTCTCGACCGTTTCGAGCACGGCGTCGCCCGCATCGACCGGCGTGCAGCCCAACGCGATCAGGTTGGAGAGCATCTGCTCCATATCGCCGGCCCGCGCGGTCTCCACCTTCATGCGGAGACGGGAAGGCTCGGCGTTGGTCTTGCCGACGCTGAACTCCTCGACTTCAAACTTGCCGCTGTATTCGACCACCGTGTCGAAGATGCGCTCCATCAGGTGCGAATCGATCAGGTGGCCTTCGGCCTCGACAACTTCCTGGAACATGAAATTTCAGGATAGCAATGTTGAGAAATCTCCGACGTTCGAACGACTAAATAATGTGCCAATTCGGTTGCTGACGCTCATCGTGTGCATTTCGGGACTGGCTCTGGTGGCTCGCGCGCAAGCCCGGGTGGAGTATATCGGTGGGACGGCGGACAAACTGGCAGCCGGAACATCGGGCGCGCTGGCGCTCAGCGACAAACTGTATTTCGCCTTTTATTCGCGAAAATCGAATGTGCGCGTGGCGTACGACAAGATCAATCTGCTGGAGTACGGCCAAACGGTGGGCCGACGGCTGGACCTGGCAATCGTGATCTCGCCCGCGTTTCTGCTGGTGAAAAAGCGGAAGCATTTCCTGACGGTCGGCTATGCCGACGAGGACGGCAAGCAGCAGGCGCTCGTGTTCCGCGTGGACAAGAACGACATTCGCGCGACGCTGGCCAGCCTGGAAGCGCGCACCGGGCAAAAGGTCCAGTATCAGGATGAAGAGGCAAGAAAGGCGGGACGAGGATGACCCTCTTAATATGGCTGCTGTTGTTCGGCGACGATCTTTCCAGTCAGCTCCCGAAGATCAAGCGCGTATTTGTGGACCGCCTGACGGGCGGGGAAACCGCGGCGCAGATGCGCGACCTGATCATCACCGCGCTCGAGAATTCGAAGCTGTTCGTGCTCACCGAGAATCAGGAGCGCGCCGATGCCATTCTGCGCGGGGCTGCGGAGGATTTGATTTATACCGATCAGTTCAAATCCTCAGAGAACGTGAGTATGCACGGAAATTCGAGCGATTCGGAAGGAGTCAGCAGCGATACGCGTTATAACGGCGCCGGCGGCGGCACCAGTTCGCGCAGCGCCAGGTCGATGGGCAGCGGAATCGGCGGAGGCGAATCGACCGAAGTCAAGGAGCGCAAGCACGAAGCCCTTGCCACCGTGCGGCTGGTGAATAAAGACGGAGATGTGTTGTGGTCGACCACGCAGGAGAGCAAAGGCGCAAAATTCCACGGCGCAAGCGCGGATGTGGCGGAAAAGATCGCGAAGCAACTGATGGCGGAGTATGAGAGGGTGAAGAAATCGGGGGTGAAGTGATGGCTGAGAACTTGGATCAAGACCGAGCGGAAGTGGATTGGATTCGCGCCGGGAAAACTGCGAAGGACGTCGGACGTTGGGCTGTGACGATGACCAATGGTACGCATTACCAAGGTCTTGTCGCGGACAACATGGCAATTGGTGACCTTCTTAGGCAAGAACGGCGGAAGCTGTTGGCGTCGTCGATCTCCTGGCGGTCCGAAAGGATTTCAGGAAACCGCTTGCTGGGACCAAAAGCGGCGACAATCTGCAGATTATCCTTATTCAGGTGAAGGGCGGCGGCGCGCCGATTCCGACGCTGGAAGATGGAAAGAGGCTCGGGCTCGTTGCGAAGCGTTTGCATGCGCGACACATCTTGCTCGCAAGCTGGAAAAAAGGATCAGCAGCAAAATTCTACAGCTACCAGCCGAGAGCGACCGAGCGGAAAAAACAGTGGGTGGAGGTCCTCGACCTGGATGCGATTTTCCGTTAAAGTCCCGCTCATGCGTTCACCACTCGATACCCGCGTCTTTTGCCAGCCTCGTCGCCAGTCATGGCTTGACCATGTCATTCCCGTGAACCGGCACAGCAAGAGTCTTACGCTCTCCGGGTTTGCTGAAAATGTAATGGCTGCCGCGGATTCGCCTCAGGGTCCAGCCAGTCTGTTCTAACTTCCGACAAAGCTGCGGGCCCGTGATCTGCTTCACACAGACAATTCCACGACCTGAACGGAGGCCTCCGGCGCGCGCCCGTCTTCTTCCATAACTTCCAACACGCCCGCGATTGCCTCACGCATATTTTCGAGCAGTTCGTCGATGCTGTTTCCCTGCGAATAACAGCCAGGCAGCGCGGGCACCTCACCCCAGAATCCTCCGGTCGGCTCCTCGTGAATCACGACGGTGAACGTGCTCATACTGACAGCTTACATCCCCGCGTACCTCTTGAAAATCTGCTGCATATTCTGCGAAAACGCCGACCGCGCCAGCACCATATTGCAGCCCGCTTCCTGACCCTTCTGCTTCAGTTCCCCCTGCACGTGCGAGACGAACCCGAGCACGTTGATCCCTTTCAACTCCGGCGACGCCTTCAGTTCGCCGATCAGCCGCAGGCGTCAGCCTGGGGCTTCGTTCAGCCGCCGGGGTAGCCCCACGCTGACGCATGGGGCTGGGCATGGTTTTCGTCGCGATCGGCGAAGCTACACCGATCGTCGACACGAATGTCGACGCGGCACGCCCGGACGCGTGCGCCACAAAGACATTAGGCCACCCAGACTTTGGCGGCGGCGGTGGTGCCCAGTTGGACTGGTTTGCCGGCGACTTTCAGGGTGAGCGTGTCGTCGTAGTTGCGGGTTACCATTTCCAGTTCGGCCGCCGGGCGGATGCCCAGGGCGTCGAGGTACTCGAGGAGGGAGCGGTCGCGCTCGAAGACGCTCATTACTTTGGCGGTGGCGCCGGGTTGGAGTTCATCGAGAGGGGTCCAGCCACGGTCGCGGCGGTGTTGCGGGCGGTCGACGCCGGCTTGATTGCCGTGCGGGCAGGCTTCGCTCTGGCCTAGTTTTTCGATTAAGCGGCGTTCGAAATCGGCGGAGACGGCGTGCTCCAGTTGCTCGGCTTCCTCGTGGACCTTGTACCACTCCATGCCGAAGATTTCGGTGAGCATGCGCTCTATAAGATGATGACGCTGGAGGACGCGGTCGGCGATTTCGCGGCCTTGTTTTCGGAGGGTGATTCCGCCGGCGGCGCTGACGTGGATGAGACCGTCGCGCTTCAGGCGGCGGATGGCCATGGTGACGGCGGGGGCGGAGACTTTGAGCCAGCGGGCGAGGGTGGCGGCGATAACGGTCTCGCCCTCGCCTTCGGCCTCGGCGATGGCTTTCAGGTAGTTTTCTTTAGAGATGGTGATTCGCACGCGTTCCTGAATTTATTGAATCCCGCTCCCTGTGGTCGCGGCTCCATACCGAATTGTAATATGCTCACAAGAATATGCGTTTCACGGCCTTTATTTTATGCGCGGCGATCCTCGGTGCGGAGGACAAGGCGGACCTGGCGGTAGTGCACAGGATTCGCGCGGAAGCGTTTCAGAACTCTAAGATTATGGAGACGCTGTTCTATTTGACCGACGTGAACGGGCCTCGGGTGACCAATTCGAGCGGGTTCAATTCGGCGGCGGATTGGGCGGTGGGCGAGCTGAAGAGCTACGGGCTGGTCAACGTGAACAAGGAGCCTTGGGGGAAGTTCGGGCGAAGCTGGAATTATTCGCACTACGAAGGTCACATGACGGCGCCGGCGTATTCGCCATTGATCGGATATCCGCTGGCGTGGACGGCGGACGGATGCGCAAGTGAAGGGCGATGCGATTTATGCGCCGATGTCGACGATGGCGGATCTGGACAAGTACAAGGGCAAATTGCGCGGAAAGATCGTGCTGACGGCGCCGGCGAAGGATTTGCAGATGTCGATGACGCCCCAGGCTCACCGGTTGACGGATGAGGAATTGCAGCAGCGGATGGTGTTCGTTCCGGGAGCGGGGCGGGGAGGGTTTGGGCCGCCGGCGCCTGCGGGTCCTCCGGTGAATCCGGCGGTGACGTTGATTCCGACGACGCAGAATTCGGATGGAGGGACGGTGTTCGGGACCAGCGGAGGATCGTACAAATTCGGCGATCCGGTGCCGCCTCCGGGAGTGGTGCTGACGCCGGAGCATTACGACCGCATTGTGAGGCTGCTGGAACACGGGATTCCGGTGAAGCTGGAGTTCGATATACGGGCCAAGTTTGGGGATCGGGAAGAAGAATAGTTCAACATTGTCGGGGAGATTCCGGGCGGGTCGAAAAAGGACGAGGTCGTGAGGGAGGTCACTCATTTCGCGGGCGGGATGGTTTCGCCGCAGTACATGCCTCTCATGCCTCTCATTGGGCTGGCATGTTCGGATGGGACGGTGGGGAGGGGAAGAGGAAGGACTGCTGGGGTCGCGCGCTTATGTGAAAGAGCATTTCGCCGATCCGGCGACGATGAAGCCGACGGCGGAGCACGCGAAGCTGGCCGGGTATTTCAACATCGACAACGGGACGGGGAAAGTTCGCGGGATTTATTTGCAGGGCAACGACATGGTGCGGCCGATTTTCGAGCAGTGGTTCGCGCCGCTGAAAGATCTGACCGAAGGCCGGATCGCCATTCGCAAGACGGGCGGGACCGACCATCAATCGTTCGATGGCGTGGGGTTGCCGGGTTTCCAGTTCATTCAGGACCCGCTGGAGTACGAGACGTTCACGCATGTGGCGTCGTTTGTGTATTAACGCGGCGAATCGCGAGGAGATGCTGCCGAGGAAGCCTCTGCCGAAACCGAATCCGGGTCGCGGAGGACGGGGGCAGTAGTCTCTACGCGCCGGAAATTGCTCCGGCCAGTTGTTCCAGTTTTCGATGGAAGCTTTCCGGGGCGGCGCCGGTGGGGCGGTCGATGACGCCTGCTGTCGCTTGCACGGCTACCTTTTGCGATTGGCCGTTCTCCTGAACGGCATAGCTTCCGGAGAGCTTCGCGGTGGCTTCGGCGGAAAGAGAAATGGCGCGGGCGGCAGGGACGTCGAGAACGGCGACGAACTGGTCCTGGTTCCAGCGACCGATGACGGCGTCGTCGCCGGTGAGGGCGGCGAAGCGGGCGATCAGGGCCTTCAGCGTCCCTTCGACGACGGTGCGCGAATGCTGGCTTTCGAGGCGCTTCAAATTGCGCACCCAGACGAGCAGCAGGCAGAAGGGCTGGTTCTGGCGCAGCAGGTTATCGATATGGGTATCGATTTTCTGGCGGTTCCAGGCACCGGAAGCGCGGTCGGTATAGAGGACCTTGCGCTCCTGCTCGATTTGCTGATGGAGCACGCGGATTTCGTCCTGCAATTGGGCGACGACCAGTCGATTGCCGCGCTGGATCTGCTCGACGCTGGACTGGATTCCGGCAACTGCGACGCCGATGCCGCTGCGAATTTCCTCGATGCGATCCTTCTTCGCCGTGGCTTCAAGATCCTGAAGCTTGACGCGAACTTCCTGTTCGTGATTTTCTCCGTTGGAGGCGACGGTGTCGGCGAAGACCATCATCGCCGCGGTGGCGTTTTCGACCTCCTGGCGCATTTTCTTCAACTGCCCGGCGGATCCGTCGCGATATTCGCGGAGTTCGCCGCGGAAGGACGACTGGGCGGAACGGAGCTGATCCACCGACGTGGCCGCGCGGCTCTGGTCCTCAATCACTTTGAGGTGTTGGCGGAACTCGACCGCGAGCGCGGCGTCTACTTCCACGACATAGTGAGCCGATGAATCGATCGCCAGGGCATAACACTCCAGGATGGCACTGGAAAGGTTTTCCCGCTTCTCGAGTTCATCGAGGCGGTCTAAATCGTTAAACGACTTGCGAATTGAAATCACGGCATATCCCCTAAACGCCTCATCGGCAGCGGAGGGATCAACTTGAATGAAAACTCATGCCGGCGAAACTGACGACGCTGTGCTCGTCGATATTCCATTGCTGATAGCGCAATAGGCGGCCCCGGGCCTGCGGTACGGCTTTGAGGAAGGTGTAAATCGGAGCCGAGCCGCACCACTTCAGATCGTCGCGATTCTGCTGAATAAGATCCCAAAAACCGCGGGCGTCGCCCGATTCGATGCGCTCCATGCGGGCGCGGTCGCGGAGGGCGACCTCCTCCATCTCGTTGCGTTCGGCGATCGCCGGGAAGGGATCGCCATAGCGGCGGCCCATGTGGGCCATGTCGATGCCGAGGACCCACAGCAGCCGGTCGCCTTCGCGAGCCGCGATTTCGCCGAGGGTGCCGAGCATTCGATTCACATGGTCGTTCGATTCCGGCGCGCCGCCGCGATAGATGCTGTTGGCGTAGGAGCCGCACAGAACCGGCACGATGCGGATGTTCGGTCCGAAGAGGTGTTGCAGAAAGACGACTTGAAATTCGATGGAGTGCTCGATGGCGTGGCAGTAATCTTCCATCGCGGCGGCGGCGTCGCCGGATTTGGCGAGGATTTCGTCGATGAGAGGGGTATTGGGAATGGTCTCGCCGTAGGGCGTCACGAAAGGCTTGCGGGTGAGGCCGAGGCGGTCGGGGGCGCCGTAGTGGGATGTGCCGAGGATGACGAAGGTGCGGTCGGCGTCGGAGGGAGAGAGGGCGGAGTAAGCGGCGCGATAGGCGTCGACGCCTCCGAAGGGGCTGACGTGGGGGGCGGCGATGGCGAGAATTTTTTCTTTTGGCGGGGGCGGCTGCCCGGTCAGGTACTCGTCGAATGTGCGGATCAGCTCGGATTTTTCGTCGGGATAGCCGGAGCCGGCGTGGGAGGGTTCGCGGATCGGCGCTTCGGCGAAGTCGCGCTCGGCCTGTTCCTTGCGCCGCAGAAAGGCCTCATCTTCGAGGAATCCGGCGGCGCTGAGCGTTTCGGTAAGATGCTGCTCGATCTGGCCGACTTCGAGATCGCCGGTGGCGCGGACGAGGTACTCGCGCAGGTCGAGGCTCGAGTGCTCGCCGTCGAAAAATTCGAGGCACGAGACCAGGCCGGGCGGAACGATCAACGTCGCGTCGGAGTATTGAAACGGATCGCGGATGACCAGGCCGGGCCGGTCCGGGACGGGCGACGGGAGAAAGTCGAGATTATTTCTGAGGCTCGGCAGCATGTTCAGCGTCCGCTCAGGAACGCGTCCACCACTTCAACATATTTGTCGGGTTCCTCATACGACGGCAAATGGCCGCTCTTGGCGAAGATAACGAGTTTCGCGCCGGGGATGGTTTTATAGATGTTCCAGGCGTTAACGGGGGCGACGTTCATATCGTAACGGCCGGTCACAACCAGCGTCGAGAAGGAGAATTTGGGCAGTTGCCCAGTGAGGTCGAGCTTCGAGGCTGATCGGCCGACGGCGGCGCCGACTTGCGGATTGTAGCCGAGGTCTTTCGCTCCGGCGAGGTAGGCGTCGCGCTTTTCCTCGCTGTAGAACAGCATGTGGAAGTGATGGGGTATTTGTTCCTGAGGGTCGGCGCTGCGCTCCGTCATGTCGGGAAAAACCTGGGGCAGCACACGGACGATGTTCTTCATGGCGAGTGCGGCGGAGTCGCTGAGGATGAGTTTTTCGATGTGTTCGGGATGCGCGGCGGCGTAGGCCATGGCGAGGAAGCCTCCATAGGAATCGCCGACGAGGTTGAATTTCTGGAAGCCGAACTTGGCGCGGACGGCTTCTAGATCGGCGACCGTTTGAAGGCGGCTGGATTTGCCAGTGCCTCGCTGGTCGTAGAACACGATCTGGCGGCCTTTCGAGAGGCGGGTCCACACATCGTTCGGGATCATATATATGTGGGAGAGGCCGGGGCCGCCGTTGGCGACAGGTCGACTTCGGGGGTTTCTATGACGCTGGTTTGTTGGGAGATCGCGAGTGCTGGGAGGAAGAAAAAGAGTTTGAGCACGGAGTCTAGTTTATCGGGAACTCGGGCCGCCTTAAAGGCGGCTGCAGCCAAGGATTGGCCGCCCTACAAGACGTAGACTGGAGTGTGTCTCCTATTGAAGAGTATCGGGCGCGGTTGAGCGGGTGGAACCTTCGGCTCGAGCGCGCGCAGAGGCGGTATAACCAGTTGGGCAACGCACGCCTGGCGACGGGAATCGCCGCGGTGGCGGTGGCTGGATCTTCGATCGGCGTGTCGATGATCTCGCCGTGGTGGCTGATTGCCCCGCTAGTGATTTTCGTGGCGCTGGCGATTACGCTCTACCGGCTGGACGGGGAGAGGGAAGCGGCGACGCGAGGGGTCGCTTATTATGAGCGGGCGATCGGGCGCATTGAGGACCGGTGGATAGGAACTGGGAGCCAGGGTGAACGGTTTCGAGACTCGAAGCACGTTTACTCGGACGATCTCGATTTGTTCGGACGAGGGTCGTTGTTCGAATTATTGTCGACGGCTCGAACGGGCGCGGGCGAGAGGACGCTGGCGGAATGGCTGCTCGAGCCCGGCGAGCGCGAGGAAGTGGCGGCGCGGCAGGAAGCGGTGGCGGAACTGCGTCCACGCATCGATCTGCGGGAGGAGATCGCTCTGATGGGCGAGGATATTCGTGCAGCGGTAGATGCGCGCGCGCTGGGGATGTGGGGCGCGGCGCCGGCGATTCGGTTCTTCAAAGGAGCTCGTATCGTCGCGCTGGTGCTGGCGTCGGCGGCGGTGGTGACGCTGGGCGGATTTTTTGCGCAGCGATTCACGGCGGCGCCGTTTCTATGCGTGGTGCTGGCGGAAATGATGTTCAGCTTCGCGGTGCGCCCGAGGGTCGGCGAGGTGACGGAGGCGGTGTCGGCGCCGGCGCATGACTTGCGGATGCTGGCGCTGCTCCTCGATCGGCTGGAACAGGAGCGGTTCGCGTCGGCACGGCTCAGGCGGCTGGCGGAGGAACTGCAGGTCGAGGGAACGACGGCGTCGCAGCGGATTAAACGGCTGACGCGGTTAATCGAGCTGCTGGATTCATCGGAAAACATGTTTTTTCGCCCCGTGGCCGCGATGCTGCTGTGGAACGCGCAATTCGCGATCGCGGTGGAGGCGTGGCGCACGGTCTGCGGTCCACACATTGGGAAATGGATTGCCGCCGTGGGCGAGTTCGAGGCGCTGTGTTCGCTTTCCGCGTATGCATTCGAGCGTCCGGATGCGACGTTCCCGCAGCTTGAGTTGGAGGGGCCGTTGTTCGATGCCGACACGCTGCGGCATCCGCTAATTCCCGCGGCCGTCGCGGTGGCAAACGACGTGCGGCTGGGGAAAACGGAGCGGCTGTGGATCGTCAGCGGATCGAATATGAGCGGCAAGAGCACGCTGATGCGCGCGGTGGGGCTGAACGCGGTGCTGGCGTGGGCCGGCGCGCCGGTGGCGTGCGCGAGGTTGAACATTTCTCCGCTGCGGATCGGCGCGTCGATGAGCACTCACGATTCCCTCGCCGATAACCGGTCGCGATTTTACGCTGAGATCAGCCGCCTGCGCGACGTGGTGGAACTGGCGCGGACAGGCCACCCGACATTGTTTCTTTTAGATGAGCTGTTGAGCGGCACCAATTCGCATGACCGGCGGATTGGCGCGGAGGCGGTGGTGCGCGGACTTGTGGAGCGCGGCGCGATTGGTCTCGTCTCGACGCACGATCTGGCGCTGGCGGAGATCGCGTCCCAGCTTGCTGGCCGCGCGGCGAACGTTCATTTCGAGGATCACCTGGAGGGCGGTGAGATCCGTTTCGATTACCGGCTGCGGCAAGGAGTGGTGACGCGCAGCAATGCGCTGGAGTTGATGCGGGCGGTGGGGCTGGATGTTTAGAATGAAGCCACGATGAGTATTTTAATTACTGGCGCCAGCGGCGGGCTGGGAACCGCGGTTTCGAAGGCGTTTCAAGATACGGGCGCGACGGTCGTTGGCGTGGCGCGCAGTTGGCCGGAGGCGGTTCCGTTTCTGACGATTTCGGTGGATCTGACGACGGCCGCGGGGTGCGACGCGATGGTCGTGCAGGCGCTGGAGCACGGGCCGATCGAAGCGCTGGTGCACATCCTGGGAGGATTCGGCGGCGGGGAGCCGGTCGCGGAGACGAGCGACAAAACGTGGGATGGCATGATGACACTGAATCTGCGCGCGGCTTTTTGTGCGATGCGGGCGGTGTTGAAACCGATGACGGAGGCGAAGTATGGACGCATCGTGGCTGTTGGGTCGCGGGCGGCCGTCGAGCCGATGCCGAACTTCGCGGCGTATTCGGTGTCGAAGGCGGCGCTGGTGGCGCTGGTGAAGAACGTCGCGGCGGAGGCCAAGGATTTGGGGATCACGGCGAACGTGGTTCTGCCCAGCACCATCGACACGCCGGCAAACCGGCGAGCGATGCCGAAGTCCGATTTTTCGCGATGGGTGCCGCCGGAGTCGATCGCGAAAACGCTGGTGTGGCGTGCGGTGGAAGCGGCGGGCGATGTGAGTGGGGCGGTCATTCCTATATATGGGAGGGCGTGATGAAGAAAATGAAGAAGACCGAGGTGGCCGTGTTGTTGAAACAGCTTCCGGGTTGGTCGGTGAAGGGCGGGAAGCTGCATCGCGAATACAAGTTCGCCGATTTTCCGCATGCGTTCGGCATGATGGCGACGGCTGCTCCGGCGATTGAGAAGATGAATCATCATCCGGAGTGGTCCAACGTCTACAACCAGGTGACCGTGGATTTGACGACGCACGACGCGGGCGGGATTACGCAGAAAGATTTCGATCTGGCGATGCTGCTCGAAGGGATTGCTAAGAAACTGGCATGAGGATTTTATTGTTGGCGGCGTGCGCGGCGTTGTGCGCGGCGCAGGAGACGTTTCCGGGTTCGGCGGCGCTCGACACCGTGGTCGATCAGGCGGTGCGCGACGGATTGATTCCGGGAGCGGTGCTGATTGTCGGGCACGACGGAAAAATTCTGCATCGCAAGGCTTACGGAAGCCGCGCGCTGGTTCCGCAACGCGAGGCGATGACGCTCGATACGATTTTCGACCTGGCGTCGCTGACCAAGGTGATCGCGACGACGTCCGGGGCAATGAAGGTTTTCGAAGACGGGAAGCTGAGGCTCGCGGACAAAGTCACCGATTATCTGCCGGAGTTTCAGGGCGGCAAGAGCGACATCGCGATCCGCGAGCTGATGACTCATTTTTCGGGGTTCAAACCCGACTTCGATCTCGATCCGCCGTTCAGCGGCTACGACGCGGGCATCCAGCGGGCGCTGATCGAGAAGCCACAAAATCCGCCGGGGGTGCGATTCGTCTATAGCGACACGAATTTCATTCTGATGGGCGAGATTGTGCATCGCAAGAGCGGAAAAACGCTCGATGAGCTGGTGCAGGAGGAGGTTTTCAAGCCTCTGGGGATGGTCGATACGCAGTTCAAGCCGCCGGCCTCATTGCGCACTCGGATTGCGCCGACAGAGGTCGATGCGGCGACGGGACAACCTTTTCGCGGTGTGGTGCACGATCCGCGAGCGAGGCTGATGGGAGGCGTCGCGGGACACGCTGGGCTGTTCTCGACGGCCACGGATTTGTCTCGTTTCGCGGAGATGATGCTGGGGATGGGGACGCGCGCCGGCGTGCGCGTCTTTTCTCCACTCACCGTCAGAAAGTTTACTTCGCCCGAGACGCCGCAGGATCAGCCGGTACTGCGCGCCCTGGGCTGGGATATCGATTCCACCTATTCGTCGAATCGCGGGGAGCTGTTTCCCATCGGTTCCTATGGACACACGGGATTTACGGGGACGTCGATGTGGATCGATCCATCGACGAATTCCTACGTCATTCTGTTGACGAATTTCGTGCATCCGAAGGCGGGGAAGAGTCTCACGGCGCTGCGGGCCCGCGTGGCGACCATTGCCGCCGCAGCCATCGGAGTGGATGCGCCCGGTGTCAGCGTCGTCGGGTTTAACGAAACGATGGCCGGGGCGGGCGTGCGGCGGATGATCGCTCCGAATCATCGGGTGCTGACCGGGCTCGATGTGATGGAGCAGGACAAGTTCGCGGCGCTGAAGGGTAAACGGATCGGGTTGATCACGAATCATACCGGCCTCGACCAGAGCGGGCGGCGGAACGTCGACGCGAAGCGGGACGCGGGCGTGCAGTTGACCGCGCTGGTTTCGCCGGAACATGGCATTTCGGGGAAAGAGGATCGGCAGGACGTGGCGGATGCCAAGGACGCCGCGACAGGGTTGCCGGTCTGGAGCCTGCACTACAACGGGCGCTACCGGATGACGCCGGAGATGCTGAAGGACGTCGACACCCTGGTGTTCGACATTCAGGACGTCGGCGCGCGCTTCTATACCTATTCGTGTACTATGCTCTACGCCCTCGAAGAGGCGTCGAAGGCGGGGCTGCCGTTCTATGTTCTCGACCGGCCGAATCCGGTGACGGGAACGCATGTGGAGGGGCCGCTGATCGACGACGATTTGCAGAGCTTCGTCGGATGCTATTCCATGCCCATCCGCCACGGGCTGACTTTGGGCGAACTGGCAACGATGGCCAACGGCGAGCGCAAGTTCAACGCCGATCTCCATATTATTAGGATGAAGAACTGGTCGCGGGGCGACTGGTTCGATTCGACGGGCCTGAGCTGGATCGATCCATCGCCCAATATGCGGAGTTTGAACGCGGCGACGCTCTATTTCGGCCTGGCCATGATCGAATACGCGAAGGAGTATTCGGTCGGCCGGAATACGGACGCGCCGTTTGAGCAAATCGGCGCGGAATGGATTCGCGGCGCGGAACTGGCCCGGTTCCTGAATGAGCGGCAAGTGCCTGGCGTCCGGGCGTATCCGACGCGATTTACGCCGAGCGGTCCGCCTTTAAAGGACCGGCCGATGGAAGGCGTGCGCTTTGTAATCGTGAATCGCGAGCAGTTTTCTTCCGTGCGGCTGGGCCTGGAGGTGGCCTACGCGCTGGGAAAACTGTATCCCGGCAAGGTGGATCCGGAGTCCTGCCGAAAGCTGATTGGCGACCGGAAGGTAATAGAATCGATGAAATCGGGCGAGGATCCTCGGGCCATCGAACAGCGAATCGAGGACCAATTACGCGCCTTCGAGGAGCGCCGCCGCCCGTATTTGCTGTACTAGTACAAAAACAGTGTTAAGTGACTTAACGATGTTATAATCCTAAACAATTGGAATTTCAAGAACATCGGCTTGAAACCCCTTGACACATTGTTGCCCGTTGAGTCACAATTGCCTAGTTTTGCTTTACGACACACTACTGCCAGGTTTGCAGAAGGGGATTTGATTACTATGAAACGGTTACTGCAACTCTGTCCGTTGCTGGGGATAGCCCTGATGATCGCCGGGTCTTTCAGCCGACCGGCGTTCGCGCAGGCTCCAGTGGGAACGATTACGGGCGTGGTCGCCGATGAAAGCGGCGCCGTCATCCCAAATGCCACGGTAAAGATTCGGAATAAGGCCACGGACGCCGAGCGCGATCTGATGTCCGGCGCGGACGGTTCCTTCAGCGCCCCAGCCCTTCCGGCCGGCATTTATGAAGTTCGGGTGGAGTTGAAGGGGTTCCGCACGGTGCTGCGCGAGGCGACGGTAGAAACCGGTCTCACCACGACGGCCGACATCCGGCTCCCCGTCGGGCAAACCTCTGAAGTAGTGAACGTAGAAGCGGCGACGGCGCAAGTCGAATACGAGAAGCACTCGATTGACGGAGTCGTTACGCGGCAGCAGATTCAGGATCTTCCCCTGAACGGCCGTAGCTTTTTACAATTAGCCTCGATCGAGCCGGGCGTTACGGTCGGATCCGGCACCACCTCCCAGTACAACGCGCTGTCGACGGTCTCCATCCTGGGAGGTGGCGCCGGTTTCACAGCCATCAGCGTTGACGGCGGCGCCATCCGCGACACGATTGAGAATTCGGGCTCCTCGATGAACTTTTCCCAGGAAGTGGTGCAGGAGTTTCAGGTTTCTTCTGTGAACTTCGATTTATCCACCGACATTACCAGCGTCGGTTCGGTCAACGTGGTGACGCGCAACGGCTCGAACCAGTTTCATGGAGCCGGCTATTTTTATTTCCGCGATCACAACATGGCCGCTTATCCGAACCTGGTCCGCAGCGCGATCAATCCCGATCCGTTTTTCGCGCGTCGCAACCCGGGGTTCTGGGTAGGCGGGCCGATCAAGAAAGACAAACTGTTCTTCTTCTTCAACTACGAATACATGAACCAGGTGCAGAGCTATAGCGTGGTGCCAAACGTGCCGTCCGCCGCCGCCCTCGGTGGCAACTTCGGCAGCCCCTACGCCGGCAAGACGCTCAGTTTCCGTCTGGACTACCGGCTCGATTCGAAAACCAGCATTTTCGCTCGGTATTCGCATGATGGTAACGAGGGCTTCGGCCCGAATGGCGGAGCCACCTTGCCGTCCAACTGGCTCGTGAACAAAAACTGGAGCGACCAGAGCATCCTGGGAGTCACCACGGCCGTGAAGCCGACGCTGGTAAACGATTTCCGGTTCAGTTACGCGTTCTGGAGCAATCGCAACCTGTTCCCGACTTCTACCCAGTGTCCTGGCTGCTTGGGGCTGGATGGTCCGCAGATCACCTATTACGGCGCCGGTAGCAACGTAACCCTAGGCGACACATCGAACGCGACGCAGGGGCGCGATCTGCGCCGCTTGACCTGGCAGGATAACATGACCTGGCAGAAGGGTTCCCATCGCATGAAGTTCGGTGGGATGTGGGAGTACAACAACGGCAGCGGGTTCTGGGGCTATTGCGATCCCGCCTGCGACGTCGTTTTCGACCCGGAGTATCTGGCTGCCGCTTTGGGGCCGTATCTGCCGGTCTTTTATCCGAACCTCCCAACCAAGATCACCAGCAATGCGGACCTGTTGAATTTGCCCTTCCTCGCCAGCACGTCGGCGGGCGTCGGCATCGGCAACCCCAGTCAGCCTCCGCCGTACAACGTGGGTACCGCCAGAGTCAACGACCGCTCGCGCGTCTACTTCCAGGACACCTGGAAAATAACGCCAAGCTTTACCTTCAACTACGGTCTCGCCTACCAGTATGAAAGCAATTTGTTCAATGAGGATATGCCGAAGCCGGCGTACCTTGCGCCGCTTTATGGCAGCAACCTGAACGCTACGCAAAGCAATCACGGCAATGTTTCGCCGCTCATCGGGTTCGCCTGGAAGGTCGGGAACGATAACAAGACCGTCATTCGCGGCGGTGCGGGCAAATACTATGAGACGCAGCAACTGTACCAGCGGTTGCAGGAACGCTCCGAGATCGGCCCGGTCGGAAACGGACGCAATCTGGTGCCGCCTACCAGTTTTACGAATATTTTTCCGGGAATCGTGAACGTCGGCGTCACCGCGGCCACCGGCAAGACGACGCTGGTTGCGGTGGGCGCTCCACTCCCGGCGAACGCCCTCACCACCTTGACTCTCGGCCAGTTCGAGCAGATCCAGGCGCAGCAAGCTCCCGGGATCTTAGCGAGTTTGTCTGTTCCGATTCCTGGAGTAACTCCGATTCAAATTAACAAGTCGGGCGCCGATCTTTATCCGTTGCATTCTCCGGTGCAGGATTCCTATCACATGTCGCTCGGTATCCAACGGGAACTGCGCCGCGATATGGTGCTCAGCGCCGACTTCGTGCGCCGCGTCTTCCTGAACGCACAGTACGGCGCAATCGATTTGAATCGGTTCAATCGCTATATCAACGGCGTTCAAACCCCGGTGATTCCTGTTTGCACCGGCACGCAGGCCGGTAACCCGGCCGCCGAGTGCTCGACCGGCGCCATC
>OCZT010002531.1_pt1 | contig 18841 bp, 16 predicted proteins | sample 1539031 | NCBI WGS metagenome assembly OCZT01 (sample SAMEA3539308, study PRJEB22396) | soil metagenome | biome: tundra; feature: field; material: soil | place: USA | collected 2010-05 | depth 0.15 m | reverse complement strand
GAGCGCAGACCACATGGATCTTTCGGCCGCCCTCGCCCGTTCCCAATATCAGGCAACTCTGGCCGAGCGCGCGAGCGCCTGGCCGGGCTGGCAGGCGGAAGCGCCTGCCCCACTTTGCTGGCGAAGGACTTGCAGGCGCTTGGGGCTCGCGCTTTCGCCTTCCAGCCCGGCTCGCGGGAGGGTCGGACATGCCCGACCCCTACGCCCGCCGCGGTCCGGATTTCACGACGTCGTCGGGGCAGCCGTCGGCCATGAGCTTGAAGTTCTCGATGAAACGCGCGGCCAAGGCCCGGTACTTGTGGTCGTAATCCGCACGGCTCGACCAGGTGTTGGCGGGATTGAGAATCCGCGACGGAACGCCGGGGCACTCGGTGGGAACGTCGAAGCCGAACACCGGGTCGGCCTCAAAGGCGACCCCGTTCAGTTTTCCCGTGAGGGCCGCGTCCAGGAGCGCGCGCGTGTGCTTGATGCTGATCCGCTTGCCGATGCCGAACGGGCCGCCCGTCCAGCCGGTATTCACCAGCCAGCAGGCGGCGCCCGTCTTCAGTAGCCGCGCCTTCAGCATGTCCGCGTAGGCGTAGGGGCGGTGCACCATGAACGGACCGCCGAAACACGTGCTGAAGGTGATTTCCGGCTCCGCGCCCAGGCCGATCTCCGTGCCGGCGATCTTGCTGGTGTACCCGGAGATGAAATGGTAGATGGCCTGGTCGGGCGTCAGGCGGGCGATCGGCGGCATGACGCCGCTGGCGTCGCAGGTCAGGAAGATGACGTTGCGCGGATGCCCGGCCATCTTCGACGGCCAATGGTTGTCGATGTAATCGAGCGGATACGCGCAGCGGGTGTTTTCCGTGAGGGTGTCGTCGTTGAGGTCGAAGCGGCGCGTCTGCGGATCGATCGGCACGTTTTCCATGATGGTGCCGAACCGGCGCGTACAGGCGTAAATCTGCGGCTCGGCCTCGGCCGAAAGGCGAATGACCTTGGCGTAACAGCCGTCCTCGAAATTGAAGACGCCGTTTTCGCTCCAGCCGTGCTCGTCGTCGCCGATCAGATGGCGCGAGGGGTCGGCCGAGAGCGTGGTCTTGCCGGTGCCGGAGAGGCCGAAGAAGAGGGCCACATCGCCATCGTTGCCGACGTTGGCCGAGCAGTGCATGGGCAGCACGCCATCGAGCGGCAGGAGGAAGTTGAGCACCGTGAAGATGGTCTTCTTAATCTCGCCGCCGTAGCTCGACCCGCCGATGATGGCCAGCCGCTGCGTGAAGTTGATGATGATGAACGTTTCGGTGCGGGAGCCGTCGATGATGGGGGATCCCTGGAACGAGGGCGCGCAGATCACCGTGAACTCCGGCACGTGCCGCACGAGTTCCTCCGTGCCGTGGATCTTCATGAACAGGTTGCGCGCAAAGAGGCTGTGCCACGCCTTTTCCGTAATGATGCGGATGGGCATGCGGAAATCCGGGTCGGCGCCGGCGTAGCAGTCCTGCACGAACAGGTCGCGGCCTTGCAGGAAGCCCTGCATCCGTGTCGCCAGCGCGCTGAACTTCTCGGCGCTGAACGGGCGGTTGTAATCGCCCCACCAGATGCGGTCCTCGGTGGATTGCTCGCGGACCACGAACTTGTCGGCCGCGGCGCGCGCGGTGTGCTTTCCGGTAGTCACCGCCAGCGGGCCAAGGTGCGAGACGAGCCCCTCGCCGCGAAACACGATCTCTTCGTACAACGAAGCGCTAGACAGGTTCCAGTAGACCCGGTGCAGGTTGGTTAAGCCGTGGTTTTGCAGGCCGTAAACACTGGCCATTTTACCGGCTTCGGCTTGCGCCGGCGTGGGAAAATCCAGGAACGGGTTCATTGCCAGTCCCTCACCAGTTTGCGGTTGCCCAGATACAGCTCGTTGGGCGCACTCGGGTCGAGCGCCCACTTGATGCGCTCGAGGCCCTCAGTGACGTCCTTGGCCGTCCCGCAGAAACTCAACCGGAGGTGGCCCTCCATGCCGAACTCCTTGCCGGGAACGGTGACCACGCGGACCTTGTCGAGCAGGAAGCGGGACAGTTTTTGCGAGTCTTTTTCGTACGCGCTGAAGTCCGGAAAACAATAGAACGTGCCGCCGGGTTTCACGGCTCTCACGCCTTCGAAGGCTTCGAGACGGGTCATCATGATGTTGCGGTTGTTCTCCAGCGTGAGGCGCAGGCTTTCAATGCACGACTGCACGCCGGTGAGCGCGCCCACCGCGGCCCACTGCGAAGGCGCGGCCGGCCCCGAGGTCTCTTGCGATTGAATGTTGGTCATCGCTCGAACCAGGTCCTTGGAGCCAATCGTCCAGCCGATGCGAAAGCCCGTCATGGCGTACATCTTCGACACGCAATTGACGACCACCAGCTTGGAGCTGTCGATGGTGAGATCCTTGCTGAAGCGGTAGCAGTTGGTGGGAGTGCGGCCGTCGAAAATCAGGCGGTTGTAGGTATCGTCCATCACCAGATACAGGCTGCGCCGCTCGCACAAGTCCACCACGCCGGCCACGAATTCGTCCGAATACACCACCCCGGAGGGGTTGTTGGGGCTGTTGAGAATGATGGCCTTGGTGTATGACCCCACGGCCTGGGCCATCTCATCCACGGTGGGCTGAAAGCCGCCGTCGAGCGCAGTCACCGCGACCGGCACGCCACCCGCGATCTTCACCATCTCCGGATAGCTGACCCAGTACGGCGCGGGAAAGATGACTTCTTCCTTGGGATCGACGATGGCGTGCAGCAGCACCATGAGGGACTGCTTGGCGCCGCTGGAGGCGATCACGTTTTCGGGCGGAACGAGACGGTCGTAATGCTCCTCGGTGTAGCGGATGATGGCCTTCTTCAACGACGGAATGCCGTCCGCCGGAGTGTATTTCACGTCGCCGGTACGGAGCAGCGCCGAGCAACTCACGATGGCGTCGATGGGCGCCTTGCTTTTCGGCTCGCCCCCGCCCAGGTGGATCACGGGTTCGCCCTTATCCCTGAGCGTAGCCGCGGTTTCGTTCAGCTTCAGGGTGGGCGACTCGGAAATGGATCTTGCCAGTTGACTTAAGCTCATCGGCCAATCACGCGTCCTTCGAGTAGACTGGTCCCCCTGGGTTCCGCTGAGGGGATTAGAACCAGTATATAAGATTCTCAGATCTCTGAAAAAGGCAAATGCGGAGCCGATTATCCTCTAATTCGCGCCTCAACCCCGGCGCCCAGGGCTTCGAACTCGAAGTAGCGTTCCAGCGGGCGGCGTAAGGTCATGGCCTTACATTTTAGCGGCATGGCTTGGATCGGGGAGGGAAAATTTAGGCCGGCAGGCCTATTGAAACTCGCATCGATTTCGCCGATAAGTAAAGCGGGAGCACCATGTCAATGTCCGTGAAGACTCTCGGCGAGACCGTTTGGGATTTACCGCCTCTGATCTTGCACCCGTTCAACGAACGGGTCCCACCCTCCGCCTTGCTGGAGAACTCCAAGGCCGCTTTGATGATGGCCGGCCTGATCCCGGACGACGGCTCCGACCGGGACGAGTTGAAACGCCGTCTGTTGTCCGGCCGGCACGCCGAAATCCGCATGCTGTTCTTCCTCGGGAAGGACGTATGCCGCTGGCTGGCGCAGTGCCAGGAATGCGCTGACCGCATCCCCGATCTGAATGGCGCGGAGATCCGCGAGCAGAGCTTCGCGGGCCTCCTCGCCAGCAGCCCCCCCCAGGGCGTCAAGGAGAAGCTGATCCGTTGGGGGGTCGCCGACTATTCCTCCGTCTTCTCGCGCGCGGTGGGGCTGAACGCGGTCTTTGCGCAACCGCCCGCGTTGGAAAGCCTTTCCGAGGAGTTCCTGCGGAACTACCACCGCTATGCCGACCTGATGTACCAGTGCTACATGGAATCGCAGCCGCACTCGATCGTCAAAGCCGCCAATTTCCGCTTCGAATTGTACGCCTCCGGCGAGTACTCGCGCATGTTGGAATCGGAGTGGGGCAAGGAGTAAAGCCATGGGCGGCGAACTGTCCGCCTTCGCCTGCCAGGGTTGTCCGGCCTCACCGCTTGGACTTCGTAGGCACTCCGCCAGCCTTGACGATCAGGCGGGTGAGCTCTTCCACCACCTGGTCCAGCGGGAGACCGTCGGCGATATCGATGGGGGTCCTGCCGCGGGCATCCTTGGCGCCCAGCGGCGCGCCTTTTTCCGCCAGGAAATCGACGATCTTGCAGACTTCAGGTTGGCTGGCCGTGGGTCCAACGCCGGTTACCGCGGCGTGAACCACCGTAGCGCCCGTGGAAGTAACCGCGTCGGTGTGCGGGTCCAGCTCGTAGGCGTACTGCACGGCTTCCAGATGAGCGCTGCCCGCCGCCGCCATGAGCAACGTGGAACCATCCTGGGCCTTGAGGGAAGGGTCGGCGCCACCGGCGACTAGCGCCCGCATGGCCTCCACCTGGTTGGCTTTGGCGGCCAAAAGCAGGGGCGTCAATTCGCCGGCCGGCGCGCGGAAGCCTCCTCCGCCGCCGGCTCCTCCACGTCCACCTACGGCGGTTTTCGCGGTTTGCGCGTTAGGCTTGGCGCCCTTGGCGAGTAACTTCTTCACCAAGTCCACGTTGCCTATCTGAGCGGCCACGTGCAGGGGCGTGTTGCCTGTGCGGTCGGCCACGTTGGGGTCCGCGCCGGCATCGGCCAACGCGGCGGCGGCCGAAGCGCTTTTGTAAGCGGCCGCCACCAAGATCGCCTTGGTCCCGTCGGGCAGTGCGAAATCGGGGCTGGCGCCAGCGGCGAGCAGGCTCCGGACGGATTCTGCATCGTCTTTCATCGCGGCGAACACCAAGGGCGTGAAACCGGCTTTGGAAGCGGTATTGACGCCGGCGCCGTGCTCGATCAATACCTGGGTCACGTCCGAGTGGCCCTCCGCCGCGGCCCACATCAGGGCGGTCTGTCCTTTCCGCGATTCCGCCGCGTTCACGTCCGCTCCGTGGGCGATTAACTGCTTGACGGCGTCGGCGCTGCCCGCGCTCGCGGCAATCATCAGAGCGGTTTCCCCGTTCCAGCGGGAGACCTTCGCATCGGCGCCGGCCTGAAGCAGTTTTCCCACCAGGAGAGCGTTTCCGTTGGCGCAGGCCAGGGTGAGCGGCGTTTCGCCGTACTCATCCGAAGTGTTCGCCTTCGCGCCGGCGGTGAGCAGCGATTCCGCGGTCGCGGCGTCGTCGAGATACGCGGCCCAGGCTAGTGCGGTGGCGCCATCGGGCTGCGCCTGATTGACGTCGGCGTGCTGCGCCACCAGCAAAGTCACGGCTTTGTGGTCGCGCCGCTTCACGGCATCGATCAGGCGGAGGTCGCCGATGGCCCAGCACATGCCCGCGGCGAGGAGAATCGGCAGGCTGCGCCGGAGTAGGGGCGCCCGGAGTCGCATGGCTTCCTCCCTATACGCCGGAGAGCTGCGTGAGTTGGCCGGTGCTGTCGCCCAGTTTTTCCGCGGGCACGCCGGCTTTGGAAAGCACGGTAATCAGCAGATTGTTCATGGGCGTTTCCTTCGGATACCGGATGTGGCGTCCGCCCTCGATCTGGCCCGCGCCACCGCCGGCTAGCACGATGGGCAGGTCGTGGTGGGTGTGCGCGTTGCCGTCGCTGATGCTGCTGCCGTAGACCACCATCGAATGGTCGAGAAGGCTGCCATCGCCGTCTGGCGTCGACCGCAGCCTATCCAGCATGTAGGCGAACATCTGGACGTGCAGGTTATTGATCTTGACCACTTTTTCGATCTTGACCGGGTCGTTCTGGTGATGGGTGACGGAGTGATGCCCGTCGGTAATGCCGATGGAGCGATAGCTGCGGTTGCTGCCCTCGCGCGCCATCATGAACGTGATGACGCGGGTCATGTCGGCCTGGAAAGCGAGCACTTGCAGGTCGATCATCAATTTGGCGTGACTCTCGAATTCCTCGGGGATGCCGGACGGGCGGTCCATCACGGGCATCCGGACGGTGGCGTTCTGTTCCTCCGCCTTCTGGATGCGCCGCTCGATGTCGCGGATGGCCTCCAGGTACTCGTCGAGCTTATTCCGGTCGCGCGCCCCAAGTCCCGGCGAGAGGCGCGAGACGTCGTCGCGGATGTAGTCGAGAATGCTGCCTTGCTCCTTCATGGCCGCCAGGCGCACGGCCGGGTCCGTGCTTTCGCCGTCGCCGAAGAGACGCTCGAACACGGCGCGAGGGTTGATTTCCACCGGCAGCGGTGTGGTGGGACTCCGCCAGGCAATCGTGTTGGTGTAGGCGCAGCTATAGCCGGAGTCGCAGTCACCCGCCAGGGTCGGGCTTTCGAGACCCAGTTCGAGCGACGCCAATTGGGTGGCCTTGCCGAGTTCCCTGGCGGCGATCTGGTCCGCCGAGATACCCGCGTGGATGTCGAATTCGCTCTTCTTCGGATGTGCGCCGGTGAGCCAGGTGGCGCCGGCGCGCGCGTGGTCGCCCGCGCCGTCGCCCAGCGCCCGCCCGTTGACCTGGGCCAGCCCGCTCAGAACCAGCAACCGGTCCCGGAAGGGCTCCAGCGCCTTCATGGTGGGAGCGAACTCGAAGCCCGGTCCTTCCACCGCCGGCGTCCAGCGGTCCAAAATGATCCCATTCGGAACGTAGACGAAGGCCGTGCGTACCGCCGGCTTGGCGGCGGTCGTGCTGGCGCCCGCGAAGGCGGGGACCATGGCGTCCAGGAGAGGGAGGGTTACAGTGGCGCCGAGGCCGCGCAAAAACGAACGGCGGGCGAGGGATTTCTTCGTGACGATCATTGTTCCTGGGTCCTCCTCATTTGAAAAGGCGTACTCTTCACAATTGCGGTAATCAGGGCCGATAGGGTGTAGTTATCGCGGGAAGCTTCCCGGTCGATGGATCGCACCGCCGGCTGGTCGTAATACTCCAGCCCGCGGCCGAGCGCATACGTGAGAAGCTTTGTCGTAACCGTCGAAAGGTATTCGTCGCGGTGGGCCGTCAGCAAGGCCTTCTTGAGCCCTGCCGGGCCGTCGAACTTTGTGCCATCCGGGAGCGTTCCGGAAGCGTCGATCGCGCCGCCGGCGTCTTCGGTGCGCCACTTGCCGACGCCGTCGTAATTCTCCAGGGCAAAGCCCAGCGGATCCATGCGCGCATGGCAGCCCGCGCACGTGGGGTCGGCCCGGTGCTGCTCCATCGCCTCGCGCATCGCCAGGGGCCGGCCATCTTTCCCGTGGGGCTTCAATTCCGGAACGTTGGGGGGCGGAGGAGGCGGCGGAGCCCCGAGCAGAGTCTCTAGAATCCACTTGCCGCGTTGCACCACCGAAGTCCGGTTGGGATAAGACGTCACCGTCAGAATGCTGCCCTGTCCCAGCAGCCCGCCCCGATTCGGATCGTGGAACGTCACCATGCGAAACTGGGATCCGTAAATGTTGGGTACGCCGTAGTGCTCCGCCAGGCGCTGATTGAGGAAGGTGTAGTTCGCGTCCAGCAGTTCCGTGACGCTGCGATCCTCGCGCAGGAAGGATTGAAAGAACAGCTCCGTCTCCCGCTCGAACGCCTGGCGCAGACTCTCGTCGAATTCGGGGAAAGCGTCCGGGTCCGGCTTCTGCGCCGACAGATTCCGCAGGTAGAGCCACTGTCCCGCGAAGTTGCTCACCAGGGCTTGCGAGCGCTCGTCGTCCAGCATGCGGCGCACCTGCTGCCCCAGGACCAGCGGGTCCTTCAACTTGCCTTTTTCCGCCAGATCGAGCAATTGGTCGTCGGGAATACTGCTCCAAAGGAAGAACGAGAGCCGCGACGCGAGCTCGAAATCGCCGATACGGCTTACGCTCGCGGGAGCCTTTCCGGACGGGTTGCGCTCGACGCGGAACAGGAAGTCCGGGGAGACCAGCAGCGCCCGGAGCGCCTTTTCGATGCCGCGATCGAAATCGCCTTCGCTACGGCCGGATTGGTAGAAAGCCAGCAACGGCTTGACGTCGGCATCGGTTACGGGCCTGCGGAACGCGCGGCGGGCCAGGGTGGAGAGGATCGTGCGCGCGCAAGGCTCCTCATCGGCCGCGCCAGCCGGACGGCACACGAAGATGCGGGCGCGGCTCGGCGTGTCGCCCCGGCCGGTTGTGTTGAAAGGTCCGGCGATGGTCACCCTGTCCAACTGCGGGAGCCCGTTACCGGCCCTGACTTCAAAGCGCTTGAGCCCCGCGCCATCCAATTGCAGGTCCATCGCGGCCGGCGGTGGAGGAGCGCCCGCCGCCTGGCCGGGAACGAAGCCTCCGCGGCCGCCGGGATTCGCGGTCTCCGCCTTGGTGGACTCCTTCGGAAACGCCACCCCAACGGTACGCAATCCCGCTTTAATGGGGAGGCGGATCTCATAGGGCGGGGCCGCATCGCCTCCACCATTGAGCTTCACCCGAATCTGGTATTCGGCGTCGAGGGGAAAATAGTATTGGAATGCGATGCCGCCCCTGGAATCGAAGGGAAGATCGTCGCTGATTCGCTCATTTCGGGAACTGCGCCCGCCCGACAAGGTCCGTGCGGAGAACTCTTCTTCCGCGGGCTTCAGGCTCGGATCGCCAATGGCAAGCCGGCTGCCGCGCCGCGCCGCCGACATGTACCGCTCCAGCAGGGCAGGCGAGACCGAGAGCACATCCCCGATGTTGTCGAAGCCGTAGCCCGAATCGTCCACCGGAAGCGTCGAGCCCGCTTTGATATCGAGCGCCAGCAAGTCGCGAATGGCGTTGCTGTACTCGGCGCGGTTCAGCCGGTGGACCACCGGTCTTCCCGGATTGGGATTGAGGGCCGCATTGCGGTCGAGCGCATCCTCCAGCCATTTGACAAACGATGACGCCGCGGCGGCCGCCGGACGTGGCATGCCGGCCGGGGGCATCTGGCCGGAGCGGACTTTGCGTACCACCTTTTCCAACACGTCGGCGCTTCCGCCCACATGGGTTAAGTCCAGCGCTTCGAGCGAAACGCCGCCCGTTTTCATCTCCTGGTTGTGGCAAGTGGTGCAATACTGGTCGACCAGAGTGCGTGCCGAGGCAGCGCCGGCGTTGGATGGGCTCGCAGGCCGGGTTTGGGCGAAGGTCCACGGCACGGCCCCCAGAGCCATTGCCGCGAGCGCGGCCAGACGCAATCCCTCCAAACACCCTCCGTTCAACTCGCTGTGTTCAATTATATATCAGCCCGGAGGTTGTATGGGAAAGCCAAGCTATCAGCCGTCAGCTTTCAGCTCCCCAGCGCAAGCCCAAGGCCGGCGTTCCTTAAGCTGATGGCTGCTAGCTGATGGCTGACAGCTTTTTCCCTACGCCGGCGGCCGGCGGCGGTGCCAGTCGGTTCGGCTCTGGAACTCCTTCCCGATGGCCAGCAGCAGGTTTTCCGCAAACGGCGCGCCCACCACTTGCAGCGCCACCGGAAGGTGTCCGGCGAACCCGCAGGGCAGCGCCAGCGCGGGGAGGCCCGCCAGGTTGCCCGCGGGAATCAGGCCGCTGAAACCGGAAGCCTGGGGCGGGGCCGCGGGCGCCGCGCCGGGTAGCGGGATCAAGGGCTGATCGATCGGCGGGGCGGGCCCGGTTCGACCCGGCGCGACCAGCGCATCCACGCTCGCGAACAGCTCCGAAAGCGCTTTCTGGATCAGCCGCCGGATGCGCATCGCCTTCAGGTAGTCTTTCGCGGCCACGTCCAGGCTGGCCCTCAATCCGGCAATCTGGGCTTTGTCGGCTAGCTCGTTCACTCTGCCGCTGGCGATGAGCGGCTCGAATATCGCGCCCTGCTCCGCGGCGAGAATCGTCCGCAGGGCCTGGTCGTACGGGAAGGCCGGCAGCTTGGTTTCCACCAGTTGCACGCCCGCCTCCTTCAATACGCCGAGCGCCGCGTCAAACGCCGGGCGGGCGGACGTATCGGCGCGCTCGGAGAAGTCCACCGGAGCGTAGCCGATGCGCAACTCCTTCGGCGGCCGCGCGTATTGGGGGGTGTAGTAGAATCCCTTGCCCGCCGATCCCGGGTCTTTGCGGTCGTTGCCGGCGATTCCGTGCAGGATCAGGCCGCAGTCTTCGGCGCTACGCGCGAACGGCCCCAGCTTGTCCAGCGTCCAGGAGAGCGCCATCGCTCCGTAACGGCTCACCAGGCCGTAGGTGGGGCGCAGGGCCGTCACTCCGCAGTACGATGCGGGCGTGACGATCGATCCCGAGGTCTCCGACCCGATGGCGAAGGCCACCAGCCCCGCCGCCACCGCCGACGCCGATCCGCTGGAGGACCCTCCCGACCAGCGCGTGCGGTCCCACGGATTCAACCCGGGACCCGTCAAGGATGCCGCGGCATACCGGTACCCGCCGCCGCCCGCCAGTTCCACCATGGCGAGCTTGCCCGTGAGCACGGCGCCCGCGCCCGCCAGATTCTCAATGACCGTGGCGCTGTAATCGAATACCTGTGCGGCATACGGTTTCGCGCCCCACGTGGTGGGTTTGCCGGCGAAGCTCAACAGGTCCTTGACCCCGTAGGGAATGCCTTGCAGCGGGCCGAGCGTACGTCCGCGCTTGAGGTCTTTATCGACCGTCCTGGCTTGGCGTATCGCCTGTTCCGTCAAGGGTAGCGCCAGAGCGTTGTATCGCGGGCCAAGCTGCTCCAGCCGGAGGGCGAAGGCGTGCGCCAGTTCCTCGGCGGAGACCTCCTTGGAGGCGATCCGCGCGTTCAACTCCGGAATGGTCGCGAAGAAGATGTCGTCGCCGATGGCCGCCATGGGCCTCCCCTCTTAAGCCTTGAACTGAAAAGCCGGTTCGGTGGCCAGGGGGACTTCCTGCCTGGCCAGCGCATCGGCCGCGGTCTTGATCCTCTCCCGCGCGGCTTTCAGTTCCTCGTCGGGCGTCGCGGAAGACGGGGTTTGCGGTTGGGCCATCGCCGCCGCCGACGCGGCGAGCGTCGCGGCCAGCTTGCGTCGCGTGAATTTCACGGTCAATTTCCGACGCCTCCTACTTACATTGATGTTCCAGCGCTTCCTGCGCGGCTTTCAGCATCGCGGCGCGGGGGGCCGGCTCGCCCGTCCAGATTTCGAACTGGCGCACGGCCTGCTCGATGAACATATCGAGCCCCGGAACCACGGTCTTGCCTTGTTGCTTGGCTCTCCTGAGCAGTTCCGTCTCAACCGGATTATAGACCAAGTCGAAGACTACGTCCCCCGGTATTTCCCCCTCGAAGAAACACCCGCTCACGTGCGGGTACATTCCCAGGGGCGTGGCGTGGACCACCGCGTCGAAATGGCACGAATGAAGCTGTTCCCTCGGCAACGCCGTCGCGCCGCAAACCTTGGCCAGCGAGCGCACGCGGTCGAAATTCCGGCCCGTGAGAGCGATTTTGGCGCCCGCGTCGGCCAGCGCGAAGGCCGCGCCGCGCGCCGCGCCGCCGTTTCCTACCACCAGGACCGACGCGTTCCGAAGCTTCAGAAAACGGGCGAGCGGGCCGGTAATGCCCGCCACGTCGGTATTGGCGCCGCGCCATTTGCCGGCCTTACGCCACACCGTGTTGACCGCCCCGATCCGGCGCGCCAAGGGGTCCACCACGTCGAGATAACGAACGATCTTCTGCTTGTGCGGTATGGTGACGCTGAACCCCGCCAGCGGCAGTCTCCCGGCGGTCGAAAAGAAATCGCGCAAGTGCGGCGGTGAAACCAGAAACGGCAGGTAGACGGCGTCCATGCGGCGCAATTGAAAGGCGCGGTTGTGCACCGCCGGCGAAATGGAATGCCGGATCGGATCGGCGATCACGCCGTAGATCTTGGAGGTCTTCCGGAGCTTCTCGACGTGATACAGACGCCGCAACTGGTGCGCGCCGACCTGTCCGGCCGCCGTGCCCTCCGCATAGCTGGGCGCGGCGTACGTGTAGACGCCGCCATACACGGGCGAGAGCACGCGCGTGGGAAAACCCAACTCGCCCATGGCGAGCACCACCAGGCAGTGCCGGGGAAGCGCCCTGGCGGCGGCCAATACGCGCAGGTTGTCGGAAGGCTTGCGGGCCGTCGTTACCACCTTGTATGCGTCGGCCTGAATGCGCATCACCCGGTTCACCACCGTATCCATGGGAGGAGTGGATTCGTAATTGTGGTAGGAGATCACCAGGCTGGCGCGCCCGTGAAACAGGTTTACCCGCTCCCCCGCCGTCTCCGCGGTTTCGATCTCGATATCCACCGCCTGCGCGCCGGCCGCGACCGCCTCCTCGAGCAACGCAAGCTGTTCTTCGATGCTGCCGTTGAACTTCCCGCGGTTCTGATGGCGCCGGCAGGTGGCCAGCACGATGCAATCCGGAAACTGCTCCAGAAAGCTCCGGATCGCACCGGGACCGTCGCAAGGGTGGTCCAGGTAATCCAGGCGGAATTCGAGAAAGGACTCACCCGCTTCGGCTTCCCGCCGCGCATGGTCTAACAAGGTTGGAACATCGGGCAGGCCCAACGCGACGCAGATGCGTGGGAACGACCTGTTCTGGGGCATCTAAGTACGGAACAATTCAGAATACCACAGGGGGGAAAAACGCTTGGCTCAAGCGTTCCTTTTGGGCGTGCGACAAGGGCAAGCTAAAGCATGCCCCACCAAGATCGTGCGTGCCATGGGTGGGGCATGCTTTAGCTTGCCCAGACCTCAGCTTTTATGTCGCGCACCCGTTCTTTTTCGGCGCCTCCGCCAGCCGCGCCTTCCATTCATCCAAAATCGCCGCGGTCGAGGCCGTGCCAATGCGCGTGGCGCCGGCGGCGCGGACCTCCAGCGCCTGGTCCAGCGTGCGCAGTCCTCCGGCGGCTTTGACGCCGATCTCCTCCGGCAAGTGCTTCCGCATCAGCTTCACGTCTTCAATGGTGTACCCGGAGAGCGCGAAGCCGGTGGAAGTCTTCACAATGTCCACGCCCGCGCGGGCGCAGCACCGGCAGGCGACGATCTTCAGTTCGTCGGTGAGATACGCGTTTTCCAAAATGACCTTGAGGATGGCGCCTTCCTTGCGGCATGTTTCGGCCATCTGCATCAGTTCCGTCTGCACGTGCTGGAACTCCCGCGAGAGCAGCGCGGAGATGGCGATCACCATATCGATCTCCCTGGCGCCGCGCCGCAGCAGATCGCGAGTTTCATAGAGCTTGGTGGCCGTGTTCTGGGAGCCGTGCGGAAAACCCACGACGCTACCGGGCCGGACCGGGCTGCCTTCCAGCGTGCGCACCGCCAGATCGACGTCACACGGCCGCACGCTCACGCAGGCGATCCGGTAGCGCTTGGCGAGCTCGATCCCCTCCACCACCTGGACATTCGTGAGATCGGGCTTGACCAGCGGATGGTCGATCATCCCGGCGAGATCTTCGTAAGTGGCGAGGGGAGCAGGTTCCATGCAAAGAACCGCCGGCAGAGACCGGCGGCGCTACCAAGAGGCGCGCGCTACTTCTTCTTCTTTTTCGCGGCGGACTTCGCGGGCGGGGCGGCCGTGGGGGCGCTGCACCGCAAGCCAAGGCCCTGCAATTCCGTGCAGGCCTTCTTGGCATAATCGGTGTCGGGGAATTGCTTGATCAGCTCCTTGTACTCCTGCGACGCTTCGGTCCTGTGGCCCGGTACCCGTTGCAGGCTCATACCTTTGTAGTAGATCGCCTCGGGGACCCGCGTAGTGTCGGTCGGGTACTTTTCCAGAACGAGGTCGAAATCCTGGGCGGCCGTTTCGAAATCCTTCTGGCCGTAATGGACGAAGCCGATATAGAACTGGGCGGCGGGCGCCTGGGCCGTATTGCCGTAGTACTTCAGGTAGTCCGAAAACTCTTGCAATGCGAGGTCCAGGTGGCCTCCGCTGCGATCCCGGTCCGCATTGTTATACAGGTCGGTGGCGGAAATCGGAGGCATTGACGGGAGCGCCGCGGCCGAGCCGCCCGGAGCAGTTCCTGCGGGAGCCGGCGGCGGAGGAGCGGGCGCCTGCAACACTTTCACGGCGTTGTTCAGGTCGGTCAACTGCGTCTGCATCTTGGCGAGAATGCCAGCCAAGTCCGAAACCGCGTTTCCGAGGGTATGAAGGTCGTTGGACATCTGGTCCATGCGGGTGGAAAGCCCAGCCACGGGCGTCACCACCCTGTCCTGGGTGTTTTGCAGGCTCTGTTGCAGGCCGGATTGCATCACAGCTACAGTCTTACTGGCCTCGTTGGAGTTGCCAACCCATTGCCTTACCAACTCCAGCAGCGCGCCGAACTTCTCGTCCTGCGAGCGCTGTAACTGCTTCACCGCCTCCTGCAGCCCGGCAACATCCCGCTGCAACTCCATGGTGGCCTTATCGGCGCCGAACGTCACGGCGGGCGAGACAATCAGTATCCAGGCGCACATGCGTCGGAACATAAGTAAACCTCCTCGTCAGGGGCGGGTCCGGCAGGTCCGGTCGACCGCCCCTGGTTATTCGCGTTGCTGTATCTATATCCTACTGCGCGGGCGTGAAGTGCACACGCCGGTTCTTCTGGTAGCAGGACTCGTCAGCCTCGGTGCACTGGGGCCGCTCCTTACCGTAGCTGATGGGCGTCAGCTTGTCGGTGGGAACGCCGAGTTGCACCAGGAGGTCCTTGGCCGAACTGGAGCGGCGGTCGCCCAGACCGAGGTTGTACTCCGCCGAGCCGCGCTCGTCGCAGTGTCCCTCGATCGCGATGGTGGCATTGGGGAAGTCCGCCAGAATGGTCTTCAGCGCGCTGGCGTCCTTCGTCAGCGCGTCGCGAGCGTCGGCGCGCAGGTCGCTCTTATCGTAATCGAAGAAAGCGTCGCTCACCTCGCTGAAGAGGCGTTGCTCGATGGTCGGCTTGGGCGGCGGCGGCGGCGGCGGCGGTGGCGGCGGCGGGGCCGTCACGGTAACGGTCGTCGAGCGCGTGGCATTGCCGCCCGGGCCGGTCGCCGTCAGGGTATAGGTAGTCGAATCGTTTGGTAGTACCCGCTGGCTGCTGGTATTCTGCACCGTGCCGATGCCCTGGTTGATGGAAACGTTGGTGACAGCGCCGGTCACCTGCCAGCTCAAGTTGGAAGACTGGCCGCGCTGAATGGATGCCGGATCGGCCGCGAACTGCGCGATGGCGGGCGCGGCTGGCGGTGGTGGCGGCGGGGCCGGTGGCGCCTCTACAACCGGTGGCGGCGGTGGCGGCGGCGCCGGAATCTTCTTCTTGCAGCCCACCGCGAACACCATCAGAATAATGGTGGCCCACACAATAACGATTTTCCGTGAACTAAACATGAACATCTCCTCCTGAATTATCGCTTACTTGCCCCAAACAGGGGTCTCATTACTTCCTTGCGTGGTGAGTTGGCGCGCCTGCGTTCCGTCCGCCAGCATGGTCCAGATCTGGTGCGATCCGCTACGCGTCGACATAAACACGAGATGCACGCCGTCCGGCGCCCAGCTTGGATTCTCGTTCCGTCCCTCGCTGTGCGTCAACTGCGTGTACGCGCGAGATGCCACGTCCATGGTGAATATGTTGAAATTCCCCGTGGCGTATCCCCGCGTCCACGCGTACGCGATGATTTGGCCGCCGGGATGCCACGAAGGATTGGACGCCTCGCCTTCGCCGGGAGTCAGACGTTCCACGTCCGACCCATCCATATTCATCCTGTAAACCTGCTGTGGACCGGAGCGGCCCGAGACGAACGCGATTTCGTTGCCGGTCTTGGGATTGATCTTGGGCTCCGTATCGATAAACCCCACCGAGGAAATCGGGCGCAAGCCGCTTCCGTCGAGGCTGGCGACGAAGATTCGGCAGCAGCGATCGTTCGGCGCCGATGAAGAGTAAACGATCTGCTTCCCATCGGGCGTGAACGACGGCGACGAATTCACCGACGCGCGTTGGTTGTAATAACGCAAATCCCGAACCGGATCCACCGAAAAGACAAATATAGCAGGATTAGTGTGCACCCAGCTAGTAAACGCGATCTTGCCGCCTTCCGGGGACGCGGCCGGCTGGGTCGAAATGTCTCTGAAATTGGTGATTTGCCTCTGATTACCCCCATCCGGATCCATCCCCCAGATTTCTTTGTGGCCGGTCCGGTTGGAAGTGAAATAGATGTGCGTGCCGAATAACGACTTACCGCCGAACTGGGCGATGATGTCGGCCGCGAACTGGTGCGCGATCTGGCGCGCGCCCGCCTGGTCCACGCTCGACGCCACGTAGCGCGCGCCGATCGTCTGCGAGCCCCGGCCCACGTCGTACATCCAGCCGTAGAGCACCAGCACGCCGTTCTGCACCGCCGTGTATCCGAAGGCGATGTGGTCGGCCTGAACCGGCGGCGACGACCAGTCCGTCAGCCATAGGCCGCCGCCATTCTGGAGCGGGGGCGGTTCCGCCGTTCGGTTGCGGCCGGGCGGCGGCTGGACCGCAGGCGGCGCCTGGCGCCAGTCCGAGGCTTGTTGCGGATTGGCCTTCGGATACATGGTCTTGGGGACCATCTTGAAGAACCCGGACCCTTGCACATCGCTCCACAGCGTGTCGTTGAACGCGCCCATGAACGGCTGCGCCTGGGCGTCGCCGCGCAAATCGGGGATGGCCAACGCCGGGCGCTGGCCCTCCTGTATTCTGAGCGTCGCGTCCTGGGCCATCAGCGCCATCAACGCCGCGGCCGGCGCCACCACGAACCAGACGAGCCTTTTCATATCAACGCCTCAACTCAAAATGGAATTCGATATCCGCGGAATTGCGGGCGAACTGCTGCGGCAAGGGAGTGAACGGCTCGGCCTCCAGGATGGCGCGCTGCGCCGAGATGTCCAGCGCCGGAATGCCGCTCGATTGCACGATCTTCACCGATCGCGACGGCACCGACCCGTCGCGATCGATGGTGAATGTAACCACCACCTCATTGGCCGTCCGGATTCGCGGATCGATGTCGCTGGTCTTCCAGTTGCCCGCCACCTTGTTTTTCACCATGTCGGAGTAAGCCCCGAATTGCGTGCCGAACGGCGAGTTGTTCCCAACGTTGACGCTGCCCCCACCCGCCATCCCGACCATGGGGGAAACCATGCGCTGTCCCGATTGGCTGTACACCTGGTTAGGCAGGTCCTGCTGCCGCTCGCGGAACTTATTGGGGGCCGAGGCGGCCGGGGCGGGCCTCTTCCGCGCGTTGCGGCTGGGAATGGGGATGGCGTCCAGGTCCGGCGCTTTGACTTTGGCCTGGGGCTTCGCTTTGGCGGGCGGTTCCGGCGCTCTCGATTCGGTATCGTTGGCCACCGGGTTGACCGGCCCGCTTTCGGTTGGCAACGGGATCCGCGGCACCACGTTGACGGCCACCGATCCCATGCCGCCGCCGTGGATGTCGCCCCAGTTTTCGTGGGGGCTGCGCGCCTGTACCCAGGCGGCCAGGAGCACCGCGGCGGCGATGGACAAATGCAGAACCACCGAGCCCCAGAACGATCCCCACAGACGTTCCGGCCGATCCAGAATGTCGGCGTGCGAAGCCATCACTTGCGGCCCTTGGCTGCCGAGTCCTCCGGTTGCGTCACCATATTCACCTGGAACTTGGCCTCGCCCAGCGCAGCCGTAACCTGGGCGACGATGCCCCAAATGGTATCTTTGTCCGCTCGTACGTAAACCCCGTTGACGGTGGCGAAGCGCTGGTGAATGACCGCGGCCAGATCGTTGATGTTCACCTCTTTGCCGTTGAGCGTGGTGCTTCCGTCCTTGGTGATGGTCACCACCGGCATTTCCTTCGCGGTGTCCTTCACCATGCGCACTTTGGGCACGTCCACCTCGATGCCGAACTCCATCACGTGGGCCGTGAGCATGAAGATGATGAGCAACACCAGCACCACGTCCACAAAGGGGGTGACGTTGATTTCAGAAAGGCTGGCGCCGCCCCGCCTGCGCGATCCGAATCCGCCGCCGTTGAGGGAGATTGCCATGGCGTTACTCTCCGAAGCTGCGCTCGGTCAGGTTCAGGAACTCCAGCGCGAAGTCGTCCATGCGTGCTCCGATTTCGCGGATGGTGTTGCCGAAGAGATTATAGAAAACGGCCGCGGGGATGGCGGCGAAAAGGCCCACCGCCGTGGCAATCAGCGCTTCGGAGATGCCGGGCGCGACCGTCCGCAAGCTGGTACTGCCCTGCTGTCCCAGATCCTGAAACGCGCGGATAATACCCATGACCGTGCCCAATAGCCCGATGAACGGAGCCACCGAAGCGGTAGTGGCCAGCCAGTTCATGTTCCGTTCCAGCTTGGCGAGCTCCTCGCTAATGCCCAGTTGCAGCGTGCGCTCGAGCGAGGTGCGATTGGTCACCTTTCCGCGCGCCTTCACCTGCCGTTCGATCTCTTCATAGCCGAAGTCGAAAACCGTCACCAGCGGCGACGGGCGAAACTGCTCGCTCGCCACCATCACGGCTTCCAGCCCGTTGGCCTTCCGAAAGGCGCGCAGGAAGCGCGCGTTGGCCCGGCGCCCGCCGCGGAAGATGCGCCACTTCGCGAAGATCACGGTCCAGGAGTAAATGGAGAAGCACATCAGGACTGCCAGCACAAGCATCCCCACGGGACCGTTGTGCTGGACCATATCCCAGATACTGATCTGAAGGAAGAAGGCAAGCGGAGTTTGAGAGTTCAACGCGTCTCCTAAACACCTATCATGACAGACGCGGGCGCCGCGGGAAAAGACGGGTGCTCAGTGGGGCGGGCCTCCAGGCCTGCCTTCTTCGCCTTCGATCTTCGTTCCCAGTATTGCTATTCTGGGGAAGTGGCGGAAACAGGGGATTGCCAGCCCCGCCAAAGGAGGCACGCATGACCATAGACGAACGCCTTGAAGCCCTCACCCAAACCGTCGAGCCGATGGCCGCCATGCAGCGCGACAACGGAACGCGCCTCGACGGAATCGCCGCCGCCATCGCCGCCTCCGAACAGCGCGCCGCCGAACGCTCCCGAGACATGCAGACCGAAATTCTCCGGGG
>OCZT010002530.1_pt1 | contig 18844 bp, 29 predicted proteins | sample 1539031 | NCBI WGS metagenome assembly OCZT01 (sample SAMEA3539308, study PRJEB22396) | soil metagenome | biome: tundra; feature: field; material: soil | place: USA | collected 2010-05 | depth 0.15 m | reverse complement strand
GTACGCGAGCTTGCGGCCCGCGCGTTGCTAGGTAGTTTGAGAGGCGTCAGGCGCGAGGAGGTCGGAAGGGCGGACTGCCCATTTGCGAGGCGAAAATGTTGCTCGCGTGAAAGGGCTTGAGCGCGGCACTGGCCGACGACGAATAGGCGATGCCGGCTAAGATGGTCCCGGTAAAATTGAAGCACTTGAGCGCGCATCCGGCCATCGATGCACAATCGTCCATGGATTTCTGCGTCTTGCCACCCGGGGCGTTGTGGTGGTGGTGGTGGTGGTCGCAGTCCGGCATTGCTGGGGAGGCCGAAATTTCCGTCGCTGTCATCGCGCCGGACGCAAAACCAGTCGCTGCCGGCAGCGTGGCGACCGACAGGGCGACAAGAACGGCGACGATGGTCCGGCCGATCCGCATGAATCCTTTATATCCGTCAGAACCTCAAACGACGAATCTGCGAATTCAAAGCCTATGTGGCAGCCAATAGGGCGTTAACGCTTTGATCTTCATCAAAGTGGCCGCGTGCGCGATGCGTGGCAAAAATCGGGGATTAATGATGGTTTTTGGGCTGCCATTTGCCACAAAGCTCGTTGAAATCATTCAGTTTACCTACGATCTTCGAAGCAGGTGACGAGGGTTCGATTCCCTTCACCCGCTCCAGTCTTCGCTTCTCCGCAGCTTCGACTAGTGGATCGAATCTAACACTTGGTACCCTCGCCTGACGGCGACGATGCTCTTGTTTGGGTCTGCGAGCCAGGTGAAGGGTTTAGGGTCATCATTAGCCTCTGCGACGAAGCGGCTTATGGCGGCCTGAAAACCTACGACCACATTCGGTAAGTCCGACGGGAATCCCATTCGGGATTCAAGTGTCAGATTTGATCCACTAGCAAGCCAGCCTTCGAGCGGCGAAGACTGCCCGCCATAGCTTTAGCGAAGGCGGGCTATACCGTTCTTCGGGCCTAAAGCCCGCCAAAACCGGCCCTCATCGCCCTTGCATTGCCGTCCTGCATAATGCATGACATCGCGGCGGCGGGCCCTTATGGTCCGCCGCATCCGCTTCCGGAGGAGTGTAGCTCAATGGCTAGAGCACCGGTCTCCAAAACCGGGGGTTGCAGGTTCGAGTCCTGCCACTCCTGCCAGGAAAAACAAGCACTTAGCACATAGCGACCTCGACGCTTCCCTCACAGGGGTAACATCTGGGGTAACGTTTCAGCGGCGTGGGGGGGCAGGTAGCAGCGGACGCCGCAAAACGCACCAGCGGCCGCCCCAGCGTCGCCGCGGGGCACGCCAAACGGCGTCCTTGCCGCCGGCGGCCGTGTCGGCGTCTCCCAACTGCCGAACACGACGGGACAGCTCAACGGCGGTCGTGGGGGACAACAGCGCGAAGCGTGAACCCGAGTGCTTGACTGTTAGGCCCGCTTCGCTACTTTGGGTCGACACCTCGGATGGACACTGTCGCGCAAATGCGCGATCAGCCTACCGACGGGCGGGTGGCTGATTACTTTCCCGCGAACAGCGCGCACGATGGGCGCGAGGGTTGGATAGGGGTTAACGACAACACCGCCCGAATCCGGAGCGAGCCGCCAAGGAGCAGGCGCCTCTCGGCCTAAGCCGCAAATCCCGGCGAGTTTTCACCAAGAGCCCTGGCGCTTTGCCGGGCCTGAAGGGAATCTCGCCCATGTCCGCAACAAAAACCAACCTCAATCCGCCATCCGTGCCAACCGATGCGGTCTTCATCTCCGCGTCGCAACTTCGCGCGCGCTACGGCAACGTTTCACACATGTGGGTCGAACGCCGGCTGCAAAACGATCCCGCCTTCCCAAAGCCAAAATATTTCGGGCGGCTGCGGTTCTGGTCGATCGCCGAACTCGAGCAGTACGAGCGCAACGCGGCGGCCGCGACGCGGCGAGTCGCCGAGACTGCGGCGTGATGCGTCATGGCCCGCACAACGACGAAACCCGGCGCTCGCGACGCCGGGCTTCAACGGACGTTTGCTAGTAGCAAGTCTGCAGCAGCTCAGCGTCCTAAAGTAAATCGCGCACGTCAGCAAGACCGCGCCGATAAGCGCCATCGCCGCAGCGCGGCCGCCCGCGACGAGCGCCCCATCGCGTCGATAAAGATCGGCAAGCGGTACCGCCGCGACCTGGGCGACATGCCGAGCATCGCCACCGTCGGACTCCTGCAGCCGGTGGTGATCACGCCGGACGGCCGGCTCATCGACGGTCAGCGGCGGTTGGAAGCCTTGAAAAAACTGGGGCACACCCATGCCCCGGTCCATGTCTCGAATATCCCTATCGACGCAATCGTCTGCGGCGAGCTGGCGGCAACCGCTGATCGCAAAGATTTTACGCCGTCCGAGTTGGTTGCCATCACCGAAGCGGTCGAGAAGCGCGAGCGCGAGCTGGCGCGCCAACGTCAGACCTTGGGGAAACTTTCCACCAGGTCGGAGGCTGGCAAGGTGCGCGACAAGATCAACAAGATCGCAGCACCGCTCGGCATCTCTGCCCGCACGTTGGAAAAAGCGCGCGCCGTTGTGCAGGCCGCCAAGGCCGAGCCCCAGAAGTTCAACCCTCTGTTGAAGCAGATGGACGATACCGGCCGCGTCAACGGCGTTTACAAACGGTTGTGCGTGATGAAGCAGGCTGCACAGATCCGCGCCGAGCCGCCGCCGCTGCCAGGGCGCGGCCCTTATCGCATCATCGTCGCAGACCCGCCGTGGCCTTACGAAATCCGTCGCGAGGATCCATCACACCGCGCCACGACTCCCTATCCGCAAATGTCGATCACGCAGATCTGCGCGCTGGACGTTGCTTCGATCGCCGCACCGGATTCGATTCTTTGGTTGTGGACGACGAATTATCACATGCTCAACGGTGTCCAAGAGGTCTTAGCCGCGTGGGACTTCAAGCCCGTTACGATCCTGACTTGGGGCAAGGACAAGATGGGCACCGGCTCGTGGCTGCGCGGCCAGACCGAACACTGCATCCTGGCCGTGCGCGGCAAGCCGATCGTCACGCTCACCAACCAGACGACGTTGTTACACGCGCCGGTGCGCGGACATTCGGTGAAGCCGGTTGCGTTCTACGACTTCGTTGAGAAGCTCTGCCCCGCGCCGCGCTACGCCTATCTGTTCGCGCGCTACCAGCACAGCGACCGATGGGATGTCCACGGTGATGAAGCGCCGGGCGCGGGCACTCTCAACACCACCACGTGCACGACGGAGGCCGCTGAATGACGCGCTGAAACGACTGCGGCCCGAGCCGCAAGCAAATATCGCCTCATGTCAACGAAGCTGCACTTGGAAGGTGCGGGAAACTGGCATGGCGCGACCGAAATGTCGAGAGCCATAGCCAGCCCGCCACAGGGCCGAACCGACCGTCATGATGAGGCGCAATCGGGGAACAAGCCGGAGGGCACCGGCAGAGGACCTGGTCAACACAGTGACCGCGGTCCGCGTCACGACGCGCCACGCAAGCGCGCTCGCCGGGCGCGGCCAGCCGCGGGATAATTCCTCGCCGAGACGAGACACGTTTCGGAAAACAAAGACAGGACCCGGCCTCATGGAGAGCCGGACGGGACGCGAAGCTGCTGGACTGGCTCGCCGTCCCCGCCGCCAGAACGAAGCAGCGAGAGCATCCACCGGCTGACCCGGATGCAGCCCGACAGGGCAGCTCGTTAGTCCAGTGCCGCCAGCGCACCTCGCCCAGACCGGGCGAAGTGCGTCCGGCGAGGCCTTCACCAAACCGAAGCGGCGGAGCAAGCGGCGACGCCGATGGCCTTCAGGGAAAGCAAGGACCAGAGGCCCGTCATACCGCAGCGAGGCGACGACAGAGCAGAGGCCGTGAAGGGAGACCAGCAAGATGAGCGAGACCGACGACGAGGAGACGATCGAGGGCGCGATGAGGAAAGCGCTCGCGGGCTACACCGGGCCGGTGACGCGATGTCCCCCCGGCGAGGCGCGAGCGAAGCCGGCGAAGGCGGTGGGCAAGGCCGGGCGATGGCTGCGGCAACACCGCGACGACCGGCCGTCTAGGGACCCGAAGGAGGAGCGCCGACGGAATCGGATGGCGCGGGCGCGGCGGCAACGCGTCGCCGAGCGCAACGCGCCGCTGCTGAAGCGAATCGAAAAGCAGGAGCGAACGATCAGGCGCAATATGGCGCTGATCAAACATGGCTGGTAATAGCGGCGCTCTAAAAGCCAGCGCTGATGCAAAGTTCGTGCGCTTCCACCCATTGAGCTTTGGCTGTTACAGGAATCTCCCCGTTCAACAATGTTTGGATCTCAGTTGCCGGGATCTTTGCCATCGCCATATCAGCTACACACCCGCAATGGACTAGCATCGTGCGCCCTGCTCTGGCGAGCTGGGAATGAGCTTCGCGGTTTAACAACGTTTGTTCGATGCAAACGTCGAGTATCTGCCGATAAGCACGAGCGTACGGCAAATCCTTGGCGGACACGTCGCCAACGAGGAGCGCCGCCACAATAACAATAAGTCTAACAGGCCCCCGCACAATCCACATAAACTAACCCCACAGTTCAGCACGGTGCAAAAACGGACACCTCTAAGAGCAAAAGGCGAGGCCGACCGTTGGCGGTCTAGTACCACCTCCGGTGGCCCCATGTCGCTCCTCAAAAAGCAGGAGCCGGAGAGACTCATAGGACGGCGGGGACGGAAGCTGCGGTGGGGACGGCTGGCCGTTCCCTAAACAGGCTCGAAGACCCAGCGACGTTAGCCCCCATGGCCAACTTCCGAGCACTTGGAAAAGAAACCCGAGCACGACGAGCACAACGCCGGGGTAAAACAATTTCTGCCGGACACGCTTGTCTTTTGCCTGCAGTTTCTGAAGTTCACGCCAGATCGTGTGGTCTTCGAGATAGGGCTCTTCGTACTGATCACCGGTCCAATGAGCTTTGTATTTCTCGAAAACCTCAACGGTTTGCTGTAGCCGTTCGTGCATCTCACGCTTGAACATGAGGTGCCATTCGAACGCGATGAGCAGGAAACCCACGATGTCGAAAGCCAGCCCCGCTATCGAAAGCCACTGGTGACACATGCCTCGACCCCCGGCTAATGCCCGCGCAGGGCTGTCTCCAGCGTACTTCATGCGGTCAAGGAACGTGTTTTGCTTGTTCTTACCCTCGCGCTAGTCGGTCTGGTTTTTTGGGGTCTAATTGCGAGCTCGCCACCGCTATCGAAAATGCTCTCAAGCATCTTCATGACCTGAAAGGCATGGTACGCGCTTCGTAAACCGTCCGCCCAATTATCGCGCTTCTTGCCCACCGCCCGCGCTTCCTAACCTACCCATACAGCGCAAGCGACTAACACACCGACAGCTATGGCGAATGCGAGGTTCACCCTCACTACTTTCGTTGGCCCTTCGGGTGACAAAACGGCGAGAGCCAAGACAGCCGCGAGCCCAAGAAGAAAACCCTGCATCGCAGCCCCCGTTTCTAAGCCCCTTCGCGAACGTGCCAACAGCCTAGCCTGATCGGGCGTTCTTAGGGCCGCGAAAACCGACCCCCAAAACGGAAAAAAAGCCCAAGCAAACCGGGCCTTGCCGCGCAGCCCTTTCCGGCGGCGCAACCTATTCTGGCGACCCTGTTAGGTTTATTTTCCTGTGGCCGCGTTGGCCATTTTTGGCCCATTTTCGGGCCACGGCGTCTGTTCTGCAAACCGGTGCTCTACTTCCAGTTAGCGTTATGCATCAACGATTTTATGCGGCACCTTGGCAGGCGACGGCGTACGGGGTAACGTGGGGGTAATCACAGAAGCGATTCTGAGACGGTTTTTCGTCTCGGCGCTGAGGGGGCAGAAACGGAAAATGTTCCTAGGAAGGTTGTCTTGAAAATGGCCGCCGATACCGCCGGACAACTGCCCGGGTATGGCCTCGATAGGGGCGTATTGAGCATCGACTCGCTGGACAAACGCACGCGCGCATATCGCCGGTACGTTTCAATTCGCGGCGCCGTTTTGGCGGACATGGGCGGCGAGGCAAACACCACCGAGGTCCAGCGCCAGCTGATCAGCAAGTTCGCGACGCTCGCGCTGCAGCTCGAGGTGTTGGAATCTGCCGCCATCGAGGGCGGCCCGATCGACCTCGATCTGTTCGGCCGGTGTGCTGGCCACCTGCGCCGCATTGCCGAGACGTTGGGTTTGCGTCGCGTTTCGCGCGACGTGACGCTGAATCCGCTCGCCTATGCAGCGGACCGCGAGCGAGAGGCCGCCGTATGAACATCCTCGATGCCATCGACGACCCCAACGTGTTCGGCACGCACTTCCGTGCTGACACCTGGGATGCGTGGCGTTCCTTCCTTGCTGCGCTGTTCGCGCTCCCGATGACGCCCGAGCAGCTGGCGATCTTTCAAAAGTGCACTGGTCGTGCGGCGCCATCGACAACCCCGCTGCAGGAGGCGTGGCTTTGCATTGGTCGCCGAGGAGGCAAGAGCTTCGTGCTCGCGGTGATCGCCGTGTTCTTGGCGTGCTTCCGCGACTGGCGCGAGTACCTCGGGCCCGGCGAGCGCGCGACCATCATGATCGTCGCCGCCGATCGACGGCAAGCGCGCGTGATCATGCGCTACTGCCGCGGTCTGTTGAAGGCAGTGCCGATGTTGGCGCGGGTGATCGAGAGCGAGACCAGAGAGAGCATCGACCTCAGCAACCAGATCACCATCGAAGTTCACACCGCGTCGTTTAGATCCACGCGCGGCTACAGCATTGTGGCGGCTCTGCTTGACGAGCTTGCGTTTTGGCACGGCGAAGAGTCGACCGATCCAGACACTGAGGTGATCAACGCGATCAAGCCAAGTATGGCGACGATCCCTGGCGCGATCTTGCTCTGCGCGTCATCGCCTTACGCAAGGCGCGGCGCATTATGGGACGCACACCGCAAGCATTTCGCCAAGGATGGCGATCCTATCCTCGTTTGGCAAAGCGACACGCGCACGATGAACGGGAGCGTGCCGCAGGCCTTGATCGACCAGCACCTGGCCGACGATCCGGCACGTGCTGGTGCCGAGTGGCTCGCGCAGTTCCGCACCGACATCGAGGCTTTCATCGCCCGTGAGGCAGTGGAGGCATGCGTCACACCTGGCGTGCGCGAGCGGCCACCGCGCGGCACCTTCTATCACGGTTTCGTCGACCCGAGCAGTGGCTCTGCCGACAGCTTCACGCTGGCCATCGGCCACAATGACATCAGCCGCGACACCATCGTCATCGATGCTTTGCGCGAGATCCGCCCGCCGTTCTCGCCTGAGGTTACTGTGGCTGAACTGGCGGAACTGCTGAAGATTTATCGCGTCCACCAAATTACCGGCGACCGCTATGCGGGCGTGTGGCCGGTCGAGCAATTCAGCAAGTTTGGCATCAGCTACCAGCAGTCGGCAAAGCCAAAGTCCGACTTGTATGTTGATCTGCTGCCGTTGATTAATTCTCGCCGTATCGAGTTGCTCGATCATCCCAAACTGATCAGCCAACTGTGCAGCCTTGAACGGTGCACTGCGCGTGGTGGCCGTGACAGTATCGATCATCCGCCCAATGCGCATGATGATCTCGCCAATGTTTGTGCTGGCTTGGCAGCAAGCGCCCTCAACAAATACGGCGGCTACGATGTGACGATGAACTGGGTTGATGGCGATAACGCCGATGATCCCGATGGTGCGCGTGCGTGGCGGCGCATGCGCTTCATGCAGCATGTTGCGAGATACGGATGATTCACACGCTCAGCCTGACCGATCAACAAATAGGAGACTGAGATGACCAGATACGATGACGATGACGACTTCGACGAGAACGGCGTCTTGCGGGACGGCCGCTCGATCCACGTCCCACTAATGATGTGCGACAGCATACAGCGCGAGGTCGCGCGGCACGGCCTGGCGACGCGGCTGCATGATGGCCGCGGGGGTCCTGTCGGCCATCGTCCCAGCTTCGTCTACAGCACCGATGCATCTTTGAACGATGCGCGTGAAGAGGCGTACCGTCTGTATGATCAAGAAATGGGAGAGCGTTGGCGGCACGGTGATGCTGGTGGCGAATTTCACAGCCAGCGTGAGCAAGGGTCGAATCCGCGGGAGCTTCCGCTCAAGCGGTTCACCGGCGATGCACGCACTGACGCCTATTTGTCGCGTGAGGAGTACGACACGAACGCTTGGCGCGGTCCGCGCTCCTCAGGACAGTGGTGACCGCGATGAGTGCTGTATTGGAGCAGCGCATTGCGACCACGCTCTCGACCGAGGATGTGACGTCGGACGTCGTCGCGCTCCTCATCACCGAAGTCGAAACCGCCATCGTTGCCGCCGACAAGGCCGCAGAGGCGGAGCGAGAAAAGGCTCTCGATCCGCTCGCGTCGCCGGATGCGACCAAGGCGCGCGCGACGATGGAGGATGCTGAGTTCCGCCGAGATCGTTTGCGCACCGTGCTGCCGCGGCTGCAGGCGCGATTGCAGCAGGTGCATTTGCACGAAATGTACAGCCGCTGGCTGGCTGAGTTCGAGCGGGTCAAGCCCAGGCACGATGCTGCGGTGGCGAGGCTTAAGGCTGTCTATCTGGAGTTCGAGAACAAGCTCGTTGATGCCCTCAACGAGGCCCAGGAAGTAGACGCCGAAGTGAAGCGCCTCGGTAGTGTGAAGCCTTACGATGCACCAGAGGCCAACGGCGACGGTCGCAACTTGCTCACGGTCGAGATGGCGGCTCGCGGGATCACCGGGATCGGTCTTCACGGCCGCTCGATCATGAAGGACCTGAAGCTCCCCGATTTCGCTGAGCCAACTAAGCTCGCGTGGCCACCGCCGACTCCGTCGTTAGCGGTCCAAGTTGCGGCGAGCATGGCCAGCATGATCCACCCCCATCCTGGTGCGAACTGGGCGAGCGAACGCGAGGAGCGTGCGCGGGCCACGCGGGAGGAATACGAGCGGGTGATAGCGCATTACGATTCAATGGCGCGGCAGCGTGAGGAGCGCGAGGCAGCCGAGGTTCAGAAGCGAGGCAAAGGGGCTGCTGTGTGAGGGCAAAGGCAACCCGTTAGCGCTGCGCGGTCCAGGTCAATGCTCCTGCCCTATGCAGGGCCGGTTGTCCGCTATTGGGTAATAGCGGACAAAGGTGGATTTTGACGCGAGATGGTTTGTCCGCTTTTGACCCATCTGCGACATTGGCGGTTTGCTGGAGCGGTTGTCGCGTGGAATTTGTACCCACTGGGAAACACCGCCTTGTCACGGTGCACACCCAAAGTCATCAGGGCCACACGACAGCATCCTGTCGCGCCGCCTGCCACGTTCAGAAAATGTCCTAGATTTCCGATCTTTTCCTGTAGGCGGGTGTGATAATGGCCCAATCAGGCCACCTGTATCCTGAAAATCCGCCACTTTATATGTATTTTATAGGTTGCAAAACGGCAACACTCACCAAAAAAGTTTGGTATTCCTCTGAATTGTCGAAATTACAACTTTACTCCCGGGTTGGCGTATGACGGAATGCGGCAGCCTTAAAACATAGTGGAGGTTGGATTATGCGTCGTTCGATTTTACTGGCTGCCGCGTGCGCCATCGTTTCGGTTCAGGCGGCATATGCCGCTGATATGCCGACCAAGGCACCGGCTTACGCTCCTATCGCCATGTACAACTGGACCGGCTTCTATGTCGGCGGGCAGGTAGGCGGCGGCTGGTTTTCCAGCCAGACAACCAACATTGATCCCACAAGATCTTTTCCTGCCGGGTTTGTGGACAATACAATCAATGGCAGCGGCTTCCTTGGGGGCGGCTACGCCGGCTATAATTATCAGATCAACCAGTTCGTCATTGGCATTGATGGCGATTACTCGTGGGCTGATCTGACGGGGTCAGGTAGCGATATAAGCCCGATAAATCTCGGCACTACGACTCATGATGAAAAGGTCAAATGGATTGCAACAGTGACCGGCCGTGTCGGCTACGCAGTCAACAACTGGATGTTTTTCGGAAAAGGTGGCTGGGCATGGGCCGGTTTTGACGGAAATTCATCGACCTTCAACGTTTTAGGGGTCAACACAAGCAATGCTACCAGCTCAGAGACTCGAGATGGTTGGACGCTCGGCACCGGTGTGGAGTGGGGTTTTCTCCCTCATTGGTCGGCCAAATTGGAATACGATTACGTGAAATTTAACACCAGCAACTTCAACTCTACGATCACGAACGTCGCCACAGGCGTTGTCACAACTCCTGCACGTAGCGCCACTTCCGACTTAAGCATGGTGAAATTGGGCGTTGCCTATCGGTTTTAGGTAATTCCCCTTCATCGAGCTGGATTCTCGGGGCCGCCTTAATGGGCGGCCTCTTTCATTTCAGACCAAGTATGTGATGTCGCTAATGGCACATAGCGGACAAACCAATCGCACCCGAGTTTGTCTGCTATTGGGGTAACAACGGACAAAAGTCGGCACTAGGGCTTAATGGCTTGTCCGCTTATGACCCAAAGCGGGCATTCCAACCGCGCCCGCGTTTGTCCGTTATTGGACCAACAGTGGGCATTAATCCGCGCGGGCGCGGTAATTAGTTACTTTGAAATTGACGGTTCCGATTTCGACACAAAAACCGTGCGTAGTTTTAGCGCCTTCAACATCGTTTTTGTTGGCGGAACGTGACCGTTAAGAACCCTATTCAAACTAGTTCGATTAATGCCAGTCTTTTTAGACCATGCTACCTGACCGCCTGCTCGCACTACCTCAGCGCGGAGCAAGTCAATAACATCTTCGAGTTCAAAGACGCGCATCTGCAGCTTCCCGCCTCAGCATCTGCAGCTTCTTTCACTTTGGGTCAAGTTTGCAATGTCGTCTATTAGAGTATGAGCGGACACCGGGCGACTTTCGACGGCGACGATTTGTCCGCTTCTGGCACTTAGCGGACAATCCAACCGCACCCGCGTTTGTCCGCTATTGGAGTGACAGCGGACAAATTTGGATTTTAGCCCGCGACGGTTTGTCCGCTTTCGACCCATCAGTGACATTGGGCACAGGACTACGGCCACAGCCCTCACCAGCAATCGCGTGAAAAATTCGAGGGTCATGCACCCAAAAGCAAAGGACAGGAGGCGTGCGTCCAAATGCCAGCGAAAATGGCTAGATCAGCCCCTCGACCACCGTTCCGGCTGCCCGAGATCACGGTAGCGGTTTGCACCTCGCGTTGGTCTTGCAGCAAGGTCGGAAAAGCGCAAATATTCAAGGCAGTCCCGGAGACATCGGGGAAATCCCAGCTAAAACACGTGCCGGCCCAGATATGTTTTTTGTTTTCGGTTCGCCGCGTTCGGGAACAACGCTGCTGGCGCAATGCCTGAGTGCGCATCCAGACGTCATTGTCCCGGATGAAACGGATATTATCATTCCGACAGCTTTCATGTTTGATCGTCTGGCCGACCCCTTGATCCGCCGGGACGTCCTGAAAAAATTCATCGTCAATACTTCGCGTTTTCCGACCAGCATCGGCGAATTCCTTTCGCCCGCGCAGGTGGCGGATATCGTCGACAGCCATTCGGAGCGACCGGATGAGTTTTTCGAGGCGCTTTATGCCGCCATCGCTGATCGGGCGGGCGCAAGAATCGCCGGAGACAAATCGCCAAATGACCTGCTTTTTCTGCGGATGCTTTTTAAAGTGGGTGCGATATCACCGAAGGCCAAGATCATCCATATCGTTCGCGACGTCCGGGATGTGGTCTCTTCGATTGGCATATCCAAGATGACCGATGCGCCCGAACGCTGGTTCCCGCGTTTCTGGGGCACTTCCAATTTATATTTGTGGGACCTTTATCATCAGTCGGAGCAGTATCGTCTGGTGCGTTACGAGGAGTTTGTGCGCGCGCCGGATCAGACCTTGCAAGGTCTCTGCGCCCATCTTGGTCTAGAATACCAGCGGCAGATGCTCAATCCCGATCTCCGCCATTCGCGCTATCGCACCATGGTGCAGCATGGAAAGCTCTTTGAGTCGATCTCGGACAAATATGTCGGAGCCTATCGGTCGGTATTGCCTGCACCTATCATTGTGGTCTGCGAAACGCATGCGGCGGAAGCGATACGAACTTTTGGCTACTGAGCAGAGGGCGATGCCGCGTAATATATTTCGCCGTGATAACTAACAAGGCCGCCTCAGTCGGCGGCTTTTTTCCGCTGATCCGCCGCTCGGATCGGTGAAGCCGTGGTAGAAGATCCCGGGCAGCGGCGGCCGCTCACGCTCGAACGGCGTAACGCACGCCTCGTCGGCAAATTGCTTGCTGAATCCGATAGGCTCACGAAACTTGCAGAGGCTTACATGGCCGCCGATCTTGTAAAGTTAGCCATAGCCACCGGCCAGCAGGCCTTTGAAGCGCGGGATAAGGCGCTAAAAATCGGCCAGGAGTAACTCACCGCCAGCAGCGACTGCAGCGCAATTCCCGTTGTGCGTCATCCTGGCGCCGACTGGGCGGTCGAGCGCGAGGAACGCGCGCGGGCCACGCGGGCGGATAAATGTTGAACGGTGAACTGCCGTCACTCTGCTATGTAGCAAAGGCTAGAAATTTGGCTCTTTGCTGAACTCCTCAAGCCGAAAGTTCGTAGCATATTGAAGATGGTACAGAAGGTTATGTTCTGCATCTGCATTTCGGCAATCAACATTGACCGGAATACCTGTTGGATCGTTAAACCTCGTTACAAACGAATGATCCAGTCTCGCATCTAAAAAGTTTATGATTCTTGCGCGCCATTCGTTGGTCTCTTTCCAGCGTGGCGCTTCAGTATTGATCGAGCAGGAGTTCATAAGGCCTAGCCCTTCGCCGATAAATGCTCCGAGTTGAGTTCTAATCTGTTTGCGTCGCTGATTGTCAGCGTCCCTTTGCGCAACAATTTGATGTTGGGAATAGAACGTCACCCCAATTGCAGCGACACCTAGTGGATCAAATCTGACACTTGAATCCCGAATGGGATTCCCGTCGGACTTACCGAATGTGGTCGTAGGTTTTCAGGCCGCCATAAGCCGCTTCGTCGCAGAGGCTAATGATGACCCTAAACCCTTCACCTGGCTCGCAGACCCAAACAAGAGCATCGTCGCCGTCAGGCGAGGGTACCAAGTGTTAGATTCGATCCACTAGGATGGCCGCCGTGCTGACCAAAATAACCTTGGCGATATGCCGATCTTTAAAGAATTGGGCAATTATCAAGGCGATGAACCCGTTGATAAGTGCCAAACTCGACGTGACCCACGTCCCGTAGTCGCGGAAAAAATCTACCATGCTCGGCACAATGCCATATTTGGTGCCGGGTTTGCGAAGGAATATCGACCTATCAAACCGCGATCAGCGCATTAACGCTGCCTTGAAATCCGCCATCCCTTGCTCACGGCTCGCCGCATAGCCTCGATCATGCGGGTATTGCGGCACCCGCGCCGTGATCGTCCAGAACCAGCGGCGATCTCCCTGTGCTGCGCACATCGAAGACAATGGATAGTTGAACTCTATTCTGCTAGACGGGTGTTCACTTTTTCATGGGGGCTTACATGGCAAAACGTAAACTGCGGGCTTGGACGAAGAAAGATTTTGCCGAGCTTAAGGCTCATTCAAAAGCCAGAACGCCGGTCTCAAAGATTTCGAAAGTGATGAAAAGAACGGTTGGGGCGTTAAAACAGAAAGCTGGGATTGTGGGGATCAGACTGGGCCATCGCCGGGATGGGCGGTCACGTCGATAGTGTGCTGGTGATTGCAGCCGCGACCGAGACACCACGCGGCGAGCGTTCGCACGCCGTTGGCACAAAGCCATAGAGTTTTTCGCCTGAAGGCAGCATAGTGGAAAAAGAGTAGCAGGTTAGGATGCATGCATTCTTTGGCAATGTTCGCGATGTCCGATTTTGTACAGATGCCTTCTCGCGGCCTCATCTATTGGTCGGATTTTCGAATTTGACATGTTTCGAAACATCCCGTGCGTAGGCGTCAAGGTGTATTCCTACCCCGAAACTTACCTCAATAATATCCGGTGCAAGATTGCGAGCGGAGAACTGAACAAACGACGTTCCTTTAGGGAGCAATTTCGGATCGAGAGGCCCAACTTTTAATTTGTTTGAGTGGATAACGTAATACCTCAGAAATCGTCCGTGCCAACCTGACACCTCGAATTCAAATCCGTACTTGGAGGTAAGTTTTTCAAACACATCTGCAAGAGTACGCACAGAATGAAGATTTACATCTGAGGAATAAACACGCCAGAACTGATTTACCAAAAGCCTTTTGCTTTGTTCCCGGCTTGCGGCGGCAATTAAAAGGAAACGATCGCGTTCTCTACCAAAGTTATACCACTCACCGAATAGCGAAATAGGCGCAGGCTCTTTTGGGGTCAGCCCGGGGCCAAAATCTTCTTGCAACTGCGGTGCACGGATCATTTTTTGTACGAGCTTGCGATCATCGAAGGGGACGACAGGTAGAAAACTCTTTATGAGATGTCGATCAAAAGTAACCTCGTAGGCATCGCTGGGAAGCGCTGCGTTTAGAGACAATCTTTCAATTGCAGCGGTTTCATCCTGCGGTTTCAGTAATTTTGCAATCGCATCGTCTAGATTACTAATTACTCGCTCGCCAATTTCCGCTTCGCTCGATTGGCGGAACGAGTTGCGGATCGAGGTCGTCAGGTCCTCTATCAGCTTCCGTCGTAAGTTCAATTCATCAGCTTCAATCGGCGCTGCCGCTGGGTTTACACCACCACTTTCAAGCGCAAGAGCGGCCCGGGAAAGAATTCCTGCCGCACGGCGAGGGTCAAATTGTTTTAGCTCGTTAAGGTTCATGCGCGATCTCGCAACATTGGAAGCTCGACAATATCAAATTCCTGTGGCCGGAGATCCGCAATTATATATTCCGTACCAGGCCCAGCACGTTTCCCGACGGGTACAAGTTGCAGGCGGCCTGCTGCTTCGATTGGGTTTCGTGGAATAATATATAGGAGTGGCCGCCACATTCGCCAGCTTGGCTGCCCGCAGGCTGCGCGAATTTCATCATGTTGATCCTGTGTGATTTCGTTAGCATCTAGCCAACTTGCCGCCAACCTTTTAAAGGCTCTCTTGTAGGAAAGTATACGTTTATCGTGCCGGTCTTCTGAGGTTGTCGCTCTGTGAAGCTGTTCATAGATGGTCATGGGATCAGAGCTTGCTGCGACAGCGCCACCCGGAGCGGCACCGGCTTGCTGACCGACAGAAAATACCTCACTGCACCAAGCGTAGAAATTGTTGTTTCGATAGCGCCGAGCTACCTCAATCGAATAAAATGGATTTACTGAATAAAGAACTGGACCGGGCAAAATCGCGCTCCCAGCACAACAAAATGGACCGAAGGGCCGGGCCAAATTGTAGCACTCGGGAGCCCGGTTGAGTAGTCGTTCTTCGATTTGTGATTTCACGCTGACTGGAAATTAAAAGGAGATGCAAATGGAGAACAAGACTTACATCGACGGTCTTGAGGTCGACCATCACACCACAGACGGGACACTCGTTCTTAGCTTAGACAGAAAGGCGTTGGATAACCCGGCTGCCGGAGGGTGCCCGCCGTCATGGGCTGCGTTTCCCGCTCGCTGGGCGCTCTGACACCGCCCGCCGCACAGAACGCATGGGCCCTATAGTAGCTCAGCGGCCTATTCGCCCGGTGGCCCAGTAGTCTAATGGCCTAGAGAGTCGGGGGGCCACCTCGCTGCGCAGCGACCGCAACAACCCCGACAGCCCGCGGTCGGTCTCCCCCGGCGCGGCGGGCGCGCCTATCGGCGCCAATCCACGACGGTTTCCGCGTCGACGCAAACGGCAGAAACCTTGGGGTAGTCGGAAGCTGGAATCGTTTTAGGTGCTTTGTCGTTCGGCACAATAACTGAGCCGGGAGGTGGCGGAGGTATTGGCATTTCGCCGCGCAATCGTTCAGCCTCTTGCAAGAGCGCAGCGCGTGCGGTTTCGCAATTAACAACGCGCACTTGGTAGCTCTCGGGCCGTTGCCCCGCGACAAACCAAGTGACTAGCAACATCGCAGATGCGGACATGGTTGCAGTTCCCTTTTGTCACCCCGAGCGATCTCGACCTAACGTCCTTCGTGAATCCATGTGTCGAGTGTCGCATTATCACCGCCATTGCTAACGATATTTCTTGCTCCATCCAGCTTGTTTTGCGGCCAGCCTTCGATTTCCTTCGGTGTGTAACCGTAGCTGAGAAACTTTTGGTATTCAGCCGCGTGTTCGGCGTCGATTGCTTCCTTTATTCTGCGTTCAAGGTCGGACCCGCAATACGTTTTCTCGTCATACATCGACGAGCACCTCTCAACGCGACCGGTCCATCGGTCCAATCTGGTGAACATTGTAGGGGTAAACGGCTGACTCACTTGATAGTGGTTCGTCAGCATGATCGCGCTGCCGACCGAAAGCGCAATCAATGCACCTACTGCAAATATCACCGTGTTGGTTTTCATGAGTTAGCGATTACTCGTTTAGCCACGTCGCTCGCGTTCGACCACTTGCACTTTGAGCGCGCCGTTTTCGCCATAGGATGCTGTAGTTTTTTGCATCATAGCGATTTGAGCTGCGATCAGTTCAGGTGATGAGGGAATCTCGGTCACTTTCATGGGCAGGGCCGCACGCCCCTCAAGTATTTGTCGAAGCCCATTGAGGATTGCGAGTTGAGTTTGTTCCAAGTCCACGCGCCCTTTCGGATAATAAATACCGCGTCTAAGTTGTTCTTCGGAAAAGTCATATCCTAGTGCTTTTGACATTGCGAACAACAAGGACACAATTCGTTCACTGATACGCTCATTCCATGATCTCATTTCGTCCAGAGTCGCGCCATCTGCTGGAGATGCGTGATACTCGCCGAATAGTGCGCGCCAAGCGTCGATGACGGCCCGATCTTTCGTCCCTCCAAACTTTCGGGGGGAGAATTCTAGATCGATTAGATTCAATGCCCTGACAAAATCGTCATTGAGCCGAGTTGCACGGTTCGACATCAGTGCATGGAATATGGCGCGGCGCGACCGCCGCCGCTCGCCAGCGCGCTCAATCCACTTTTGTGCTTGGACAGCGAGGATTGGACCGGCGACCGTGGCCAAAGCCACCACGATGAGTTCTGCTTCCGTCATGCTATCCCCCGCTCGACCCCACCCGGATAGTAGGCCCGCGCCAACTCCCCCGGTAGCCACCTTGCACGCGTTAATCCGCGTGCCCGACACCGTGGCCCCCCAGCCTGGTCCGCTGTGCTTGTGTGGCCGTGGCAGCGCGAAATCGCAACGCGATCAGCGGCCCGGCTTGCGAGCGGGTGACGTTGCTCAAGCCGACCCGCGTCGTCGCGCATCAGCGCCTCGCATCGTTGATCGCAACGACGTTGGTCTGTTCCGCGACCATGCCCTGCACGTGCGCCGCCCAGCGCCGCAGCGCTTCGGTGACCTTGGCGCGGTAGTCGTGCTTGTTGTAGACGCCGGCGACGCCGCCGAAGCTGCCCGAGACGTGGTTGACGGCGCGCTCGACCACCGGCAGCTCGACGCCGAGCGCGGCCAGGCCGGTCACGAAAGTCCGTCTCAGGTCGTGCAGCCGAAACGGCACGGCGCGGCCCGCGACCTTCGCCACGGCGGCGTCGAGATCATGCTTCGCCCGCGAGAAGCCGCCGATCGGCGTTCTGCCGGTGGTGGTGAACACGAAGCCGCCCTCGATCACCGGCAGGCTGCCGATGATCTCTCGCGCCAGCGGCGGCAGCGTCAGCGTGAGCGAGCGGCCGTTTTTCGTCCTGCTGCCGGGGACGGTCCAGACGCCGTCCGCGTCCAGCTCGGCGCGCGTCATGCCTGCGACCTCGCGCAAGCGTGCGCCGGTCAACAACATGATCTGAAAACAGCTGCCGAACGGCGCGCCGATGGCGTCGCTGCCGTGCCAGAAGGCGACGATCTCGGCGTCGGTCAGAAACCGCTCGCGCGGCTCCGGCGGCTCCGGACGCGACACCCCGGCGCATGGGTTGGCCGTGACGCGCCGGTCCTGCTGCAGCCACGAAAACACGACGGACAGGGCGGCGTGCAGTTTGCGGGCGCGCCCGTCGCTGCCGAGTTTGCGGGCTTCGCTGACGACGGTGTGTACATCGTGACCGTCGATCGAGGCCACCGGCTTGTCGCCCCAGATTGACACCAGCCCGCCCTTGATCAGCTCCGGCTCGGCGGTGGTCGGGTCGGAGCCGGGTTTGTACCGCAGCCCCAGCAGGCTCGCGGTGTCGCGCCAGCGCCGCTGGCGGGCCTTCCGCTTGGTCCGGTAGTCGATGAAGAACTCGCGCACGCAGGCGTCGAAGCTGTTGGCCGCGCGGTCGGCGGCGGCGGTGCTCTTGCGTGCCTCCGCAGCCTTATGCTCCTCGATGACGTCGGTGCCCCTTTTGCGTTTCCGCTCGATCTCGGCGGCCAGCACACGCGCTTGTCCGAGGGTGAGCGGAGCACCAATTACTGGGTCGTCTTTCGTTTCGTGGTCCGAGAGGTCGATGGACCCGAGCGTCATCTTGGCCGGCCGTCCGTTCGGTCTGCGGAACCTCAGCGTCCAGCTCTTGGCGCCGCTTGGCTTTGGTTGGATGACGAGGTACAAGCCGGTCGCGCGGGCGTCGGGAATCTCCCGGCGCTTCGCCTGTGCGGTGTACTTCTTGACGCTGGCATCGGTCAGCACTGGCATGAAATGACCCCCCGGGTAACGCACGGGTAACGTCCAAGGGCTGTTATGCCCCGTTACCCAACGTGACGTAGATAGGGGCTATTTAGCCCGAAAACCACTGGTTTCTGCGGGGAAACGGCAAATAAATGTTAGCTTCCGTGAGGCCGAGAGAGCCGTTAACGCGGATCTCCAAAACCGGGGGTTGCAGGTTCGAGTCCTGCCACTCCTGCCAGGCGGAGAC
>OCZT010002529.1_pt1 | contig 18847 bp, 13 predicted proteins | sample 1539031 | NCBI WGS metagenome assembly OCZT01 (sample SAMEA3539308, study PRJEB22396) | soil metagenome | biome: tundra; feature: field; material: soil | place: USA | collected 2010-05 | depth 0.15 m | reverse complement strand
GAACGTGATGGACTACGGCGCCGTGGGCGACGGGACTCACGATGACACGGCGGCATTCTTTGCAGCTTTGAACTCGTCTCCCAGCAAGGCAGGCTTGACGGTCTACGTTCCCGCCGGGACATACAAGATCACCTCGACACTCTTCATCACGCGCCCTACCCGCTTCTGCGGCGACGCCGGCAGCGAGCAGGTCACGGCGACACTCGATTTCTCAGGTGCTACGCTCTCCAGCAATGGCAATATCTCGGCTGCGATATGGGTTGTGCATCCCGGCGGGCTTGCCGGGGTAACGCTACCGTCTAGGCAGGTGGGCACATACGGCGGGGGCACGATCATCGAGGGCATAGGCGTTGTAAACAGTCCAAGCGTCGGCATTTTACTCAACGGTCCAGCTCTTGTGCGTGATTGTTCGGTATGCAATAATGCCAGCCAAGGCATCTCAATTGATGCTGCGTCTTCTAATATCGGGGGGAATGCAGATCATTGCAAACTGAGTCACAACGCATGCGAAAGTAACGGCGGGCATGGAATCCACATTAACGGCAGCAACGCGAATACGTTTGTGATCGACTCGTGCTTAGTTTACGGGAATGTCCTTTACGGAATATACGATGGCTCCGCGCTCGGCGGCACTGTGATTGGCTGTGAGGCAACTCTAAATGGAATAGTTGACTATGGTTCACTCGGCGGCAGGCTTGACTCTGGCAATGCTGCCACTGATGCGGCAACGGTCTGGACGGGTTGTTATACCGAAGGCGGCGACCCACAACATTGGTCAGTAAATGGCAGGAATCTGATCTTAAATGCCTTGGGCGCATTCCCCGAAGCTGGACAGCCTTTCTTCGGTTCGATACAAGGCAATCACAGCCATCTGCTTTCACTGATTGATTTCGGTGTTGCAGACAATGGGCCTATCCTCGATCAAACATCGACAGGCGCGTTTGGACGTATCGGAAAAGGTTTCTTGATGCTGAGTGATGCGAGTGGCAACAAATCATACATCACGAATGGAGCAGCAGCGCCCACAGGGACCGGCTCGCATTCGGTGGGCGACATCGTGCTGAACACTGCGCCTTCAGTAGGCTCGCCCATAGCGTTTTGGCTGTGCGTCCAAGTAGGTGCGCCTAATGATATTTGGGTGGCTACAATGACCACCCCAGCGGTAGTAAATGCGTTGGCTGTGAACGTGATGGACTACGGCGCCGTGGGCGACGGTGTAACCGACGACACGGTGGCCGTCCAGGCGGCCATCAACGCGGCATTCGCCAGCAGTAGCGTTCTATCTTTAGCAGGCGGGAACTACAAGGTAACGAGCCCGCTTAATCTGGTAAACAAGTTCGCGGGAACACTTGTGATTGAGGGCTCGGGGTTCGCATATCCGGGTTCTGGGCCTGGTGCAACCATCGTAGGCGAAACGGGCGGCGTAGTTTTCGACTGCACCGGCAGCCAATTCCTCACGTTTAGAAACTTCAACGTAATCTCAGGCGCGAGTAACCCATCGACGTGTGGCTTCCTGTTCGCCAGGGGGGCAACGTATCAATACGCGCAGTTCAACGCTCTCGAAAATATGACGGTTTACATCGCGAGTGCGCCAAGCTCTAACGGCGGGATGGGGAGTGTGGCTGTTAACAACTACGCCGCCGAGATCATGAGCCTGCGGGACTGCTACCTTTGGGCTGATACGCCTCTGGTTGTTTCGCACGCTAACGATTGGTCAATGACCTCCACATTCACGACTATTGAAAGCGGTGCCACTTCGACAAGTCAAATTGTGATGGATGGCGGCAGGAATACGCTCTATTGTCTTTCTTCTGGTGGTCAATGCCTTTATATCAGCGGTGCCTTTGGGTGTAGATTTAGGAATATCTATTTCGCGGGTTCTGGGGCTTGTTCAATCAACCTGAATGGTGAATGCGTCGACGTAAAGATCAACGGTCATAAGGAATCGACTGGCCCGGTTGCTATATTGGGTAGCGACAATTATTGTTCGTCGATATCCGTAACGATGGGAGGAGTCAGTCAGTCTCCATTTGTGGCGGCAAGCGGTTACGTGTCTCTTGGCAATATGACACTTGAGGTCATCGTCGATTCGGGGACAATGACAGCGCCTTACTTCTACGATTCCCCAAGCACCAACGTCATAGCGGGGTGTGTGTTCAAGGCAAACTATACGCCTACGGCGTGGACTGAGATAACGTCTAATGCCACGCACTGTTCATACTGGATCAATCAGTGGCCGGCGAACGTCGCAATTCTTGCCACGGGTGTATCCGGCCGCACGGTAGATGATGTGATTTCGGCTATGCAAGCTCTTGGATTAGTGAGGCAAAGCTGATGAGCACGCAACAACTTCTTTTCTCTGATTTCAGCAAGGGCCTGAGGGCGGGAACGATGCGCGTCTCGCAGCAGGAGTCCGCCGAGTTAGTGAATCTGGACCATATCGCCGGAAGTCTCGCAACGGTGCCTGTTGCTCAGACTCTGACACCCTCCGACATTGCGACCGACACGGGCGCGATTCACAACGTGTTTTCCATAGAGCCTTACATCGACGCCAACGGGCTTACAAGCTACATTGCCCGAAGGGGCCACTGTGTGTGGATTGGCAGGCCGCAGGCAAGTTTCGAGAGGATAGAGCCGAGTAGCGGTCTCTATGCGCAATATGAGATGACAGAAGACATTGACCCGGTTCATGACCACGCGGGCGGTGTAGCAGGCAAAGCGCTTACGAACTCTGGAAGTGTAGTCGAGCAGTTATGGTCTACCAACGTTCGGCATTTCGATGGTTTCAGCGCGGTTCTTAGCGATACAGCATCCGGCTACGCGGGCCGCTTCAACTTCGCCGCGACGGGCCGCGCTGTATCGGTGTGGATTCGTATCGATTCGGTAAGCACTCACGGGGCAATAATTCTCGGTAAGTCAAACAACTTCATCGCCGGTCAAGCTGGGTGGGCGCTTGGTCTGAATTCATCGGGAAAACTCCTAATGTTTGTCAGTGACGGCACAAACTGGGTTCAAGCCGCTTCAGTGGTTACTTTGAATCTGAATCAGTGGTATCACATCGGCGCTTCGTATGACCCGGCATCGAACTTCTTCCCCCAGTTGTATATTGACAGTGTTCTGATTGCCGGGGCGATGGTGACGAACACTTCGGGTGGCACGGGCGCAACTATTGGTGTGAACTCCGACAACGCCTATGCGTTCTCAATCGGTGGTGTAAGCGGCGGCGGCGGCGCATTCTTCAAGGGATCAGTCGGCTGTCTGAGCGTGTATTCCGCGGGCGAAAGTGGCATCTTTACCGGCCATTGGATACACGAGTTTTACCGTTATTTCGAGAGCACGAATCCCTATACGCCGGTTTCTTATCGGTGGACACCTCTGTTGGTGGATATCACGGACGGCGCTACTGTTCAGTTACTTGCCCGCCTGCCGCTGTGTAAGGAACGTGTCAAACAGATCGGGTATCGGGCTTACTTCTCGCCCGAATCGCCTTCCGCGAGTGACTATCTTATGGCCTGGGATGGCGTGATTGTCGACAAAATCCTCGTTACGAATGCGGGTTCGGCAGTCGGGGGCTACAACCTCTACTCGGTATCGAACAACACCGCATACGGGATTGAGGGCGAGTATCAATTCGAATCGGCGGGTATCCAACCTGGTGACGTGCTGCTCTACAATCCGGGAGTATGGCCGCTTCAAGGACATATCATCACCGCAGTCTGCACGACGCGCGGCAGCGGCTACGGGGTCTATACCAGCGAGCCTCCACTCGATACCGCTTGCACAACCGCTTGTGAGGCCGTCATCGTGCGAGTGAGGCGGGCGGGTGTGCTCGCAGGCGAGACGACAGTAGCGAACGACAACACGAGCATGGCGTCGACGCCGAGCACTCTTGCGATTGGAACTTATCAGTATTGCCATGTCTACAGCAATTCCAAGAGCTTCTATTCCGGCAACGCCTCCTTGGAATCAACGGTCAACGTGGAAACCTCGCTTGCTCTCGTGTCGGGAAGCCATGCGCTTGTCGCAGGCACTTACACGGTGCCTGCTCCGGCTGTGTTGGCGGGCACTATCATAACCCTGGCGTGGACGGGTGCCCCCGGTTCCGGCACACTCTCAGTGGGTACAATCACGCCGGGCACTAGCTTTGTCATCCATAGCAGCGTCGGCACGGATACCGCGTCGGTCACCTGGTCGGCCAGCATCAACGCCAGCGTAGGCGTTTCAGGTTGGTCTACTACCCCGCCAGGGAATGTGGACACATTGCAGATTTACCGATCAGACAGGGGGGCGGCGGGTGCGATGAACCCGTTCTATCTGCTAAAGACGTTCTCGTTCAACGTGACCGGAAGTATTGCGGGCGCTACTGTTACGACACGTGTGGTTCCAACGAGCTACACCGACAACGGAACAGACACGCCGGACCTCAATACTCCGCTTCTTGAGGCAGTAGGACACGAGCAGCCAGGCCCGCTCGGCAATATCTACGATTATAATTCCCGGCTGTATGCGGAAAACATCGGGGAAAAGTGTAATACGTTGGAAATGTCCACATTGTCGCAGTATGAGTATTGGCCTGGTGTAGAGTATGACCAAGTGGCGGCGACCCCAACGAATGCAAATATCGGCGGTGCGGTGCAGCTGGGCGCGTCGGCTGCCGAGCCCATCACAGCGATGATTTCCGAGGTTGGCACATTCATAACCACGGGACTTGTAGGCTCTGATTTGTTGGTATTCTTTGCGACTCGCGCGATTCGATGGAACGGGAACACAGCTTCCGACTTTCAGGTAAGCGAGGGCGTTTCTGTCGGCGCGATGAATCCGGCACTCGCAGTAAACGCGGGTGAATACCTCATCTGGTTCGACGGCGATCATTTTCGCAGTCTTCCTATCGGCGGGTCAGCGCCGGACATTATCAGCTTCCAGCTATGGCCGCGCGGGTTCAAGGATTATCTGTCTAAGACGAACTATACAGACGTTGAAAGTATTGTCTCCTCGTGGTCAGCGTGCTACAAGAATGGCTGGTATTACGTGGCTTGCACATTCACGGCGGGCCAGACAAATAACCAGATTTTTGCTTATCACCTTGCGTCGAAGACATGGAAAACGTATTCAGTTGGAGTTGCGGATATCTGCGTTGGCGCTATCGTCGGAGCGGCGAACAACCCGAACCTGGTAGGTGTGGCATCAGTGCTGGACGTCAACCAACTGTGTAACCTGGTGAACATCGAAAGCGGCATGGCGAGTTCATCAAACCCGGTCACGTTCAATCGAATCAGCGGGCCGATTAACCCCGCAAAAGAAGCCGAGCACATGCGGGACTTGAAGACGATCAACACGATCACGGCGCTTATGGATAGCCCGCAAGCCAACCAGACGGTGACGCTCTCTCTGTATGCAAACGGGAATCTGACGACTCCGGTTAAAACGAACAACCAAACGCTTCTGGTGACTCCGGCAGTCAAGGACGGATTGCCTTATCCCGGCAAGCAAATAATCGAATGGACTCCGCCAGCTTATGCGGCGGTTCTTCTTCAGGTAGGAATTAGCGGAACGTTCACTGAACCTGCTAACATAGAGTGGTTGCAGGTCACAGTGGAAACAACTTAGAGGTGTAAAAATGGGAAACTCTGCAGGAATGGGACAACCACAAACAATAGCTCCGAATCAGTGGAGTGGTATGATAAACACCAATAGCGCCGACTCTCGCAGTGTGGGAAATGAGCTCAACTTACTCGGTTCCAGTCTCGTGGAGCAGGCGCAGACGTCACCGTGGGCGGGTGTGAACACAACCGCTGCAGGCGGGCTTGGGACAATGGCTACGTCTCTTGCGAATGGCAGCTCGCCACTTTCCCAGACGCCGAACTGGCAGACCGTGCAGAACCAGGTGGAGCAGACCTATGACCAGTCGGCGAACCTGAACAACGCCCAGAATATCAACTCGCAGCAGAAGGCTCTTGCCGCGATGATGGGCCAAAGCGGTATGACAGGCTCCACGTTCAACCAGTCGGGGCAGGTGGGCTTGCAGAACCTTTCGGCGATCTTGGGCGCGAATGCAAACGAGCAGGGATTGACGGCAGGTCTCGCAGCGGGCCAAGGCATCAGGCAAGAGGGCGCGACTGATTACCTGAACGCGCTGCAGGGTTTGAACACAATTGGAACAAACTCATTGAACCAGACACAGCAACCGCTTCAGACTGGCATTAACACGATGACTTCCGGCGGTAACGCGATACTGGGGCAGGCGAACACGCCATCAAATAGTTCGCTGGGCGGCATTCTTGGAATGTTGGGGCAGCTTGGCGGGGCTTATCTATCATCGCCGTAAGGAGTAGACTATGCCTACAGGACAGGGAACAGAAAATCTATTAAGTGCGCTGGCGGGCCTTGCGGGCGGGTATATGGAAGGCCGCAAGCGGGAAGACGCCTACGCCAACCAACAGAAGCAGGCTTGGGGTCAAGTCGCCCAGGACGTGCTCAAGTCCAACCCCAAGGCAACGCCCAAAGATGTAGAGGGGGCAGGCAAGGCTCACGGCCTAAACCCGAAATACAACGTGTTCTCCCAAGGCGCGAATGCTCCTAGTGCTACCCCGGCGGGGGGCACTCCAGCCACACAGCCTCAAGCGGCTGGCAACCCGGCGATGGTGTCCGCGCGTCCTGCAGGTCCGCTCGGCTATATCGAAGGCAGGCTTGGTATCAATAATGCGAAGCCCGCTCAGCCGGCGCAGGGCGGCAATTCTCCGTTTGAAGCATTGCGGCAGATGGCCGTTAGCGAGCAAGAGGTTGCGAATCGTCCAAAACCGCCCACCGATCAAGAGCTATGGCTTCGCAACCATCTAACACCAGATGAGCAAGCTAAAACCGACCAGGCCAAACAAAACCATACTGACGCCGTGACGCTCAACAATGCAAAGCTCGCGAATACCGTATCACACGGTAACAACGCTGAGGTGGTTAGTCTACGAAAGATGTCTGCCGACGCGCTCTTGCACAACCAGCCGGATTCAGCTCGATACTATGATGCTCTTGCCGATCAAAAAGAGTTAGAGACAGTGAGCGCGGCAGCACCCGGCGAGGCTGCTGGAGGTGCCTCGACACCTCCGCAAAAGACGTTCATACAGAAACCGAAGTATACAGAAACGCCGAAAGACAAGCTGACCGAAGCGCAAACCCATCGAATGAATCAGAACATTGCATTCCACGACAAGTTAGATCCGGAGACAGTAAAGAATCTGAAGATCAAGAGTCAGGCAATCACCGCGAACGAGAAGAATCAGGCGGCGAAGGTCGTTCAAGGTTGGCAGAGGTTGGCGCTTGATAAGCAGCGAGTAGAGCAAGGCGGGCAAAAAGTGGCGCTCGCCGCAAAGAACACCAATATCAGGCTTGAGGAGTTCGCCTATAAGCAGGCACACGACGGCCTGGTGTTGGGTCAGAATGTGCAGAAGAACGACAAGGATTTGTATTATAAGATAGCCCATGGGATGGTTGCCGCCAACGCGATGAAGAGCGATAAAGACGGGAACATTATCAAAGTAAACGGCCAACCAGCGCATGTTATGGAACCAGCTCAGAGGACCGCGATACTGGGGGCGAACGCCGCGTATTGGGACGCGCTCAGTCCGGGCGCGAAGGTAGACGATTTGATCCGGAACGCGAAGGGCACCGCTCTCGAGGGGAAGATTCTCGCTAAGCGGCAGCAAGGATTCTCGGACGCGATCATTCTCGGCGCGAGCTCAGTGCAAGACGCAATTAAGAAGATGAGACAAAAGAGGCAGTATTGATGCCCTACGATCTTGACGACCTCAAAACCCCGAATAAGCCAAAGCCGCAGCAAGCAACACAGCCTGCTGTAAAGTCTACGGGCGGCTACGACCTGGACGATCTTAAGGCGCCTACTCAGGCTGCGACATCGGCTAAGACCTATGGTCCTAATCAGTGCTGGAACTACTCGCGTGACGTATTGCGCTCCAAAGGCTGGTCTGGTAGTAACACCGCCGATCTCTCCAATCCCAAGTATGGCAAGCCTGTTTCAATGGCCGAAGCGCAACCCGGCGATGTGGTGCACCTGAAACAAGGCGGACCGGGGACAACGAAGCATTGGGCCGTTGTTGGGCCTGACGGCAATATGAACGAACTGCAGACAAATCAGACTACCAGACAGGCCTCAATCACCACGAACAGGCCATTGTCCGCGGTAAGGAGCCGCATTGTCGGCGTATTCAGGCCTAACGTGTCGCGTGGACCCGTGACAACGGGACATCCTGAAAGTAGTTCCGATCAGCACTTCCAGACTCAGCACATCATAAACTACATGAACAGTAGCTTTAACCAGGGGTTAGGGCCTGCTCAGATGAAGGTCATTCACCCCGACTTCGCGCCGAGGGCCATTGACAACGCACACGCCGATTGGCTGAAGCAGAAGCAGGCGAAGCAGGGCGGCGGCGTAACGCCACTGAATAAACTGACCGGCCAGACGCCGAGCAAGCGCGCGCCGGGGGTTGTCAACTCGCACTACAAGGCGCCACCTCTAAAATTGGGGAACGCAAAAGATGTGCCTGTCAGATTAAGAGAGGTTGGAAAGTCAATCGCCGAACGGTCTGAGTCTGTTGTTCCAAAAGCCAAGCAGGTCCAGCTTCAACAGTTGGCGGCACAATACTCTAAAGACCCGAAACAACTGCAAGCCCTCGTTGCGGCGGCTCCTCCTGGCGCATTCGACCATTACGATATTGCATATCTGTCGAAGCAAGTTGCAAGTGAGATCAAAGGAGCGCAGCACGAGCCATCTGCAAAAGGTCTCGCTGAGATCGGACTCGGATTCGTGGCGCCTCCTATTGGGTTGGCTCTCTTTGGCGCCGAGACTGCGAAAGGGGCAGCAGAGCACGGTGTTGGCGAAGAGGCCGCCAACCTCGCGCATCCTTACTTGCACCCTATCGAGTCATTCAAAAAAGATCCGACAGGGACTATATTCGCCTGGCTGATGGCCGGTCATCTTGCGAGCAAGGGCATCGGCGCCTTGGCTGGCGAAAACGCGGGTGTAACCCCAGAGGCAGGTAACGCCAACGCGCGGGCGGCAGCGTTCGGACCGGAGACGGTAGAGCCTCAGCAGCCCGCTGTGACGCGTTCACCCGCGCAAGAGTCTCCGCAGCCGTCCGTCACTACAGAGGAGCCTTGGGCAAAGTCTGCCACCGTCAAGGAGCACGTAAACGCAATAGGCGAACGATACCCTGTGTTTACCGATCAAGCAGGTGGCATTCGGACAAAAGAAGGACCTGTGCCTAACATGGCCTCTCTTGATTCCAGCCTCGACAACTACGAAGAATTATCGGGGATACGAAGCGTTAAGTTGTCTGATCTCGAAACCGACCCCAACAAACTGTTCTATGCTGCAGATGACATGAGGCATGTCCAATCATTAGCCGAGCAAATCAAAGGTTCCGGCGAACTTTCGCCGCTTGTCGTGGTTGTAGACAAAGATGGCCCGTATGTGCTCGAAGGTGCTCATCGCTTGGGGGCATTGCACGAATTGGGGTATGACTCAGTTCCCGCAAAGGTAGCGATAGATACTGACAGCCTTGATATAAGCGGTGCGCCGACAGGAGAGGGGGAACAGGCGCTTTATGATCTCTCAAAACGAGCTTATGGCTTGCACAAGAAGTCACAGATGGGGGATATTAAAGGCGACGCTCTTAAGATCGCTGCTGATAAACTCAACGCAGACATCCAAGCGGCCGGATTTACTGCTGACGATGTAATAGAAACAATGGCGAAGTATGGCGATTTCACTAGAGCGCCAGGCATTAAACCGTCCGCGCCCACTCCCTCGTCAGAAACCGCTCCTGTGGCCGCTGTGGGCACAGGGGAGGCAGTCGCGCCCAAAGCTGGCGAATCCGCCACTGTTGCAGAGGGGGGCGCGGCGGGGCAGGAACCGGAGAAGCTCGTTGGCATCAAGAACGCTGAGACTGAAAAGACCCTCGGGGAGCCGCGCGTCAAGCCGGAAGTCTTCAGCGAAAAAGCGCAGATGGACTCCGTGAAGAAAGATATCGACGCGGGCCGAATCAAGCCTGAAAAGATGGTCACGCAACTCAGCAACGGCGAGACTCCTGACTTAGAACCTTGGGAAGTTCAAAGAACGCTCCATTACCGCACAGCCCAACTCGACAACGAGTTTGAGGAAGCGGTCAAGGCCCAATCAGAGGCAGGTGAAAGCGGCGATGCGAAAGCGATAAAGGCGGCTGTCGAGAACTACGACGCGGTGAAATCCAAGGTTGACGAGTTGGCAAAAGCCGCTCAACAGAGCGGCACTCCTCTTGGCCTTGGAATGCAGGCACGAGTGGCGATGATGAAAGCTCGTGAGTTTGAACTTACTCATGTCATAAGCCGAGCGGAAGCAAAAAAAGGCGGGCCGCTTACTTCCGAAGAACGCGCTGCGTTCCAGTCCCAGATCGAGAGCTTGAAAGGTATGATCAAGTTTGCCGATGATATGGAGTCGATTCTTCGGCAGGACTTAGGGCTTGACCCTGCGGCTAAAGAGGAATCGGCGGCTAAAGATTGGCGGTCGAAGCTCTCTGATGATGAATTGAAGAAATACGACTCCGCGAAGAAGATGATTAGCGAGAGCTTCCTTGTGTCCGAAAAAGGCGCTGTCGGCAGACTCAAAGGCGAGGGCGGAAAACCGTTTGACCCTGAACTGTTCAAAGCCGTAAAAGATGCGGTTAGCCTCCGGCTAAAGGGCGAAGTCTTGCATCTATCGGATGTGGTCGATGAGTTCGTGCGCGATCACACCGAAGCCATTCGGCCCTACGTTATGAAAGCGATTGCTGACCTGCGCAAGAACACCGACGCTGTGACCGCGCAAGCCGAAAAGGTCAATCAGGCTCGGCAGGTTGCTCGAAAAGTTCAGACCGTAGCAGACAACTTCGAGGCGAACATGGCAAAGAGAAAAGCCGTGCTCGCGGAACTCGAAGGCGTCGCCGAACGCGGAGAAACAGTCGATCGCAGACATTCACGAAAGCTAACTGAACCTGAACTTGCAGACGTTAATCGGCGCATCGCGCTTCTTCGTAGACAGGTGACAATGCCGCGCGCAATGGCCGAGCGTCAAGCGTCGGCGATGAAGTCGGTCAACACCGAGCGGGCCAATCTCAAGGATATGGCCGACAGTGGTTACGTTCCTACTCCTGCATCTAAGTTGGCGCTCACCAATGAGTATATTGCGGCTCGTAGCGAAGCACGAGACATGCAAATCAGGCTTAAATCGCAGTCGGAACCGACTCGGACAAAAGGAACGCTCGATAAGATTCAGAGTGCGGTCGGAGTGCTCAAGACTCTTGCGTTCGCTTCCCCTCACTGGCTGCGGCCTGACATGGGTATGCTGGGGGCGAATCCTCGCGCGTTTTGGGCCGGCCTTAAAGCGGGCGTGACCTCGCTTGTGAGTCCCGAAGCATACGAACAGGCGCAAGGGCGAGTCCACGAAAGCCCCAACTTCAACATTTCAAAAGGTTGGGGGCTTGATAACGATGTGTCGCCACGCCACGGCGATAGTGAGTTCTTCGGCTCGGATAAACCTTCTCGGATACGCTTCCTTGGCAGGTGGTATACAGCCAACGCGCGGTCTTACACCATCATCGGCAATGTAGCCCGGCAGTATGCAATGGATGCCTGGATTGACGCTCGCGGTGGGCTCTCGAACATCGACCCGAAAGAAGGAATGGACTACGCCAAAGTATTGAACGACGTTACCAGGCGTGGCAAGACGGGTTTGCAAGGCAACACAGCGAAGCTCGCAAACATCGTCTTTTCTTCGCCGAAGGCAATGGCGGGCGATATTGGGTCTTACACCGATGCCTTCAGCCCATTCAACAAGATAACTCCTGAAGCCCGCTTACTCGCGGCGCGATCTCTTGCGGCCCGCTACGCGGCAGGAATGGGTTTTATGGGATTGGCCGCGCTCGCAGGCGCTAAAGTCCACCCGAATCCTCTTGACCGCAAGTTTGGCACTGTCGAAGTCGGCAATACGTCACTCGGAGTATTCGGTGGTATCGAGATACCATTCCGCGACGTTGCCGAAGCTGTCTATCAAGGGGCGACTGGAAAGCAATACTCAACAAAGATGGTCAAAGGAAGCCACTTTGTTCCTGCTAAGTGGGGACACGACCCTTGGGAAGTGCTGTTCAATCTCAACACTAGCGGATACCTCGGCAGTCACGCTTCCCCGGCTATGGGATTGGCTCGGAATGTTATAATGAGCCAGGAGAAAAATCTCCCGCCGTGGGAACAACCGTTCTGGCGTGAGAAGCCTGCCGACATTGCCGAGGAGTTCGTTTACCCGATAGGCGCGAAGGCCATTGCGGATGCTTGGAAAGACGGCGGATTCGAACGCGCGTTGCTCGTCTCGCCATTCGCTCTGACTGGGTTGGAGGCGAACACGTCTAAGCCAATGCCGAAAGCAGCGAAGTATAAGAAACCGGCTGACGTGAAATACTAACCCGCCCTCTTGAGAGCGAGAAATGGGGATGATTATGACACCAATTGAAATGCAATGGTTCAAAGACGTTGGCCCGACTGCGGCGGTCGCCATTGTCGCCATAATCTACATATACAGGCTCACCAGCAGCTTCCTGTCAACATTGACGCGGTTTCAGGAAAACCGCACGCGAGAGTTTGAGAACTATTCGGAAGGCACTATTGCCTTGGTGGGTTTGGCTATTACGATGGCGAACCGCTGTCAACGGGGGCGGTCCACGAAGGACATCACCCCACAGGAGATTATCGAAACCGGGCAGGCCGCGACAAAAGCATCGCAGGACTACAGATCGCGGCACAATCAGTAAAGAAAGGTGGAGACAATGTTTGACTTTACGCTCATGTCGTTTTTTCAAGAGGTCTGCGTAGTGGCGATTGCTTATGTCACATGGACTGTGATGAATGCGCTTTTCGGCGCTTTAAGAAGGCCGTAGAACAAGGCCGGGCATTACTCGGCGGAAAGGTAGTATCCTATTATGATTACGAACATTCTGAACATCGTCAAGGCTCTGCCGCTGTTGAAGCAGTTCCTTTCGCTCTGGGGGGAAGTCGCGTCCGCGGTAAAGCAAGTGGAACAACCGGGGGTTTCTGGGGCTGACAAGAAAGCTCTTGCTCTCAAGGTCGTGAATGACCTGTGCGTCGGCATCGCTGCGGCGCTGAGTCTCACAATTCCAACTGCAAGTATCGTCAACATCGTGGGCATCCTTATTGATTCTGTGGTTTATGTGGAGAATGCACTCGGGAGGTTCACGCACGCCGCTCCGGTGATGGTTGCCGCTGCCCCGCTTATGGCCGCCCCGGTAGCCGCTGTCGCCCAGCCCGCGCCAACCTACCCCGTAACAGGGTCCTACGCTGGCCCTGTCAATGACCCGTCAGGCGTTATCACTGCCGCGCCGCCTAATCCGATGAATGTAGAATAAAACTCAGGAAGTGACCCGCCGTGACTGAAAGTGACGTCCGCAGAATAGCCGATCTAGTCGAGTGGGTTTTGCAGCATTTTGCGGATGTCAAAGACCAGCCACGGCGGGACCGCATTATTATGCACAAGTTGAGGATGATGCTGGGGATAAGAGATTGAACCTTAAAAGAGAGCCGCTAGTTGATATCATTAACGGCACGTGCGATGGTAAACATCATTATGGATGGGACGCGAAGCCCAACCCCGCCGACGCGCCTAATACGTGGACCCTCGCGGATTGCTCAGGGCTGATGGTCTACACGCTCAAGCGAGCTTGGGGAATCAACGTATTGGGCGGCTCCGTGGACATTCACACTTGGTGCGAGAAGAAAGTGCTGAAGCAGGTTAAGTATTCAGTAGTAGCGCCGCTCTCCGACTCAATCGTCCGGCTTTGCTTCATTGAGCCAAAAGGCGGCGAACCGGGCCATGTGTGGCTTTGCGTGAATGGGCAGTCTTTTGAAAGTCACGGCAGAGACAATGGTAAGGATGGCCCCGACCGCCGACCGTGGAATGAAGCCGTCCTGCTTCACAATGTTTCAGCCTGTTTCGAACTAGGCCCGCTCAGTTGATTTCTTCCTCATAGAATTGGGCCTAGACGGCGTTTGTCTAGGCCCGTGGTGTCTTTCCTCGTTTTCGCTAGTCAAGTGCTTAGGTTGGCGATTCGCATCAGCATTATTTGCCGCGATTCGAAACAGTTTGCCAGTAACGCGTCGTGGCTCATTATCATTAGTCTGAGCCAGTCGACTTCTTTCTGGGAGGCATTCTTTCTAACTTGCGGATCAGCGTCGAGTTCCTGTTGTATCAACTTATCTCGTTCTACCGCCCCGCATTCGCGCTGATCCTCGCCAGGGCAAAGCGTTGACTTGGCGGCGGGAGGGGCTGCCTTTCGGCGCTGCATGTCATATTCAAACTGAGCATTTGAGCGATTCCGGCACCACTCGCAGCAACACCCATCAACGTGTAGTGTGTGGTCTTTGTCCACCGTGCCTGCCCGAAGACCAATAGGTTGCTCAGCAGCGGTAGTCTCGGACTGATCGGCGGCGGGCTTGTAAACTTCCTTTTTACCACCGCTGTAAATAATCAAATATTCGGGGCCGTCTTTGCCGATTGGATTTTTCTCCCACCAGATCCCGTCGGGTCCTTTGAATCTTTTCTCCATCATCTCCCTCTCTTCCCGCCAGGGCGCGGCCCCGGCTAGTATTCGCTCGATTTCATCAAGGTCTTTCGGCCAGAAACAGTAAACCTCTTGGCCCGCGTCTGCGAACTCAGCCGCTATCTGCTTCTGAGGTGGCGACATGCGACCGCCGATCTTTTTCAGCTCTATATAAATCACTCTGGGCGGATATCCTTTTGCCGGGCCTCGCCACAATACCAGGTCAAACCAACCCGCAGCGGACTTCCTAGCATTGGTATTGTGCCAGTGGCCGTATTTGCAGGCGTCGGCAATCTTGATAACTGCCGCCTGAAACAGAGCTTCGGAAGCGTCCGGCGGCAACGGCTTTGTCTCTGGCACTCTCGCCCTCTCCGGGCACTGTTGGCAAATCGCAGAGCCCTCGTGCGAGCATCGTTCGCAGGTTGAGGTCATGATGATAATCTCCCAACGCCGGCCTTGAATTCCTCGTTCGTGGTGGGCGCCCACGCCCAGGCCAACAGCCAGAGGACCATAGACTCAATGTCGGCTTGGTCTAACTCCTGATAATTGGTCACTTGGGTCTCATTGTCGCCGCAAAACAGGTCGATACTATGATCTCCAGCCTCGAACCAGCAGCCATTCCCCACTTGTACGCAGGTGCGCCGATGCACACCGAACAGGGGCTTTCACCGCGCTCAACAGACACGCCCTCACGTCCTCGTATTCTCCGCAGTGGAGGATTGCGCCAGTCCACCGGTCTTTGATCTCGATTAACATGGTGCCGCCCCCTGTTCGGGCATATCCTCGACAACCGACAGACCTTGACCCTGCGCCCACTGGTTGAGGTTAGATTGCGCTTCGTCTCGGTCGGCTACCATAGGGAGGTTTTTGGAGGTGATACGGTGGAGTGAACCGTTAGGCTTCTGGGTAAACGTGCCCCATTGCGATTCGTCGCCGTCCGGTCTGCCTATACCCTGAGCCACAAGCAGAATGTCTCCACCAGGCCGTCGATACCGGCGCGACTCTAGCTTCAACGTCTGCACGGGCTCTGTGGCTGTTTCTGGGGCCTCCGGGGTTTCGGACGGCTCTAGGGTCGTTTTGCCGGGAGCATTGCCGCTGCCGTCGCAAACCGAGCAGTCTGCCACCTCGCCGGGGGCGGATTCGATCTGGCCTAATCCTCCACATCTCGAGCAGTATTCTGCAGGCTCAGCCTCCCCAGTCACCGCAAACCATCCGGCTTTCGCGGCGTAGGCGTCGAGCCAGGCTTGCACGACATCCAGCGAATCGATTGGCCCTACGCACTCCATGCCGTTCATCCAAGCAAAGTGGTTCTTGGCAACTGCATAGTTGCCGGTCGGAACATCGTTTTCGTCTTCGCCCTCGTCGGTTTGGGCACACACTTCAAAAACGTTCCCATCTTCGTCCTGGTAGGCCGTTGCTGTTGTTAAGTCCATCTCTTACTCCTTTTTTGAATTGAATTGCCGCCAGACCTGGTTGACATCACAAGAACCGTGAGGAGGGTCCTCCTTCTAGTTTTAGTGCCAAGCCCGGCGGCAAAGGTTATCAGTTGTCAAATGGATCGTCGACCTGCTCGCCCTCGGCGGCCACCATTGCGGCGGCGCTCAAATCCATCAGCCGATCAATCAGGATTTGCGCCTGCAGTTGGTTGAGCTGTTTGAATGTGTATGGTTTGTGGCCTGGCCCCACGCCGACCATGCCAATCGCAAACAGGTTGTATGCTGTGCTATCAAACTGCTGGGTTTCGGCGTTGGTGAACCGCGCCATCGCCATGGCCTTTAGCATGCTCTCCTGCTCGGCGGTGATTGGACCCTGCACAACCTCGCCAGTTTCGGGGATCACCTCGGCGTCGATGGGCTCAGTTTGCTCGGGTAAGCCAGACGTGAATTCCTCTTCGGACTCCACAATGGGCATATCCTCTGCATCCATATCCTGCTCGATGATTTCGGCGTCGTATACCTCGCCGATCTGCTCGGCTTTGAGAATGTCACGGAGATTCGTATAACCCTCCAGATGCAAGAGGTAAGGCGATGTGGTTATCATTGATTTCTTGCCGCTTCTATCAGCGACGGCCACGTGGAACTCGCGCTCGTTGGTAAGAATCAGCTTCAAGTCGATTCCGGCAATACCGCCGCGCTTCAGGTTCCGCAGGTCGCGGATTTCCCGGAGAAGTGCGCCGTGGTTATTGTCCGATTTTGTGACCACTTGGTAGTAGCCAATCCCAGGCGCATCTGGCAGCAAAAAACGGAACCGGTGATACCAGTCGCAATCTTTGCACGGCTCGGCGGGACATTCCTTGTCCTCATACTCAAACGTCTGCTCATTGAGCCTCGTGCAGTGCTTGCCGTCCAGTGATCGGCATTTGAGCTTCCCCGACTGCCCATAGAGGTCACAGCTCGTGACCATCGATGTGGCGAAGTCATTTGAAAGCAGCATCACCGGGAGCTTCGTCGGCTTGTCGGGATCCTCGCCAAGGCTCTCTAATTTCGCCCGGAACGAAGGGTCGTTGCGCAGGCTATCGGGCAGCACGAAATATTCGGTGGCTTTGGGGTATTCCTTGCCAGCCTGGGTCTTGACTCGGACGCCAAGATGCAAATTTGCCAGCTTCCTGAGTTGGAATCTATATGCCTCGTCGCCTTTGTCTCTGAGGGCGATTTCTCTACCTATCTCTTCACGCGGCGCGAGTAGTGCGCCCGTCTGTGCAAGTGCTTTATCGTTCATTTCAATCTCCTCTCAGTTCAGTCTCGATATACGTCTGTTGGATCCGCGTCCACGCACGGCGTGAACCAGCTTTCATAATCCACGGGCCGTCTGCTCTCTGGCAGTCGTAGCGCATTCACCTTGCCCTCTTCCAGCCCGAGTTTCACGCGAAGCCCCCAGCGATGTTTACACGTAGACAAATCAGGGTTACAAACCGCGTCCATGCAGGTGCACGTGTTCGCCCCAAGTTGCACGATGTAGCTGCGGTCGTCTTCTCCGGGCACACTGACAAACCACGTTCCCGACCCGCAATCCTCGAACTCGTAGTCAGTGGCAACGGTGCAAGCTCTCACCATCCGCTGATGCACCGCAACCGCCAGTGCGTCGCACTGCCCCGGATCCGGTCTCTCCGCCGGTCTATACCGTGCCATCGTAACCCCCGCCTTTCATTCCTGCACCGTCGCGTAGGTCGCCCGTGAACCCGTTGTAGTCAGCCTCCAGCGAATCTTCTAGCCGCTTGCACCTCGTGCGAAACTCGGCGGCGCTCTCCGCTATCGCGGTTTGTATCCGATCCACCGCTCGGAGCTGGGCCAGGCTCATAGCCTGCACGGTCTCGGGCTTGAGTCCGGCATCAGTCAAGAGGTCTGCCCACTTCGCGAGCAGTATATCCCGTTCCTCGATTGCGTCGAGATGAGCATTGATTGATCGGTCGAGCTCCTGTTGTCGATCTGCCCTGTATTCCGAATATTCGTTATCCTTGATTCGATCCTCCTCAGTTCGAGCCATTGCCTCAATCCTCCATACGTGTGCTTCGCCATAGCCCGCCGGAACGCGCCTGCCGGTGTCGGTAAACAAATCGGACTCTAGACAACCCGCTATAAACGGGGCATTCTCACTCCACGTCTTGACGAAAAACTCATTCGGCTCCAAGGTTTCGCCGACCATGTTGACTGACAATTTTACTTCTATTTCCTCAACATTCGCCTCGGTCAAAAGGATCGCTGGAACTCCCCCGTCCTCGCAGTAGCAGGACCGATAAACATCCATTCTGCGCGGGGTTAAAATTCTTCCAATCTTTACAGGTCTCATTTCGACACCTCCCCTTTAGCAGTCGCGAGTAGCGACGCGGTGATTCATCTCAGGCACCCCACGAGTATCACGAGAGCGACAGCCAGAATGAGTGTGACAATCCCCGCCACCGGGTGTTTAATTGTCGACAGGCTCCATTCGCGAGCCCACCAGTTGCGCACCTCGCGCCATAGATCGGCGCTCATTGATGGGATTCGTTTCATCGGATATATTCGATTTGGCATTCGGTCGTAGTTCGTCATTTCGTTGCCTCGCGATCAAGAGCAAACTTTTGCAGATATTCGCGGATTATATTTATCTCCGCTGCCGCTGCCGCCGAACTCGCCGCCGCCCATGTCGCCGAATTCTCCGCCCTTGCCGCTGCCCATGCCGCCGAACTCTCCGCTGCCCATGCCGCCGAACTCGCCGCCGAACTCGCCGCCGCATTCGCC
>OCZT010002528.1_pt1 | contig 18849 bp, 13 predicted proteins | sample 1539031 | NCBI WGS metagenome assembly OCZT01 (sample SAMEA3539308, study PRJEB22396) | soil metagenome | biome: tundra; feature: field; material: soil | place: USA | collected 2010-05 | depth 0.15 m | reverse complement strand
TGGCCCCAACCAGACGCTTGCCATTCGGCATGTTGAAGACGCTCTGATGCGCGCCAACAAGGCCATTTTGGAAGATGCGCTGGAGACCGCCGAGCAATCGTGGACGGTGTACTTCGCAATTCCGGAGCCGCATTCGCGGCTGTCATCGAGCCGCTGGTAGAAGTGCCCGTGATGGTCGCACTCGTCAACGTGGCCTTCTACTTTCGACGTCACTTTTTTGCCAACCCGCAAGCGGCAACTATCAAGCCAGTCCTAACGAGCTAGAATGGGCAATTTAGGACGCTATGAATTACGTTTGATATCGATCAGTCACATGCCATTGTCGCCGTGTCACGCACCAAACGATTTCCACCCGAGACAGCAGTCGTCGGGTGTTTTCCGCCTACTTTGTCCGCCGTTTCTTAAGGTTGTATTGGCCTCAGAAGCCAGATAAACAACACTCTTCTTAACTTGCTTTTGAACCCACGATTTCAACCCACGATTCGCATGTCTCTCACGTCTTCTCAAGGACTTAGGCGGCCACCTGGAGTCACTTAAGTTGTTAAGACTACAGCTTAACGTAGCACTGACCGGGCGGGAGTCTGCGGTTCATCTTTGTCTCCGAAGAACATCATTCTAAAGACGTTACAGTATCGGAACAAGAATGCCGAACCCACGATCCCAACCCATCATTCTCGGTTGAGAAATGCAAGAAAAGTCAAATCTGGCGCGGCGTGCCCAAGGGAGCGTAAATCATGATCGGCCCAGCGCCAGTTCCGATCCAAAGAATGGCCTGAGAGTCCTGTGTGGAACTGATGCGAATCCGCCTGATAGCGGGCTTGCTATACTCCCTTTTTCCAGTCTGAATCACTGCCTTTTTTTAGCCGAATAGTGAGGGACCCGTCGGGGTTAGTTTGATTGTGGCAGGCCCAGCGTACTGGACGGCGCACGCCCTTGACCTCCAATTCAGCACGCAAATTCATCTGTTGTCCGTCCATATCTTTTGGGAGCACGACGGATGCTTGGCGGAACTGTCCGGCGAAAGGTTGTCCTGCATCCAGATTCCCTCCGACTTTGATGCGACCATCCAAACTTTCTGCGTAGATCCCCAAAACTCCCGGCACGCCCGCGACGCCGTCGTTGACGATGCCTAGAATCAGTTCCATCGCGTCGTAACGTTTGCGCTGCCAAATTAGCGATGGGCGAACGCGGTACCCGAGCCTTTGCTCCAGGGCGCGGAGCGAGTCTGGATACTTCTCGTAGTATCTCCGAACATTGTCGGCTTCCGTCCAGAGTCCAAAGTAGTTGGTACCGATGTCGAGGGCGTGAAAACTCGCGCTCTCGCGATAGGGGCGATCTATTGGGCCGCCGATGCGATGAGGATAGTCATCTGTCGGCTGCACTTCATTGTCCTGCCCCACAAACAACAGCATGGAGTCCGGCAATTTGCTCAAGCACGCTTGTTCCTCGGCCGCAAATTCGGGAAGTACATGGTGCCGATTTTCGCCATCCTCGAGGACGGTGGCGAGCCACGGAGGACGATGCGCAAGTTCTTCGATCTGAATCGGCTCATCCATGATCAGACTATCTGACCGCAGCCAGCATCCGGAACGAACCGCAAGATCTTGCACCTGACGGTTACCAACACTACTGATGTCGGGCTCGGTATTTACGGCCAGCGGAGTTTTTTTCCATGTCTCCAACTGGAGTTCCGTCATGTGGACGAAAGTCTTCTCCGCGGTCAAGTAGTCGGGAAATGGACTTGGAATGTCGTTCGTGTGACCTTCACCCCAAAATCCATACATCATCAGATCCATGTATTCCAAATGCGGGTCGTCGCCGAATCTCGCGGCGAGCAGCGCATTCAACTCTGCAAATGCCTTCTGGAATTCGGGGGAGTCGTAGCGCGGCTCATAAAAATCAAAGTTGGTATGGTGTTCCTTGGATCTGTGGCCGATGTTGACGATGGGGACTTTATCGTGCAGAAAGTCCGGCAGCGAGAGCTTTTTCGGCTGGATATTCGGACTGGAAAGCTGGATTCGGAATCCCACACCCAAATTGTGACGCTTGGCCGCGTCGAACGTGGCTTCCCACACAGGGGACAGGTTCAACTTACCAGGACTTGTTTGTACGTCACGCCAGTCGCAGCGGATATACAGGACGTCGACGAATGACAGAGAAGCCATCTTCTCGACGCTTTGTTCCAATGTTTCCCGGCCGCACATCACGCCGAGCGCCGGTCCATTTTCCTCCCACGTGTAGCCGACCAAACCGGCGCCGAAGTTTCGGATGTGATTGCGCGAAGGCTGCGAGGCAAAGATCGTGAACCAGCCATCATCCTGGCCAATGCCGAAAGGTCCCTGATCCAGCCGGTTGACAACTTGGGGCGAGCCGAATTGATAGCCTTCCCACGGATGGTCGGGTACATCCGCCAACATCCGCCGAGGTGCAAAACTGCCCGCTGCCGCCAGAGCTATACCCGTCTTCACAAAGTCGCGCCTACGCATAGACGACCTCCTTACATCCGCACTCGTCGCGGAAGATCTCCGACTCCGTTCTTCATGCTATCTATTTACTCGATGGCTTATCGCGCTCAAACCTCTTGACGCAAATTGGGGTGCAGAGTAAGTGAGCCATCCTCGTTCAATTTCTGATGACATGCCCATCGCACAGGGTAGCGCATACCTTTCACTTCGATCTCGGCTCGAAGCCTTAACCCCTTGAATTTCGTCCCTTGCGGCAACACGAACTGTGCCTGGCGGATTTTGCCGGGCAGAGGGTAGCCTGGATCGAGGCCTCCGCTCGTTAGCATCTTGCCGTCTTCGCTTTCGACCGTGACCCGTAGAACGCCCGGCACGCCAGCGATGCCGTCATTGGCGAACCCTATGACCAGCCCGAGGTAGCCGCTGTCTTGGTATTGCCAAATGAAAGAGGGCCTTACGTTGTAACCAATTCGCCGATTGATGCGATCAAACCACTTTGGATATGTCTGGTAGTAAGTCGCGAGATTCTTCGCACTGATTTGGTGAAAGTTCCAGAGCGACCAGTAATTCGCTCCTATATCCATCACGTGGGCAATCATGTTTTCGGCCGGTGAGATTCCTTCCTGCGCGGCGGCCGCGTCTGGAGGCTTGCCCGGCAGGCCCTGTTCGAGAAGTGCACCGATCCAGGGCGGGCGGTTGCTGAGCGTTTCAATCTGCTCGTTCTCGATGAAGATGGTGTCGCTTCGAATCCAATTGTTGCTGCGAACCGTACGATCGAGGAGTTCGGAGTTTCCAACGCGGCTGAAGTCGGGCTGGGTATTGGTTAATAAAGGAGTCTTGGTGAAGTGCTCGAGCTGAACTTCGAGCATGTTCATCCAAGTCCGTTCCGCGGTCTGGTAATCGGGGAAAGGAGTATTAGCGAAGGGCCACGTATGCCCCTCGCCCCAGAAGCCATACATGAATGTGTCGATAAATTCGACCTGTGGGCTCCCATTGAACTCCGCAGCTAACAGGCCGACTAGTTCCTTGAAGGCTTGCTGGAAGAAAGGATCGTCAAATCGCGGCTGGTAACGCCCATGCGGATTCCGCAGATATCTTTCCGCTGCTGCGCTGTTTTCCTTGTCATTCAGCACCAGGTCAACCTTCGGTACTTTTTCGAGCACAAAATCCGGCAGCGCCGCCTCGTGCGTGTAATCGGGAGCGCACATCTGCACGCGCAATCCCACGCGCTTGTTATTCTTCTTTGCCAGGTCAAAGACGAGTTTTATGTAATCCGGCAGTTCCAGGCGCCCCCGTCGCGGCTGGACCTCCCGCCACGTCGGACGGATATAGAGCTGCTGCCCCAGCGGGAAGCGAACGAGTTCCTCGATCGCCTGGGGAATGTTGTCGGCTTTGATTTCTTCGGTTCCACTATCAGCCGTAATGTAGGTCACGAGTCCCTTGCCATAGTTCGGCACAACCTCTTCTGTAGGGGCCGTCGTCATCACTACTTCGTCGCCGGGAATGGCGGCATCTGGCTGATATTGCGGGAAAGGCCCCTGATTGAGGCGATCCGTCACGGGAGGACCAGAACCAAAATCGTATCTGTCCCAATTGTGTGCGCGGACGAGTCCTTGCGCTTTGGTGGTTCCTAGTTCAGCGGCGACTGCTAAAGCGACACTGCTCTTGAGAAAATCTCGGCGCTGCATCGAAATCCTGTCCTCCTTCAGTTCGCTACTATTTCGGATTCGTCAGACTTGAATCAACTTTATCGGTGAAAGCGCTTTCACCGAAACGCTAACGTTTGTCAAGGATCGGTTCGTGCTAGCACGTGCCAGGGAAGAGTTCCCTGTACTGTTCAGCGATTCTTCCGGGACCCCCGAGGATCCATAGAATCACAGATCCTCGGGGAGCAATCGGTTAAAACTGCAACTTCAATGCAAATTGAATCTGACGTTGTGGGATCACGGTCGAAGTGATTACGCCCGCAGCTCCAGGACCATCTGTGATGAAGGCGTCTGGCTGAGAAAATACGGCGTGGTTAAGAGCATTAAAGAACTCTGCACGGAACTCGAGACGAACCTGCTCAGTGATGTTGAAGAATTTGTGTGCGGACATATCCACGGACTTCTCTCCGGGGCCTTCCAAGACGTTCTTGCCGGAATTGCCGAAACAATTGCACCTTGGCACCGGAAAGTCGTCGATGTTGAACCACAACGACGGACTCGGATGCGCAAGCTTGCCGCTTCCGGTGCGATCGGTTCGCATCAATCCCTGCGATCCCGTGTTGCTGGGGTCGTATCCCATTTCCGGAGAGAAAGGAAAGCCGGAACGGAATGTGAGAATCCCGCCCAAGTGCCAGCCGCCCATAATCAGGTCCGCTGCCCTGCCATCGTGCAAGAACTTTTGGCCTTTTCCAATTGGCAACGCATAGTCGAGGCTCGTTACCCATCGCCTGCGGTTGTCAAAATCCGAAAGCCCTTTCTCCGCGGCAATATTGTAACTATTCTGGGGCCACGGAGCATTGCAGCAAATTTCCGGTTGGTCGTTGATGGATTTACTGTAAGTAAAGGCGCTCAGGAGATAAAGACCATGGTTCGTGCGCTTTTCGGCCTTGAGTTGAAATGCATGATAAGTTGAGTTTCCGCGATTCTCGATCGAAGCGAACGGTCCATACTGCGGGTAGGGCCGATTGGCTTGATCGAAAGCGGCGCTTGGCGTGGGAATCTGGTTGCGATCCACAAGGACCTGAAGGTGCGTTCCCTTGGAACCCACATAGGCTGGTGTAATCAATACTTGGCCGGGTAACTGGTATTCGAGATCGAGATTCCACTCGTCGTAGACGGCGGTGTGCGGATTCCAGTCTTGGCTCGTAACCCCGGCGTTTCCCGCCTGGCTTGGATCCAGCGCCGGGAACCCGCCTGCTAATGTCACAACGGAGGGCGTTATCCCGTCGCTCGTAAATGTGGGCTCGTAGAAGAACGGCAGGTTGTAGTCGATCTGCAGCGGATCGCCAGTACGGATTTCCTGCGAGACAAAGAATCGTCCATATCCAGCGCGAACGACCATCGGTCGGGACTGAAATGGGCTGTATGACAATCCGATGCGAGGCGCGAAGTTCGCACGCGAAGGCGTAGCGAGGTTCTTTGGATAGCCGCTCGTGCCGGCGGGGATGATTAGTCCCTTTGTGTAGTCGAAATTACTCTGGCGATGATGCGCCTCGTATCCCGGCGTCGCATAGTCATAGCGCAGGCCGAGGTTCAGCGTTAGCTTCGGCGTCGCCTTATAAGTGTCGTCGACGAATGCACCGTAGACATGCTGGCGATTACCAAAATAAGTCACCGTAGAGATCTTGGCAGAAATGGGAAGGCCAACAAGCATATCGGCAATGCTGTTGCCGGTGGCGTCTGGCGTATTCGGGTCTGCTGTGAACTGCCCGCTGAATTGCAGGCTCCCACGCGGCTGGCCGATTTGCAGGAGATTAAACTGGTCCCAGCGAAACTGTGGCCCCGTCTTGATCAGATGCTTTCCATGCACGAAGCTGAGCGTATCGTTGATTTGAATGTCTTGACTCGTCACCTTTGTAGGCGTGAAAAGCGGCTCGCCTAGTCCGGCATACCCGTTGAATCCGAACCACGTAAGCCCGTTGATCGATGGATTGTTTGGGACTCCGGAAACTTGGAGGTCAGCGGGCGGATAATGCTGGCCATAAGCGGGAGAATTCGAGATGTAGTGGACGTAATTGAACCCCAGACGAAGTGCGTTTACCAGACTCGGGCTGATGACATGGGTGTATCCCAGCACAGCGCCGCGCGTTTCCGTGGGTCGATTGCCGGTGTTGTAATCCCCTCCATCGGCGATTCCAGAAAATACCGGGGCTTGGAAGCGAGTCTGCTGGCTGAGGGAAAATCTTTCGAAGAACTGAATTTTGGCTGAGACATTCTCATCAACACGTGCATCCATCTGATCCACTTGGTTCGTGCCCGGAGCATTCACCTGGTAGTTGTTGCCCCCAGCGGTTGCGATGCCGGGATAAAGCGCGGCGTAATTCAACCCCAGCTGACTCATGCTGCCGGAAGGAATGATGTTTGCCTGCCCCGTAGGCAGACCGGTGACTGGATCGAATCCAAAGCCGTCACGGACTAAAGGGCAGGGCGGGTTGTTAGGGGTTCCACAGTTTACGGGATTCTGCACGATACGCGTCGTGGCTGGATCGTAGATTTCGTTTTGATAGATGGGACGCCCCAACACGTCCGCTCCGATTTTCGCACCGAGAATATCGCTGAAATTTCCCTGTGTCTCGAGTGTGGAAGGAAGTGTCGCGAAGTCAGTGCGCGCCGAGTGAATCCGCGTGCCTTCGTAATCGACAAAGAAGAAGGCCTTATCCTTCATGATCGGACCGCCAAGCGTGCCGCCGAATTGATGCTGCTTATATGGCGCTTTCGGCTGGTTTGACGATTCGAAGTATCCTCGCGCATCAAGGGCGTCATTGCGCAAAAACTCCCAGGCGCTCCCATGGAACTGATTTGCGCCCGACTTCGTAGTTGCGTTGATGACAGCTCCACCACTCCGTCCGAATTCCGACGAATAGTTTGAAGTCTGAATCTTGAATTCAGCGATCGCGTCTGCGCTGCTCAAAATGGCGACATCGCCGTTGTCGTTGGAGTTGTTGTCAATGCCATCGAGGATGAAGTTGTTTTGGTCGCCTCGAGTTCCATTGACGGAGAAATTTCCGCCCGCATTGCCGTTCGTTGGCGTGCTGCTGCCATTGACCGGCCCTTCGGTGATCTTGGTTACCCCTGAAGTGAGCGTGGCAAGGTCTGTGTATCGCCTACCGTTCAGCGGCAACTGCTCGATTTGCTGGCTGCTGACAACGTCGCCTAAGGAGGCCGTCTCCGTCTCCAACAGGGGAGGCTCCCCAGTGACTTTCGCTGTTTCGGTGACCGAGCCAACTTGAAGACTGAAATCGAGCCGAATCGTCTGCTGCACATCGAGAACGATGTTCTGGCGAATTTCCTTTCGGAAGCCGCTTGCCTCAACCGAAACCGAGTATCTGCCAATCTTAAGCGGTGTAATTGCAAAATTGCCATCGGAGTCGGTCTTGGCGGTTGTCGCGGAGCCCGTGTCCATCCCGGTGGCAGTAGCCGTGGCGCCGGGGACCACTGCTCCAGTTGCATCCTTGATAGTCCCAACCACCGTGGCGGTGTCGACTTGTGCCAACCCAGGCACTGCCGCAAATATCAAACAGAGCAAGACTACCTGTAACGTAATGTTCCTCACGGTGATTCTCCTTCCATCGAAGATCCGTGTTGTCAGAATGAGAGTGTTGGCGCCAATCCTCTGCCATGCGAGATTCAGATCCCGAAGAATCGAGACGTCTACTAGAGGCATGCGCGACACGCTGGGTAAGGTAGCCCGGGTCCGCAGTCGCAACCCGAGACAGATCGAACTCTTTCTATTTATATCGTTTCGTTTCTTTTGTCCAGTGCAAAATAACACAAAAATGAAATAGTAAACGAAAGTTCTCCTTGCAGCTTGGCAAAAGATGGCTGTCTGCGAAAACGTTCGAAACGGCCGCCGGGCAGCGTGAGAACTCCGGGCGGCCAGGTTGCCGGGGGAATTTCTTCGCCGCTTCTCACTTCACCATTTCTTTCGTGAGGCGAAGCAGACCAAATTTCTCTGGAACATGAAAGGTATTGCTCATCGTGGGCTGCCATACGACCTGAGTCCGGTTTGGCGGCGGCCCCTGACTGCGAAATAGGTTGATCCGAAAGTCCTCCCCAACCGACGGAGTCCGGTTTCCCAAAGCCGAAAAGGGAATGCGCATCGCCCCGTACCACATCTTCGCCGCCGAATCGATGCGGGCAGCCACTGAGAAGCCGGAGTTCCAAACCCAGCCATCTTCGTGGTGAGGCTTTGCCAAGTCGATATCGAGATCGATCCACTCGCCCTGCGGGGAGATTTCGAACTCTTTGTATTTCTGGATATTCTGAAAATCTGAGCCGAGGAACACCTCGGCGACATCCCAATCCCAGAGCCGAAACGTTTCCGTGGAGGTACTGGGGGAGGGTTTAAGATTCAGCTCGTCGTACGGACAAATGAACAGGAAATACAGGCTCTTCTTCGTCCAGCGCGAACGGATCTCCGTGCGCTGGCGCCCGACGCTTTGGCCGTACGGTCCTTTTTCCGCATATATCGGGCGAGCCGCCCGCCAAAATGCGATTGCCGGATCGGTGGCTGGAGCTATGTCTTCCTGCGCTTCAGTACTCTCGATCACACCGTCATCCTGGGCGATGCTCAACTGGAATGCAATGAAGATCAGCACAGAAACCATCGCGGCATGACGCATAAGATACCTCGTGCTGCAAGTAGTAGAGAGGTCCCGTCGCCAACTGTGGTGTAACGACGCGATATGACAATATCGCCCTAGGCGACAATTCTCAGTTGGCGAGCGGCGTTCTCGAAATAGACTTTGCGAAGAATCTGTTCGGGTAGATTGATTCCGTAGATACGCCAGCGTCCCTGCGGAGGGATCTCCGCCGGGGCGTAATCAAAGTACTCGTCCTCTGTCTCCAGAAAACGATAGTAGATCTCATACAAAAGGTCGTTGAACACCTGCTGGGGAAACTTGTCTCCGTGTGGAGTGGCGTCGGTCCCAAACACGATTCGATCCTGATATTTTTCGAAAAACTTTCGGGCAGTTCGTGGCTGCCTCCCCAATTCTCCGATTCGGGCCGCAATATCCACGCTCATATTGGGAAAGCGGTCGAGGTTCTCGGCCACGTTTGCCAGGTCTTCGGCGAAGTTTCCGACGTGCAGTACGACAAATTTGGTTTTGGGATGCCTTGCAAAGACCCGGTTCCGGGCCTCCAGCAACTGGGCATTGCTGGGAAAGTCGCCGCCATAAAAGGACCAATCCGGATGGTTATTCAGCTCCTCATATCGTTCATTAAAACGATCTGTGGGGGTGAAGAACGCGACCGGATCAGAGACATGAATTGCCACGGGCAAGTTCAGTTGTCCGCATACGTCCCACATGGGATCAAATCTTGGGTCGTCAATTTTCACGAGTTGGCCGGAGGTAATATTCTCGCGAAGATAAAGTCCTAGAGTCTTCAGAATTTTCAGCCCCCGCGCGCCCTGCCGATGGGCCTGTTCGATCGCTTGTGCCTGAATCTCAGGATAGCCGGGTTCCTTGAACCGCTCATAAGAAGGTTCGGTAAACGTGTAAAACCGCCCGGAAAACGCTCGATCATACTTGGCAATAGCCTCGCTCAGACCCTTGTCGTAGCCGCCAGTGAGGTTCACCATTCCACGGATGTTTTTGCGATCCATGACGGCGAGCAGTTCCTCGGGCCCGCCCAGATAGACACGGTCAGCCGCCAGTTCGACGCCGTTCTTGGAATGTGCCGACCTCGTGATGTGGGTGTGAAAATCGATGACCGGCAATCTGCCACGCTCGATCCTCGACTCATGCACCTGCAGCATGCTCTTTGGGGAAAACTCGGAAAGATCTAATGGACGGTGTTCGGGCTTCTGCGATTTATCCTTGGTCGACGCGAGCGTACCGCTAGGCTGTGCAGCCGCGCCTGCCATCAGGCCCATGCCGTATAACCACTGCCGCCGGTTGATCATGTTTTGCTCCTGCCGTTTTACTGCATTTGTCTGGTCACGGACTCGGGTACCGCAAAGTCACCGGCCATACAACCGAAAAGGTTGTACGACGCGGTTGATCACGTTGTCTTGGGAAGGCGAGTCAGGATGCAAGCCTTCTTGCATGCACCGGAAGAAGGCCAGCAGTTGTCCCACAACCACATCCACCAATGCGGCATTTCGATCTCCCAACTGCGCCATGCCCGGGCACTCGATCACTACATCGCCCTCTCGCGTCAGTTCTTTCGGGACCCCTTCTCCTACAATCAGTTTCCGCATGCCGAGGTGCTTCTGATCCAGCTCACGAAGCAAGTCCGATTCATAGTTTCGTCGAGTAGGATCAGAGGAAAGGAAACCGACTACTAGCGTTTCTTTGTCGATGTAGCTCATGGGGCCATGGCGCAGACCGAGATACGTCTCGCACAGTGAGGTCACCTTGCCCGCAGTCATTTCCAGCATTTTCAGCGCGGCCTCACGGCACCCGCCGTAACGGGCTCCACTGCCCAGGAATACGACCCGCTCGAAGCCAGATTCCGCTATTTCAGCCAAGCGGTCAAATTGAGAGGCCAGAATCTCAGTTGCGATGGTTGCCGCCCGATGGCAGATGGTGCGGTAGAGGTCGGGTTGCTCTGTGAGGCCGAGAAAACGTGCGGCCAGCACCAGATTGGTGAAGCTGCTGGTCATTACGAGACTCTGATCGTTGGTCTCTTCGCTCAGGGCGATGACGCTAACTCGCGGACGATCGCGATAGGTTCGAGCGAGAGTTCCCGCCCCGTTGCAGGTGAGCACCAAATGACGCATTTCCGGGTCATGGTCCAGGAGCAAGGACATCGCACCGGCGCTCTCCGGGCTGTCTCCGGACCGGGCCAGCGAAACCATAAGCCTGGGCGTTTCGGTGGGTAACACTTCGCTGTTCTCGGTGAGTAAGCTTCCTCCACCGACCGCCAGGCAGGTAATTCCTAATTCTGTCTGCAGAGCGGCGCGCACACAGTCACCGGCATACTCGGAACTTCCGGAACCGGTCAACACCAAGCTTCGAACTCCGCGCAGGAACGCGCTGATAGCAGGGCCGGAACCTATCATCAATTCCCCGGTTTTGCGCCACGTCCGGGGCTGACGGCAGATTTCCGACAGAGTGTGGAAATGGCCCAACTCCTGTTGTTGCTTCTGAGGCCTCGCGAACAGCTCTAGCATCCGCTTTTGTCGCGCCGAAATCATGTCCAGCCACTCTTGTTCCGGAGAGATGGTTTGCATCGGTGAAGCTGTCCTTTCTCCTCCAGCAAACAATAACAGAATAATATCGATAGTAAAAGAAAGTTATGATAATCTCACGGGTTGCAAGATCGAGTGGTTTCGTTGTATTTCGACGACGAAGATGTACTCGAGCGCACGATTGGACATCCTGGAACAAAGAAGTCACCGTTCTGAAAGAAGAGCCTGATGCGAATCGATTGGATCACGTGGAGTGTGTTCGCTATCGGCTTGATCATGCTTGTGTACTGGTGTGTGCAAACCATCCGGGAGTTCAAAGATCTGTTCAAGAAGCGATCGAAACGGACAAACAATGACTGATTACACGCTCGATGAAATCCATTCTCAGCCCGAGGTATGGCAGCAAACTGTTGATTTGTGCGAAAAGCATGAGCACAAGAGAATTGCGGAATGGATGTGCAGCGGCCAACCGGTCCTGACCGGGTCCGGCAGTTCGTTCTATCTCTGCCTGACGGCCGCGGCTTTCTTTACCCAGTTGACTCATCGCAGGGCTTGGGCTGTCTCCGCCTCGGAAGTGTGCACCTTCCCGAAAGCCCTATTCTCAGATACGGAAAGGTACTCACTCTTGGCGGTTTCGCGGAACGGGAAGTCCGCCGAGACCGTAGGGGCCGCTCGTTGGTTCAACGAGTCATGTTCGGAAAAGACGGTGGCCGTCTCCACCGTGGAAACAAGTCCTCTGCTCGAGATCTGCGAGCCTGGCCTGCTGTTAATATCCGCCGCAGAGCGCAGTCGATACATGACACGCTCATTTACTGCTCCCCTGCTGGCGATTCATTATTTGATCGCGTCCAGCACCGGAAACAAAGACTTGCTGAAGGAGCTCCGCAGGTTGCCGGAGATCTGCAGGCAAGTATTGGATCGTTGCGTCGCAACAGTAAAGTTCCTTGCCGAGGAGAAGCAGTTCGACGACTACGTTGGCCTGGGCCAAGGACCGTTTTATGGCTTGGCGGCCGAGTCGATGTTGAAGGTAAAAGAGATGGTCAAAGTGCCCGCAGAAGCATACCCATCCCTGGAAGTGATGCATGGTCCCAACTATTTATTAGGTAAGAAAACTCTTTTGACCTTGCTTCATGCGGACACCGCGAAGAGCTACGAACTACCGTTGTTGAAGAGACTGCAACCTTCGGGGGCCTGCAGATTCGTGATTTGCGAGAAGGCCTCGCCCGAAATCCGTGAGAATGCCGATTTTGTCTTCGAAGTGGATTCCGGGTTATCGGAGTTAGCGCAAGTTATTCTGGCGATGCCCGTGATGCAGCTTTTTGCATATTATCGCGCTCGCAACGCTGGCCATCAGCTTGAGTAATCTGGTTCGCGACTGCTTATAGGGGCGACATGGATATTGTTGTTGTCGGCGATATCAACGTGGACCTGATCTTTATAGGGCTGCCTTCGTTGCCTTCACTCGGAGAACTCAAGCATGCCAAGAGCATGAGGTTCACTCTCGGTGGCTCCTCGGCGATATTTGCTCATAACATCGCGCGGTTGGGAGCGTCCACAGGCTTTGTTGGCAAGATTGGGAAAGATCACCTCGGCGATTTTCTCATCGAAACCATCGAGTCAGCAGGAGTCGATACATCGCGGATCGTTAGAGACTCGGCACTCCCCACTGGAATCTGCGTGTCGATGTCCTTCCCCAACGACTACGCGATGGTGAGCTATCCCGGAATTCGCGAAAGTTTTTCTCTCGATGAAATTGACATCGATTACATCAAGCAGGCTCGTCATCTTCATATGTCGAGCTTTTATCTGCAGCCGGGTCTCCAGCCCGGCACCGTTGAATTATTTCGACAGGCGAAGCATGCCGGACTTACAACTTCGCTCGATCCCGATAATGACCCACAGCAGACATGGAACGGCGGAATGCACCAATTGCTTCACGACGTTGACCTGTTCCTTCCCAACGAAGTGGAAGCGACAAGCATAGCCCGGACTGTGGAGCTAGAGGCTGCCGGAAAATTCCTGGCCGGTTTCGGGCATACGACTGTGATCAAGGTTGGAGCCAAGGGTGTATGCGTGTTTTACGGCGATAAGCAGATCCACGCCCCGGCGTTCGCGATCCAGCCTGTGGACACGACCGGGGCGGGTGACAGCTTCAATGCGGGCTTTATCTTTCAGCATCTGGGTGGCGCCCCGCTGGCGAAGTGCATCGCGTGGGGAAACGCCTGTGGCGCCCTTTCCACCCGGGCGCTGGGCGGAACGGAAGCATTTCCAACCGCTTCTGAAGTGGAGAAGTTCCTTGCCGAGCGAACGCACGAGACCGCCGCCATGGGAGACGAACTGCCTCGCGTATGAAGATCATTGACTACGCTACCGTAGCGGCTTTCCTGATCGGTATCTTCTGGCTCGGGTCACGGTTCTATAGTTGGATCGGCGCTCCCGATGACTTCTACCTGGCCGGCCGGCAACTGACTCCATTCATCCTCGCGGCGAGCATGACGACGGCGAATATCAGTCTGTTTAGCCTGATCGGAGTGAGCGGAACAGCGTATCAGAGCGGTATCTCCATAATCTGGATGACGTGGACCGGCAACATGGCCCTCGTCTTCAGTGGGCTATACGTGATTCCAGTACTGCGACGTTTGCGTATCCGGACCGTGCCCGAGTTCCTGGAAAGACGTTTTGGAGCAAGCGTTCGCAGCTTTGTGGGAGTGCTCTGGATTTTTCGACTGACGTTCTGGATCAGCGTCGTCCTGTATGCCGGAGTCATCGCTGCGCAACAGCTTACAGGTCTCCATTCCTTTGTGTTCTGGATTCTGGTCTTCTCCGTTATCGCGATCACGTACACAACGGCGGGTGGGATGTGGTCGATTGTTTTGACAAATAATCTAGGCTTCCTGCTCGTGATGATAAGCGTTCTCACAATTCTGCCAATTGCGATGAGAGCCGTTGGATGGTGGCCCGGACTTGCCGCCCACCTGCCGCCGCAACATCTCGAATTTGTACTGCAATCGGGAAAATATAATTGGAAGTTCATTCTCGCGATTCTGCTGCTGGGGCTACAGTGGGCATCGTTGGACCAAGGTCTCTTGCAGTCGGCGTTCTCTGCTCGTGATCCGCGAGTGGTTTCCAAAGGAATGGTCATGTCGGCTGTGATGATCACTCCTTTTGCTTTTTTGTGGATCACACCCGGTCTTGCCGCAAGGGTTCTCTATCCGGGACTTGCAAAAGGAGAGTTGGCGGTGCCGACGCTAATCGTGCATCTACTTCCTTCCGGCGCATTGGGCTTGGTGATCTGCGGCTTCATAGCCTCGGGACTCTCGACCATCGGTTCGAATCTGGGAGCGGTGGCGACCCTGATGACGAACGACATTTACGGCCGTTTCGTAAAACGAGACGCGTCGCCAAAGCAATTACTGTTTGCGGCAAGAGCGGCAACCCTCATTGCCGGGCTTTTCATGATCGCGATTACGTGGCTTATTCCGTACCTCGGCGGCGCGGTCGAGGCGTACCTCACCGTCATCAGCATTTTGGATATGCCGCTGTTTGTCATTGCGATCGTGTACGGATTGCTTTGGAAAAGAGCTAACTGGCAGGGCGCCCTGGCTGGTTACATTGCAGGAGCGATTGTCGGTGCCATCCTGCGGTTTGGATTCCATTTCGATGTTGCGCCCGTGACGCTGATAACGGGCGGCGTAGCCTTGCTCGTTTGTCCTATCGTCAGTCTCATGACGACGTCTGCTGAAACGCGTCCGACAGATTCTTTGCCTCTGAGCGCTCAATTCGATGACAGCGTAGAAACTAGCGATAGGAACAAGACGATGGCGACGATAGGGACTTGGATTCTGGGAATCGGTTTTCTGATCTTCCTGGGAGGAATTCTAATGGGAAGCCAAGCAGCCGCCCACGCGTCCAGTGTCGCGATCGGCGGCATGCTGATCTATCTTGCCGGGGGCTCGTTGAGCGCGAAGGCCGCGTAAATAGCGGGTTTGAGACGGTCCTCAAACCAACTGCACGGCTACACCTTGAGCCTTAATTTCATCAATCAAGTGCGGATCAACGCCGCGATCTGTAATTAGCCGCTGGATCGCGTTCGTCTTGGCAATCACCGATAACCCCCGTCGACCGATCTTCGAGGAATCGGCAACAACCGTAACTTCACGCGCAATCTGAATCATCAAGGCATCAACCTGCGACCCGAGCATATCGGTAGTGCACAAGCCATAGGATGGATCCAAGCCATCGACACCAAGAAACGCCTGATCGGCGCTCATCTCTCGCAAGGTGCGCTCAGCATAAGGACCAATCATCGAATAGGAATTCGGGCGGAGAATCCCGCCCGGCAACACAATCGAAACCTGGGTTAAACCCGTCAACTCGGTGGCGATCCGCAGCGAATTGGTGATCACGGTCAGAGGATGCAGTTTCAAAGCACGAATGCGGCGGGCTATTTCGAGGGTCGTGGTGCCCGAGTCCAGTAGGATCGTTTGGGTCGGTTGAATCAGTTCAACCGCAGCCTTCGCAATTCTTTGCTTTTCAGGTTTGTGAAGGTGCTCTCGAATTGAGAGTGGATATTCGGGAGCAACGTCGACTTGCTTGAGCGCACCTCCTCGGGACCGGACGAGAAGACCTGACTCGGCCAACCCGTCCAGGTCTGCGCGCACAGTCACGGCGGTCACGCGCAAGTTTTCTACCAGTTCCTCAACGGTGAGCCGGCCCTGGAGTTTCAAAACCTCCAGGATGCGTTGCTTCCGTTCATCCGCCATCAGACGGCGTCGGTCTTTTTTTTGTTTTTCCCGATCCACTCTCCGATAGACTCCTAAAAATCTTACCGATAGCGCGAATTCAATGCCACTAATGCCACTTCACGCAGGTGCTAGTGTAGCGCCCGTATGCCATATTTGTCTGCCTTCTTTTGTTTATCTTTAGTTGCAATGCAGACACCGAGAAGGCCCAGAGCGGATTGGTTCTCTCGTTCGATCGTTAATGACATTTTCCCGTGAGGCAAGTGACACACAGATGCCCCGCCTCTTCCCGAGACGATCGTGGTTATTGAAGCTGAAGCCTTCCGGGGCAATCACCTCGCTAGCATGGTTTCGGTCCGAAAACCTACTCCCATTCTCCATAGGAACTAAAGTGCATCGGGATACCATCGAGAAGTTGTGCATGTTCCAGGGTGCCGACGTTTGCATCAGGCCCGAGCAACACGGATCTTCGCATCCCCATCCGGGACTTTTCTAAAAAGCAGTTGACTTGGGCGTACTTTCCTTATATTACGATTTATTACCTTTTGTTTCCTTCGACTACGGCCTGTTGATAGTACGCTCGCCGGCTCAGGCCACGATGGAGTTCAGAGGACACGACATGATGTCTGCGCTTGACCAGAACATCGCGACGCGGAACATAAGCCCGTTCACAAAGGCCCTGATTGGAGACACGATCCCATTTTTGGCGACCACGTCGTCGGCGTCAGTGGCGTAGTGGGAACACAATTTGTCCTTCCCTCGCTCGTCGAGCAGAGAAGCAAGTCCGATCTGATTCCGGCGCACGAGAAGGATTCGAAGAACATCTGCTTTTGGAAGTGCGGCCACAATGAAGTGCCAGAGGGCAATTGCTTGCCCAAGGAGTTGGCGGTGAAGAGGCTACGGTTCGGTGCGGTCCTACTGCTCCTGTGCGAAATGGCGTTTGCTTCGACTGCGTCATTCACGCAGCCCCGGTTGGCAATTTTTCTGAGCAAAGCTAGCTACCACCACGCATGGGAAACGAGTCAACTGGCCGGACACGGTTGGGTTGGTATCACGACGCTGGCGGGTTTTCCTTACGACACACTCTTCGTAGAGGAAATGCCCGGCGACCAGGAACTGTCGAAGTACTCCACTCTCGTGTTTGCCCAGGCGACGCTGGTGGATGACGCAACATACTCACAGATCGTCGCTCGTTTGCGTACCTATCTCGCGGGAAACCACAGCGTAATCCTCGACGGACCACTCGCCACCAAAGACGAGAACGAGAAAGATCGCGATCACCAAGCTCTCGATGATCTGCTCGGACTGGAATACAAGGGTCTGCTGGGCGGAACCGAATACCGGATTCGAGTCGCTTCAAAGGATCATTATGTGACGCGTGGATTCGAGGTGTCGCAGTTCCTTACACCGGTGCTCGCGTCCGCCACGAATGTGATGCAGCCGAGATCCGGCGGAGCCGTATTGCTGGTTTCGACCGATGGGCAGCACAGTTTCCCTTACCTTTCCTGCGTAACACGGGGGAGTAGCCGCGTTGTTCTCGTGAGTGACTTTGGAAGCTCGGCAGGAGCGGGAACGTTTTTCCGTAACGACCCGCCGCAAGTCAGCTATGCGAACCAGCTCTGGAACGCGATGATCCGCGCGGTGCAATGGGCTTCCTATGGCGATGTGGATGTCCCATTTCCTGCTCCCCAGGTCTCCAACGCCAACCTGACCGCGGTTGTGCGATTCGATGGAGACAACAGCGGGGATCTCAACTATCAACTCAAGACGCTCAATTTTCTTACCGACGTAGCGCAGGATACCGGAGTCGTGCCGCTTTACACCTGGGTATCCAGCTTCGTGAAGAAGGCAGGTTGGGACAAACTCGCGCCGCTAGGCAAACGCCTCGAGGATCTCGGTGGCGAAATCGGAACGCACAGCAAGTTCCACAAAATCGACCGCGAGATGACCCCCGACCGCTGGCGGGAAGAACTCGACGGGTCGGTCGAGGAAATCGAGCAGAACATGCGGGCGCAGGGTTTTCCGATTCGCAAGATTCAGTCCATGATCAACCCGGGCGACACGATCCCGATGGAGGACTATGGCGAGGTAGCCGGGCGCTTCTCGTTCTACATGACCCACGGCTTGGAGCAAAGCGTGCCACTAGGTTTCGGCAACATGACCTGGTTTACCGGCGCGAACAAGGATTTCGTCCTACTCGAGAATTCTCCCCACCCCGACTACCAGTGGTTCTATGACCCCACGTGGAGCTACACAACAGCCCAGATTACCGCCAACGAAGAAGCCATCTTTGACCACATGTTTCACAATGTCGGGCGTGGCGTGATCTTCAACGAGATGTGGCACGATTATTCGATCTCGTCCGCGCCCGTCAATGAAGGCAAGGACAAGCGCATCACTAATGCAGATAACTTTCCGTTCTACGAGGCGATGAAAACGAAGTTTGGCACGCTCCCGATTTATTGTCCGGAACCGCAGGAACTCGCGCAAAAACTACGCGCCATGGCGCAATGGAATTATTCGTGGAAGGCATCCGACGACGCGATCGAAATGACGCTCGACCTCTCGAGTTTGCGTCGAAACGACACCGCGGAATCGCTGGGTGGCATGGGAATCCGCGTTGAAAACACTCGGAAATTCATTCAGTCGGTCCTGATCGATGGCCACGCGCATCCTGCCTTTGATGACCGGCTGTTGATTCTGCCAAATCTCGCACCGGGGAAAAAGCACTCCATCACGATCAAGCTGGGTGCTCAACCAATCACGGCACCTCATCTGACTTACGTGTCGAAGCTGATGAC
>OCZT010002527.1_pt1 | contig 18851 bp, 22 predicted proteins | sample 1539031 | NCBI WGS metagenome assembly OCZT01 (sample SAMEA3539308, study PRJEB22396) | soil metagenome | biome: tundra; feature: field; material: soil | place: USA | collected 2010-05 | depth 0.15 m | reverse complement strand
TGTAACGCGGATGGGTAAAGGGCCAGGCGGCGGCGATCCACCGGGGCACCAGCGCGTCCAGCGCGCGCTCAAGACCGGTGCCGGCCTGGCCGTCCACCACCCACCAGGTAATGTCAGCGTCGGCGCCCTGCTTTTCCGGCGGGTCAATGTAGACGCAGCCGAGCAGGGCTGTTTCCGCGTCGTCCAGCAGCGCGTAACTGAACCCCTGGCGGGCTGCGATCTCGGCTTCGTGACAGGCCAGGTCCTCCCGGTCTTGCTGGTACGTCATCGAGTCGGACGGCCAGTCCCACGCCGCACCGAAGATCGACCACAGCCGTGGCTGAGAACCCATCACCGCCGGGTAATCCAGATCAACGTCCGCGGCCCTGACCGGACGCAGATGATAGCCATCACCAACTGCCACCACGGTGGGGTAGATGAAGTCAGCCGGCAGCCAGACCATGGCCCTAGCCTGGCCCGGAACGCCGCAGCAGGCAACCTCCCACGCGGACATCGCCACGCCAGCCACCACCGGGTTACCACCGCCCCGGCCGGGCCGCGAGGCACTGGGCCGGTCCCGCGGCGGGCTGAGCACCAAGGCGGCATCCCGTTCACTGGCGGGCGTGACACGGTCGTCGGCGCTCGGCGCCATCATCATCGGGGTAATCAACGACCTGATCGAAATGCTCGGCATCCCCGCCCTCTGCGAGTACATCTTCGCCGCCGCAGTGCTCGTGATCGCGCGGCCGCCGGGCGCTCGCCCCCCGCTGCTCCCGAAGTTGCGGTACGCGAGGTGGCACGTCGCCCGGTTCGCTAGCGAGTCAAGCTGCTGCGACGTGCCGCCCTGCGGGATGCACGTGCCGCCGCTGCAGGCGGGGGAGTACGAGGATCTCAAGGTCCGGGACGATCGGGACCCCTAGCGGCGGATGCGTGAGCAGGGGACGGTCGCGTTGGGGGCAGCCCAGATGGACAGCGAGATCTCGCCGGTCTTGCTCCTGGCGCACGCTTTCAGCCAGTCATGCACGGTGTCAGTCCAGTAACCCTGGCTGACGCGACTGGGTACGTAGTACCTGTAGTCACTCACCCAGCCGAACGCGAGCGCGCAGGTCAGCGCCGTGACCGCGATCAGCGCCCACGGTCGCGGGCCCCGCCAGGCGTCCCGCGGTGGTGGCGTAGGCGTGACCGCGCCGCGGCGGCGGATGAACGTGTCGACCGCGATGATCACCATGGCGTCCAGGAGCATCACCGGGACGGCGTCGTAGCGGGAGCCCGGCTGGAAGGCCGGGCCGGCCACCGCGTGCGCCACCCAGTGAGCGCCGGGCGGCCCCGGGACGGACGCGACGGCGATCACCTGCACGAAGCCGGTCACGGTGGCCAGCACGGCGAAGACGCGGACCTGCCGGTCGCCGGTGATCAGGACCCAGGCGAGGACGGCCAGCAGGAACGCGCCGACGACCGCCGTGGCAGCGTTCAGGCCAAGCAGCCTCTGCAGCCACCACGACAGGTGCCAGCCGACGGAGCGCAGGACGAAGGCGTGGAAGTAGAACTTGACCGAGGCGAGCGGTTGACCGAAGCCATTGAGCCGCTGTGCATGCTGGGCGTAGGTCGACAGGATCGCTGGCACCTGCGCCAGCAGGCCGAGCAGGAAGCCGATGGTGACCGCGTGCTCCCGCCAGCGCGGCAGTGCGATGACCCGGATCACCAGCAGCGGAATATAGATGACCGCGACGATCTCCGACGAGGTCGCCGCGAAGGCCATGAGCGCGGCGGCCAGCATTCCCGGACGCGTCCGGGGCCGCCACATCACCGCCCAGAACGCCGTCGGCAACAGGTACCACGGGGAGTCCACCCCGCTGTCGGCCATCTCGATCGGCGCGAGCGGCAGCAGGATCAGGGCGGCTCCCAGCATGGCCCGCAGCCAGGGCGACCGGATGTACCCCTCACTCGCGTGATACGTGAACAGCGCGCAGACGGCTGCGATGAGGGCTCCCGAAACCGCGTAGACCCGCGCGGCGTCCCACAGTGGCAGCAGCGAGACGATCTGCCCGAGGATGCGCGGCACCAGCTCCAGGTAGCCGCCGAACGGGGCGAGCAGGTCCCACGGGTGCGCGAGTGCCCCGACGAGGAAGACACCGTTGTCCTCGGCATAAACCAGGTCCCAGGCCGGAATGTGAGCGACGCGCAGCAGCATCGCCACTGCGGCGACAAGGACAGCAAGGACCTCGATGGCGACGCGCACCGCCCGCCTGCGCAGCAGCCCCCCTGGCCCTGGCGACACACTGGGCGCTATGGGGAAGAGCGTGGCGAGCGCGGTCCGGAATCCACCAGCGCGCGGGTCGCCCCCGGGATCCGCCCGGCGGGGGCGGAACAGGGGCGTCCTGGATACCACGCGGTCCCCCGGGAACAGCAGCTTGAGGGTAGCCAATTCCGTCATCGCCGGATCGACCGGTACGAGCGTGCTCACCAGGGTAGCGCGACGGACGTCGCTACTAAGTCCAGGGTGCCAGGACAACGCCCAGAAATTAGCAGAAACAGCCCCCTGTTCGGTCATCAGCGGCCGGGGCACGGCGGGCGCCGGCGGCATGCTGATGGGCGCGGGCGACCGTCGAGTCCGCGCTGACCGTCCAGTCCTTGCCCTCGGCCTCATCGCACCCGGCGCGCAGCCCGTCCAGGATCTTCTCCCACGTACCGTCCAGTGACCAGCGGCGATGCCGGTTATAGACCGTCTTCCAGTTCCCGAAGCCCTCGGGCAGGTCCCGCCACGGGCACCCTGCCCGGGCGCGGAAGAAGATCCCGTTGATCACCATCCGGTGATCAGACCAGCGGCCACCCCGCGGCGGATCAGCGGGCAGAAACACCCGCAGACGCCCCCATTCCTCATCAGAGGAGGTCATGACGATTCAGTCGATCAAGCACCGCACTTATCTACATCACCCGGCCACGAAGATCCACGGGACACGCCCTAGGCGTCCCGAACGCTTCGACCGTACTCTCGCGTCGCTGAAGGACTTCGCAGACCCGATCATCACCGGCTCCATCACCGACGCGGCAACCTGGGAATCCCGCTCGACGCGCATGGAACCGCGCGGACTAACGCGGAGGGACCGTCCGGATGAGGACAGCGCCCGGCAACCTGCCGGCGAGCGACTCGTGGCCACGACCACGCTCTCGCCCTCCAACATCAATCCACGGGCCTTGACAACAGTTCGAGGGCGTCGGTGATGTTGGTTTCGGTGGTTGTCTTGTCGAGGCCGAGTCCGGTGAGGATGCCTGAGCCATCTTCGAGTTCGAGCAGGGCGAGCAGGATGTGTTCGGTGCCGATGTAGTTGTGGCCTAGACGCAGGGCTTGGCGGAAAGTGAGTTCCAGCGCCTTCTTGGCTTGCGCATCGAACGGGATGAGCGAGGGAACCTCGCCGGCCGCGGGGGGCAGCGTCGCCGCTACCGTTCGCCGGATCGTGCCGGGCACGACGCCCTGAGCGTGAATTGCCTTTGCCGCGAGTCCGTCGGGCTCGCTCAGCAGCCCCAGGATCAGGTGCGGTGACCCGATCTCATCGTTACCGGCGGCGCGAGCTTCGTTCTGAGCGGACATGACGACGTTCCTGGCGCGCGGGGTGAATCGGCTGAAGCCGTCGTTGGCGTCGATCCCGGCCGCCTCGCCGGGAACCTTCGGCACGAATCGCTTACGCGCCGCCTGCTTCGTGACGCCCATGCTCTTGCCGATCTCGGTCCAGGACGCGCCCGACCGCCGTGCCTGGTCGACGAAGTGGCCGATGAGGTGGTCGGCGATGTCGCCGAGGTGGTCCGCGGCGATCACGGCGCCGGAGAGCTGGTCGAGGGCATCGGAGTGCGTCTTCGTGATCGCGTCGATGAGGTCGTCGAGCCGGACTGCGCTGGTCATACGGAGTGGTGTCGTCATGCGACAACCCTAAGTTGTCGATATGGGTATCGTCAATCTTAAGTTGTCGCTGTCCGGGCCGAGAACACACGACTCTGGCCGCCTCCTCCAGGGCTTCCCGCGAAGCGTGCCGCTCCACCGCCCGGAGCCGCCGCAGCTCCGCGAGGGGGCCGATGGCGATACCGGCCGAGGCCCCTAGGTGCCGGTCACGCGGCTGATCACATGGAGCAAGCACCACGGTCCGTTCGGGAAAAAAGAACATCGATGAGGCCGAACGGGCAGTGGTATTACGGTCTGAGCCTTGGGCTAACAGGGAATCTGCGGCGCCAGCCTGCCGGACAGGGACAGTACCCGAAACGCAGTTGCCAGGCCACAGCACTGCAGCAAGCCGGAATTCCAGCCTGCGTCTTACTGTTGCATCCGCGTCGTACTTGTAGTGCCAGAGCTCGTGCGCGAGTTGTCCTCGCTTCACCGCGAGCGCGATAGGGACGACGACGCCACTGACGGTCAGGCCCAGACGAGATCCGTCGACTCGGATGCGAGCCGTTGCAGGCCGCCGAGCACGTCGGCGGCGGTTTCGACAACGGTGACACCGGGACGCTGCGCGTAGTCGCGTGCCCAGTCGTGTTCGAGCAGGCTGCGCATGAGGAATACATGACGGCCATGCTGAAGGGCGAGCCTGGCCTGCATGCGGGAGCCGCTGCGGTCTGCGGCTTCGATGACGACCGTCGCTAGCGCGTAACCGCTCATCACCGCGTTGCGCATCGGGAAGGACGCCTTGGTCGGCGACGAGCCGGGCAGGAACTGCGAGACGAGGAGTCCCTTCGCCGCGATCTCCTCCTGCAGGCTGGCATTCTGCGGTGGGTACGCCCGGTCTATACCCGTGCCGATGACGGCGACGGTGCGCCCGCCTGCTGCGAGCGCGGCCGTGTGCACGGCGCTATCGATACCGGCGGCAAGACCGCTGATGACCGGGACGCCGCTCGCCGCGAGCCCGGTGGCGAGCTGGCGGGCCTGGTCGATGCCCCTCTCTGTCGGGTGGCGGGTGCCGACGACGGCAACCGACGCCGCGTCACGCGTGTCGGCAGTTCCACGCATGAACAGGACAGGCGGGTGCGGGTGGATCATACGGAGGTTGGACGGGTATCCCGGGTCGAGAACGGAGACCATCCGGATGCCTGAGCGCTCCCACTGTTCGAGGTCGCTGGCAGCCTTTTCGGCGCCATCAGCCAGCGTCGTCTCGAACAGCGAGCCCTGGGCAGGTTCCTCCCCGGCAGCGGCTGTCCGCACGCTGCCGCATTCCTCGAGCCGCTCCGTCACCGTAGACCAGACGACTCGGGGTCGTCGCAGCCAGGCGACCAAGGCAGCCTGCTCCTCATGCGTCATCTCTGTCACACTATCTGCTCGAACGCGTATTCGCTGGGATTGGCGCATCGCGAGTCGCGGCAGACCACCAGCGGGTAGAGCCCATCCTCGTCCGTTCGGAGGTCGGGACGAACCGGCGGGGACGAGAATGAGCGGTTGGCGGGGAAGAAGTCCGGCGGCTGAGGAGTACCCGGAGCCGGTTGAGCACTGTGCTGTCTGCCGGTGGCGGGATATGTGCCGCGAGCGGAGACGGCTTGACGATGACCTGGCCTGAGGCAGACTTGTGACCTGCCCTGTGTCCGAAGCGGCACTTTCGTATTCATATCGGTCCGGGGGCTTCGTTCCCGTGAGTATCCGCGACCACCTCACCGAGGCACAGCAGGCCATGTTCGACAAGACATGCGCGGGGATATCGCGCTGCCTGAGATCCATCGACCGTTTGCCTGGGGCGGGCACTGACAGAGGTGGTCCAGGACGAGCCGCTGTCGCTGCTCGATGAGGCGCAGGAGTTCGCGGCCGCGTGTTCAGGCGACCTTGATCGTCCAGTCGCCGACGCGAGCGATGACATCGACGGTGCCGCCGAGGGCCTCAACGTACCCGCGGATGGCGTCCACCTCGGTGATCTTGCCGTGCTCGATCTGCGAGACCCGCGCCTGCGTGACGCCCATCATGGCAGCGACCTGCACTTGGGTAAGCCCGGCGTTCTTCCGCAGCTGCGCGAGCTGATAGCCACGCTGCCCGGCGCGCATCTCAGCCCTGCTTCGCTCCCGCTCTGCGACGCGGTCGGGAGTATCCCAGCCGGGTTCGAGCTCCCGGATCTCCCGCCTGGTGTCCTCCCAGCGGACTGCCTTCATCACTGCTCCTTATCGCGGTTCTCTCGTTGGTAGACCGCATAGCGTTCCTCCGCGAGCGGGATCGCTTCCGCGTACCACCCGCTCCAGCGTCCCGCCTTGTCTCCGGCGACCAGGATGATCGCCTCGCGGGCGGCGTCGAACACGAATAGCAGGCGTACCTCGCTGGAACCGCCCACCCGCGGGCGGAGTTCCTTGAGGTTGTGAACCTTGCTTCCATGAATCCTGTCGACCAGGGGCCTGCCGAGCTGCGGGCCCCAGATGGCTAGTTCGTCGATGGCCTGCTCGACAGGCCCGCGTTCATAGTTGCCAGCTGACCCCGACGAACGGCGATCGTCCATCAGGTGGCTCGGCGGCGGTGTTGCCGCTCCAGCCATCTGCAAGGGCTCTCTGCGTGCCATCGCTGTGACCTCGACCGGGTCATGTCGAAGAACAGCAGGTCACACTCTTTCCGCTGGCACTGGCGGAGACGGCTTAGGTCGATGCCGTCGAACTCCTCGATGACGCGACGGGCCAGCCCGGCCACCGGATCGGGGTCGTGCCAGCCCATGGCGCTCTGCACGGCACGGCCGCTGATGACCAGCTGCATTGTCCCGGTGCAGCCTGACCGGCGGCCGCCGGAGTGCGAGGCAGTCCGCGAGTTCGGAAACCGCGTCGGCTAGCCGGGCGAGGGACGGGAGGTCGCCCTGGGTGAAAGCGGCGATCTCCACCCCCTCCTCGGCAAGCGCCCGGCGCGCTTGATCCGCATCGGCGAACGGTGTGCGGGGTGCGGTGTCCCAGCGGCGTCGCCGCTGGAGGTTGGCCAGCGCGACCAGCGCCGACGGGTTCACTCCGTTCACCCGGCGGCGACGAACCGGCGCCCCGGGATCGTCGAGATCATGCAGCAGCTCATGTCCGAGATAACCCTCATAACCCTTCATGTCCAGCCAGATGCGTTCGGTGACTGCTCGGCCTTCTGCGCTTGCCTCCGGCGGAAACTGGGACTCCCAGATGGAGTAGACAACAGTCCGGCGGCCTGGCCAGGCGGTGGTGGCTGGTCATCGGGAGCAAGCACCACGGTTCGTTCGGTAAAGAGAATTTCAGCTTTCGCGGCCGGGCCGCCTTATAAGGGATTTCGGCATAGTCCACCAGGATTCGCCGCAATAACTAATTACTGGGGTGCTGCACGGTGCAGTTGATATTCGGATCCACGCCCGCGTAGTTGAGGGGACCGGCGATGAACGTCACCGCGATCGTACTTGCCCTGCTACAGCCGATAGGGCCTTTGTAATCGCCGCGCTGCCCGGCGGCGATACCACCGATGACCAGCCAGATGACAAGAAGTACCGATCCGATGTGCATCTGGACCTCCGTAGTGTCGTCTGCCTAAAATCCGGTGAGACGGCAATCGCGATTGCCAGCCTTTACCCCGGTATCTCCGGGGGAAGCATACCCGCGAGCGGCGATATAGAGTCCGGTGCGCGCGAATTCAATACCTTTTCCAGAAATCTGGAAGTTGGGCTGGCCACGACGATCGGGTGATCGCCGCTATGGCCCAGAAGATAGCTGTATCGCGCTGCCCGGCGCCCAGGGCCGGCTCCCCTTGGCAACTTCCAGACATCTGGAAGCTGCCCGTGATTCGTTGACTAACGGGTGCGCTGCCCGCATCCTCGGTGAGGAGGACTGGCGGGTCAGCACGGATGGGGCAATCGGACGCGTGACGGACGAGTCGAGGACAGATCGAGGACGGTACTCGATGACTGAAGGCAGGGAAGCGGCGCGCCGGCCGGTGCGCACTCCGCTGCGGCAGCGAAGCCGGAAGCGCTGGGCGGTCATAGGCGGCGTCGCGGCGTGCTGGGTGGTTCTGGAGGTCGTGACGGGTTCTGCCGTCTCCGCCACAGTGCTGCTGGTGGTCCTCGCGGGACTCGGCGCCGCGGCCGTGGGTGGCCTGCGGGCCTCGGGCATTACGAGGGATCATCCGTGGATACGGCGGCTGGCCTCCCGGCCGTGGCGCGACGGGCAGGACGTGCTGAACGTCGCCATGCGGCACCTGTCCGACGTGTTCGTGGTCACGCCCAGCGGGTTGCTGCTCGCGCCGAACATCGTCGAGCTGCAGCTGAACCCCGACGACCTTATCTCGCTGTGCGAGCGGATGGACCTCGGCGTGATCAGCGCCAGCGTGACGGAAGTCTACGAAGAGCAGGTAGCCGCGCATGGGGCTCGCTTCGCCGGGCCGGGCCGGGCAGACGTGCACGTCATCGCCGCCGGGTCCGTCCCGCCGGGCCGCTACCGCCTGCGGCAGGGGGACCTGGTGAGCGTCGATGCCCAGCCTGACATGCCTGACCCCTGGTACGCGGACGTCGCGCCTGAGTTCGCGCATGCCACCCCGCAGCATGGCTACGCCAGGCCGGGCAGCCGCGTTTGGCAGGGACCTGACTCGGGCCTGACGGCCGTCGGTGGCATGGCCACGATCATGGAAGAAAGCCTCGCCTCCGTCCCTGTGCTGCGGCTGGTCACGGGCTCCTCGGTGGCGGAGACCACGGTGTCCGGCGCCCGTGCCGGGCGCGGGCCGGTTAAGCTGGTGCTCCCCGACGTGCCCACGGTGTCCAGGGAGCATGCGAGATTCACCTTCTCCGACGGTCGCTGGTGGATCACCAACCTGGGCAGGAACGGGCTCACCCTCAACGGCGCCCCCGTGGCGGGTGAACAGCCGCTCAGCGACGGCGATGCGATCCGCTGGGGGACGAGACCGGACGCGCTGCTGTCTCGCGTTGAGATCAGCTGAGGCCCGGAAGTGCGACAATCGTCATCCAGACATGGCGAGACTGGATGGCCGCGCCGGTGGCGCGCCGTCGTTCGGGAGTGGCGACTGAGTGGCGACGGGTCGGCTTTTCCTTTGGTCAGAAGCGCGCGGTGAGCGGGTGAGCTGTCCGCCCGATGAGATCACCTGGCTGGACCGGCGCATGCTGAGCGGCAATGAGGACCTCACGCTTCACCGCGCCCCGCGTTGCGCGGGTCTTCGCTACGTGCACCACCGCTGGGAGCTGTTTAGCCGTGATACGACCTACCGGGTTTATCTAGCGCCGGAAGCAGCCGGGACCCCTCTTAGCGCTCAGGCCGTGCAGCGGACGGCGTGCCAGGTCCTGCCCGTTGCACCGGCCCGCTACGAAGCGCTGCCGGTGGTACTCGCAGCGGGCTCGTGGCTGGTCAGCGTGGGTACCTGGGTGCTGCGGCTGCGACTCGACGTGCCGGCCCGCCAGCGCGCCGATCCGGCCGCCCCGGACGGTGACAGGCAGCCGACGACCCGGGCCGGGACAATCACGCGGCGGGGCAGCGTGCCCGGGGAAGACGCAGTGGCTCGCGTGCGCGGCTACTTCATGCGCAATGCCACAGCCCGGCTGACGATGGCCTACTACTACCAGGAGTTCATCCTCGGCCTGGCCGCCCCGCAGACGGTGCCGATGACGAATGTGGTCATCGCCCTGAACCTAAGCGGAGAGGGTGCTGTATCCGACTATAAGAAGCTGCTTCAGGGCCTCATCTGGTCCGAACGCGGCCACGCGCGTGATCTCGCCGACTTCCTGCTCGCCAACGGCCTGCTGACCCCGGCCGATCTTGATGAGGCAAGGCAGGCCGCGGCCGACAACGAACGCAGTGGCGTATGCGAGATGGCGCGGCAGCGGCTTCAGTATCGCCCGAGAGGCAGCTGACCGGAACGGCGCAGTCGGCCAGTGCCGGTGCTTACTGCGCCACAAGACTGCTGAATCGGCCTGCCATGCCCCGGACTGCCATGTCGATGGCGGTGCGAACGACATCCACGAGCGTCGAGGATGGCTTGGGGCCCGGAATGTCATTCGCCAGCCGGGACGCCCGCCAGGTGGCCGGCCAGGCGATCGCGGCTTCCTTGCTGGCGAAGTAGTTGCTGAAGGTCCGGGGCGAGACACCGGTCGCCGCGGCGATCTGGGGAACCCGCGCGGTGCCGGACGTCGAGCTGCCAGCGACCGCCCGGTCGGCTCACGCAGCGCCAACGTCATCCAGCAGATGAGCGAATTGGAGGCGGAACCCAGCTCATCCAGCCCCGGGCCTTTCTCTCCGGCACCGGGCGCCTCCTGCCAGGTCCCTGTCTCCCAGTCAGGCGTCGGACGCCGTCACGGCACTGGTGTCGGCACGAATTCGGCGATGGCGCCGGCCACCGTGGCCGGACTGTCGACCGGGACCCACGTCTTGGCTCCGGGAACGGAGACCATCGTGGCGCGGGGGAAGTCGGACGCGAGCCGCCGCGCGTGTGCCATCGGAAAGAAGTCGCATGCGTCGCCCCAGATCAGCAGGACGGGCCGGTCGAACCGCGGGATCGCCTCGGCGGCGTCGATGAGCAGTTGCGGGCGGAAACCAGCCATGGCCGCGACGAGATCGCCGGCCACCTGTCGATCTCGTGCTGCCGGGCCGTAGAACGATTCCGCGCGCTCGTCGTCCAGTCCGCTCGCGGCGACGGCGGAAACGCCCCGGCGCCGGACGGACGGCGACCGGAGCTGCAACCGGAGCTGCAGTCGGACCAGGGCCCGGGCGAGCCGGGGGAATGCGCGACACAGCGCCGTCGCCTTCCTGAGCTTGTCCGGCGGGAACTGGTCGTAGCTATCGCAGTTCGTCAGGACGAGACGGCCCACTCGCCCCAGCGCCGGATGACCGCTGGCGAGCGACAGCAGGAGCAGTCCGCCGGCCGTGTCGTTGGCGACCACCGTGGCGTCTTCCACGGCGAGCAGCTCGAGGCAGTCGAGCAGCAGCCGGGCCAGCGAGGTGGCCGACCGGTCTGCTCCCGTGGACAGCGGCCAGGGATGCGCTCCCAGCGGGAGGTCGATCGTGATGCAGCGGTAGCGGCCCTCCATCGCGACGACAACGTCACGCCACAGATCATGATTCGCGAGCGCGCCGGCGAAGAAGACGAGCGCTGGCCCCCGGCCAGACGACTGCCAGGCCAGGGGTCCGAGCCGGGTTTCGAGCCTTCCAGATTCCATGGGTATAAAACATACTCAGGGTATGTAATCGGCGCAAGCCCTATCCGCTGGGCGGTCATGGTTATCGCTTCGTGCCTGGAGCCAGACCTCGGAGCATCGCGTCGAGCGCCTCCCCCAGCGCCGATCTGGTCACGTCGGGATCGCTGGCGTGCGCGATTTGCAGTCCGCTCAACCACACCAGGCCTCGGATGAGGTGCGTGAGAAGGTCGGGGTCGATGTCGATGATCTGGCCGCGCGCGGTTGACGCGGCGATGAACGACCGCAGGTCCACGTGGCCCGGATGCTGGTCAACGGAACCTTCCGGCTCCAGGCCGAGCACGGCGGGCGCGTCGATCAGCGCGATCCGCTGCATCTCCTCGTCGAGCGCGGCGTCCAGGTAGGCGTTCACGCGGGCCACGATCTGGTCGATCGGCGGCCCTTCCGGGTCGCCGGCTCCAGCCGCACGGGCGTCGGCCTCAACCTCGACCTCCGCGAGCACGGCGCGGAACAGCGCCTCCTTGCCGGCGAAGTGGTGGTACACCGCGCCCTTGGTGACCCGGGCCGCGTCCGCGATCTCGTCGACCGACGTCTGCGCGTAGCCCTTCTTGCCGAACAGGGAGCGGGCGGCGGCGAGCACGGCGCGGCGGGTGGCCTCGGCGTGCTGCGATCGGAGCATGGCCGACGGCCCGGTGCCGCTTCCCTCCGTCGTCGCTCGCCTGGGCATACGGTCAGTATGTCACCGGAGGCAGCTGGCAACCTGGCAGGCGGGTGTTTCCCGCTGGCGGCGGGCAGCTTCGGTATGCGATTTCCCTCGGACAGAAGATGAAGATCACCGAAGGCCGCCTCCGGGCTGGCGGGGCAGCTGACCGGCCGGAGGTGGCGCAGGCCGAGCTGGCCGGGCGGCTGGACCAGGACCTGCCGCGGCCGGCCGTCCCGGACAAGCCGGAGACCACAGTGGACCCGGAGGTGGTGCGGATCAGGTCGGCGCTGCTGGACGACGGTTTCCGCGGAAACGTCCCACGCAATTGCGTCAAGCGCGGAAACGTCCGGGCGGACGGATGAGGAACGGGCCCGGGTGCTGCTGGCCGACCTGCTCGACTGGCACCGGCGTGACGACAAGCCAGCCTGGTGGCGGCACTTCTACCTGCGCACGCTGAGCCCGGCGGAACTGATCGGCGAACCGGACCCGCTCGGCGGGCTCACCGGCGGCGAGGTGGTCGGCCAGGTCAAGAAATCAGTCCTGCGGCGGTTCTTCTTCCCGCCCCAGGAGTACAAGTTCTCCACGGGCGACACGGCCTGCGATCCGGCCACGGACAAGCAGTGGACGGTCTGCGATGTGGACGATGCGCGACGGGGTCAGCGGCGGGGACGCGGCGACCGCGCTGCTGCTGCGGCGCCCGCCAGATGACGGGGGCGGTGCGGCCGGGTCGTTGCGGGCCGAGGGCGAAACGGCCAGTGCCGCAGCGGTCCGGCTCGCGGTCTCGCTCCGCGATTCCTACCTGCCGATGCAGGGACCGCCGGGGACGGGGAAGACGTACACCGCGGCCGAGCAGATCCTCGAGCTCATCGCGAACGGCCGCACGGCCGACATCACCGGGCCCTCGCACGCGGTCATCTGCCACCTGATCGACACCGTGTACGAGCATGCGAGGTGGCGCGGAGCCGGGACACCGCGGATCGGGCAGCGGGCGGATCGCGACAACCCGCATCTACATGCGGACGCCACGATGATGAGCAACGACCAGCTGGAGAAGGCGCTGCTGGACGGCGAGCTGGACGTGGCCGCGGGCACGACCTGGCTGTGGGCGCGGGCGGGGATGGCGGCCAGTGTGGGCACCCTGTTCGTCGACGAGGCGGGCCAGCTGTCGCTGGCCAACGTCCTGGCGGTCGCCGGGGGCGGCGACCTGGCCGTCCAGGCCGGGGACCGCATCCTCCAGCGCGGGCAGCAGCACGCCGAGGACGTCGCCGAGCAAGTCGTCCCCCACCACCGCCCCGAACGCGTCCACCAGCGCGCACGTGCCGAGCAGGAACACCGGACCGTCCAGTTCGGGGAACTCCGGCAGGTCTTCGTCCCAGTCCAGTCCGGGTATGGACATCGCGGCGTCGGCGGCCTCGTTGTCGGTGCGCGCCCCGGCCAGCACCTCCATGATCACCGGCTCCGTGACCGCAACCGGGCCGTCGGCCGCGATCAGGTCCCTCAGGCGAAGATCAGCCGTGCTCCCGGTGGCCCGGTCGTATTCGACCCAGGCCGAGGTGTCAGCGAGGATCACGCTGCTCCCCGCGGAGGTGTATCCGCCGACGGCTCATCGATCGCGCGGGCGCCGCGCATGGCCAGGGCTTCCTCCCGGCTCATGGGCTGTCCGGCCAGGTGCCGGAGGGCGAGCTCGACGGCTTCGGTCAGGCTGCCCGCCGGAGAACCGAAGCCGAGTCGCTCCGGCAAAGCTGAGCGAGCGCGGACAGTATCGTCAGCCCCACCGGGAGGACGTCGCCGGGCGGCACGGCCCCGGCAGTGGCGAGGTTCTCCAGCGCGTCGCCGCTGTAACGCTTGATGCGCCCCAGCACTTCGTCATCACCAGGCTGCTCGCAGCGGTACTCCGAGGCCAAGGCGCCGATGAGCGCGTCGGCGGCCACCTGGGCGTCCACGCCGGGGACGGCGGCGTCCAGCACGGGCAGCAGCACGCCGAGGACGTCGGTGAGCGGGTCCTCCCCCACCGCCGCCCAGACCGCGTCCACCAGCGCGCACGTGCCGAGCAGGAACACCGGCCCGTCCTGTTCGGGGAACTCCGGCTCGTCTTCATCCCAGTCCGTGCCGATCTGGTACATCGCGGCATCGGCGGCCTTCCGGAACGCCAGCTCAGCCTCGGCGATGGGAGCGAGCACCTCGAGCAGCGAGCGCACCGCCGGGTGATCCAGCCCGAGACCGTCGAAGACCACCGCGCGGACCAGGGCGCTGGCCGCGACGTTCCAGTGCGCGGGATCGGCGGCGATCACCGCGGCGTCCGGGATCTCCGCGGTCGCCAGGCACGGCGCGTTCCGCGCCTCTCCCAGGTGGAAGCCGCCGAAGAACCGGTCGCCGAGCGAGCCCTCGGGCCATCGCGGCACCTCGGCCGGGACAGGTCCGGCGCCGCCGCACCACGTCCGGCGGGCAGCGGCTTCGCGCTCCTTGCGCTCCTGCGACTCCTGGACCAGCGACTGCAGCGCGCCGACGACCTGGAGCATCGCCTGCTGCGTCTCGGCGTCAGCCCGGAAGCTCTGGCTGGCCTGCCGGGAGCTGGGCCCAGCCTGGCGCTGTACCTTCTTTCGGTTGCTGGCGCGTCCCACGACACCTCCCACGGATCGGTTGCCACCGACATTACCGACCCGGCCAGCCAGACGTCAGCGAACAATGCGCGTCGGCGCAAAAGCCCGCCGCCTACCCCGCAGACAGCTCGGCGGGCCGCCAGAAGTGGCCGAGGGGCGGAAGGTCCTGGTCCTCGGCGTAAGGCGGCCAGCCCATCTCATGCGCTTGCTGTGGGCTGGCGGGTACGCGTCGAGGCCAGGGCAGGCGTCGATGAGGTGCTGGAAGATGACGGCGGGCCATGAACGCGCAGATCAGGGCCATCCAGAGCGCTATTGCCGCCAGCGGGCGAGCGGGTTCAGGATCGGGACCAGGTCACGATCAGCGGCCCGGGCAGCGCGCCGTTCACGCAGCAGCAGGCTACCCGGCTCGCGAACGAGCTCAAGTACGGGCGCGCTGCCGCTGTCCGTCAAGCAACTGTCCGTCACCTCGATCTCCGCCAACTGGGCGCCAGTTCCCTGCACCGGGGATGATCGCCGGGGGGATCGGGCTCGGCCTAGCTGGTCACCTGGAGCACGCACCACGGTCCGTTCGGAGGAAAGAGAATTTCAGCTTTTGCCGCCCTCGCGCGGGTACGCGAGCGGGCCTCCGGACCCGATCATCCCGGAACCATATCTGCGGGCAAAGCACTCGCCTACTGGACCCAGGCTGCAAACAAGCAGCAGATCGCTGATTTTATGCGGCCGTAAGGTGCGCTGCCGGGCTGGAGTCTCCGCGCAGGTCGTCCAGTTCTGTCTGGGCCACATCATGCGGCTAGTGGAGATCGCGGGCTTACTGTCAGACCCGATTCCGCGAATAGCGCGGTGAGCTGATCGCTGCCCCGGTAAATGATCTTGGTGCGCCAGGATTCCTGATAGCGGGCATGCCGACGGCCCGGGAGGCGCCGGGTTCGCGATAGCGGGCCTTTCTGGGGTACAGCCAAGGTAAGCACAAAACCCGCCATGAGTTGATCTTGAACTGAGGGAGCCTGGTCAGGGGCGTGTCGCGGCGTGCTGCGAGTCGGCTTCTGCCAGGGCGCGGTAGAGGGATACGACGGAGGGGTGTTTGCCGGCGTTCTTGCCGGTCTTGATGCTCAGCTTCTTCGCGATCTCCGGGATCGGGGTGCCCTTGTCCTTGAGGGCGCGGGCGAACAGGAGCATGTCGTCGTCGATGACTTGGGCTGTCCGCCGTGGTTGCCCTTGGCCGCGGCGGCCTGCTGGCCTTCGAGGGTTTTCTCCCGGATGTAGGGGTCCGGAGACTATCCGGCCGAGGAATAGCTCTACGGACTGGAGCCGCAGGTCAATGACTTCCGAGAACAACTGGTTCGGGGAAGTCCTGGCGGCCAGGACTTCCGGGAACGCGGGCCCGGACGTCCCATACGGCCAGCTCAGCGCTTCCGAGAACAGGGACCCGGGCGCTCCCGGCTCTACAGTCGGTGCAGCACCTGTCCCCCTTTCCCCTGGCCCTCCGGACCGGGAGGAGGCCTCGGACATGACCTTCCCAAGCCAGGAGGGCGAGGCCGGCGAGCCGGCTGTCACCGCTGACCTGAGCGCATGCCCGGCCCGGTGTGATGGCCGGCACGACGCCGATGACCAGGTCGCCGCCTTCCACGCGCGCATTGTCGCCGAGCGGGGCGGCGCGGCGGCCGTCCTGTCCTACGCCAGCTACCACGCCCGCGCGAGGCCGGCAGCGGCCCCGTGATCGTCCTGGACCCGGGTGCGGGCGCCGGGATGATCGAGCTGGAGGAGGCCGGCGCCGTCCGGCTGCTCGCCGTGCTGGAGGCCGCAGGTGACGGCTCGTCCTGGCTGGCCGGCGCGCCCGGCAGCCCCGGCTAACCGTCTAGATCCCCCGCCCGGGCACTGGGGCTTGGCTAAATCCCCCAACCGTCCAGCCAGGCCAGCACGCCGGCTCACGATGGAAGCCACGTTCGCGCTTTGAATCGTACATCTGGCATCGCGGCCGCCATCTGCGACAGGCCCGCGTCATGCGTGCGCTTGAACGGCACCTGCCGCGTCAGCCATCACAGCCGGTCAAGGGACAGGTCCCGCTGCCAAGAACGCGACGTCAGTAGCCGCCCTTGCTGGCCGAGGCCGAGGCGCCGGGGGTAGAGCCCGAGACCGTCATCTCATGCCACAGCCCGCCAAAGGCGTTAACCCCGTTGCCCTTGGCCTGCCCGGGGGCGGTGTCCTTGACGAAGGTGTAGAGCGGATGCCCGTCGTACGTGGCCTGCGTGGTGCCGTCCGGCCTGGTGATGGTGCCCAGCGTGCCGGTGACGCCGGACATGGCGGTCGCCGGGCCCTTGACCGGCGGCCAGAAGGTCGCGCAGGATCCGGTCCGCAGTCCCGCCCGAGCTCGAGGCGGGAGCCGGGCTGCTGGCTCCCGCGGCCGGGGTCGCGGTGGTTGAGCTGCTGCCCGAGCTCGGGGATGGCTCAGGGCGGCGTGCCGGGCTGGCGGACAACTAGGTCATGTGAAGGTTCCGCCGATGAGGATCTGCTGGAAGGTGCCGATGTCGGGAAGCGAGCTGTAGATGCGGACCGCGTCCATGGAGACCCCGAACCGGCCCAGGTTGGCTGCCCGGTAAGGGCCGTGCTACTGACGACTTCCCCGCCGGTGCGGGCCCGGCCGTCAGCGAGGCCGGCAGCCGCTGCTGGCGTCACGAGCAGGGCAATCACCGCCTTCCAGCGGCGCATGTGCGGAGGTTGGTATCGGTGCTGGCTGGATGCGGTGACAGCGCCCGCCAGCCGGCGAAGATACCCCTCCGTAAGGTTTACGGATGGGCGGCCGGTTCGGTTCAACCGGACTTCACAAACAATCCCCCCGGCCGCTGGCCGACTTCCTGCGTCTGCGGGCCCTGGAGCAGGCCGCCTCCCCCCAAGAACTCGAGACCGTGATCAACTGCGCGATGGCCACCTGGGACACCCTGCTCACCGCACCCGCCCAGCACCGGTGACGTAGCCACAACCACACCCAGAAACCCGCCCGCACCTGGAGGAAGGCGGTGGCATCGCCGGGTCGCCGTCGTCGGCGGACGCCCTCTACCTCGGAGCCGTACGGGAACCGCGGGGGTTATTCCGTACCAGGGAGAGCCGAGTCATGGCACCTGCTGAAGCGCCCGGTAGATGGTGCCGCGGCCGACGCCCAGCGCCTTGGCGATCTCGGCCACGGTGACGTCCTGGGCCTCGTACCGGGCCCGGGCCATGGAGACCTGCTCGGGGGAGAGCTTGGCGGGCCGCCCGCCCACCCTGCCGCGGGCACGCGCTGCAGCACGGCCCACCGCCGCCCGCTCGGCGATCAGCTCCCGCTCGAACTCTGCCAGCGCGGCGAAGATATGGAACACCAGACGGCCCGTGCTGGTGGTGGTGTCGATCCCCTCATGCAGAGACGCGAACGCCACCCCGCGCTCGGCCAGCGCGTTGACGGTCTCCACCAGATGCCGCAGCGACCGGCCCAACCGGTCCAGGCGCCACACCACCAGCGTGTCCCCGGCCCGCAGATACCCCAGGCACAAGCCCAGCTCCGGCCGCTCGGTCAGCTTTCCCGACGCGGTATCGGCGAAGATCTTCTCGCAGCCCGCCGCGTTCAGGGCGTCGGTCTGCCCGTCCAGGTTCTGGGATGCGCTGGAGATCCTGGCGTAGCCGACGCGCTGGCCGGCGAGGGGATGCACGGGAAGGCTCATGAACCCCGATCATGCACCGAAACCCAGCCCTGTGACGAAGGTTTCAGAGCATTGATTCCGGACTGAGTTCCGGACGCCTGAACCGCTGAATCAGATCGCCCCGAGACCATAAAACGATCTTGTCCGTTACTGAGGACTTCCGGACACGAAGATCACCGTCACCCAACGCCACTCCACCAGGCGATCCAGCCCCGCATCAAGATCACACCCGGGCTGCACCGGAACCGGGATGTACGCCAACGACCCCCGCAGGCCCCCCGTTCAGCACCCGTCCTGATCTCGCCGAACCGCCTTAACGTACGAAACGGTTCCGTTTGCAGGTCCTACCCCGCAACAAGCCCAGCCGCATGCCCGCTCCCGATCGTCGTTCCTGGCCTCCGCCGGCAGTCGGCGCTTTGACGTCGGCCTCGGTCAGGCTCGGTCCTGGGTGACGGCGACCAGGCAGGCGCTCTCGAATATCTGCACGTTGATAACCCGTTCGAGCCCGGCCACGATGGCCAGTGACCCCCGCGGCGACTGACCAGTGTAGTGATATCAAGGTCATCGAGGATAGGCGCCAGGCGGGGCGCAACCACGACGGGCTATGAAGCCAGGCGGGAGAAGTCGTTCAGCACGGATTGCGCCCCTGCTGGCACCCCGACAACGAGAGTGACCGCCTCGGCGGCGATCTCGAATGAGAAGTCGAAGAAGCCGCAGCAGCGCTTCTCCAGCTGGGCGAGCTCGACGCGGGTGGCGATCCGGTGTGAACGTCCAGACCCTCCGCTACTACCAGCGGCGAGGGTTGCTCCCAGAACCCGGG
>OCZT010002525.1_pt1 | contig 18865 bp, 18 predicted proteins | sample 1539031 | NCBI WGS metagenome assembly OCZT01 (sample SAMEA3539308, study PRJEB22396) | soil metagenome | biome: tundra; feature: field; material: soil | place: USA | collected 2010-05 | depth 0.15 m | reverse complement strand
GCAGCGTATTCCGCGCGCCCAGCCCGCATGGCAGGATGCCGAACTCCGCACCCGCCTCGAGAACCTCGCCCCACACTCGCGCGCTGGTCGGCTCATCTGACGGAATGTAAATCTCGAACCCGTCCTCCCCGGTGTACCCGGTGCGCGCGATCATCACGTTGTACAGGCCACACACCTTTCCCCACGTAAACCAGTAGTTCTTGATCGCAGTCAGATCCGTGTCGGTAAGCTTCTGCAGTGTCGCCTGCGCCATCGGTCCCTGGATCGCGAGTTGCGTGTAGTGGTCGCTGTAGTCACTTATATGCACGCCCGGCATCTGTCCGACCTGCTTACGGACCCATGCCACATCCTTCTCGCGCGTTCCCGCGTTGATGACGATCAGGTAGTCGTTGTCGGAAAGCTTATGCACCACCACATCGTCGACAAATGTTCCATCCGGATGCAGCATCGCCGAGTAGTGCGCCTGGCCAACCTGCAGCCTCGACGCGTCGTTCATGCAAAGGCGCTGCACGGCCGCCAGCGAGCCGGGTCCGCGAAATTGGATGTCTCCCATGTGCGAGACGTCGAAGAGGCCAACGCCCGTCCGCACGGCCATGTGCTCGGCCACCAGGCCTGAGTACTCGACCGGCATATCCCAGCCCCCGAAGTCGACCATCTTCGCCTTGTGCGCGCGATGCGTCGCATTGAGTGCGGTCTTGCGCAGCGTTGCCGTCGTCTCAGCCATGGGGATCCTTCCCGTCGTCTAGCGACACTGCATTCAGTATCGCTCACCACCGCTGCGTCACGCCAAACCGCTACTGTGCGATTTGTTCATGTGATCACTCAGCGAATCATCCACCAATGCTATCCGTTGACGACGAACCTCAGGCCCGCTCACTGCATCGGATTGATGGTCTTGATATTCACCAGCGCGGGTATATGTCCGAGGGCAATCCAGGCGCCGACTGCGCCAAACAACACGGAGAGCCATGTGCCGATGATCCAGATGTTGTCGCTATCCACGGTGGCGCGCGGGCCAGAGGAGCCATGCCATCGGGCCGCGACCTTCACCGCCAGAAAGCCGGCGATCAGTTGTATTCCGCTGCCTGGCACCATCAGCGCGCCCGTGTAAATGGCCCGCTCCAGAACGCCCACCATCCAGCTTAGGCGAGACTTGTGATGTAGCGGATCGGGCACGTACTTCTTGAGAACATACGGCCATAGACATTTTTCTATCAACGACCACAGCACGATATGGCCCACGAGAATCGAAAACGCAAATCCGGCAATCACTCGCAACAGGTTCATGGTATTCCGCCCGTAGTTCTAATCGGCACGGATCATACTAGCCGCTATCGCGTCGGATCCAGGTCCTCGTCGAACACGCTGACTCGCAGCGAATCCTCTCACCCGCTCCCCGGCCTGATGGGTACTCACTTCGGGAACGTCGCCCACGGTGCATCCCGAGTTTACCGCGCACCTGTTCTTCGTTAGCCGCCGATTTTTCTATCGCCGCCGTTCCCGCCGCCTAGCCCGCACAAAGCTGCTCACGCAGAAGTAGCCGAAGAACACAAGCATCGCCACCGCGCCAACAAGGCTGCGAAGCCCTCCCCCGTGTATCCCAGCCGAATGCCACTCCCCGCGCAGTTCCCAAAGATGCCCCAGTGCGTACAGGGCGAATATCCCGAAGAAGACGCCCGCAACCTCCAGCCACAGCACTCCGGACAGCCGCACAAACGGTCGCCAGACCGCCTCGCCAAAACGCCGGGTCCCACTCTTCAGACCTTGCCGCACGTGACGCGACTGGGCGACGGTTTGAGCGACAGTCTGGGCGGCTTTCGCAGTTGACGTACGGGGCGCCGGCCGAGCCGCCGCCTGGGCTGCCGCCGCGCGGCGCGTCGGAGTCGTTGCCGCCCGGTCGGTATTCGCACTCGCGTTCACAGCTTTGGCCGCCGGATTCTCCGCCGTAGCCGCGTCCACCGCGGTCGCCACCGTCTTCACCGCCTGTCGCGCCCCGAATCCAAGCGCACGTCCAAAGCGAACTGCGTCCATCCTCGAAGTGTAGCCTCCCGCGTTCGCCCTGCGAAAGCCGGTCCCGCCCGCTGGGGAAACCAGCCGAGCCAATTCTGCGAAAAAAAGTCGAGACACACGACCCCCCAAGCGTGCATCCAAAGCAACAGAACGAACATCCGTGAGAAGAAAGAGAGCATCATGAAACGCTTGATTTGGACGGTTGGTGGATTCTGTGCAGCTGCAGCAGGAGTTCTGGTGTGGGGATCGACGCGAACACCCAATGTTGACGAACTTGCGCACAAGCTCGAGGATGCCTGGGCCAACCACCACACGACGGTTTAGCTGTTTCTCTGTCGAAACCCTGGAGGGTGGCCGCTCGGGTTGTCCGGACAGCTCCTTACGGACAAGTGGGTTGAGGAAATCCGGGCCAGGGAATGGCATTGCGGCGGCTTTCCACCCGGGGTATTCTAGACCGAGAGTCGGACAGATAGATCCGCAATGCCGTTCCCGCCGGTCTCCTCCGGGAATGCCCGATGCGGTTGAATCGCAGGCAGCAGTTCAATCCCAGGGCAGCCCGGAGGCGGCATTGAATCAAAAAGTGAATCAAAAAGTGAAAAACCTGATCCAGAAGCTGGGAGAGGCAATCCACGAATCTGTCTCGGAATCTGAAAACATAGCAGGCGTCGTCAAGAATATCCGCGACCAGGGCTTCGATGTCATGCTGATGCTGGAAGCGACCATCGGCCTCAACCAGGTAGAAGACGAGTCCGGGAAATCATCCGAATCATCATCCGAGGAAGCCGCTGTCGGCCCGTTCACCCGCAAAGATCTCACCTTCCTCAAGTCCCTCCGCATCACCCTTCCTGAAGAGGAATCCAATGGTTCAACCGGTCTGAATCTGGATCCGCCCAGTGGCCCTGCAGCGAGCCCTTCCGCGGGCGTATAGCGCATTTCCCTGTGTGGCCCGGCATCAGCCGCCGGGCCATTTCTCTGCTCGCAGAACCAGACCGGCCATCCCGCCATAATCCCAACCCAAAAGTCAACGATCGCGTGGTAGATTCTCGATTTCGCTCCAGTCGCGACTACCAAATTCCGCATCCGACTTGTCTGGATCAAGATGTCGGGGAACGGCTTCGCGGAAGTTGCTCCGAAACGAGAGGCGCGTGCATGTTACGCGCAACAAACCCGCGCAGCGCCATCCTGGCGAGGTTGGGGCGACGGTGAGCGCGCTCTGGTATCGTCGTATGCTAAGTTGCATCAGGTTGCGAGGTAGATGACGAACATGAGAGACACACTCGGTGTGCTGCTTGCAGGCGGAGCTGGCGAACGGCTCTTCCCCCTCACTCGCGATCGCGCCAAGCCCGCCGTCCCATTCGCCGGCCAGTACCGCATCATCGACATCACTCTCTCCAACTGCATCAACTCCGATCTGCGCCACGTCTACATCCTCACGCAGTACAAGGCTCTCTCTCTCAATCGACATATCCGCGAAGGCTGGGGGCCGGTCGTTGCCAACGAGCTCGGCGAGTTCATCGAAATCCTGCCGCCCATGCAGCGCGTCTCGAAATCCTGGTACCAGGGCACCGCCGACGCCGTCTATCAGAACATCTATTCCATCGGTGCCGAGGAGCCGCGCTACGTCCTCATCCTCTCCGGCGACCACATCTACAAGATGAACTATGGCCGCATGCTCCAGCAGCACAAGGACTCCGGCGCCGACGTCACCCTCGCCACTCTCCCCATCACCCCGGAAGAGGTCTCCCGCTTCGGCGTGGTCGAGGTCGCGCGCAACGGCGAAGTCACCGGCTTTGTCGAGAAGCCCAAGTCCACCGAGCTTCGCTCGCCCTTCAATCCGGAGATGGTCGACGCCTCCATGGGCATCTACCTCTTCAACACAGACATTCTTCTGCCCGAGCTGATCAAGGACTCCGAAGACCCGGACTCCTCCCACGACTTCGGCCACGATGTTCTGCCCAAGCTGCTGGGCCGCTTCAAGATGCACGCCTACAACTTCGTCGACGAGAACAAGCAGCTCGCCCTCTACTGGCGCGACGTCGGTACCCTCGAAGCCTACTTCGATGCCAACATGGATGTCGCCGGCGTATCGCCTATCTTCAACCTCTACGACAAGTCCTGGCCGATGCGCACCCGGCCCTACCAGTACCCGCCGGCCAAGTTCGTCTTCGGCGAGCCCGGACGCACCGGCATGGCCATCAACTCCGTGGTCTGCGCCGGATCCATCGTCTCCGGGTCAGTCGTGCGCAACTCTGTCCTGTCGCAGGATGTGCGCGTGAACTCCTACGCCGACGTCGACTCGTCCATCATCTTCTCGCACGTCAACATCGGACGCCATTGCCGCATCCGCCACGCCATCATCGACCGCGACGTCCACATCCCCGATGGCACCGTCATCGGTTACGACCCCAACGAGGACAAGAAAAACTACTTCGTCTCCGAGAGCGGCCTCACCGTCGTCACACGGGACTACTCGGTCTACGAGAACCCCGTCAGCGCCGAATTTCTCCAGCCAGGCAACACCTGGTAGTTTGCACGTGCGGCCCAGCTGGAGTCGCCCGGCTGGAGTCACCGGGCTAGGGCTGAGGCGTTTCCGGGGCTGAATTTTTGGCGTCCGGGGGCTTGTCGGCGTCGGGCTCAGGGAGGAAGGCGGTGTCGGGGTATTGGGCTTTGGTGGAGATGGTTTGCAGAATGGGGAGGTCGGCTCGGACCTGAGCGAGCTTCTTCGGCTTCTGCTTGAGGTAGATGACTTTATTGAGGTCGGCGAAGTAGGCGAGCAGATCGCGCTTGATACCGAAGGGCACGGGCGTGTCGGGCGTGCTGGCGACCGCGTGGAGCAGATCGGCGTAGGTATAGTCCTCGAGCGAATAGGTGCCCGGGAAGACGTCCAGGCCGGTGTCGAGGTCCTGGTTGGGTATCCCGTCGGAAGTCGTGGCATGGGCGAGCATCTGGCGGAAGCGGACGGTGGTCTTGACCAGGGAGTTCAGGTAGTCCTGTTTCGCAGCGGCCGTGGGGACGCGGATCGAGAGGGCGGAGAGTGGCCCGATTTTGGGGATGATGAAGATGAAGCCGGCGAGCAGGTGGGTCCCGAAGCCCGCCTGGCCATGGTAAGTGTCCCAGTTGTTGGCGATGGAGAGACGGGCGACGTCCTGGTTGAGGATGTCCAGCGCGGGGCTGGGGACGTCAGGCGCGAACTGGCTGTGGTGGAGCAACGTTTCCGCGTAGGCGACATGGGGCAAAAGGGTTCGAACGGCAAAGCGGTATCCGCGGAGATTGGGTTGGGCGCGCTTGAGGACCTTGGCTAGATCGAGGCCGTAGGTGTCGTAGAAGGCGCGGGTAAGCAGCGGGACGGGGACGGCGAATCCAATGCGCTTGAGGTAGTTTTCGGGGGCGAGGCGGTGCTTGCTGATCTCGTCGATGTCGAAGGCGAACTCGGCGCGGACGTGCTGGTGGGGGCCTTCGGCGTAATTGACGTTGCTGCCGTACTTTTTGGCGAGGTCGGGAAACTCCTGGCTTACGGCGAGGTTGATTGCGTCGGGGTGGCCGATGGTGTCGCCGAGGAAGTGGGAGAGGGCGCCGATGGCGAAGGCGACGTCATTGGCATCCTTAGAGTCGCGGAAGAGCGCGCGGATGAAGTCGCCGGTGCGGACGTAGTGGAGGAGGTCGGAGAAGTTGGGTTTGCCGAAAGGGTAGTAGCCGAGGTCCTGGATCACGCATCCGCCGTAGGCGTAGGCGTGGGCCTCGCGGAGCTGGATTGGCGTCAGCTTTGGAAAGCGCCGGAGGAGGAGCGGCTGGATGGAGTCGGCCCAGGTGAGATCGATAAGCTGTTCGTGGGTGAGGACAGAGTAGCCGCCAGCCGGCAGTGAACACGCGAGCAGGAGGAGCAGGAGGATCGCGGACGAGAGAAAAGACGTGCGGAGGAGGCGCATAAACCTGCTTTATAGGATGCTGCGATGCGCTTAAGCGTTGGCGCGCAAGGCTTTGCTAAGGCTCCCGCCGGCGCTAAGGAGGCGATCCTCGGCTTCGGTGCGGGAGATTGAAAGCTTTTTCATGGCGATGGCGGTCTTGACGCTGCCGGCTTCGATGAGGAGGCTTGTGGAGGTGAATCGGTCGCATCCGGTGATGGCCATAATGATGCGGTGAGCGCGATCGATGAGCTTGTCGTTGGTTGGTGTGATGTTGACCATGAGGTTGCCGTAGACCGCTCCGGTGCGGACCATCACTCCGGTGGAAATCATGTTGAGGATGAGCTTGGTGGCGGTTCCTGCTTTCATTCGGGTAGAGCCGGTGATGACCTCGGGACCAGTGACTGGAGTGATGGCGAGGTCGACGATCTTGGTGATGGGAGAGGCGGCGACGCAGGAGAGGCCGATGGTGAAGGCTTTCAATGAGCGAGCGTGGAGGAGCGCGCCGAGGACGTAGGGCGTTCGTCCGCTGGCGGCGATGCCGAGCAGGATGTCGGGCGTGGGCGCGGTTGGATCAGCGAGGTTGGCGATGCCGAAGCCTGCGGCGGCGAGGTCGCGCGCGCCTTCTTCTGGGGAGTCTTCTGAATGCTCGGAAGAGTTGCGAAGGGCGGAGTCGCCACCGGCGATCAGGCCTTGAAAGAGCGCGGGCGGGACGGAGAAGGTTGGCGGACACTCGGAGGCGTCGAGGACGCCGAGACGGCCGCTGGTTCCGGCACCAATGTAGAAGAGGCGACCGCCCTGGGCGAAGCGTTCGGCGATGGTGTCGACTGCGGTGGCGATTGCGGGCAGTTCGGACGCGACCGCCGCAGCGACGGTCGCGTCCTCGTGATTGATAACGGTGAGCATCTCCAGGGTGGAGAGCTCATCGATGTGTTCCGATTGCGGGTTACGTGATTCGGTAGTGAGGGAGCCCAGGCTTTCCATGTCCCTCTTAGTTTAGAGCAGTCTTGCAAGCTAGCGCCCGAACGATTGTGGCATTCTCCTGACGTGGAGTCTTCTGTAAGAATGCTCTACTTGCCGACGGCGATGATGGAGAACGAGCCGGGAATCATTGGGGCTCGTCCGCCGCGTCGTTCACCGCCGCCAGGTGCAGGTGGGGTTGCGCCGGCTACGGTTGTGGCCGGTGCGGCTGCCGGGGTTGCAGGTGCTGCTGCGGGCGTCGGAGGTGCGGGGGCGGGGCCGAATTCAGCGGTGATCAGCAGGATGTGGCCGGTCTTGTTGTCCAGGGTGAGGGTTTTGGCGCGCACCGGGGTCGCCACGTTCTGCTCTACGACGAAGCTGGTGGGCGAGTTTTCTTTGATCACGGTGAGGCTGCCGTCGCCCTGTGAGCTGAAGGCCTCCATGGTGGCGGGGTTGAAGGTCGCGCCGTCGCAGCCCTGGCCGATGGGTAGATCGGCGATGATGTGGCCGTCGGTGGCGGAGAGAATGACCATGTCCTTCTTGTCGCGGCAGGCGGCAAAGAGGATGTTGTTCTTGACATCGAGGGCGAGGCCGGCGCATCCGCCGCTCTTGCTGGAGATGTCATACTTGCCCGTCATTGTCATGGTTTTCGCGTCGATGACGGCGATGGCATTCTTGTCTTCGATGTCGACATAGATCTTGCCCTTGCCGTCTGCTACGGCCTGCTCCGGCGCGCCGCCGATGTCGATGGTGCCGAGGATGGTGCCGTCCTTAGTATCGATGACGGTGATGTTGGGAGCAGAGTGCGAGAGGTCGTAGAAGCGGTGATTGAAGGTGTCGATGAGGTAGCCGTCGGGATTGCCCTGGACTTCGATCTTCTTGATGACGGCGAAGGTCTTGGAGTCGAACATGGTGATCGGCTTGGAGGTGGCGAAGCCGTGGCCGGTGGCGGTGTCGACGACGGCGCCGTGGCTGCTTACGCCGGGGATGTCGCCGACCTGGGCGAAGGTGTCGAGGTTGTAGACGCCGATGTGGCCGGCGGCGCCAGAGCGCGCGACGTAAAGGTTGCGGCCGGCGGGGTCGGCGGTGACGTAATCGAAGCCACCGTCGCCGCCGATTTTGACGGTGTTGATGACCTTGTAGGGCCCCTGCTGGGCCTGGGCGGCGAGCGGGATCAGGGCGGCGATTGCGGCGAGGGTGGCGAGTGCGAGCGGCTTTCGTAACATAAGGCGGATCTCCTGGTGGTGTGTGAGCGGTCGGTCTGAGGGGCCTCCGCGATTACGCAGATTTTGGGCGCACGGCGGAAGCCGTTCATCGTAACACCGGGAAGGATAGTCCTCGCAACCTTAAGCCGGTGTGAAGTCGGTCACGATTGATCTCGATGGATTGCCCGCATTGCTAGCGCATGTCGTAGAAGAGGAAGGCAGAGCCGCTACAATTCCACTGTGAGACGTGAGTTTGGCAAAGCGGCGATTTCCCTACTGTGTTTGCCACTCATCTCGACCTTGCTTAGCCTCGCGGCACACGCCACGATCTTCAGCCAGGTGCATGGAGTAGTACACGACCCTCAGCATCGGCCAATCTCCGGCGCACACATCGAAGTACGGGATACTCACTCCGGTTTTGCCAAAGCGGTGACCACTGCACCGGACGGCTCTTTTTCGATCTCGTTCATTCCTCTGGGCGATTACGTCGTGACTATTTCGCAGCCCGGCTTCGCCACCACCAGGCAGGCCCTCACCCTCGCCTCCGACACCTCGCCTGTTCTGCACTTTGAGCTGCAACTTGGGGCTGTTCAGCAGAACGTCTCGGTCACTGGATACGTGAACACCGCAAATGTCGATACAGTGACCCCGACCGCCATGCTAAGCCGCGAAGGGATCGCGCAGACCCCTGGCGCAGACCGCACCAACAGCATGGCCATGATCACCGACTATGTTCCCGGCGCCTACATGACGCACGACATGTTGCACATCCGCGGTGGTCATCAGGTTAGCTGGCTCATTGATGGCGTCCAGATCCCCAACACAAACGTGGGCAGCAACCTGGGCGCCCAGATCGATCCCAAGGACATTGACTTCATCGAAGTGCAGCGGGGAAGCTACAACTCGGATGTGGGCGACCGCACCTACGGCGTCTTCAACGTGGTGCCGCGCACCGGTTTTGACCGCAACCGCGAGGCTGAACTTGTTCTCAGCGCGGGCACCTTCTACCAGACCAACGATCAGATCAACTTCGGCGATCACACGCAACGGTTCGCCTATTACGCCAGTCTCAACGGGAACCGCAGCGACTATGGTCTCGCCCCACCTATCGGGCAGGTATTTCACGACCGTGCCAATGGCTACGGAGGCTTTGCGTCCTTCATCTACAACCGCACACCGATGGACCAGTTCCGCCTGGTGACCCAGCTCCGCCGAGACTTTTTTCAGATTCCCTACGATCCGGACGCTGGCAGCTTTGAGAACAGGCAGTTCGATTCGAGCGGTCTGCGGGACGGACAACACGAAGCCGATGGCCTCACCGCATTCTCCTGGCTCCGGACTTTCAATGCTTCTACCGTGCTACAGGTCTCGCCCTTTTTCCACTACAACAAGGCGGATTATGAGTCGAACAGCAACGACATCCCCGTAGCCACGACCTCCAACCGCGCTTCCATTTATGCCGGTGCGCAAACCTCGTTTACAACGCAGATTGCCCGCAACACGCTGGAGGCCGGCTTCTACTCTTACGGCCAGCGCGATACGTACCTGTTCGGCGCAGTCTTCAACGACGGCAGCGGCACCATGCCGTTCACCAGACCCGATGCAGCTTCCAGCGGCGTCATCGAGGCTTACCTATCCGACAACTACAAAGCGACCTCCTGGCTTACCCTGATCGCGGGCCTCCGCCAGACGCACTTCCAAGGGCAGCTCACTGAAAACGAGACCGATCCACGCTTCGGCGCTGCGGTCCGGCTACCTAAATTTAACTGGGTATTCCGGGGCTTCTATGGCCGCTTCTATCAGCCTCCACCACTGCTCACTGCCTCCGGCCCCGTCGTGCAGTTCGCGCAGGCCAATAGCACGGACTTTAAACCGCTGCACGGGGAGCGCGACGAAGAGCATCAGTTCGGCGTACAGATTCCATTTCGCGGATGGCTGCTCGACGCGGATACTTTCAAGACCCGCGTCAACAATTTCCTGGACCACTCCAACATCGGCAACTCCAGCATCTATTTTCCGGTCACCATCGACGGCGCGCTGGTGCGCGCCTGGGAGGTCACCGTCCGCTCGCCGCGGCTTTGGCACTTCGGAGAGCTCCACCTGGCCTACTCCAATCAAATTGCCGAGCAGCGCGGCTCGATCACCGGCGGTCTGATATGCGCCCCCATCAGTTCGCCGCAGTGCGACGCCGATCCCGGTTACAGGCCGGTCGATCACGATCAGCGCAATACTCTCACCGCAGGCTTCAATGCCTCGCTTCCCTGGCGTATGACGGCGTCCACGAACGTCTCCTACGGCTCCGGTTTGACTAACGGCAAGCCTGACCCGACCACGCCTTATCCACACGCGTACCTGCCCGCAAACACGGTCATCGATGTTGCGATGGGGAAGAGGTTCGGCGAAAAAATAACCGTATCCGTCACCTCGACCAACATCGCCAATCGCCGGGTCTTGCTGGACAACAGCCTCACTTTCGGCGGCTTCCATTTCAACGATCCACGCGAAACCTACGGTGAGGTTCGCTACCGTATCAAGTACTGAATGCCAGGAGTCGCTTACCGCTTACGGGAGAGGTTCGGGGGGAAGCTGGTGGGCGGTGGCGGTGAGGTGGGACGGAGTGGTGGGGAGGTAATTCTTGTAGACGCTGATGTGGAAGCAGGACTGCTTGAATTCTTCTTCGACATCGATCTTACCCAGTCCGATGAGCGGCTGTAAGTAGGCGCGCATCCATGCGATTTCGGTGAGCGAGAGGCCGCGCTTGGCGATGTCGACGGCCTGGCCGGTGAGATGCGGGGAGGCGGTGTCTCCTGTGGAGGGCGCGGCGTTGCCGTTGGTGCGGATCAGGCGCTGCTGGACCTGGACGGTGCGGACTGCGGAGTCGACCTGGAGCGGCTGGTGGAAGCTGGTGTAGTAGTCGCGGGCGAGTATGGCGAGGAAGGCGGCGGTCCAGGGACGCGAGAAGCGGCGGTTTTCGGGAAGGCGCGCGTCGACGCGGAGGGTTTCATTGTCGGGAAGCGCGATGAGCTTCTTATTGCGGCGGAGGTCAAGCAGGTCGGCGTCGTCGCGCACGCGGTCCAGGCCGTCGCGGCCGGCCATCTGGTTCTGGTGGAGAAGGATTTCGCGGGAGCCGTAGAGGGGCGGCGGCACGATGAGGCGGCCGCGGCTATCGTAGAGCGAAGAGACACGGAGCGGCGGCAGAAGCATGGGGGTGGACGCCTCTTCTTCGATGGACTTCATGTGAGGCAACACGGGCGCGGAGAAGGAACTCTCGGCTAGATTTGCGGGTGTGGCATCGTTGTCGGCGAAGGGCTCGTCGCCGGTTGCGGTGCCGTCGGCGGGGAGACGGTGCGCGCGGGTTTCGCGAGTTTCGGCGAGGGTGTAGTGCACGCGGCTCTCCGGAAGGGAGTCGGCGCGCTCCCCCCGGCGGGGGCGCATGCCACGGTTAGCGGCAGCGATGGCGGCCTGGGCGGCGAGGGTGCGCTCCTGGGCGGGAGTGTGAGCACGCCTTAGCATACGCATGGAGGCGTGGAGGCGAGCGACTTCGCGGTCTGAGGCGGGATTTCGCGCGGTTGGATGTGCGGCAGAATGTCGCGCGGGGCCGGATGCATTCCGCGAGGTCGCGTGGGTGTCCGGGCGTCCGTCTGAGCGTGTCGGGGCGAGACTATGGGCGCTCCGTTCGCGGGACGAACGCTGGGCTGGCTGGGCGATGATCGATCTGGAGGAGGCGGGACGGAGGACAGTCCTCGTCGGCTTCGCCATCAGCGGACCTGGCCACAGTTGCGTCCAGGCCAGTACCATCAGGGCAGCGGTGGCGCCTTTTGCGTGCATGCTATTTTTTGGAGGCGCGGAGGCACCAGAGCAACTTTTACCCTATCTGCAACGTAGACATGCGGTAAGTAATCAGGCTGGTTCTGTGTACCGATGGGTTAATGCGTCTGGTCCTCGGTTAAGATTGGGTCTTCAAGGAGGATGGGTGCGTCGAACTCTTGCAGGAGTTGGTGTAACGGCGGTCGCGGCTCTGGCTGGCTTGGGGCTGCGTGGAGTGGCGGCGCAAAATGGAGCGGATAAGCCTGCGTTCTACACGGAGCAGGTCAGGCCGATTCTTCAGACGAATTGCGGCAAGTGCCACTTCGACATGAATCACAAGGGCGGGCTGAGCCTGGCGATGAAGGCGTCCACGATGAAGGGTGGGCGCGACGGTGTTGTGATCGTGCCTGGCGATCCGGCGAACAGCCTGCTGATGAAGCTGATACGGCACGAAGGGCCGCCGGATGATCCGAAGCCGATGCCTCCGAAGTCTCCGAAGTTGAGCGACGCTGACATTGCTGTTATCGAGCAATGGGTGAAGGCCGGCGCGGTGATGCCGGATGATCCTCCGCCAGCACAATAGCGCCGGAACAGGAGGGAAAATTACTGGGACTTCCCGAGGCGCTGGAGCGCTACCGCATGCTGGCAATAGGCGGATCGACCTTGCGCGGAGGGTGAGCTGGATAGCGCTGTGCAGAAGCATCTGCAGAGGCAGATGGCGCGTCGGGTGCGCTTGCCGGTGCTTTTCGTAGAAAGCGTGGAGGTGGACGCGTGGATTCAGCGCTGGGATTGTCAGCGTCCTGTAACATGCGGGGGATAATGTGGGGTGTATGCGGCTGAGTTTCGTGGTCCCTGCGTACAACGAAGAGGCATATCTCCCGGCATGTCTGGAGTCGATTCTGGCGCAGACGCGGGATCTGGGCGATGAGGTCGAGATCATCGTCGTCAACAATGCGAGCACGGACCGGACTCGGGAAGTTGCGCTTGGCTACCCTCGAGTGCGGGTGGTCGACGAGCCGCGCAAGGGGTTGACGTATGCGCGGCAGGCCGGCTTCGGGGCGAGTTCGGGGATGCTGATCGCGAACGTCGATTCCAACTCGCGGCTGACGCCGGGATGGGTCGCGCAGGTGCTGGCAGCGTTTGCCGGGGAGCCGAAGATGGTCGCGCTGAGCGGGCCGTTCGTCTACTACGACCTGTCGCCAAATCAGCGAGTCAGCGTGCAGGTGTTTTACGCTGTGGCGTTTCTGGTCTATGCGCTGAATCGGTATGTCTTGCGCGCGGGGTCGATGGTGCAGGGCGGGAACTTCGTGCTGCGGCGAGAGGCGCTGGAGAAGATTGGCGGGTTCAATACGGCGATTGCGTTCTACGGCGAGGATACGGACATCGCGCGGCGGATGAATCGCGTGGGCCAGGTGAAGTTCACGTTCGGGCTGAAGATGTTCTCGTCGGCGCGGCGGCTGAAGCAGGAAGGCATGCTGAGGATGGCGGCGCGGTACACGATCAACTATCTGTGGACGACGTTCCGCAAGCGGCCGTTCACCGCGCAGTACGTCGATATTCGGGAGCCGGTCGCCGAGGCGCCGGTGGTGGCTAAGCAGAAGAGCTAGAGCCTACTTGGCTGCCGCGGTCACGTGAGTTGCAGGTTTGGCGCTCATGCGGATGGACTTGTCGACGATGTCGTATAGGAGCTGGTTGGGGTCAGCCTTGGCCTGCGCTTTGATATAGGCTCCGGCGCGCCGGCCGGCGACTGGGGTGTCCGGGAGCGTGAGATTGCGGTTACGCGCGGAGATCTCGGCAAGTTCCTTGACGATCTCGAAGAAGTTGGCTTCATCTTTGCCGCTGAGAACCCAGGCCTGATGGACGGTGGCGGTGAGGATCTGGTCGGGTGTCCAGTTGTGCGCCGCGTCCGTGTCCGGGACCGACATATCGCTCGCAGATGGTTGAGCTTTGCCTTCGGGAGTCGTCTGGGTTTGCGCGGAGGCGAATGAGAGTGTGAAGACGGCAGCGGCGGCGAGCGAGAGGGCTGCCGTGCGAAGCGCGCGGAATGTCATGATGGTTAGATCCTTTCTTGCGAAGCTTATTTTGCCGATCTGGAACGGGCTCGGAGTTGGCTAGTAATTATCCCGACGACCGTCCTGGTGGTTGTCGCGTTGATTGTTCTGGTAGCTATTGCGCTGGCTGTTCTGGTGGGCTTGGCCGGCTATGGCTCCGACACCGGCGCCTGCGGCTCCGCCGATGACTACCCCTTTTAGTCCTCCGCCGAAGAGCGCGCCTAGAATGGCTCCGCCGGCCGCGCCGATGGCTGCGCCTTTGCCGGGTCCGATTCCGCCGGGCTGATGATAGCGGTCATCGTATCCTGCGCGGTAGTTGCTCTGCGGAGTGCGGTCGTAGTTGCCGCCGCGTCCGCCCTCGCGCATTCCGGAGTAGTAGTTCTGGCTGACACGATTGTCGCCGCGTTGATTGGAATAAGAGGTCTGGTTGTTGCGATTATCCTGTTGCTGATTTGAATATTGGGCTGTCGCGGGAAGTGTGGCGAGGAGGAAGATTGGCGCGAGCAACAGGGTGCCGAGTTTCTGCGTGCGGGCCGTTTGCATGGAGACTCCTTTCGGCTAGTGAGTTTGGGCGGGCGCGACCAGGGGCGCGAGCAGCGGCGCGAGCAGGACGGCGAGGAGAAGACGCTTGGTGGTCATGTGGAGCCTCCGACAAATATGGCGACGATGATACACCGGTACCCCCTCCCCCCTACCATTTTTCGTAAAGTCTTCTATCCATTGCGGATAAGGGCCAAAGTATTCAATCCTAAAGACTTACGGCTAAGACACACAAACAATTGAGGTTAGCAGGTGGCACGTTAAGAGTTTGGAGATTTGGCCCTACTTCTATTTTACTACTTTGGAGGGGTGATCATGCCAATTATCTTTGGCGGAGTAGTGGTTTGGATTGAGGTAGTTGGGAGGTTTTCAAGAGGGGCGGGGGGTTGACAAGGTTTTTCGGCGGCTGGAGGGAGGTGGTTCGCGTGACGCGAATTCCCACCCATCGCATGAGACGAGGGCGCGATGAATGGGGCACCCGGCTGTTCCCGGGCGGGAATTCCCACTCATCGCGTGTTCTGGAGGGGCGTTGAGCCTACTTCAGATTCGCTGGTACTGGGAGCGGGGGGCGCACTGCCGGCTTGGCGGGCTTGGCTTTGACGGCCTTGGCGGGCGCTTCCTTTGGCGCAGTCATTACATCGATGCGGTCGTTGAGCTGCTTGATCTGGTCGGACATCGCCTGCATCTGGGCGATCATGGAATGCTTCATGTCCATATCACTCTTCATGCTTGCCTTCATGGCGTCCATGTGGGCCTTCATGGCGGCGTCGGAGGCGTCCATGGTGGCCATGTTTTCCGTCATGGCGGTCTGCATTTTTGCCATGTCGGGAGCTGCGGTTGTGGCCGCTGGTGTGACGGTGACGGTGGCAGCGGATCCGGGTGTGGCGGTGACGGTGGCAGCGGGCGCGGTTGCTGGTGCGGCAGCGGGTTCGGGCATCGGCATGGGTGCGGCAGCGGGCTTGGGTGTGGGCGCGGCGGTCTGGGCCAGAGCGGGGATACACATCAGAGACAGCGCGACGATGGATACGCGGACAGGACTGGGCAGGTTCATGGGGGTTCTCCTCGAGAGTGCTTTTGACGGTTGGTGAGGTGTGCCCACTGGTAGTACTGAAAGCGAGGGGCCGGAGTGGGTCTCGTCTCGTTCAGGAAGAAACAGCTTCTTTCTCTGCTGACTCGTTTACCAACAGCATTATCGCGTTAGATGCTTCGGGGCGCCCAACTGGAGTGCCGTGTCAAAAGAATCGTTTAGTTATCGCCGCACGGTGGCGTTGAGATTGGTTTCTGGGGGTCGCGCCTGCGCTCAGGACAGGCTAAGTGAACGCGTGCCTTTCCGGATTTGGAGCGAGGGCGACTCGTCGATGAGGCTGCGATGAATGGGGCGGCCTACTTCCCATGGTCTGCGCGATGGGGCGGCGCAGAACATGGGGCACCCGGCGTTGGGGTGGGGTTAGGGGTGGTGGGTCAGGGCGGCGCGGAGTTTGTCGATGTGGGTACCGTGGGCTCGGATGGCCTCGTGGAGGGCTTCGCCGGTGACGTTGAACTCTTTGGACCAGTAGGCGATGTCAGAGGACATTTTGGGGTTGATCTCTTTGGGGTTGTGGGGGCCCTTGGTGTGCTCTTCGTGGACGGTGTGGAATTCGTGGGCTTTGGGGGCGTCGTGATGCTCGGACATGCGGGGTTCCTCTTTCCGGGTGGGTCTGGTTAGTTGGATGAGGATGGGGGAGTGGGGATGTATTTGGTGGGTGGATTGGGGATCAATCGCCGCTTTTGATGCGATCAATGAGATTGTTGTTGTGGTGCGGGTCGGTTGCTAGTAGCGTTTGGGAGACTTCAAATCTGCAGAGTAAAGGTCATCCAAATGCGTCGCATCCTTGCGTCATCTCTCATTGTGGTTCTTGCTTCGGGCAATTTTGCCTATGGTCAGCAGGTGGTTGCTCCAAAAACTGCTGCGGTCCCGGTTGCGGCACCTGCACCTGCGCCCGTGCCAGCGGTAGCGGTTGCACCGGATGCGTCCGGCAAGTACATGCTGAGGGATGGGACGGACGTCAATCTGACGTTCGCGCAGGACTTGAGTTCAAAGACGGCGTCGGAAGGCGATCCGGTGGTGTTGGTGCTGGCCGATGATGTAAAGGTCGGGGACGTGGTGGTCGCAAAGGCGGGTGCCAAGGCATTTGGCGAAGTGACCAAGGCGGAGAAGTCAGGAATGATGGGCAAGGCCGGTGAGTTGAATCTGCGACTGGACTACCTGAAGGTTGGGGACACCAAGATCAAGCTGCGGGGAACCAAAGGCAAAGAGGGTGAGAGCGGGACGACGAGCGCGGTGGTGCTGACAGTGCTGTTTGGGCCGATTGGTTTGATCAAACACGGGAAGAATGTGGAGATCAAGCAGGGCCAGGCGCTGCATGCATTCGTCGGGGATGATATCGCGGTGGTGCCGGCCAGTTAGATTTTTGGTTTGGACGAAGATTCGGGTTGAGGACAAAAGGGCGGTTCGCGCGGAGCGCGAATCCCCACCCATCGCATGAGACAAAGGCGCGATGAATGGGCACCCAAGATGGTTGGGCCACCCGCCATTTTCAGTGGTCTAAGGCTGCGATGACTTATTCGTTACTTGTGAGGGTACTTTTTTGTGTATATCGTACTCTAACTATTAAGTTGATCGATTGGTGTGCCATGGCATTTGCCGCCCCCCAGAGCCGTCTACAACGCTTCAGAAGTTCGCCAGGCACAGGTCACTCCACGTCGGTCGAGGCTTTGTGCGGCACCTTGCGGTCTTACCGGCCAGTTGCTGCGCGGCTAAGTTCTGCAATCGTGCGCCCCTTTAGAAGAGACGATAGGCAGAGTGTGACGGCAATGCTCTCATTTCTCCCGACACTGTACCCAAACGCAGATTCTTGGCTTTCGCGGAGGGTCGACCGCTCAACTCGCTTTCAAAGTGGATTCGTGGATTCATCAAGATTGCTGACGCTCCAGCCAAAAACTCTTCTGTTCTCAGTATTGAAAAGAATCCCATGTAGGATTCGCCTAATGATTTTGTGGTGGAGGGTTGCCACATAAACCTCTGGTCGTTGGCCGGGCTTTCCCGGGGACGACGCTTCGTATGGGATGTGGGACTGAGAGTTAGGACGACCGAGAGTCCGCTAGCTTCGATCCGGATTGCAATTCCAGCCGGAAGCACCGATAGCGGGATTAGTGATCTGATTCCGCAGCTACGCAATCAGGAAACGGCCGAATTAATCTTTGGCAAGCCCGTTCAGATTCATGGATCCTCTTTGGATGACGCGAATGGTAGTCCAATGGAACTGCTCGAGATCGATGCCGCAGGCTCTCACGTCGAGCCCTGCTACAGTACGCCGGATTTCTCAGTTTGGACTATTAAACTCGCTCGGCGGATTCCCGCTGACTCAGTCACTTATTTCAGATTCAGGATTAAGGCGACTTCAATCGGTAGGTGCTGGAATTGGAGACGTTCCTGGCTGGAAAGGAAACGCATCATCATAGACTTCAGGCTCTCTGATGTTAGAGAGCTGTGGTACTTGAGCAGTGACAGTCTGAAGCACTACATCCACGACATAGAATGCGTAAATTTCTTTCTGATAGCACCAGCAAGGTTCCGTCTGGTGGCAGCTAGCCCACTAGTACATTACTCCAGAATTCTGGAGGGTTATGCATGGAAGAGTTATTTGAAACGTTCGCCAAGCTATTTCCGCAAGGAGAAACTGATAATCCATCAATGGAGGACCGAAAAAGACAGGGTTGTCAACTTGAAGTCACCACTAAGAATTTTTGCTGACTTAGAAGATCCCAGAACTCTGAATTTCGGCCCAAACATGCTAATGGGACTAGCCATGGTCTCTATAGTTGCCCTTGTTGTTGCGGCAAAAGAACAAGCAATTGTGGCGTCCGTTAATGCTTGGAGCAAGTTAGCGTCTGTTGCCTTATCAAGGCATATCCCAGCAGCGTCAGTAACCGGCTTCCTGATCATATGTTCCGGGCTAATCTCTAAAATAGAAACCGGGAAGAAGGTGATTCGCTTCTTGCAGAGTGGGTTTTCTAGGGTGGAGCGCTATGTTTTTTCTGACACCAATTGACTTAGGCGCGTGGATGTCACAAAACCCGTAGCAGATTCCTCCGCTACGCTGCGGAATGACAAACGAAAAAGGGGTCCTCGTCGGACCCCTCTTGTTGCGAAGTGAGCGCGATTCGTTATTGCAGCAGCGTGCCGTTTTCGGGTTGGACTTTGGCGTCCTCGGGGGGGATGATTACGGCGGCGGCTACTTTGTCGTCGGTGTCGAGGTTGAGGAGCTTGACGCCGGAGGTGCTGCGGCCGGCGGAGCGGATGGTCTTGGTGTCGATGCGGATGATTTTGCCGAAGTGGGAGATGAGCATC
>OCZT010002523.1_pt1 | contig 18880 bp, 17 predicted proteins | sample 1539031 | NCBI WGS metagenome assembly OCZT01 (sample SAMEA3539308, study PRJEB22396) | soil metagenome | biome: tundra; feature: field; material: soil | place: USA | collected 2010-05 | depth 0.15 m | reverse complement strand
GAGTTCTACTACTACGCAGTGGTTTTCGAGCCGTTCCTGATCATCGCCATCACCCTGTGCCTGGGGATGATCATCGGCCCGGCCCGCGCCTCGCCCGGCCGGCGGGCAGCGGGAGCCGTCGCGGCCGGCGCCTACCTCCTCGCCGTCCTCGCGAACTTCGCCTACCTCTATCCGGTGCTGGCCGACAAGGTCCTGCCGTACTCGTCCTGGCTGTCCCGGATGTGGTTCCGCAGCTGGATCTGACCGCCGGAATCGGGACAGGGCGGCCGGACCCCGGCAGTGCAGGGACGCGCCGTCAGGCCGTCCGGGGTGCGAGAGCGGAGGTGGCCTCGGCGAGCAATCTCGCCTTGCGCAGCTCGGTACCGCGAAGCTGCCGGGCCTGCTCGGTGAACAACAGCGCCCGGCTCCGTTGCTGTCCGAAGCCCTTGATGACGCGGATGCCGAGGACTGACTCCTCGACGGCCGTCGTCAGGTCGCCTGCCTGGTCCTGCGCCTGCCGGCAGGCATTGCCGTACCGCGTCTCGAACCGGGCGCACAAGAAGAGCAGCGGCGCCACGGGCGTGAGCGCCACCAGGGCGAGCGTCCATTGCCAGCTCACCAGGATGGCGGCACCCGCCACGACCGTCACGGCATTGACGATCAGGAACGTCATCGGGCCGGCCAGAAACGCGCGCACCACCTGCAGGTCGGTGGTACCGCGGGACAGCAGTTGGCCCGCGGGCCGGCGATCGCGGAAGGAGACCGGCAGCCGCTGCGCATGCCGGTAGAGATCGGCGCGCATCGATGCCTCGGTCTCGGCCACCGGACGGGCGGCGAGCCAGCGCCGCACGCCGAAAATGCCCGCCTCGCCGACGCCGAGTAGCAGCAGCCAGAGCCCGCCCAGCAACACTCCCGATGGATCGCGGTGGCCGACCGGACCATCTATCAGCCACTTCAGCACCAGCGGCATGGCCAGGCCGAGGCATGAAGCAAGGACCGCGAGCAAGGTGGCCGCCGCCAGCCGTGCCCGGGGCCGGCCGGACATACGGCCAGAGGCGCACGAGGGAACGCAGCGTTGACCACGTCGGGCCGGCCGGGCGAGGTGGTCCGGCGAAGACAGGCATCGGGGGGACCTTAGATGCCTTCCGCGCGCCGCCGCACGTGAGTTTCGCGCCGCCTGCCGCGTCGCGCGGCAGTGAACGTGTCAACCAGGTCGCCGGCCGGCGCGTCCTACAGATGGTCGGCAGTGTCTCCAAATATCCGGAGAGTGCCTGGCAAAGTCGGAAACCTCACGTTCTGACCGCCGCCTGTCGGTCCATAGGTACCGAAAAGGAACAATGCATGAAAACACCCCCCATTAAGGTCGCGCTGGCTGTCACGGCGCTTGCCGGCCTTGGCCTGACGGGCGGCGTAACTGCTGCGAGCGCCGCTACTCACCCGGCTGCCGCCACGCCAGTCGGCACCACCGTGACCGCCACCACTAGTGTCACCGACCACCCGGACAGCGGCACCCAGGGCGACAACTGGGCGAATGACAACTTCACGCGGGTCGCGACGGTAACGCGGCTCTCGGGCACGGTCGCGGTCGGCCTCTGCCCAGGGTCCGGCACCGGGTTCTGCTACAAGTGGTCGGGAACCATCACGGACTCCGGGCACTTCACCACGGTCGCGGGCGTCGATTCGCCGCGGACGGTGACGCTGCTGGACCAGTCGCTTACCGGCACGTTCAACGGCGGGTCGAAGACGATCCAGTTCTACTCCAGCTGGAAGACCGCGAACGCCGCACTGGTGGTCAAGTCCGTGGACGGCACGGTCTCCGGACGGGAGACATCCACGGACTGGGTGGAGCAGTTCTTCGGCGCGACGGCCACGTTTGGCTCGGCGGCCAACCCCGGCGATGTCGACCTGGGAAACTGGTCGTGGAAGTACACGATGAACTTCGGGTCGAACAGTGCGTGCCCGAACGACGCCTACCAGTGGATCGACTCGCTGTCCAACGGCGGCGGTGGGCAGCAGGGCGACGGGAACATCCTGACCCCGAACGCGAAGGACTGCACCTGACCTGCCTCTGAGCACGATAGGGCGCCCCGTTCTGCTGCCTGGGTAAAGGCAGCGGGACGGGGCGTTTTAGGCTTGGCTGGACGTCCACAGCAGATGACACGAACCGGGAGCCGACCCCTGACCAGCAACGAGCCCGCCGCCAGCCAGCCCACGGCCAGCCGCCTATCGAGGGAGGGCCTGGCCCGCCTGCACGACTCGATGACGGCTCATATCGCGGCCGGCCGCATGCCGGGACTCGTCGCGCTCGTGGCCTGCGGCGGCGACGTGCACGTCGCCGCTATCGGCGCGCGGTCCTTCGCCAGCGGCGCTTCCATGGCCCGCGACGCCATCTTCCGGATCGCCTCGCTCACCAAGCCCGTCACCGCCGCCGCCACGATGTCGCTGGTCGAAGAAGGCATCCTTCGCCTCGGCGAGCCGGTCGACGAGCTCCTGCCCGAACTGGCCGGCCGCCGCGTCCTGCGGGCCATCGACGCCGAGCTCGGCGACACGGTACCTGCCAGCCGGCCGGTCACCCTGGAGGACCTCCTCAGCTTCCGGTCCGGCTTCGGCTCCGTGATGGCGCCACCCGGCAGCTACCCGATCCAGCGGGCCGAGGCCGAGCTGGGGCTGCAGAGCATCGGCGGCCCGCCATGACCCCCCGTGGCTCACGATGCCGACAGCTGGATCGGCGCCCTCGGGTCGCTGCCGCTCATGTACCAGCCGGGTGAGCAGTGGCTCTACAACACGTCGGACCAGGTGCTCGGGGTGCTGCTGGCGCGGGCATCCGGCAAGGATCTGGAGTCGGTGCTGCGTGAGCGCATCTTCGAGCCGCTCGGGATGACCGACACGGGGTTTACCGTCCCGGCCGGGCAGCTGAGCCGGCTTACCACTGCGTACCGGCCCGATCCTGAGACCGGTGAGCTGTCGGTCCTTGACGAGGCCGGCCCGCAGCTGGTGGAGCACGCCGCCCTTGTTCCCGGACGGGAGCGGGTGGCTCGTCTCCACGATCGACGACTACTGGTCGTTCGTCTCAATGATGCTGGCGGGAGGCACCGGACGGGGCGAGCGGATCCTGTCGACGGCGACGGTCGCCCTCATGACGACGGACCGGCTCACATCGTCACAACGGGACGCCTCCGCGATGTTCCTCGGCGAGCACGGAGGGTGGGGCCTCGGCCTGCGGGTGCCCGCGGCCGGCTCGGCGGACCAGCTCCTCCCGGGCGGCGGCATCGGCTGGGACGGCGGCACCGGCATCACGTGGCGCTCCAGCCCCCGCAGCGGCGTCACCGGGATCTTGTTCACCCAGCGCGAGGTCACGTCGCCGGTGCCTGCTCAGCTAGTCGAGGACTTCTGGGCCGGAATCAATGCCGCCACCGCAGCTCGCGATCCGCGCTGAGAACCTCAGCTCAATTCCCTGCTCGCGACGTACGATATGCACATCCGCGCGCCCAGAAAGCCCGAGAATGTGAATGGCGGGTAACTCTTCTGCAGCACGGGCTCAACGACAGTCCGGAGCCCCCGGGCGGTCACTGAGCCATGGGGGTGTGAGTATGCGCGTGAGCGGGGCATTAGCTCGCGGGCTGATCGTGCTCGGGTGCGCGGCTACTGCGCTCCTACTCGGATACTTCGGCCTCCGCACGTACGTGTTCTCTCCGCAGGGGAAAATGCTGGGGCTGGGCACCTCCTGGGCGGACATCTTGTTCGACGACGTGCAGCTGTTCGTGCTCCAGGCGCCGCTGAACGGTCCGGGCCCGTTCACGGTCTCGCTCCAGATCGCTCGCTTCCTCGCGCCAGGCACCACGATCCTGGCCGCAGTCGAGACGCTGCGCGTGCTGCTGAGCGAGCAGCTGCGCAGCCTGAAGGCGGCCAGGGCGTCAGGGCACCCGATCGTTACCGGCGATGGACCCGCCGCGCTCGAGCTGTCCCGGCGACTACGCGTCAGCCACCGCAAAGTCGTGCTTGTCTGCACCACCGAGGCCGCGGCGGCCCAGGCACGGCGATACCGCTTGCTCGACGTGTCCGGCGACCCGACGGACCCAGCCACGCTGCGCGCGGCCGGGCTCCGCCGCGCGAACGAGGTGTACGCCTGCACCGATCACAGCACCACCAACGCCGCAACCGCGCTGCGGGCACTGGAGATCTCACAGAAACGCCGCCGCCCGCTGGCCACCTACGCGCAGGTCCGCGACGCAGAGATCTGCGCGGCGCTGCGGGCACGGCGGATCGGCGCCGAAGGTGACCCGCGCTTCCGCCTCGACTTCTTCTCCATCGAGGAAGTAGCCGCGAAGGAACTGCTTGACCAGCACCCGCTGCCGGACGCGAACGACACAGCCGCGCGGGTGGTGGTCGTCGGTTTCGGCTGGCTGGGTCGCGCCGTGCTCCGCGAGATCGCACGGCGCCGGAAGCCTGGCGGGCCGCGGGTGACCGTGCTGATCCAGGACGATAACCCCGAGGACGCGCGCAGTTTCGTCAAGCGATTCGCGCCGGTACGCGAGAATTGCATTGTTAACGTCGAGGACCGGACGGCACCGGTTGCCCTCGCCGATGACGCGCCCACGCTGATGCTCATCTGCCTGTCCGACAACGAAGAGGCCCTGAGCGCCGGGCTGGCAGCTGCTCATTCCGTGGCCGACCGGTCCGACCGGGTGGTGATCTGCATGGGCGAGCCGACGCCCTTCGACTCGGTCCTGACCGGCGACGGAGCCTTGCTGGATGATGTGGAGGGACGCCTGACCGTGTTCGACGTGCTGGAGGAGGCATGCATGCCGAGCCTGATCAGGGCCGACCTCAATGACCGGCTAGCCCGGGCGATCCACCAGGGCTACCTAGAGACATGCGCGGCCCAGGGAGACTCACCGGAGCTCAACAAGTCCATGGTGCCCTGGGAGGAGCTGCCGGCTCACCTCCGGCAGTCTAACTTCGCCCAGGCCTCGCACCTTGGCGCCAAGGTGAGCAGGATTCACTGCGTCATCACGCCGGAATCCGACCCGTCCCACGACTTCGCCTTCACCGACGCCGAGATCCAGGAACTGGCCGAGATGGAACATGAGCGCTGGGCACTGGAGCGGCGGGCACTTGGCTATGAGCCTGGGCCGGAACGGGATGCCCAGCATCACCCCGACCTGGTGGACTGGGAGCAGCTCAGTGACCGGGCCAGAGACAGGGACCGCGATGCCGTCCGGGGGATCCCGGCGATGCTAGAGCTGGCTGGGTTCCAGATCCTCCGCCTCCGGCCGACGCCGATCTTGCCGACAACGCAGGATTCCGAATAACAGGCCCAGTGAGTACGCAATTGTCAACGCTTCGTTTCGTCTCTCCCGAACGGCGCTGGCGCGCTGCCTTCATGGTGCTGCTAGCAGCGTGGTTCGGCTGGAGGGCCTTTCGCTATGCCGGACCCGTTGCAGGCTGTCTGGTATCGGTTTGCCTGCTGAGCTTCGCGGTACCGATCATGAGGACCTGCCTGATCGTCACCGATGAGGGTCTGATTGACCGCCGGGCGGTGCGGGCGGTCCGGGTGCCCTGGCAGCAGATCGCCGAATTCCGGGTGGCGCGCCCGGGCGGGCCATGGGGCGAGTATTGACATCATGATCGCGTCGACCCACTGCTGCTCGAAACCGTAGCCAACGATCATGCGAACGGCCTCGGTTCCAAGCCCCCGGCCGCGGCCAGACGGGCCGAGCAGGGTACGGAAGTTGCAGCTGCGGTTACCTGCAGCCCACTCGTTGAGCACTACCTCGCCCACGCACTGGCTGCTGGCCTTATCGACGACCGCGAGATCGAGCCGGTCCGGCTGCGCATTGCGCTCGCGGTACCACTGGCGAAGCTGCTCAACGCGACCTGGGTCGTCGGGGTCCGCTTCGGCTTCATCGCCGTGCACGCTGCCGGTGAGCTTCAGTACCTCCGGATCGTTCAGCGCAGCGCGGAGGGCAGGCTTGAACCATGCCATTCATGATTCGGGAGGCGGCGGGACTGTGGCAAACGCCACAACGCGTGAAGGCTGGCCTGATCAGGCTTGTGCCATGATCAGAGCGTGGCGGGCGAACTGATCAGCGTCGGCGGGACAAGGATCTTTGTCGACATCCAGGGCGCCGAAAGCGCCCCCGCACTGCTGTTCATCCCGGTGGCCCCGGTCAGGGATGCTACGACTTCATGCAAGCGCAAGGCAGCCGGCTTGCGCGGAGCCTGCGGGTCATCGGGGTGGATCAGCGCGGTGCGCTGCGGTCAGACCCGCTGCCGGCCGAGCCCGCCCTGACGATGGCACTACTGGTGTCCGATTACGAGGACCTCCGCCACCAGCTGGGCCTTACCGACTGGGCCATCCTGGGGCACTCATTCGGCGGCGGCATCGCCCTTGCCTACGCCACCAGTCATCCGCGTTCCGTGAGCCGGGCGATCTTCGACTGTCCCTGCTGGGACGGCAACCTGTCTGACCGGAGCAAGCTGGACGTTGCCGCCAGCAGGCTCGCTGCGCTTGGCCGGGACGCAGCAGCCGCGCGATGCCGTCACCTGGGTAGCGGGCACGTCCGACTTGCGGATGAGTAGTTCGAGGAAGCCCAGCGCCCACGTCAGCTTGTCGGTGTGCGTACTCCATGCGGTCCAGAAGGCGTCCTTGCTCTTCAGCCCGTAGAGACCATGGGCTCTGGCATTGGGAGTACCGCCAGCAGACTGAGACATGCCTTTCCGACCTCTTCGAGTGCCAGGGTCCCAAGAGCATGGGCCCTGGGTGCGCTGCCTGATTCGAGAAGAAGCCGGGCATCGGCCAGCAGGGCCGAGGCGTTGCGCAGCGACGCCTGGACTAGCGTGAGCAGCGCTCCAGGTGGCGGGATCGGACGCCTCGGCCTCGACGTCGGCATTTCCTGGTCGGCAGGATCTCGCTTCTGCTGCCGGCGTGCCCGCCGCGCAGGTTGCCGAGTGGGCAGGCCACAGCGTGGACGTACTGTTGCGGGTTTACGTCAAGTGCATCGCCGGCCAGCAGGGCGAGGCCAAGCGGCGCATTGAGGACGCGATGCGGCCACTGGAAGACGGCAAGTCAGGCGGCACCGACAGGGAGGCAGAGCCTGGATGACTCAGCGAGCTAGCCAATGCGGCCAGCGGCTCCAACTTGGGCACGTATTCGGCACAGCCACCCGCACATGGCCGCTCCTGGCCGCGCTCAACCGCATACCCCGGCAATGCGGTACGACCATCCCTGACCCGCATATGCGCAGGTCAGGCACTATTTTGCTGGTCTGAGCGGAGGGTGTGGGATTCGAACCCACGATGAGACTCACGCCCCATAGCGGTTTTCAAGACCGCCGCCATCGGCCACTAGGCGAACCCTCCTGGCTGCGGGATCGTACGGGATGCAGGCCACGAGGGCACATCTGGTCCGCTGATCCGGGCACCGCGCCAGCCTGAGCAGCCCGGCGCAACGCAAGCCTCTCACACCGGGTCGTCCGCCAAAGTCTCCCCAATGCGCTCATTGGCCAGCCGCCGCGGCCCGGCCACCGGAGGCGCCCGCCACGGCCCTAGAGTTTCCAGGTAGGAGGCTCAGCCGACCGCCGGCGATGTGAGTAGGCTCTCCGCTGGAGGAGGTCACATGCTGCCCCCGTTCGGCTGGGAAGCGGCCGTCAGCCGCTGGCAATTCGCGCCCGTCGTCACGGTCCTCGTGGTGATCGCCGCTGGCCTGTACCTATGGGGCGCCCGGCGCGTGGCCCGGCGCCATCCGGCCCGGCCCTGGCCGCTGTGGCGGACCGCGATGTTCCTCGGCGGGCTGGCGGTCGTGGTGGTGGCGACGCAGAGCGGCATCGGCGCCTACGACGACGTGCTGTTCTGGGATCACATGATCCAGCACCTGATGCTGATCATGGTTGCCCCGCCGCTGCTGATCGCGGGCCAGCCGGTGACCCTGCTGCTGCACGCGAGCAGGAACCCGCTGCACACGTGGACGAAGCGAGTCATGCGCTCGCGCGTGGTCGGCTTCCTGACCTGGCCGGTCTTCGGGTTCCTGGCCTACAGCGCGGCGATCGCCGGGGCGCACCTGACGGACCTGGCCAACCTCGTCGAGACCAACCAGACCCTGCACAATGCGGAGCACGCGACGTTCCTGCTGGTCGGCTATCTCTTCTTCCTGCCGATCCTCGGTCACGAGCCCATCCGCTGGCGGCTCTCCTATCCGGTCCGGTTCGTCATCCTGGTTCTCATCATGCCCGTGGACACCTTCACCGGCCTGGTGCTCGGCTATGGCAACGCGGGGACGCCGGGCATCGCGGCCGGCCCGCGCCCGGCCTGGGCGCCGGGCCCGGTGCAGGACCTGCACTGGGGCGGGGCGATCATGTGGGTTGGCGGGGACGCGCTCATGTTCGGGCTGATGATGCTCGTCTTCCTCATGTGGAGCCGCGATGAGCGGCCGGCCGCGAGCGCGGGCGGCTGGCTAGAGACCGCCCGCCGCACGAGCATGGGCAGCCTCGTCGCCACCCATCCCGCGGCCAGCCCGGCGGGAACTGACCACCGGGCCGCTGGCGACCCGGTGGCCGGCGGGGACTGGTCTGGGCACGGCGGCATCGACGACGACGAGCATCTCGCCGCCTACAACGCGTTCCTGGCCAGGCTGAACGAGTCAGAGTCCGGCCCCCAGCGGTAATTTCGCCGAAATGTCTGTATGGCTGAACCGATATACCGGCCGGTACGTGCTATAGGCGCGGGCAACCTCCCATGTGGGGGTTCTCCGCTGGGCCGTGCCGAGGGACTAGTGGCCCCGTCCTTCGGCCGGTCCGGCGGATCATGCGCCCCCCGGCCCCGGTCCGCCCGGTCTCCGCAAGGTCCACGCCCGGCTGTCTGCGGAGCACCGCGGGCGGCGGCTGAGGTCCGGTAACCACATGCCGCCACCGTTCATCCGTTATTGCGATTCTCTATTTGAACCAGCCGGGTGATGTAGCCGTTACAGGGAAGCAATGCGCGTGGTGGGGACCGGCGCGTCGCGGCGGGCACGCCTGCCTGCCGTCTTGCTTCCAGCCCTGTGCCACCGCGTCGATCCGTCTCGAAGGGGCACACAGATGTCGGTGATGCACAGGGCAGCGACCGCTGCTGTCGCCGCGGGCTTGACCGCGGCGGCAGGGCTGGCGATGGCGCCCGCGGCAGGGGCGATGGCGCACTCGCAGCCGTCGTTCATCGGGCAATTCCACAAGCTCAGGACTATTGGCTCCACGGTGCCGCGGAATGGGGATCTCAACCCGTACGGCATGGTGGCGATCCGGCACAACCAGGGCAAGCTGCGCCGCGGCGACGTGCTGATCAGCAACTTCAATAACAAGGCGAACCTGCAGGGCACCGGGACGACGATCGTCCAGGTCAGCCCGCACGGCCACCGGACGGTGTTCGCGCATATCACCGCGTCCAGGCTGCCGGGCGCCTGCCCTGGCGGTCTCGGCCTGACCACCGCGCTCGCGGTAGTGCACGGCTGGGTCGTCGTCGGCAGCCTCCCCACGTCCAACGGGATGTCCCCTACCGCACGAGCCGGCTGCCTGATCGTCCTGGACAGCCACGGCAAGGTGTGGGAGACGTTCTCCGGGCACGGCATCAACGGGCCGTGGGACATGACCTCGCTGAACCTGGGCCCGGCCGCCGAGCTTTTCGTCACTAACGTCCTGAACGGCACCGTCGCCGCGAAGGGCGCCGTTGTGCACCGTGGCACGGTGCTCAGGCTGACACTCGGGTTCCCGGCCGGCCAGGCCCCCAAGCTCCTTGCCCTGACCAGGATCGGCTCCGGCTTCGCCGAGCGCACCGACCCCGCAGCGCTCGTCGTCGGTCCCACCGGGGTCGGGCTCGGCCGCGGCGGCACCCTCTACGTCGCGGACACTGCGACGAACCGGATCGCCGCGATTCCTGACGCGCCGTCCCGGCTGACCAGCGCGGGCGCTGGCATGACGGTGACCAGGAACGGCAAGCTCAGCAGCCCGCTGGGCCTGACCATCGCGCCGAACGGCGACGTGTTGACCGTCAACGGCGCGAACGGCAAGATCGTCGAGACCACGCCCGGCGGCGTCCAGGTCGCCACCCGCCAGCTGGACAGCTCGGGCAGCCCGGCCGGCGCCGGTGCCCTGTTCGGCCTGGTAGTGAAGCTGCACGGGCGAGGCATTTACTACGTGGACGACGCGACCAACACGCTTCGCCTGCTGCACTAGGCACGCGGTCCGCGCGCGACACGCCGGCAGCGCTTTCTAAGGCAATCTAAGGAAAGCGCTAGATCACGTCATAGGCTCCTATGGCGTGGACCCCGTACGCAACCCCTATGCACCGGGTGCCGGACAGCGGCCGCCTGAACTGGCAGGCCGTGATCGCGAGATCAGGCAGTTCGAGGTCGTGCTCGAGCGTGTCGCGCGTGGTCGCCCGGAGCGCAGCATGGTCCTGACCGGGCTGCGCGGCGTGGGCAAGACCGTGCTGCTGAACGCATTCAGGTCGATGGCGATGCGGCAGCTCTGGGGCACCGGCAAGATCGAGGCAAGGCCGGAGCAGTCGATCAGGCGGCCGGTCGCCGGGGCATTGCACATGGCCGTGCGCGAGCTTGCGCCCCGGCACCGCGCCCCGGACCGGATCGATCACTTCCTGGGCGTGCTCAAGGCGTTCTCGACGCGTGATCCGGCCGCGCCGAAGGGATCGCTCGCCGCCCAGCTCGGCATCGACGTGCCCGCCGTCCGCGGGCGTGCCGACTCCGGCGACCTGGAGATCGACCTGACCGAGCTGCTGACCGACGCCGCGTCCGTGGCTGCCGACCTGGCCGTTGGCATCGCCCTGTTCATCGACGAGATGCAGGACGTGCGGGCGCCGGATATCTCCGCGCTCTGCGCGGCCTGCCACGAGCTCTCCCAGTCCGGCGGCCCGCTGATCGTGGTCGGGGCCGGGCTGCCGCACCTCCCGTCGGTGCTGTCCGCGAGCAAGAGCTACTCCGAAAGGCTGTTCAGGTACGTGTCGATCGACCGGCTGGACCGGGAGGCCGCCGATGTCGCGCTGCTCGCGCCCGCCCGGCGGGAGGGCGCGGACTTCGAGCCGGCCGCACTCGACGCGCTGTACGCGGCGGCCGACGGCTACCCGTATTTCGTGCAGGCCTACGGGAAGGTGACCTGGGACGTCGCGGCATCCAGCCCGGTGACGGCCGGGGACGTCAGCGTGGCCGGCCCGATGGCGGCCGGCGAGCTGGCGGTCGGCTTCTTCGGCAGCAGGTATGAGCGCGCCACCCCGGCGGAGCGGGAGTACATGCGGGCGATGGCGGTGCTCGGGGACGAGCCAGTGCAGACCGCGCAGGTCGCCGAGGAACTTGGCCGCAAGCCGTCGAGCGTCTCCCCGGCCCGCGACAGCCTGATCAAAAAAGGGCTGATCTACAGTTCCGAGCGCGGCCTGATCGCCTTCACCGTGCCGCATTTCGGCCGCTTCCTGCGCGCCCAGCCAGCCTGACTCCCGCCGCCCGAGGACCGAGATGACTGAGCCGGCCAGATTCGACACTATCCGGACGGCCAGGCTGCTGATGCGGCGCTGGACCGAGTCCGACCGCGAGCCGTTCGCCGCACTCAATGGTGACCCGGAGACAATGCGGTTCTTCCCGGCCACGCTCGACCGGGCGGCCAGCGACGCGTTCGCCGGCCGCATCGAGTCGCTGTTCGAGGAGCAGGGCTACGGCCTGTGGGCTCTGGAGATCCCCGGAATGGACAAGTTCATCGGATACACCGGGCTCAATCCGATGCCGGCTGACGTGCCAGGCGCCGGCGGCATGGAGATCGGATGGCGGCTGGCTAAGCACGCCTGGCATCACGGCTACGCGACCGAGGCAGCTACCGCAGCGCTCGCCGTGGCGTTCGGTGGCGCTGGCCTGGACGAGCTCTGGTCCATGACAGCCGTGCTCAACGAACCGTCCCAGGCCGTGATGCGCCGGCTGGGGCTGACTGAGGCCGGCCGGTTCCATCACCCGCGAGTCCCCGAAGGTCATCCGCTCCAGCCGCACGTGGCCTACCACCTGGCGCGGCCCCCGGCATCATGACCTGCTCAGCCGGAGCCGCGCACCGGCCAGTCTCCGGCTATCTTCGCTCGTCTACGGCCAATCCTAGAGATCTCTAGAAAATGGCAGATCGATGCCGAATCTGGCGCTCGGCCCTCGCACTCGCCGGCCCGGCCGGTATCCCGGGGCCAGGGTCGGTCGGCGCGGAGAAGACCGGGGCAGGCGAGCGGACCGGCCGGCGCACCCGGTCACTCTCGCTGGCGGGCCGCACGGATCCCTGCTGCCACGGCAGGACATTCCCCGTCGCCGCATCGACGAGCGCGGCCTGGATGGCCGGACGGTGCTGCCGCAGGAACACGGCGAAGACCAGCTCGACCGGCCTGCCGTGCAGCTCGCCGGGATAGACCACATACCGCCAGCACAGCTCGCGCCACATATCGGCCGGCTTATCGGAGGTGATGACGCCGGAATGCCTGCGCCAGTGCGAGCTGCGGTGCAGCGCTGCCACCGTCCGCTCCGCTGGCACTGTCCGCAGCTCACAGGGTTCCGAGTAGCCGAGCCGCACCAGTCCCTCGCCGATCTCCGGTGACAGCGCAGCGACCAGCGCCAGTTCCGCGGCGAAGATCCCCAGCGGCAGGATCGCCGCGACGCCCTGGTGCGGCGGCTGCAGCGGCGGCAGCCCGATCGTGATCAGCGCTGCCACGGCAAGGAACGCCGACCTGGCCAGCGCGCGGCCGCTGACGGGGGCCGTGCTGAAGTCGCCGAAGCAGCCGCAGCCGACGTCCGGCCTGGTTGCCCGCAGCTCGATCAGGGCGCAGGTGGCGATCAGGAACAGCAGCGCGGTGCCGAGCCGCACGGCGTTGGTCGGCGCGCCCCGGCCGATCCGCCCGGCGGTCAGGATCAGGCCGATGCCGAGCGCGCACTCGGTTGCGGTCATGACGATGGCGACCGGCCGCCGCAGGTGCACGGGGAACAGCGCGGTCGCGCCGAGCGCGGCGTCGATCGAGCGATCGCGCAGGACGTGCACGAGCTTTGTCGCGCAGCCGCCGAGCAGCAGCGATGCCAGCAGCGGGATCTGCACTTCCCGTACCGCGACGCCCAGCAGCATGGTCAGCCGCCAATCGTGATCGTCGCGTTGAAGCAGCCACGCTCCAGCTCACCGCCGAGCGCGATGAAGCTGGCCTGGGTCAGGTCGGCGACCCGGCTGCGGGGCGAGGTGCCGCAGGTAACGCAGCGGTCATTGAACAGCCGCCCGACGGCCGCGCAGCTCGTGACCGGGAGCGCGCAGGAGCTTCCGGTGCAATCGTTGCGGATCAGCAGGACGCTGCCGATAGACAGGTACGGCATCCGCACGTTGCCGGGGATCCCCGGGCCGGGGCCCTCGGCGCAGCCGACCTCCGGGTCGAGCGCGGGATAGGCCACGCCCAGGACACCTGGCGGCTCGTCGGCAGGCTCATGCCACGTCGCTGACCCGCTGATCGCATCTGGCACGTGGCCGCTGACCAGCGCCGGGGCAGGCATCTGGTCGACGCGGTAGGCGGGCTGGGAGGTGGCAGGGATCAGCCCCTCGAGCGCGCCGCCCCGCCGGAGCCCGATCACGTCGATGAGGTAGCCGGGCTCCAGGCTGGGGAAGCGGACCTCGATGCGGCCGGCGGCCCGCGGCGGAATGGTCACGAACTGGCGCTTCCTGGTCCTGCCCTCGTCGACAAGCAGCCCCTCGCCGGAGCGCTCGATGATCGTGCCGGTCACCCGGCCGATATTCGCCCAGATCCGGTCGGCGACGCCCCGTGCCCGCTTGTGCAGCCGCAGCACAGCCTGGTCTCCCGGCCGAAGCGCCTCGGGATCCAGCGGGCCGCCCCGCCAGGCAATCGCGTCCGGGGTCAGCGCGAACCGCTCCTCGCCCGTGCCGTGGCTCACCACCAGGAAATGCGGGCTGACATCGATGATGGTCCCGGTCACCGCGCGCGGCAGCTCGCCCGACGTAGCGAACCGCGCCCGCTCGCTTCCCGGCAGTAAGCCGGCGGCATCGTCCCCGGCGGCGTCGGCGGGCCGGAACACGGCGGCCTTCAGCAGACGGCGCCGGGCGATCCGCGCGGCAGTTGCCCCGCCCGCGCAGCGATCGCAGCACGCGTGATCCGCGCGTGTGTCCGGCATCGGCCCTCCCTGGACAATCCGTTCCGGCCTCATGACCATGCGTATTCACATGGCCCCGCGTCAAGCGGTTCGGTCACCTTCCTGCCGGAGGTCATACATATAGGTCTTTGTGGCGAGGCTGAAATTACTGTCGCTATCAGTCAGTATCCCCGCGACAGGCCCGTCGTTACTGTACGCACTGACTGCCTTACCGTCCGCTGACTGGGTACGGTGGAGCTGTGAACGTCGGGGGCGATCACGCAGTGGCTGAAACTCGCGCGAACGGGGCTTCGCCGGCCAGGCCGGCCGCCGGTGAAGGCGGGGCAGCGCCGGGGCCAGGCGGAGGCGGGAGCATGCCGCCGGCGCTACTCGCGGATGATCGCGGCTTCCGCGAGTACGTGACCATGCGGAGCGGTTCGCTGCTGCGGGCGGCCTACCTGCTGACCGGTAACAGGGCCGATGCGGAGGATCTCGTCCAGGCGGCGCTCGCCAAGACCTTCCTGGCGTGGGACCGGATCGAGGACCGGGGGGCGCTGGACGGGTACGTGCGGAAGGCGATGGTGAACACGCACATCTCCTGGTGGCGCCGCCGCCGGCTGGATGAGTACCCGACCGACGAGATCCCCGACCGGGCAGTGGTCGACCATGCCCCCGGCAGTGACATGCAGGACACGCTCCGCCGCGCGATCGACCGGCTGCCGCAGCGGATGCGGGCGGCGGTCATGCTCCGCTACTACGAGGACATGACCGAGGCGGAAGTCGCCGACGCGCTCGGGGTGAGCCTCGGGACGGTCAAGAGCACGGTGTCGCGCGCGGTGGCAAAGCTCAGGACCGATGCCGAACTGCTGGCAGACTGATCTGCCCGCCGCCGGCGGAGTGACGTTTCGGCGCCGGCGTGGCACTATCCACCCAGGAACAATTCCGGCATCCAACCAGGAACACCGGCCCGTCCGGCCCATCCGGTGCGGGCGGCCGCCGGGCAGGCACAGCAGGAGGTTCTGTCAGTGCGCAGCACGATGATGGATGTGCAGCTGACCGTGACCGCTCTTATGCGGTACGGCATCTCGGCCTACGGGGACCGTGAGGTCGTGACCTGCACGGCGGACGGGTCGCGGCGGCAGACCTACGCCCAGACGGGCGCCAGGGCGGCCCGCCTGGCGAACGCGCTGCGCGGCCTCGGCGTGGACGCCGACCAGCGGGTCGGCACGCTCATGTGGAACAACGCCGAGCATCTGGAGGCCTACCTCGCGGTTCCGTCCATGGGCGCCGTACTGCACACCCTGAACCTCCGGCTCGACCCCGAGGTGATCGGCTACATCGCCACCCATGCTGGTGACGACGTGGTCATCGTCGACGCGACCATGGTACCGCTGATCGCCCAGGTGCTTCCGCATGCGCCAGCCATCAGGCACATCCTGGTGACAGGCAAAGAGGCAGAAACGGATGATTCGGCGCTAGCCGGCCTCGGCGGCCACGGCCCGGAGGTCCACTCGTACGAGGACCTGCTCGCGGCGCAGCCCGCTTCCTTCGACTGGCCCGATCTGGACGAGCGGCTGGCCGCGGCCATGTGCTACACGAGCGGGACGACCGGGCGCCCGAAAGGCGTCGTCTACAGCCACCGCTCGACGTACCTGCATTCGCTGGGAGTGTGCCAGGGCAATGTGTTCGCGCTGTCCGAGCAGGACAAGGTCCTGCCGGTGGTGCCGATGTTCCACGCCAACGCCTGGGGGCTCGCGTACGCCGCGGTGCTGGCGGGAGCCGACCTGATCATGCCAGACCGGTTCCTGCAGCCGGAGCCGCTGGTCCGGCTGATCGAGGCCGAGCGGCCCACGCTGGCCGGGGCGGTCCCGACGATCTGGAACGCGCTGCTCGGGCATGTCCGGGCGCACGGCGGGGACCTGTCGTCGCTGCGCATCGTGCCGTGCGGCGGCTCGGCTGTCCCGCACGCCCTGCAGGAGGCGTACGAGAAGGAACTCGGCGTCCGGATCGTGCAGGCCTGGGGGATGACGGAGACCTCGCCGCTCGGCAGCGTGGCGCATCCGCCCGCCGGGACGTCAGCCGACGAGGCGTGGAGCTATCGCGACACCCAGGGCAGGCTGATGTGCGCGGTGGAAGGCCGGCTCGTCGGTGACGGCGGCGTGACGCTGCCGCACGACGGCGAGGCGGTCGGCGAGGTCGAGGTCCGCGGGCCGTGGGTCACCGGGTCCTACTACAAGGACGACGACCCGGAGAAGTTCCGCGACGGCTGGCTGCGGACCGGCGACGTGGGGACCATCGACCGGCTCGGCTACGTCACGCTGACCGACCGGGCCAAGGACGTGATCAAGTCGGGCGGCGAGTGGATCTCCTCCATGGAGCTGGAGAACCTGCTGATGGCGCACCCCGAGGTCACCGAGGCGGCCGTCATCGGCGTGCCCGACGAGAAGTGGGGCGAGCGGCCGCTGGCTACCGTGGTGGTCAGGGACGGCTCGTCGGTCACCGCGGCGGAACTGCGGGCCTTCCTCGGCACCCGGGTGCCGCGCTGGCAGCTCCCCGAACGATGGTCCTTCATCGAAGAAGTGCCCAAGACCAGCGTCGGCAAGTTCGCGAAGACCCGGATCCGCGAGTCCTACGCCCGCGGTGACTACGAGGTGATCGAGGTCCGCTGAGGGGCGCCGCCGCAGGCGTGCCGTAGTGCTTTGCCGGGTCTCCGGCACTACCGGTACCCTGAGGGCCGACCAACAGGTCATCAGGAGGCTTCGCCTAGTCCGGTCTATGGCGCCGCACTGCTAATGCGGTTTGGCTTCGCGGCCATCCGGGGTTCAAATCCCCGAGCCTCCGCCCCTTGACGTGGGATCCAGTGCCAACGGCGCGGGTGCCCACTGTCGTTTTAGTGATCACCTTGGCCTGTCTGTGCTCGTTGCTGCCATGCTCGTTGCTGCCATGACCGGCAGTGTCACTGAGCCCGGGCGAGGTCCTCGTCGAACACGTCCTCGCGGACTGCCTCCGCGCGCACGACCGGCCACCCGGGCAGTCCGACGTCGGCGGCAACCCGGGTCACGAGCGCAGCGGCAACGGCAACGGCGTCGGCCGCATCGCGCGCCTCGATGCTGATCCGGGCAGACCAGCCTTGCGGGTCGCCGCCACCGGTGACCGCGCCGTGGAACGGCTGAACAGCCGTCAGGAACAAGCCGAGTGCGCCCTCGCTGACGGCCTGGTTGTCGTCGGCACGGGTCTCGATCAGGGCGCTGTAGTAGGTCACGGCGATCCGCTCCTCCGTGCGTCAAAGTGATGCCACCGCGCCACCCTAGGGGCCACGCTTGCGCGCTCCTCGCATCGGGGTGATCGCGGCTGCCGAACGGGAACGCGAATGTCCAGGTCAAGTCACTGTGGATCAGCAGAACCCAGATGTCCTTGACCGAGTCGGGCTAGACGCGGCCGGGCGCTCTTACCTGATCAGGCCCGCCCTCCGGCGGCGAACTCCCGCGGCCGGCTCCGGGAAAACGTACACGGAGGCCGTGGCTGGCTGACACGATCCGAGTCACCGCGTGATCTGCGTTGGCGGGCCGCACCGTGATTGCCCGCGCTGAGCAGAACTCGATGGCGCAAATGAACCTGGCAGTAATCCCTCACCATCAGCCCCGCGTCACACAACCAACGCTTGCCGGCAGAAGGACCACCCATGACCGAGACAACGGGGCTCATCGCGGCCCTGGCCGCCGTACTTGGCGCGGGCGGCGTGATCATCGCCCTCATGCGGCGCTGCGCCCAGCTTGACCAGGCCTGCCGCCTGCTGCTCGACGCCCTCGTGGCCCAGCGGCCTGCCGAGGGCGTCCCGCGGCTGCGCGTCATCCAGGGTGGCAGGCGATGACGCGCGTCAGGTCATCCCAGGGTCATAGCTGGCTGAGTTCCGGATGGTCACGGGGCGCGGCGGCGGACCAGCCAGATGGTGGCAGCGCCGACTGCCGCCGCGGGCGCGGTCAGCGTGGTCATGCCGTTACCTGGGTGGAATGATCGCTCGTGGCGTGATCGCCGCGTGCCCGTGATGGCCCGGGCAGCGTTGCCGCCCCGGGCTCGCGCAGGTACGCCATGACGAGTTCCTCCAGTCCCACCGGATGGGACTGCCAGCCCGGCGGCACCGGCTCGGCCGCGCCGTTCATCCTGACCAGCAAGTGAGCCTGCGCCGCAGCGCTGCGGGCATGCACCACCTGCATCCGTTCTGCGTTCATGGCGGCTTCGGCGGCTGGCCCGGTCAGCATCCGGTGCCGGGCCAGCAGGTCCTCGACCTCGCCCGCCACCTGCACCTGGCCGCGGGACAGCAGGATCAGGTAGTCGGCAACCCGCTCCAGCTCGGCCAGCACGTGCGAGGACAGCACCACGGATATCCCGTCCTCGGCCACCGCGGCCATCACCGTCGCCATGAAGTCGTGCCTGGCCACCGGGTCCAGCCTGGCCAGCGGCTCGTCAAGGACCAGCAGGTCGGGCCGCCGGGCCAGGGCAATAGTCAGCGCGAGCTGCGCCTGCTGGCCGCCGGACAGCCTGCCCACCTTCCGCTTCAGCGGAATGCCCAGGTCGGCCAGCCGGGCCTCGGCACGGTGCTGGTCCCAGCGCCGGTTCAGGTTCCTGGCCAGGTGCAGCATGTCAGCGGCCGGCAGGTTCTTGTACAGCGGCGCGTCCTGCGCCACGAACGCGATCCGGTCCAGCGCATCCGGTGACCCGGCCGGGTGACCGCCCAGCACAGTGATCACGCCGGCGGTCGGCGTGGTCAGGCCGACGGCCATG
>OCZT010002521.1_pt1 | contig 18883 bp, 15 predicted proteins | sample 1539031 | NCBI WGS metagenome assembly OCZT01 (sample SAMEA3539308, study PRJEB22396) | soil metagenome | biome: tundra; feature: field; material: soil | place: USA | collected 2010-05 | depth 0.15 m | reverse complement strand
ATGCCTTTGGGATTAAATCTTATCCTTTTAAACCTTCCGTTTGTCAAAACAGCATCTTTGTAAATATTAAATATATTGCTTCTCTATCATTCAGATAATTAGCAGTATAGGATATATAATGACTTGGGTATTCATATCTTTCCTTGATTTCTATAAATATTGATCAATTTTTGACGAATAACATCTTTCTGTTTGTCAATTGTTTTTTAACTGTAAATAATCCGGTAGATTTTATTGACAAAGAGCTCCTGAAACTCTCTAATTTTGCCAATAATCAACCATATTTCTATTCGAAATAGATTCATAACAAAACAAATTGAAATAGAAACTCAGGTATACTAAGACATTTCATTTAGTTTTATTTAATTAATTATACTTATGTTTAGTTTCGTATTGTTATTTTATTTAATATTGCTCTCATTAAAGGACGAATTAACAAACCATACTTATGAAAAAACTATACCTATATTTATTTTTTATTATGATTGCCTCGGTTTTACTGGAAGGTCAAACTAAAAACATGAGAACTATTGAGGGTACAATCACCAATAAGATGACCAATGAAAATCTTGCTGGAGTAAGTATTGTAGTCCCTGGTACTACCAGAGGTGTTACATCCAATATTGACGGGCACTATTCAATTGATGTTCAACTCAGGGATTCTCTGCTGCAATTTTCGTTTATAGGATACTTAACACAGGTTATTCAAATTAATAATCAAACGAAAATTAATGTAGCCTTAGTTGAAAACACTAAAAATCTTGACGAAGTGATTGTAGTAGGTTACGGGACGCAGAAAAAAAGTGATTTGACCGGCTCTATTTCTACTGTTAATATGAAAGAACTGAGTGAAAGGAACGTAAGTTCCGTCAGTCAGGCTTTACAAGGCCAGGTTGCAGGAGTTGATGTCAGTTCCAGTTCCGGGACTCCGGGAGCTGGAGTTACAATCAGGATACGTGGCATTGGAACCATAAATAATTCTGACCCGCTATTTGTTGTTGACGGTATGATGGTTAATGACATCGATTTTGTTAACCCAAATGATATAGAATCAATGCAGGTATTGAAAGATGCTTCAGCCACTGCTATTTATGGTTCAAGAGGTGCAAATGGCGTCATCATTCTAACAACCAAGAAAGGCTCCAAAGGCGATGCTGTGGTTAATTTCTCTTCATATTATGGTGTACAAAATGCATGGCGTTCTTCGAATGTTATGGACGGTCCAACATGGGCGTATTTAAGAAACGAAGCTTTGATTGCCAAAGGTTATGCGCCGATAGTTCCGGATCCTTCAATACTACCAACAACCAATTGGTTTAAAGAGATTTCAAATGAAAATGCTGCTATTTCAAATGTTGACCTTTCTATTTCAGGAGGTAGTGAAAAAGGCAGTTACTTTTTAAGCGTTAACAAGTTCGATCAGGAAGGTATTATTAAAAAGACCAGTTACAACAGACTTACACTTCGCAGTAACTCAACTCTCGATGTTAAACCATGGTTAAAAGTAGGTGAAAATATTACCCTTATTAAAACAACCAGCCGTATGCCGCCTCCAAGTGATGAGTGGACAGGTCCCCTGCTGACAGCTTTGGTCAGGGACCCGGCAACTTCGGTCAGAAATGCTGATGGCTCTTTCACAAAAAGTATATTTAACGACACATTTAACCCGGCTGCCACAATTGAATATTATAATAACGAAAATATTACATATAGAACATTAGGTAATGTATTCGCCGATATAACCTTACTAAAAGGATTAGTGTTCAAAACAGATTATTCATTTGAATACACCTATAGTGATGCCAGAGACTATATCCCGGTATATTACGTGTTTAACGCACAGCAAAATGCTATAAGCTCATTAAGCGATTACTATGGAAAGAATTATATTCTGCAATGGACAAATACATTGAATTATGAAAAGAAATTTGGTAACCATTCTATTTCAGCATTAGCAGGAACTGAAAGTTTTACTGATGATTACAAGGAGAGTGGCATTGCAGTAAGTGGTCTGCCTAAAGATTGGGATGCTATCACCATAGATAACGCTTCCGGTAACAATTCAGCCAGGGTTAATGGATCCTATTCTCAATCGCGTCAGTATTCATTTCTGGCAAGATTAAACTATAGCTTTAAGGATAAGTATTTATTAACTTCCAATTTCCGGACAGACGGTTCATCGAAATTCATTAAAGGAAAAAGATGGGATTATTTCCCATCATTCTCTCTTGGATGGAAAATGTCTGAAGAGCCTTTCCTGAAATCCTTTGATTTTATCAACAGTCTTAAATTAAGAGCCGGTTGGGGTCAAATTGGTAATCAGGGAAGTGTCGGTTCTTATGATTATTTAACTACCGCAAGCTCGGGTGCTGACTATATATGGGGGGGTGTACTACATCCCGGTTACTCTTTCCCTGGTGTGGGGAATCCGGAACTAAGATGGGAAAAAACAACAACTACAAACTTCGGTGTTGATTTTAGTGTACTCAATAGCAAACTATCAGGTACAATAGAATATTATATAAGAAACACAACCGGGATGTTACTGCAGGTTCCAACTCCGGGGCAAACCGGAATTCAAAATAGTCCGTATCAAAATGCCGGTGAAATGAAGAATTCAGGCATTGAACTCTCTTTAGAGTATAGAAATATGGATCACGCCTTCACCTACTCTTTTGGCGGAAATTTCAGCACAATCAAAAATGAGGTTGTAAGTCTGGGTGTAATACAGGGTTTTATTTCCAGCGCCTCATTTGCCAATATGGCTTTTTTAGAGAGAACTTATTCCGGTGCGCCTATAGCTCAGTTTTACGGATACAAAACCGATGGTTTGTTCCAGAATCAGGCAGAAATTGATGCACAGACAGCTCAAAAAAATGTGTCTCCCGGCGATATAAGATATGTTGATGCCGATAAGAATGGTGAACTGGATATAGTACGTCTTGGAAGTCCGTTGCCAAAATTTACCTATTCCTTTAATGCAAACTTTTCATATAAAGGTTTTGATTTAAGTACAACATTTCAGGGTGTTTATGGTAATAAGCTTTTTAACGGGCCCGCAATATATACCAAATCCTCAACCGCAGCCTGGAACCTTTCAAGGGATATGATTAACCGTTGGGTTGGTGAAGGTACTCAAACCGATGCCCGCTATCCGCGTATGGCTGCCAATGATGTTAATAACGGATATATCTCGGATCGTTTTATTGAAGACGGATCCTATTTCAGGATTAAAACACTTCAATTAGGATATAGACTCAATAAGAACCTGACATCCAAAATGCATGTAACTAATGTGCGTATATATTTAAATGCACAAAACCTCCTGACCTTTACCAAATATACAGGTCTCGATCCTGAAATTGGTATTAACGGACCTCTTGAAATTGGTGTTGACCGTGGAGTTTATCCTCAGGCCAGAGCTTATAGCTTAGGTTTGAATGTTACTTTTTAATTTCTCATTATTAAAAACTTAAGTCAATGAAAAAAATATTTTCTTATAGCGTAATAGTTGTTTGCATGTTACTGGGTTTACAGGCCTGCAAGCCGGATAAATTTTTAGATACACCAGTGCCCAGTATCACTGATGCGACTTTTTTTGAAAATGATGCTGCTGCGCTATCTGTATTACCTGGGGTATACGACCCTGCAGGATGGGGTAATTATTCTCAATATCTTGAGTGGGCTATTGGCGATGTTGTCTCAGACGATGCAGTAAAAGGTGGCGGAGGTGATGGCGATCAGCCTCAGATGTACGATCTGGAGCATTTTCAGGCAACAGAACAGACTGCAATACTTGAATCTGTGTGGTCTGACCTTTATGTAGGGATAAATCGCGCCAACAAGCTTATTACTGGTGTTACTGATAATAGTAAAATAAGCGCTGATGTTCAGAAACGCCTGATTGCAGAGTCTAAGTTTTTGAGGGCTTATTATACCTTCTGTCTGGTAAGGATATTTGGAGGAATACCAATTGTAGATCATATCTTAATACCTTCAGAATATACTAATCCAAGAAATACTATAGAAGAGTGTTGGGCATTCATAGAAAGTGACCTTAAAGCAGCAATTCCTGATTTGCCTCTGAAAAGCGCGATGTCAGCTGATGATTTAGGCCGCGCAACATGGGGATCTGCAGCTGCACTTTTAACAAAAGCATATATTTACCAGGAAAAATGGACTGAGGCTGATGCTTTGGCAACAGAAATTATTGGTTCAAAAGAATATCGCTTACAACCAAACTATGGTGATCTTTTTATTATTGAAACCGATAATGGTATGGAATCTATTTTCGATATTCAAAGGAAAGTTTTCCCTAATGCTCCGTATGATATGGGCGAGGCAACATATGCCGAGATTTATCAGCGCACACGCTGGGATGGCTATGGATGGGGATTCGATCAACCTACACAGGATTTATATAATGAATTTGAAACGGGTGATATTCGCAGAAAATGGACAATAATTTCTGATGGTGATACGCTATGGAAAGGCACACCTGATGAAGAAATTATTTATACTCGGCAAGACCCGGTTCACAATCCTGATGCAATTACCGGATATAATAAACGTAAAGGACAGCTTCCCGCAAGTAAAAGAGGTGAGTTACCTGATCAGTCACCTTTGAATACCAGGGAGATTCGCTATGCTGAGGTATTTCTCTGGCAGGCAGAGGCAAGAGCCCATACAGGTGGAGATTGGAAATCACCTTTAGATAGTGTACGGTTCAGGGTTAACATGGGCCACACGACAATTTCTGACCCTCTTGCTGCAGTTTACCATGAGCGTAGGGTTGAAGTTGGACTGGAAAGTCATCGATATTGGGACCTCGTCCGTACCGGACGTGGAAACCTGATGGAGGGCTATACGGATAATAAACGCTATTTTCCAATACCTCGTATTCAAAGAGACCTGAACCCCAACCTTACTAAAAATCCTTATTAGAGTCATCATTAATTTATGACATGTTATCTATAAAAATTAGAGCAACTTTTTATAAAGATATTTAATTATGAAAAAAACAGTATTTACAATAATAACAGGATTAACATTGATATTCTTATTTTCCTGTGAACCGCAAGCCGATAAAATCGGGGGAATTGCGCCTCCTCCATCTAACGCCAGTATTGTCATTGACGCTACTGATCCTTTTAATCCATATTTTAGCGCTGTGGCAGATAATGGTTTTATTTGCTACTGGGATTTTGGAAATGGACAGAAGCTCGTGGGGCCACAGAAGGTTTCCTCTTATTATCCTTTTCCAAACACCTATAATGTATCATGCAATATCTATGGTGAAGGCGGACAAGGACCAGTAAAGGCAGAAACCACCTTTACCGTTACAACAATAGATCCAACAGTTGTAGATAAACCAATCTTTAAGGAACTAACTGGAGGCGGAGCAGGAAGAACCTGGGTCTACAATACTGATCCTTCCACCGGAATTCCTGATTATTGCTACCAAACCACAAATGACTTAGCAGATTACCCTGATAACTGGATGCCTAGTGCCAGCTGGGGACAATGTACCCGGATTACCCCTGACATTAATGGAGAAATGGTATTTGACTTTAATGGAGGGAGCATCAATTATACCTACCATCATATCGCAGGTGATGAAGGCGTAAAAGGTACATTTGTTGTCAATGGCGCTGATAAGACCATTACGATTGTTGATCCATATATTTTGGATTACGCTATCGATTGTACGAATTCATCTGCCACTGCCACCGGTGTTTTCGAAATAAAACTTCTTACAGATGACTTAATGGTACTATGGCAGGATCAGAAAGATGGTGGAACTGGTTGGGGATGGAGCTTCAAACGCAAAGGATATAATCCATAGCTTTTTTTAAATACATTTTTCTGATGTTATTATTAATTGTAATAACAGTTTAATTGCAAGTTCACTTAACAACAGTTGAATCTTTGGAAATAAAAGTGAAAGTAAATTGAAGAAATTAAAATTGAGAGAAAATTACTTTCGTTTTTATTCATCATCCGTATTGTATATGAGAAATTTTTATATTCTATTTTCATAAATTTCTGAAGTGAAGCATTGCAGACTATTTCGTCCGGATGCAAACGGGGGATAAAAGAATATTAAACAATAAGTATATGAAAAGTACAAAGAACGGGAATAATAATGTCGTATTTCGGGAAGAACGGCTTGAGAAAATCATAGCACTTCTCGAAAAAGAAGATCGTTTAGTAACAAAAAATCTTCCTGAAATCTTAAATACAACATCAGTAACTATCCGAAAGGATATTGCAATTCTTGAACAGAGAGGTTTACTGAAAAGAACTCACGGAGGAGCTATAAAACCAAGAAAGCTTTTTCACGGTTTAGCATTGAACGAAAAGGAGAAACTCAACCTTGAGGAAAAAATTAGGATCGCAAAAAAGGCTGCCAAACTCATTTCCGAAGGTGATACAATTATTCTGGACTCAGGTTCTACAACCAGCTTTATTGCAAAAGAAATAAAGCAGATGAAAGGGATTACGGTCATTACCAATGCAATTAACATTGTCAGCATACTGCTGAATAGTGATATTGATGTGATATTAATTGGAGGATTACTGCTCAAAGAAACCTCAACGCTTGTTGGCCCTTTCGCAGATGATGTATTACGGAAAATATCAGCAGACAAATTGTTCATTGGAGTTGATGGAATTGATTTTGAAGTGGGACTGACAACACCCAACATTTTAGAAGCCAATACAAGTCGCGTGATGATGGAAATGTCAGGCGAAATAATTCTCGTAGTTGATGCCTCGAAATTCGGAAGAAGAAGTTTGGGAGTTATTTCAAAGGTGAGTGAAGTCAACAGTATAATAACAACAAAAAAATTATCGGAAAACGAGTTAAAAAAATTTGCTGATTACGATGTTGAAGTATTTATTGTATAAACATTTTTTATAAAACAAATATATGGGTAAAAAGAAAATAGCAATACTCCTTACTTTAGTGGTAATTGGCAGTTGTGCCCTTCTCGGGCAGAAGTCAACCTACCCTGCAATTGTTGACGACCAGTTAATCCTTCAGGGAGATAAATGCAGCTGGGATGCTTATGCGGTTCATACGTTTTCAATAACTGAAGCCATTAAAGATGATTATAAATACTGGGCGTATTACGGCCTTGATTATTATGAAAAAGATGAACATAGTCGCAAAGGTGGTCTTGCATTCAGCAATGACCTGGTAAATTGGATAAAATACGAATATAATCCCGTTATACTCAGTAATTGCAGATGGCCTACGGTGGTTATAAGTGATGGGATCTTTTAAATGTTCTACTATGAATACAATAAGGTTAATGACAGCCAGATTGTTATGATGGAGAGCAAGAATGGGATAGATTTTGAAAACCAGACAATTATTGTTTCTTATGCTTCCGGAGAACAAAATCAAAACCCGTTTATCTATTTCAATAAAAATGATTCAACCTTCTATTTGTTCTACTATAATGGAACGGAACGTGCAGAAAAAAACAAACATTGGAGCGTGTATTTAAAGAAGAGTAAGAACATACTGGATCTTGCAGATAAAAAGCCTAATGAAGTTTTGACTTCTTCCACTACACTTGCTGCCCCAAGTGTTGCATATTATAACAATACGTACTATCTGCTCGTAGAAGAACTGGAAGCGTCAAGGGATAACTGGGTCACCAATGCATTTCAGTCTGACTACGCTGACAGAGGCTATAAACATGTAACCAACAACCCTATCCTACATAATAACGATGCATGTGCTTTTCAATATATATTTGATAATCAATTATATGTTACATATTCACATTGTTTGAATTTCAATGAGAGTGTTTGGGTAATGCGTATGATAAAACTTAAATAATATGAAAAAATTTCTAGAAGAAATATTCGAACAACCAGCAGCTCTTGAGCGCACTTTACAATACTATATTAGTAAGGAAGGAAGAGACCTGCTTGAAAAATTGAACAATACCATAAAGGCTGAACACTTTGAGCAAATAATATTTACAGGAATGGGAAGTTCCTATTTTACATCCCATGCTGCTTCTATTCTGTTCAACAGTTTGAAAATAAGTTCATTTGTGATTAATTCCAGCGAATTATTGCATTATAATCTCAATTTACTTAAGAAGAAGACTTTGCTGATAAGTTTTTCTCAGTCAGGTGAAAGCTTTGAAGTGACGCAACTGTTAAATGAGCTTCCTTCAAATGTTTTTTGCGTAGGGATTACTAATGAAGCTGATAGTACTCTTGCTAAAAGAGCAGATATTGCACTACTCGGTATGGCTGGAACGGAAGAAATGACTTCTACTAAAACATATGTTGTAACAACACTTGTTTCCTTTATTTTAGGATGGTATTTAGCAGGTAATTGGAATGATGAAAGAATAAAGATGATAAAAGATCTTATTGGTAATTTTAAGACAACACTTGCCAATTATCAATTGTGGATGAATGATGCACTGACATTTTTAGGTGATATACAGACGATACAAATCATCGCAAGAGGCCCATCATTTTCAACAGCCAGCCAAAGCGCTCTAATGTTCAAGGAAGCTACCAGAATTCCAGCTACAGGCATTTTGGGCGGCGAATTCAAACATGGCCCTATGGAAATGGTAGCTGAAGGATTTAAAGCTATACTTTTTGCGGCAGACGGGAAAACATATTCTCAGAGCTTTAAAATGGCTGAGGACATAAATGAATTTGGAGGTAAAGTTCTGATGATTACCAATAAAAAACTTCAGACTTCAAATAAAAATATTATGCAAATATTTATTAATGAACCCGACGAGTTCCTATTCTCCATTCAAAGCATTATTCCGGTCCAGTTGTTTATTGATTCCTATGCAAAATCAAAGGGTGTTGAGGCAGGAAATTTTTATCGCGGGGCCAAAGTAACAACCACCGAATAGAATATGGTACATTTAAAGAAAAATTCATTCCTTTTGGTTGTAACCATATTACTTTACGTATCATTTGGTTTGCTTACTTCAGTAATTGGTGTGATCATTGACAAATTTCAGGTTGACTATAATGTCTCTCTTACTATTGCCGCCTTACTTCCATTTTCATTCTTTTTGTCATATGGACTGACGTCAATTCCATTTGGAATGGCTGTGGATAAATACAGTGCAAAAAGTATTTTACTATTGGGGACTCTTTTAATGGCGGCAGGATCATTCCTTTTTTACATAAGTAACCATTATATCATTATAATATTGGTAATTTTTTTGGTGGGAGTAGGAGTCACGGCAATTCAGGTAGCAGGCAATCCTTTTATCAGAGAACTGGATACTCCCAACAGATATACAGCTAACCTGACAATTGTTATAGGAATTGGAGCGTTAGGTTATGCATTTAGTCCGTTACTGGTACCTTTAATGCAAACTAATGGATTTTCCTGGAAAACAGTTTATCTTCTATTTGGAGTCATTAATGCTGTTCTCCTGATATTGTTAGCATTCTCAAAATTTCCTGAAGTACGGCTCAATGAGGAGGAGAAAATTAATTTTTCCAAAATAGGCATTCTGCTAAAGAATCCAATTATTATAACGTACGGATTGGGAATATTCTTTTATGTCGGTGCCGAAGTAGGCGTTTCGTCATACATAATGACCTACATGAATAAGATACACGGCGTTGGCTACACTCAGTCATTCTGGAAAGAAGGATCATTTATGTTTACCGTATTTCCTTCTAAAACCGCACTTGTAGTGGCACTGTTCTGGTTATTCCAGGCTTGTGGAAGGTTGATTATTTCGCCAATGATGAAATTTATAAGTGAAAAAAAAATCTTTATCTTCCACAGTCTTGGTACAATAATCGCATTAATAGTAGCCATAACAGGAAACACAAACACGGCACTTATAGCATTTGCTCTGGTAGGTTACTTTACCTGTGCTTCATTTACCTCCATATTCAGTGCAGCTATTAATAGTTTTAAAGAAAATCATGGGACTATTTCCGGTATTTTAGGAACTGCAATTGTAGGAGGTGCTTTTGTAAGCTGGCTGGTAGGGTTTACTGGTCAGCATTTAAACATGAAATGGGGTATGTCAATCAATTTATTGGCATTTATCTACATTTTCATTTTGGCATACCTGGGTAAAGGGAAATTAGATATAAAAGAATAGCAGAACCTTAATGAGTAGTAAAATTATTATCGGCGTTGACCTGGGCGGCACTAAAATAATGACTGGGACTGTAAGTCCCGATGGCAAAGTACTTGGTACACCAGTTAAAGTTCAAACTGGAGGTGCCGAGCCTGTTGAGAGGATTATAAAAAGGATTACAAATTCCGTTGAGCTTTCATTAAGTAATACAGGGTTGTCCATCAGCGATGTTATGGGTATTGGCATAGGCGCTACAGGTCCATTGGATATTGATGGGGGAGTTATTCTTGAATGCCCGCAATTGCCTACCATGCATTTTTTCCCCCTTCGCAAAACCATCGAAGATTATTTTGGAGTTCCCGTTTGTTTAAATAATGATGCCAATTGTCTGATATTAGGCGAATGCATTTTTGGTGCAGCGGCGAATCGAAAAAATGTAATTGGTTTTACTTTAGGAACCGGACTTGGATGCGCTATAGTACTTGACAGAAAAATATTTAATGGTTCAACAGGCACGGCAGCAGAAATCTGGCCCTCGCCGTACCAGTCAGGTACCATTGAGGATTTTATTTCAGGTGCTGGTGTTTCAAAGATTTACAAATCCATTTCAGGAGGGGACAAATCATCTCTTGATGTTTTTCACCTGGCTGTTAAGGGTGATGAACAAGCTCTGCGAACATGGAAAGAATTTGGTGCACATCTTGCTGTACCGCTGTCATGGTCAATTAATATGATTGATCCAGATATTGTTGTAATTGGCGGTTCTATAACCAGCGCATATAATTTTTTTAAAACTTCTATGGAAGAAACTTTGAAGAAATGGATATGCCCTGTACCCACTCAAAAGACAAAAATTGTTCCGGCTGAGTTAGGCGACTTTGCTGGTTTCATTGGTGCAGCCTGCCTTATAATCGGAAATAGTTAGTGAAAAAATATGAAAAGAATCTTATTAGTATTGTTTACAGTTTCTGTATTGACACTTCAATCGCCTGGTAATGATAAAGATAAGCATTTAATAACTGCTGATAAAAAGCAACTATTAAAGGAATGGAAACTTGAGTCATCAACACAGGTTTCTGAAAAAGAAAGTGTCATATCTTCTTCAGGTTTTAATGATGATAAATGGACTAACGCTGAAGTTCCTACTACTGTCTTAAGGGCTTTGGTAAAAGCAGGCATATATCCTGACCCTCACTTCGATTTGAACGATCTACGCATTCCTGATGCATCGGACACTCTAAGCAAACGTTTGGATTTAGGTAAATACAGCCATCTGAAAGATCATCCCAATGCTTTTAAGGACCCTTACTGGTTTAGAACAACATTCCGGATCTCTCAGGAAAATAAGGGTAAAAAAATATGGCTGAATTTCGATGGTATTAATTACCGTGCTGATCTTTGGCTGAATGGCAAACAAATAGCCAACTCGCAGGAAATGGCTGGTATGTTCCAGAGATTCAGATATGATATTACTGACTATGCGGATTTTGACGGTGAAAATGTGCTCGCCGTAAAAATTCACCAGGTTGATCATGTTGGAACACCTAATCCTGGCTACTTGTTTGAGCCTTTCGGCCAGTTCCGCGGCCAGGGAGATGATATTTTTAAAGATATAACACTGAAATTTTCAGCAGGATGGGATTGTGCACCTGTTGTCAGGGACCGGAATATGGGCATCTATCAGAATGTATATCTGACTTACACCAATGATGTGGATATAATTGATCCTTACATCGTAACTGATCTTCCCTTGCCCGATACGACCCATGCCAATATAACTGTTTCAGCAGATCTTCAAAATTCTGGAACTTCTTCGAGAAAAGGCATTTTAAAGGGAAGTATCGATTTGATTAATGAGGTCGATTTCAATACTTATAAAAAGCAAATGCCTGGCAAATTAAAAACCATAACCTTCGAGAGAGAAGTGGAGATACCTGCTGGCAAAATTCTGACTATTTCATTTTCCCCCAAAGAGTATTCTCAATTAACTATTAATAACCCGTATTTGTGGTGGCCAAATGGTTATGGGAAACAGTATTTGCATAATCTGAAACTGGTTTTTGAAATTGATGGGAAAGTATCCGATATTAAAAATACTACATTCGGTATCAGGGAAATAACCAGTACTTTTAAAGAGATTAATGGCGATTTCGGGCGTATTTTCCGGGTAAATGGTCAAAGAATATTCTGTAGAGGCGGATGGATTCAACCCGACATGATGCTTGATATGAACGAGAAAAGAATGTACAATGAAGGCCGTTTAATGGCAGACGCAAATGTTAATATGATTGGTACCGAAGACATGCCTTCTCCTCCCGATCAGGTAATGGATGTCTATGATAAATACGGACTACTGATATGGGAAACATTCTATCAGTGTTGGACGAGCTATCCCGGAACAAATAGTTTCGTTAACCCTCTTGACACCAAACTGTCTCTTAAAAACTCATATGATATAGTAAAAAGATATCGTAATCACCCAAGTCTTGTTTTATGGGCAATTGCAAATGAATCCCTTGTACGTGAGGAAATATATGTACCATTGCGTGAATACATTAAAAGGTTCGATCCGACAAGACCATTTGTAGCTACATCAAGTTATGGCTGGGATGTGGATAAACTTACACCTTATATGAAACCCGACCTTCCCACGGGAACAACCGATGAGGGTCTACCGGATTACACATGGTATCCTCACCCATACTACTACAATATGGTGCTCGAAGTCAAACAACAGATGTTTCGTAACGAAATGGGAGTCCCGGCTATATCGACGCTGGCAAGTATGAAAAAATACATCTTCGACCTTGGGCAGGGTAAGAAAAATGATATATATCCATTGGATAAAAAATGGGCTTATCATGATGCCTGGGATGGAGACGGCTATGCATACAAAGCCTATGACAATGCAATCAGAGAGGAATTTGGTCAACCTTCAACCGCTGAAGAGTACATCCGCAATGCGCAATATGTAAATGCAGGAAGTTACCGGGCAATGTATGAAGCTGCAAACCATCGCATGTGGGATATTACCTCAGGAGTAATGATATGGAAACTAAATGCTACATGGCCCCAGGTATTATGGCAGATTTATGACTGGTTCCTAAATCCTAATGCAGGGTATTTTTATGCTAAGAAAGCAATGGAGCCACTTCATATTCAGTTGAATGAAAATGATTTTACCGTTTCAGTCATAAATAGAAATCATAAACAATATGAAAATTTAACTGCATCAGTACGGGTTTTTAACTTTGACATGAATTTAAAGTGGAATAAAGAAGAGAAACTTACTATTTATGAAGATTGTTATAAAGAGCTTTTCAAATTACCCAAAATAGAAGGCCTGTCACCAATCTATTTTGTAAAGCTTGAACTAAAAGATCAAAAAGGAAATACTGTTTCAGATAATTTTTACTGGTTCTCTTCAACCGGAAAAGATGACTTCAGAGAAATAACTAAACTGCAAAAGGTCAATCTTGATATGACCCTGGTGATCTCTTATGAATATGATGATGTGGTTATGAAAGTTACGGTCAGAAACCCATCAGACAAACTGGCTTTCTTCAATAGGTTAATGATTACAAAAGGAGATGGAGGTGAAGAAATATTGCCAACGTTCTGGAGCGATAATTTCTTTAGTTTGCTTCCAGGTGAAGTTAAAACTGTTACAGCCCGGTTTGCTAAACAGGATCTTGAAGGTAAGGAACCCATTTTGGTTCAGGATAAGGATATATAATTTATTAAATCATAATTTAGTTTTTTTGCACATGAAAAAACTCATATATTATTTCCTGTCTGTCATCCTTATGATTTCTTTGTGTTCATGTTCAAAACGCAAGGTCGAGGTAATTACGCCGGATGAAACAATTGTGGTTGATGCTAAAAAAGCTCTGACCGGAACCTTTGTTGATTTCTGGGGTAAGGAAAATTGGTCGAAACAGGAATGGGAGATCCAATTTCAGGAAATGAAAGAAATAGGGATGAATACAGCAATTATTCAGTTTGTTTCCTATGGCGATAATACCTATTTTAATTCAACCAATACTTTTACCACTAAGAAATATCCAAATGCCCTGGTCAGTCTTCTGGCCGCTGCAAATGCCAAAGAAATATCAGTTTTTATCGGTTTGTATTTTAATGATGAATATTGGGATAATCAAACCAATGTGGATTGGCTAAAACTGCATGCCGACAGGTGTATTTCAATTGCAACGGAAATAAATTCACAATTTGGAAAAGATCCGGCTTTTAAAGGTTGGTATATACCCCACGAACCGGAACCTAATGCTTATAATTCAGCAGAACTGGTAGCAGTATTTAAAGATAATCTGGTAAATAGAATTTCTGATAAGTTGCATAGTTTTGACTCAAAACCCGTGTCAGTTGCAGCATTTTTTAATTCCAGGCTTACTTCAACCACCCAGCTAAAAGATTTTATGACGGAGTTGTGCAAGTGTAATCTGCAGATAATTATGCTGCAGGATGGTGTGGGGGTAAATCATGTGGCTCTTGATCAGGTTGGTACTTATTATAGTGAAGCCGATAAAGGGCTGTATGAAAACACGAGCTATACCGGGGAGTTTTGGACTGATCTGGAAACTTTTAGTGAAGCACCTCAGGGTGCGGTTACAATTGACAGGATAAAAAGTCAGCTTCAGGCTGAAATGCCAACCTCACATATTACAAAAGCAGTCTCGTATCAGTATTATAGCGATATGTGCCCGACAGGGCCTGGTGGTAGTGACGCTTCATGGTTAAGATATTACTATCTTGATTTTATCAAAAGCCTGCAATAAAGAAGGTAAAAAAGAACAAAAAATAATAAAGAAAATCGAGATACTTAATTCTGACAATCGTTCAGCGCAAACCATTGATGGTGCATGGCTTGGACTCTATCATTGGAGTGAAGAAGAGGGTAAGTATTGGAATCTGGATATCAAAAAGGTAACTGATGATCAATGGAGAGAATTAGTCCGCTCTATGCACAAATTGAATATGAACATTAATGTAGTGCAGGAGGTTTTTAGAAATCAGGAATATGTTGGAGAGAATAGGATTTCTGAAGACGGGGCTATAAAGGGAAAGCTTTTTATCCTTCAAAACTGTATAAAGGCCGGATGCCAATAAAGGCAAAAGATCCATTAGAGGCAATCCTTTCTGAAGCAGATAAACAAGGAATGAATGTTTTTCTTGGGGTTGGATTATTTGCATGGTTTGATTTTTCATCTACATCTCTTGAGTGGCATAAAGAAGTAGCAAAAGAATTATGGGATATGTATGGACATCATCCTTCTTTTTATGGATTTTATGTTTCTGAAGAAAGCGGAGGAAGCCTTGATAATTGGGAGAAGAAAGAAGGAATGAGAATAAAGCGAAAAGCAGAGATTGTAAATTTCTTTAAGGAATTTAAAACCTTCTGCAATCAATTTGCACCATCAAACCCAATTATGCTGGCAACCAATAGCATGGGACTTCCTTCAGGTGAAGATACCTATTACGAATTGTTAAATATCCCGGAGTTTTTAATGACCCTGATATGTCAATCCGAATCGGAGAGCCTTCTACAACAAAACTTTTTCTCGATTACCAAAAATACCTCAGGACCCTAAATGTCAATAAATAAATTCTCTATTGACTTCAAATGCTAACCCCTGAGATATGAATATAACAAATGAAACAGATAAGCAAATATTAATAAAAATATTATGAATGAATTGAGAATATACGCACATCAATACAGGGATGAATTACTTGAATCAGTGGTTCCTTTTTGGCTGAATAATTCCAGAGACAATATATGCGCAAGTGGCCGTTCAATCGGCGATTCAGTGCAAACCTTATGGTTGCCCTTTTGATTTTAAGATAATTGGCAATGCTATTATACAGCTACCGGCATAGATAAAATAAGAGGATCTTTTACTGTGTGCCGGTCTTTTGCAGACTGGACTTTTGGATCATTCATTATAGCTCCGAGCTTTTCCATATCTGTTACTTCCAATACCAATAGAACAGATTTAGGATCATCCTTATCCTGAAAAGTTTTAAAGCCCGATACGGCAGGAGCAAACAGCTGCACCCTGTCTGCATGACCCTTCTTCCATGTTTCAAAATCACCTACTTTGTGTCGAATTACTACTGTTGGCATAATTACTATTTTTAGTTAATAAATTATTTGAAAACTTATAATCATTAATACAATCTTCTTAATATTTTGGTTTTTAAATAATAGAATAACAATGGAATTGTATAAAAGTTCTTTGGTTATAGTGTCGCATTTATATCATCAGACGCGACAAAGTTTAATTAAATAGGCTATACTAATACAGTTAGATATTGCTTAATCAAAACTTTTCATTCCGGCTTCTTTAAATCGCAAACCCCGCAAGATCATCGATCTGCGGGGTTATAAGTTTTGATTGTTTTTGGAATCGGAGATTGATTTTATGTCAATCGACCAGTTAACAAATTAATATGAATCTCTTGAATTTCCTTAAAAGAAAACACATGTTTATTATTTCTTCATATTGTCTTCCTTAGCACGATAATTCAGAGCACGTTTCAATGATAGAACAGCTTTTTTTGAGTCAGCAATGGCTTGTGCTTTATTTCCGCCGAAATCATAGGGCGCTTTCTCCATATAATCGATTGCATTTTCAAGCTCTTTGATGGCAGTCTCAATTCTTGGGTGTTTAGCTGCTTCTGCTTTCCTGTCCTGCTGAACGAGAACAAAAGCCGAAGTACTTAGAAAAATAACTACTGATAAAATAATTACAAGTTTTTTCATAGATTTTCTTTTTAATTAAACAATTGGATTATTAAGTTGATAAAAAACATTTCTTTAATTAAAAACCCGGGAATCAGGAATATGTTCAACTGGCAATTATTTTACACGAATTTTTGCAAATAAATATTAACATAATTTCTTTCGTTCTGTTTTTGAATCCCCGCAAACGCCATTTCCCTTGCTTTCTGCGAAGAGCTTCAATTCCAGAGTTTATTTCAGCTTTCCCTGATTATCCGGAGAAAATATGAATTTCAGATTATTGTTAATTTTTTTCTGGCCCGTTTTATAAAAATACTTTTCAAGAACAATCATTGATATAAGGTCTTCTCTTTTTTTGATTTTAAACTGTTCAATATATTGATGAGCATTTTTTATTATTTCCAGAGCTTCGTCTGTATGTTTTATATAATAATCCATCCGTTCTTCCAGATCGGAATAATCATCTTTTATAAGTACGTAGTGATAATCGGGAATTAAAGTGCCTTCCATGAACCATGTCTCATATATAGGAACAGGCATCACTGCCAGCGAATGCGAAGACATTACCCATTTTAAGTTGCTTGCCACATCATTTCCTTCCAGGCAAAGAATGAATTTATAATCAAGTTGCTCATCAATTGTCAGCCTTTCCTTCAAAAGATTATAATGGTTATCGTCATTATTAATTTTCCCCACGTTGCAAAGCGGATGATTGATATACATTTCCAGAAATTTTATTCTGTGTGCCTGGCCAACTACGTTTCGGCCTACAAGCATATTTTTCTTTTTCCTGAAATCCTTTCTATCATTTATAAACACGAAATGCCTCACCTTATCAAGGTTTAGAATTACTGAATTTGCATTATTCCCTCTGATGGGCCTGCTTTTTACAATAGCAGGCTCTTCCGGGACAAAGGTGACATCCCCGAATTTATAATCCATTTTCAGGTTCTGGTGAAAATATCTTGTGTACTCGTAACTGTCGAAAAAATAGGTTTTGTACCTCTTTCTCAATTTAAAGTTTGCAAGACTTTTTACCACATCAGATAGATTGACATTCTTATCTAATTTATTGTAATAATTGGCTCGCTTTCTTATGTATTCAATATCAAGATCCTTTACTGAAGATATTTTTTTATCCAATCGCGATTGGAAAAATACATATGGGAAAAGTTGGCGCACAAAACCAATTGCGTAATATAAAACCTTGTTATTCTTATGTTTAAATGAAAATTGTTTAAGCATTGTCTTCGTTTGTTCTTACCATGACATTTTTTATTAAGTCAGAATGCGACCAGGTCTGATTAAATATAAAAGCCAAATTATTTAACCATATTTGAGAGTTAAAAGCTAATTGGTTTATTTTAATATCAGAAAACAATTATCTCCCTTCTTTGGTGATCATCGCCAGATGCTGGTTCCTGAAGTTCCGGTATATCTCTGAAATAAAAATACTTCTTTTTTCTGATTTTCATATGCAGGTAATAGATTTTATTATGAAAATGGTTAGAAGAAGATATATTCTTTTTTACAATTAGGATAAAACTTTTTATAAAATTTCCCGAGTGTTTATTCAGGTTTAAACTTCCTGTTTTGAGCAATATATCCGATAACAATAAGGTACTGCGCAACAATATATGTCGCCATTATCACAATTCCTGATGATTCAAACGGATGGCTGAATTTAGATAAAGCTATTGTTGAGTCAGAGATTACAAACAATATTGCTCCGGCAAGAACCAGATAGTAACTGACTTTATTTACTTTGTCTACCCTGTTTATTGCAGCTGTCAGCATAGTTAAAATAATGATTGTATAGAGGATCACAGGAACCTTCATTTCAGCCAGACCAGCATACAGATACGACACAAACACCACGCCGTAAATTATTATAGGTATCAGAAAATAAATACGATTACTCAGTATCGGGTTTTTACCCGGAGTTAAAAAGAATACAGTAAGGTACAACAGATCGGAAGAGCGTCGTGTAGGGAAAGAGTGTAGATCTCGGTGG
>OCZT010002520.1_pt1 | contig 18884 bp, 19 predicted proteins | sample 1539031 | NCBI WGS metagenome assembly OCZT01 (sample SAMEA3539308, study PRJEB22396) | soil metagenome | biome: tundra; feature: field; material: soil | place: USA | collected 2010-05 | depth 0.15 m | reverse complement strand
GCTGGCGGCCAGCGCGGCGGATGAGCCGGCGCTCTACGCGCGCTATCTGCTCGCGCGCATTGCGCACCTGCACCGCCCGGCGGAGATCGCGGAGATCGAGCGGGCTTACCGCGAGGTGATCGCGGCGGCGCCCGCGCATCCGCTGGCCCAGCTTGCCGCGGGCAAGCTCGCCCTGGTGCTGCTTTATCAACGCCCCGACCTGACCGTGCCCCGGCGCCTGGCCGCGGCGGCGGAACTGGCTCCGGTAGCGGCCGCGGAGCAATTGCCCGAAACCGCCTGCATCTACTACCGCGTGCTCGCGGAGGCTGCGTTGTACTATGATGTGCTCGATGACCGTGTCCTGGCGTGGCTGCAGCGCGCCGATGCGATGGGGACGCACGAGGTCATGACCGCCACCGGCCTGCGCATCCAGCTGGCCGAGGTGGCCCGGGCGCTCGGCCATCGGGAGGAAGCGCTGGCGTATTACCGCCAGTATCTCTCCACGGCCGTGCGCACCGACAACCGCTATCGCACCGCCGCGGAGCACATGGCGGAACTGGCCAGGGAGGGGAAATGAGCCGCCGCCCACTCCGAACCAAGGCGGTCGCGGTGCTGCTCGCCGCCGCCTACCTTGTCTCGGTGGGACGCCTGTTGCTGCGCCCGGGCGCCGCGGTGCTGGATCCGAACATCGAGATCATCCGGTTCGCGCACTGGCAGATCGAGCCGGGCGTGCGGGAAGCCTTCAACGCGATCGCCGCGGACTACATGGCGCTGCATCCGAACGTGCGCGTCGAACAGCTGGATATTCCCGGCCGGGCCTGGAAGCAGTGGCTCCGCACCGGTCTCGTGGGCGATGCCGCGCCCGATCTCATTGAACTGGCCTCTTACGAAAATCCGGACGACGTGCTCGCGCGGTATTTCACGCCGATCACGGCGTGGCTGGAGGAGCCCAATCCCTACAACGCGGGCGAACCTGACCTGCGTCACCTGTCCTGGCGCCAGAGCTATACCTCCGAACTCGTGCCCAGCGAGTCCGTGCATTATTTCAGCCTGAACCTGCTGGAATATTACGGGGCCCCCAGTGCGATGGTCACGGTGCGGGTTTTCTACAATCGCCGGCTGGTCCGGGAAGCGCTGGGCGCGGACCGCGTGCCCCGGACGTTCGATGAATTTGTGGCGCTGTGCGAGGCGCTGGCGCGGCACGCGCAGGCGACGCAGACGCCGGTCGCGCCGCTCGCGGGTTCCTGGTTCAATCTCACCAAGCTCACCGACGAACTGTTCAGCGCGGCCTCGCAGCGCGTCGCCCTGACGGTCGACATTTCGCGGGACCTGGAGATGACCAAGCACGAGGCGTTGATCAACTACGTGCGCGGCCGGTGGGCGCTGACGACGCCGGCCGTGCGGGCCGGCCTGCAAACCGTGGAGGCGTTTGGCCGTTACATGGCGCCGGGCTGGCTGCAACTCAACCGCGAGGATGCCATGCTGCAATTCCTGCAGGGGCGCGCCGCGATGCTGGTGACCGGCACGTGGGATGCGGGCGGCATCCTGACCCAGGCGGATTTTCCCGTGGGCGCCTTCAAGATGCCAGTGTTCCGGCGCGACGATTCGAAGTTCGGCCGCTGGACGCTCGGGCCGGTGTCGGAGGCCGGCACCTTTGCGGGCGTGCCCTTCGGACTCACCCGCACGTCCCGTCATCCCGAGCAGGCGATCGATTTCCTGCGCTTTCTCACCAGCCGGAAATCCAACGCGAAATTCTCCCGCATTTCGACGTGGCTGCCCGTGATCAAGGATGTGCCCGTGCCCAAGGAATCCGAGGCGTTTCGCCCGGTGGAGGATGGCTATGTGGGCGGCATCAACATCCGGTTTCTCGGCCTGCGCGCCCACGAGGTGATCCTGCAGAATCTGTATTTATTGAGCGGCAACGGCGCCAGCGCCGACGCGTTCATCGCGCGAACCCGCGGCATTTTCGACCGGATCTATCCGGAGGAACTCGCGCGCCTGGCACACATCAGCCACGAGACCCTGCGGCAAAAAGACTCGGTGCTCGCCGGGCTCTATCACTTGGAACGGGAGCGCGGCCTCGGCCGCGCGAAATTTGACCGCTTGGCGGCCAATCAACTCACGGTCGAGGCGGACCGCCTGCAAACCCTGCGCACGCTGGCGGATTATCCGCCCGCCAAATGAGCCGACGGCTCAGCCGCGCTTGAGCAGCGGCCCGAGGATTTCGTGGACGACCTCGGCGGGCGACTTGGTGTAGGCGGACGCCTGGTGATAGTGACCGGTGGCGAGGGGCTTCGCGGTGAAATTGGCCCGCACGTCGATTCTCAGCTCGATGAGATAGCTCTTAAAATCCCAGGCCCAGCGGTCCTCATAGCTGACAATCGCATCCACGCCATCCGGCAGCATGGTGAGCGGGCCGCTGGAAGCATCGAAACCGTGGGCGCGCAGCTCGGCGACAATCAGTTCATCAATGCGGTGATTATCGGTCAGCCGGTGTTCGACATAGAGGTGATGATAATCGCCGAGCTTGGCCGTGGCGTGCGTGTCGAGGGACGAGCAACCCGTGAGCAGGGCCAGGAGGACCAGCAGTGGAACCACGATCTTCATCACGCCCAAGACGTGTTCCGTTGGGGAAAGTTATCAACTCAATCGTGAATTTTTCGGGACGGTGGCCCCGCCGGAGCGGGAAAGAGGCGGGCTGCGATCGGCACAATGCGCTAGACGCCGCTTGCAGCCGGTCCTACACTGCCGGTCGCACGGCGGTGATTTTGGCACGCGCCGAGTATTCCCAACCCCGAACATGAAAAAGCAACTCATCCTCGCGGGCGCCGCCAGCTTGCTCGCGCTGTTTGTCGCCGGTTGCGAAACCGACGGCGGCATCGCCGCCCGCATGCAGGAGAAATCCACGGCTTACGCCGCGCGTAAGCCGTGGGAAAAGAGCTATGTGGACAAGGGCGTGATCGCGGCCGGCTTCACGCCAGACATGGTTTACATGGCGATGGGCCACCCGACGAAGATGGAAGCGCAGGACACGTCCGGGGATCGCGCCGAGCTTTGGACTTACGGCCGCTTTTATCCCAATGTTGACGCGACTTATGGCTTCAACTTCGCGTCCTATTCCCGGGAGTCAGCCTACCAGCCGCAGATGCCGACGACCCAAACCTCCGCCGGCGGCAGGCAGGTCCCGCTTGGCATGTCCGGCACCCCGGAAAGCATTGCCAAGACGGGCGGTCCGCAAGGCGGATCAATGGAGCCGGGCGATCTCCGCTCCTTCACCATCGTTGTCTTGTTTAAGAATGGGACGGTGGCCCGGATCGGAGCGACGGAAAGTTTCAACTGACGGGTGAAACCCGGCCCGCAAATGCGGCGGCGCGGGATCACTCTGTGGCCGGAGTCGCGCGATGTGTGCGGAGCCACAGCACCACCGGCAGCATCAAGCCCGGCGCCAGGGTGGAGACGGCCAGGCCCCAATGCAGGTCCCGCCGGTCTGCGACCCACCCGACGATCCAAGGCATGCAGATGCCACCGGCGTTGCCCAGTGCAGCCAGTCCGCCATACATGCTGGCCCCGCCCTCGGGGTAGCGATCAGCGGTCACCGCGAGCATCGTGGGCCAGAGGCAGCTGCCGGTGAACCCGACGGCGATGCAGGCAACGAGCGCCAGCTGTGGCACCGGCAGGAAGGCGCCGGCAAGGATGAGGAACACGGACAGGCCGCAGCTCCAGGCCATCACGCGAAACGGTTCCAGCCGCGCGCCGGCGGCGCCGACAGCCATCCGGCTGACGGCCATAGCCACGGAAAAGAGCAGCAAGGCCATCCCACCGACCCACGCGGGATAACCGAGCGAAGTTTCCGCGTAGGCCGGCAGCCACTGCGCCATGCCGATTTCCGTGGCCCCGCCCAGAAAGATCGCGGCGAGCGCCGCGAGGAACCAACCGCGCCGCAGGAGGGCCCGCAGCCGCAGGCGCCCGCCCTCGGCCGACAGGGCCGGAAACTTCAAGGGTGCAAAGGCCGCCAACAAGCCGGCAGGCAGGGGCAGGAGGATGAGGCAGGAAGCCCGCCAGCCGAGGCCGGCGCGCAGTGCGAGCGTGCCCGCGAGAATCGTCACAACCGCGCCCACGCAGTAGAACGAGTGCAGCCAGTTCATGGCGGCCGACCGGCGCGTAGGGTTGAGCGCGGCCACGACCGGGCTCAGCACCATGTCGAGCAAGCCGGCCCCGAGGCCGAGGAAGAAGATTGATCCGCCGAGGAAGGCATAGTGCGGGGCAAAGGCCGCGGCGACGAGGCTCGCGCCGATCAAGAGATTGCCCAGCTGGGCAAAGGGCTTTGCGCCCCACCGGTCGGCCAGCGGCCCCGTGACCAGGATGCCGACGACGAGTCCCGCGAAGGCCAGGGCTCCGAGCCGGCCGAGTTGCTCCTGCGTCAGTCCGGCCGCGCCGCCATAGGTGCGGCTGATCGTGGTCAGGAATACCGGCAGCAAATTGAGCCCGATCGCGAGGCTCATCATGGCCGCGTAGCAAAGCAGCGTGAGCATGCGCGGTGCGGTGCGGAGGGCGGCGGCCATCCCGCCAGACGAGAGCGGCCCCCGGCGAAGCGCAATTCGCAAGCAACCGGAGCGGGGTGCATTTTCCGTCGACGGAACTTGGAACCCGGGCCGGGGCGGGTAAGGCTGCAGGCGCCACCCGCCTTTCCCCCCATGCACTCCACGACACATCTCGACCGCCGCCAGTGGCTCAAGGCCACCGGCGCCGCCGTTGCCGGCCTCGCGCTGGCTTCCCGGATTTCGCTTCGCGCCCAGCCGGCGCCGGGCACGGACCATTCTCGCGCCCCGCTCGGGCCGGTGCAGTTGTCGCTGAATGAAAATCCCTTCGGCCCATCGCCGCGCGCGCTGGCCGCGATGCAGCAGGAACTGCCCCGCGTGCACCGCTATCCGTTCAACAAGACGCCGGACCTGGTGAAACTCATCGCGGAGCGGGAGGGCGTGCCAACGGATCACGTCGTGCTCGGCGTGGGCTCGGGTGAAATATTGGAAACGTACGGCGTCTATCTGGGCCGGCAGCACGGCGAGGTCATCACGGTGTCGCCGGGCTACATGCAGATGACGCTGGCGATGGAGCGCATGGGCTCACGGGTCGTGGCCGTGCCGTTGAATGCCCGCCTGGAGCACGACCTGCCCGCGATGGCGGCGAAGGTCACGGCGGACACGAAGGCGGTCTACGTCTGCAACCCGAACAATCCGAGCGGCACAATCGTGGAGCCGGCGCGGCTGCGGGACTTCGCTATCGAGGTTTCGAAAAAGGTGCCGGTGTTCATCGACGAGGCCTACCTGCAGTGCTCGGATGACTTCGCCGCCAACACCATGGTCGGACTCGTGCGCGACGGGCATAACATCACGGTCGCCCGCACCTTTTCAAAAATCTACGGCCTCGCCGGCCAGCGGATCGGTTACGGCATAATGCCACCCGCCATGGCCGAGGCGCTGCGCGTGTTCAGCACGGGCAGCGTCAATCTGCTCGGGGTCGTGGCCGCCCGGGCCAGCCTGGAGGACCCGACCTACGTCGAGGCGACCCGCCGGCAGATCAAGGCCGGACGCGATGCGCTGATCGGCGTGTTAAAGGAACTCGGCCGGCGCTATGCCGAGCCGCAGGGCAACTTCGTGTTTTTCCACACCGGCATTCCCATCGCGGAGTTTCAGCGGAAAATGCGGGCGGAAAATGTCATCGTCGCCCGGCCGTTTGCGCCCCTGCTGGAATGGTGCCGTATCTCCATTGGCACGCCGGCGGAAATGGCCGTGGCGCACGCGGCGCTGCGCAAGGTGCTGGCGGCTTGAATGGCGGGTTTGGTGTAGGGCGGGGTCGCTGACCCCGCCCTACATTATCCGCCGCGCTCAGCCGTGCAGATAGCTGTTGAGCAGATTTTCCAAATACTCCTGCTTGCCGGAGCGGGGCTTGGGTTCGCCGAGTTTGCCGAGGACGAGCCGGTTGAGATCGCGGAAGCCCACGCGGCGTTTCTCAATGTCGCGGCCGAAGCCGGTGTCGTAGCTGGCGTAGCGGTTCTTGAGGATGGCGGTGAACTTTCCCTCGGCGAGAATCCGGCGGGCGAGTTTGAAGGCGAGGGCGTAGGCGTCCATCCCGCCAATGTGCGCGTGGAACAGGTCCTCCGGGTCAATGCTGGGACGGCGGAGCTTCGCGTCGAAGTTGAAGCCGCCCTTGCCGAGGCCGCCGGCGCGCAGGATGGAGACCATCGCGAGCGTGAGCTCCTTCACGTTGGTGTTGAACTGGTCGGTGTCCCAGCCGAGGAGCTCGTCGCCGGCGTTGGCATCGATTGATCCCAACAGGCCCTGCGCCGCGGCCGTCTCGATCTCGTGCTGGAACGTGTGGCCGGCGAGCGTCGCGTGGTTCGTCTCGATGTTGAACTTGAAATGCTGTTCGAGGCCGTAGGTGCGGAGGAAGGCGATGCCCGCGGCGACGTCGAAGTCGTATTGATGCTTCGTCGGCTCCTTCGGCTTGGGCTCGATGAGGAACTGGCCCTTGAAGCCGATGCTCTTCGCGTAGTCCACCGCCATGTGCAGGAACGCCGCGAGGTGGTCCTGCTCGCGCTTCAGGTTGGTGTTGAGCAGGGTCTCGTAACCCTCGCGGCCGCCCCAGAAGACGTAGTTCTCGCCGCCGAGGGCCTTCGTCACTTCGAGCGCCTTTTTCACCTGGGCCGCGGCGTAGGCGAAGACATGGGCGTCGGGATTCGTGGCGGCGCCGCACATGTAGCGCGGATTCGAGAAGAGATTGGCGGTGCCCCAGAGCAGCTTCACGCCGGTGGCCTTCTGGAGGTCCTTCGCATGGGCGACGAGCCGATCGAGGTTGCGATTCGACTCGGCCAGCGACCTGCCCTCGGGAGCAATGTCGCGGTCGTGGAAGCAATAGAACGGCGCGCGAATTTTGGTGAAAAATTCAAACGCGGCGTCGAGGCGGGTCTTGGCAATCGAGATGGCGTCGGTGCCCTTTTCCCACGGACGGACGATGGTGCCGGGGCCGAACGGATCGGAGCCGACCCCGCGGAACGAGTGCCAGAAGGCGATGGAGAAGCGCAGGTGCGCCGACAGCTTTTTCCCGTCGACGACCTCATCCGGGTTGTAGTGATGAAACGCGAGCGGGTTGGCGGACTTCGGGCCTTCGTAGGCGATGGTCTTGATCCGGGGGAAATGGGCGCGGGCTTTTTTCATGGTGTCAGCCCGAACTTGGGCCAACGCGCGGGCGCTGTCACGCCCGGATGCCGGGTCTAGGCCCGGCTGACGGCGCGATCCCCGCCGGCGTGGGTCGGGGTTTATCCCCGACATGCGGCGGTTTGCTGTCGGGCGTAAAGCCCGACCCACATCATCCCTGATCTCTGCACGATTCCTCAGCGTCATTCTTCATCGGGCCGCCGGGCGAATGCACGTTTGACGTCGCGGAGGGGCCGGATTTGGTGGAGCCGCCATGGCTGAAACCGTCACCGTCAATCTCCGCGAACGGAGCTACCCCATTGCGTTGGGCCGGGGCCTGCAGCGCGACGTCCGCGCGGAGGTGGATCGCCGGCTGCGCGCGGGCGGCCAGATCGCGGTCCTGACCGATGTTAATGTGGTCGCGCGCCAGCAGGAGGCGCTGGCCGCCATGTTTGGCGAGGCGCCGCGTTGCACCATCGAGGCGGGCGAGGGTGCGAAATCGATCAGCGGCCTGGGTGGCGTGCTGGAATTTCTGGCCGGCCACCGGGTGGACCGGACGGGCGCGCTCTTTGCGGTGGGCGGGGGCGTGGTAGGCGACCTCGGTGGATTTGCCGCAGCCAGCTATTTGCGCGGCATCGATTTCTTCCAGGTGCCGACCACGCTGCTGGCGATGGTGGACAGTTCCGTGGGCGGCAAGACGGGCATCAATCTCGCGGCGGGCAAGAACCTCGCCGGTGCTTTTCACCAGCCGCGCGAGGTGTTCATTGACACGGATTTTCTGGCGACCCTGCCGCCGCGTGAATTCGCGGCCGGGATGGCGGAGGTCATCAAATACGGCCTGCTGGGCGACGCGGAGCTGTTCGCGCAGCTCGAACGCGTCCCGCTCACCGCCGCGAGCGCGAATCTCGCCGCGGTGATCCGCCGCTGTTGTGCCTTGAAGGCCCGGATCGTCGAAGCCGACGAGCGCGAAGTCGCGCCGGACGGCGGCCGAGCGCTGCTCAACCTCGGCCACACGTTCGGCCACGCGATCGAGCAGGTGGCGGGTTACGGAACCTACCTGCACGGCGAGGCCGTGGCGATCGGCTTGGCCGCGGCCGCGCAGCTGTCGGAGAAACTCGGTTCCATTTCGGCCGGGGAAGTAAAGCGCATCGACGCCGTGATCTCCGCGCACGCCCTGCCGGTCCGGCTGCGGGCGCCGCTGGCGGTCGCCGCCCTGCTGGCCGCGATGGCGCGGGACAAGAAGGTGCGCGCCGGGTTGCCGCGCTTCGTGGTGCTGCAGCAGCTGGGGCAGGCGGCGACGCGGTCGGAGGGCATTACCCCGGCGTGGGTGGAGGCCTGTTTTCGCGAGGTCGGGGCGGCAGATTCGCTGTGACTTTGCCCGTTTTGCGGCTAGGTTAGGGCCATGTCTGCCATCGACGAGGGCATTGTCCGCGAGTATTTTGAACAGAACGGGTTTCTGGTCCGCCAAGCCCGCAAATACCAGGTGTCGGCGCGCCGGAAGACCGGCGACGAGGAAATCGACCTCGTGGTTTACAACCCCGCGTGGCGGCGCGGTTCGCGGCGGCCGGATTTCTTCCTGTTCTCCAGCGAGCTGGCCTTCGTGCACAAGGCGATCGTCGCCGTGAAGGGCTGGCACACTGGGGTGTTCACGCCGGCCACGCTGAAGAGCAGCCCGGAGATTTTCCGCTTTCTCGAGGAAAACGTGTTGAAGGAGGTGACGCGGTTCTTCCCGGCTGAAACGCCGGACGACGCCGGCGGTGAGCTCACCAAGATCCTCGTGCTGCCGAGCCTGCCCACGGCGGAACCATTCCGCTCGCAGAGCGTCGAACTGCTCAAGGCCCACGGTATCGATGCCATCATTTCGTTTCGCGCCATGCTCCTCGACATCCTCGACAAGATTGAAATCAACCAGAACTACAGCAAAAGCGACACGCTGCAGGTCATGCGCATCCTGAAAAACTACGATCTGCTCAAGGATACGCAGCTCGATATGTTTCCCGAGCGCGCCACGGCCGCGCGCCGCGCCAAGACCTGATCGCGATGCCCACCGTCATTCATCCCACCGCCATCGTTGAAGCCGGTGCGCAACTCGGCGCGGAGTGCGAGATCATGGCCGGCGCAATCATCACGAAACAGTGTGTGCTGGGTGACCGCGTTGTCGTGCATCCCTACGCCGTGATCGGCGGGGACCCGCAGTATGTGAAATTCGACCGTGCGACCGCCTCCGGTGTGCGGATCGGCGCCGGCACCGTTTTGCGGGAGCACGTGACGGTCAACCGCTCCATCCACGCCGGCGGCTTCACCACGATCGGGGAGGGCTGCTTTCTCATGGCGGCGAGCCATGTGGCGCACGACTGTGCCGTGGGCAGCCAGGTGGTCTTCGCCAACGCGGCGCTGCTCGCCGGACACGTGAGCGTGGGCGACCACACCTTTTTCGGCGGCGGGGCGGCGGTGCACCAGTATTGCCGCATCGGCGAGAGCGTCATGGTGGCCGGGCATGCATCGATCACGCGCGACGTGCCGCCTTTCACCATGGTGGCCGAGCGCGACGACGTGATTGGCTTCAACCTGGTGGGCCTGAAGCGCCGCGGTTTCAGCCGCGCGGCGATGGCGGAATTGAAACAGGCGTATCACGAGGTCTATTTCACCGTGGGAAACATCCGCACGGTCGCGGCCGCGGTGCTCGCCGGCGGAAAATTCGCTACTCCCGAGGTGCGGCGTTTCCTGCAATTTTTCTCCGAGGGCAAGCGCAGCTTTGCGCGGGCGCGCCGGGCGGCGGTGGAAGAGTCCGATGCCGGCTAAGCTCGCCATCACCTGCGGCGACCCGGCGGGGGTCGGTCCGGAAATCATCGCCACCTGGCTCGCGGCGCATGCCGGCGAAGCGAAGGCGGTGGCGGTGATCGGGCCGGCGCGCTGGCTCGCGACGCTGGGCCCGGCCGTGGGAAAAATTGCGGTGGGGCTCGAGGACTATGCGGCGATCCCGGGTCAGCCGACGGGCGACGGCGCGCTCGTGGCCTGGGCGGCGATGGAGCGCGCGGCACAGGGCTGCAAGGCGGGTGAGTTTTCCGGGGTCGTCACCGGGCCGGTCAGCAAGGAGTGGCTCGCGCGCATCGGCTACGCGTTTCCCGGCCAGACGGAATTCTTTGCCGCGCGCTGGGGCGGCGAGCCGGTGATGAGTTTTTGCGGCGGGCGGTTGCGGGTCGTGCTAGCCACCTGGCATGTGCCGTTGCACCAGGTCTCACGGTTGCTCGGCCCGCATCTGCTCCGCCGCACGATTGCTGCCGCCCAGGAACTGGCGCAGGCGGACGGGGTGGCCCGGCCGCGCATCGGCGTGTGCGGACTCAATCCGCACGCGGGCGAGGGCGGCCTGCTCGGTTATGAGGAGACCGAGCTGCTCAATCCCACGCTCGACCACCTGCGGCCCGAATTTCCCGGGCTCTCGCGCTGTGAGCCGGGCGACACGCTGTTCGCCCGGGCGCTGCGCGGCGAGTTCGACGTGGTGGTGGCGCTCTATCATGATCAGGGGCTCGCGCCCCTGAAAGTGATCGACTTTGACGAGGCGGTGAACGTCACGCTCGGCCTGCCGCACGTCCGCACGAGTCCGGATCATGGCACCGCGTTCGGCATTGCGGGCAAGGGCGTGGCGAGCCCGAGGAGTTTTGCGAACGCCGTGAGCGTGGCACGGCGCTTGATAAAATACCGCGCTGCGCGATAGTGCCGCCAGCCATGCCTGAGACCGCCACACTTACCGCCCTGCCCGAGGGCGTCCGCGAGGGGAACGAAAACCTCGTGCAACTCACCGCGGCCGCCGGGACGAAGGTTGCCGCGCTCCTGGCCCGCGAAGGGCAGGGGGACTTCCTGCGCGTCGCAATTTCGGGGGGCGGCTGCAACGGGCTCAGTTACAAGCTCAAGTTCGTGCCCGCGCCGAAACGGGGCGACATCCTCGTGCGCACCGCGGGCGTGCCCGTCGTGGTGGATAGCAAGAGCGCGCTTTATCTCAAAGGCACCCGGCTGGACTACTCGAGCGCGCTGGTTGCGGGCGGTTTCAAGTTCTCCAACCCCAACGCCAAGGCGAGCTGTTCCTGCGGCGAGAGCTTTAGCGTTTGAGGTCCAGGCGGGCGGCGCCGGGGAACCTTCGGGCGAAATTGGTGTTGTCATCCCGGCACTTCCCGGCGAAAAACCGCCCCACTTAGACACCAGACCAAACCTTATTGATGGCCACTTCGTTTCCCTCCGCCGGCGGCAGCAGCCGCCCCGGCTCTTATCAGCGTCGCAATGTCGACCCGTTCGCGGCCATCCGGCGCAACCACCGCATCAAAGTCCCACAGGTTCGCGTGATTTCCCCCGAGGGCAAGCAGCTCGGCGTGATTGACACCGCCAAGGCCGTCAACCTGGCGCTCGAGGTCGGGCTCGACCTCGTCGAGGTGGCGCCCAACGCCACGCCGCCCGTCTGCCGCATCATGGATTTCGGGAAATACGTCTACGAGGAATCGAAGAAGACCTCCCACTCAAAGTCCACCGCGAGCAAGATCAAGGAGATCGAATTCAGCGCGCGCATCGAGCAGAACGACTTTTTCACCAAGCTCCGCCACGCCGAGGAATTCCTCGACCATGGCAACAAGGTGAAGCTCCGGCTGAAGTTTCGCGGCCGCGAAATGGCGCACACCGAGATCGGTTTCGACGTGATGAAGCGCGCCGTGACCGAGCTGGCGGGCATGGGGCATCCGGATGCCGACCCGAAACTCATCGGCCGCAACATCCATGTCATGCTCACGCCGCTGCCGGTCAACAAGCGGAAGCTGAAGTGGCACGTGAAGGATGACCAGCAGGCTGAGCACGGGGCGGCAGAGGCCGCAGCTTCGGCGGGGGCCTGAGTCCGCCCATGTTTCCGGCCGGTCTACGCCTTGCGACGGTCGCAACCTTCGCGGCGGTCTCGCTGGCTGCGGCCGAGCCCGTAGCGCGCGTGGCGCCCAACCGGCCGGGTGCCGGCATTGCGAATCCAGGGGCCGCGGCCGCGGGCAAGCCGTCGTCGCTGCCCGTCACCCGCATGCTCGGGCTGGAGTTCTTCGCGGTGCGCGACGTCACCGGATTGCTCGGATTCAAATCAACCTGGGTCGAATCCATCCGCCGGCTCACGCTCACCGATCAAACCAACAAGGTCGAGCTGACGGGCGGCAGCCGCGAGATTGCCGTCAACGGCCTGCGCGTTTTCCTGGGGCAGCCCATCGTGCTGCGCGGCGGTGCGCTTTACATCAGCAAGACGGATCTGGAGCGCAGCCTCGCGCCGCAGCTGCGCCCGGCGCTGCTCGGGCCGCTGCTGGGCCGCCCCAAGATCATCGCGCTCGATCCGGGACACGGCGGGGCCGATCACGGGATGGAAAACAAGGCGCTGGGGCTGAAGGAGAAAGTGCTCACGCTCGACGTGGCGCAGCGGCTGAAAAAGCTGCTGGAGGCGCGCGGCTACACGGTGGTCCTGACGCGGAGCGATGACCGGCAGCTCGGTCCGGACAAGCTGACGGATTTCCTCACCCGGGCGGACATCACCAACCGCGCGAAGGCGGACCTGTTTGTCAGCATCCATTTCAATTCGCTCTACCCGGATACGAAGACGAGCGGCACCGAAGTCTACACCTTCACCCGGACCGGCCAGCGCTCGGATCGCGCCTGGGGTCTCGTGGAAAAGGACGACGCCGAGCCGAAGCCGTCCGAGGTCAACCGGTTCGACCCGTGGAGTTCGCTGCTGGCCCAGATGATGCACCGCGAGGTCATCACCACGCTCAAGACCTTTGACCGGGGACAAAAGACGATGCATTCGGCGGTGTTGCGCGGACTGAAATGCCCGGCCGTGCTGGTCGAGTCGGTGTTCCTTTCCAACGAAGCCGAGGCGCGTCGCGCCGCCACCCCGGCTTACCTGCAACATATCGCCGAGGCCCTGGGCAATGGCATCGGCGCCTACGCGGACACGTTGGCAAAAATCCAACCGCGACCCGCGCCGCCTCCCGCCGTCAGCCCGTCCTCTTCCAAACCATGAAACCGACCCGCTCCTTCCATCTCGCGACCCTTGCCTTGCTGCTTCTCCCGGCCGCCGCCTTGCAGGCTTGGGATTATCAGGGCCATCGCATCGTCAACCAGCTCGCGCTGGCCTCGCTGCCCGCGGATTTTCCGGCGTTCGTGCACGAGCCCACCGCCGCGGAGCGCATCGCGTTCCTCTCCGGCGAGCCGGATCGGTGGCGCAACACCTCCGACCTGCCGCTCAAGAACTACAACGGGGTGGATCACTATCTGGATGTGGAGGAACTGACCGACGCCGGGCTCGATCCCGCGACGATTCCGTCGATGCGCTACGATTTCGCCGTGCTCTATGCCGCGGGGCGCGCCGCGCACCCGGATAACTTTCCCAAGATCGATCCGGAGAAAAACACGGACCACTCCCGCGAATGGTGTGGCTTCGCGCCGTGGGCGATCACGGAGTATTACGGCAAGCTCAAGTCGGAGTTTTCCTATCTCAAGGCCTTCCAGGAGCTCGGGACGCCGGAGGAGATCGCCAATGCCCAGGCGAACATTCTCTATGTGATGGGGGTGATGGGCCACTATGTGGGCGACTGCGCACAGCCCCTCCATACCACGAAACACCACAACGGCTGGGTGGGGGACAACCCGAACGGCTACACGACGTGGGGCGGCTTTCACGCGTGGATTGACGGCGGGTTCATTGGCAAGGCCGGGATCACCACCGCGGCGATCGCCCCGCGGGTTACGCCCGCCCAGGCTATCGCGCTGGCGCCCCAGGCTGACGGCCGGGATCCGATGTTTGTGGCGACGATGAATTACATCCTCGCGACGCTGCAGCAGGTCGAGCCGCTGTACCGGCTGGAAAAAGCCGGCAAGCTCAGCGACGACTTTGCGAAGGCCCGGAAGCCCGGGAAGGATTTGCAGCCGGTTGACCCGGAGGGCCGGGCCTTCATCGAGGCCCAACTGCTCCGCGGGGGCGAAATGTTGGGCGCGATCTGGCTTACAGCCTGGCGCAATTCGCCGCCGGATACCTATCTCCACGCGCAGTTGCTCAAGCGCCAGGGCAAGGCGCATCCGGCGCCGGCGAAATAAACTGCAGGGCGGGGTCGTCCGCCTGCGCGAAGTCTGCGGCGCGATAATCTGACCCCGCCAATTTCCGATGTAGGCGTCGCTCTGCTTGCCAGCCGAGCCACCGCGCTGTCGCCGATGGGGACATCGGCGACCACCCCGCTTGTCCGGGTAGGTTGCGCGCTTGCCGCGCAACGTTGCGAACAAGCTCGCAACCTGCAGGCGGGTTATCCGCGTTCGCGCAAGCCTGCGGCGTGACGAGGCGACCCCGCCCTGCATCGGCCTCAGGTGCCGGTTTTCCACGCCAGCACGATCGCGCCGGCGACGATCAGCAGGCCGCCCACGCCGCTGCGCAGTGTCAGCGGCTCGCGCAGGAAAATCGCGGCGAAGATTAGTACGAAAACGACACTGAGCTTGTCGACCGGCGCGACCTGTGAGGCCTGGCCGAGCTGCAGCGCGCGGAAATAGCAAAGCCACGAGAGGCCCGTCGCCAGTCCCGACAACGCCAGGAACACCCACGTGCGCCCGGAGAGCGTGGCCAGCGCGCCGGGCCGGGCTGTCACGAACGCGATCGCCCAGGCGAAAAACAAGATCACCGTCGTGCGGATGGCGGTGGCGAGATTCGAGTCCACGCCGGTGACCCCCACCTTGGCCAGCACGGCGGTGGCGCCGGCGAAGAACGCCGAGAGCAGCGACCAGAAAATCCAGGACTGGCTCATGAAGGTCGAGTCGAGGCGGGTGGGTGGCGGCGCGACGGATCAGGGCGCGCGGTGGCGCTGGTCGCGATAATGAATGACCCGGACCTTTTCGAGCGTCACGAGCCCGCCCCCCATCATCGTGTCGAGCATGGGGAGGAACGCATTGATCTTGTCCTCGGCGTCCACGATCTCGATGACCATGGGCAGATCCTCGGACAGGCGGAGAATCTTGGTTGTGTGCAGGTGGCTGCAGGCGCCAAACCCCATCGGGCTGCGCAGCACGGTGGCGCCAGCAAGTTTCAATTCTCGGGCCTTGAGCACGATGGCTTCGTAGAGCGGGCGGTGCTCGTAGCGATCGGATTCGCCAATGAAAATGCGTAGCAGCAGGGAGTCGACGGGAAGTTGCATGTTAGCCTTTCAGAGGATGGTTGAGAAACGTGGCCAGAATGTGCCCGAGCCACACCGCGATGAAACAGACGACGACAGAGCCGACCACGTAGCCGCCCGCGCGCAACCAGTCGCCGTCACGTACGAGGTTCAGGGTTTGCAGACTGAACGAGGAAAACGTCGTGTAGCCGCCGCAAATGCCAAGCATGAGAAAGCTCCGCGACTCGCTGCTGGCGAGCCAACGGCCATCGGGGCTGGTAAATGTCGCCAGAAAGCCAATGGCGAGGCAGCCGGTGACGTTCACCCAAAAGGTGCCCCAGGGAAACGTCTCGCCATAATGAACTGAGATGACGCCGGAAAGCCAGTAACGCGCCACGCTGCCGAGCGCGCCGCCGAGTGCGATAAGAAGGTAGATGAGCATATGACAAGACCTGTTATGAAATTAACCTTTAACAGGAGTCATCAGCCTCGTGACAGCGGGGCGGTTTACCCTTGCGGGAAGGCGGAATCCATCGCCATCGCCAGCAAAGCATTTTGGACTGGATTGGCAAGCTACGCGAATGCGCCTCGAATTCCCGTCCCGGCCTGCCACAGTCTCCGGCGATTGAACGTCTTCCGCCAGTTATGCAGCGCGGTTCTGGCCGTGGTCGCAACGACCCTGGCGGGGCAATCCGCGGAGAATCCCGCCGCCCGGGTCGTCCTCCTGGCGAACAGTGACGATCCCGACTCGCTCCAAATCGCCCGGCATTACGCCGACGTGCGACACGTCCCGCGCGAAAACATCATCGCGCTGCCCATGCCGCTGACCGAGACCATCACCTGGCCGGACTTCGTGGCCACGGTCTGGCAGCCCCTGCAGGACGAACTCGTGCGGCGCCAATGGATCGATGCCATCCCGATGGCGCTCACCGATGACGTCGGGCGGAAGAAATACGCGATTGCCGGGCACCGCATCGCCTATCTCGTTGTTTGCCGCGGGGTGCCGTTGCGTGTTGCGCATTCGCCGGCGCTCAATGCGCCGCCGCCACCGCCCTATGACCGGGCGGAATTTCGCACCAACGAGGGGGCGGTTGATTCCGAGCTGAGCCTGTTGGCGCGGACAAACACTCCGATCAATGGCGTCATGCCGAATCCGCTTTATCTCAACGACCACCCAGCGCCGTGGGATCTGGCCCAAGTGGTGAAGGTTTCCCGGCTCGACGGGCCTACAACGGAGGCGGCCCTCGCCCTGGTGGATCATGCACTGGCCGCAGAGCGCACGGGCCTGCTCGGGCGGGCGTATGTTGATTTGGGCGGTGGCCGCCCCGGCGGCGACCGCTGGCTTGAGGATGCGGCGGCGCAACTCGCCGGGCTGGGCTTTGACTTGGACGTGGATCGCGCCACCACCACGTTTCCGACCACGGCACGGTTTGATGCGCCGGTGCTCTATTTTGGGTGGTACGCGGGCAGCGTCGAGGGGCCATTCACGCTGCCAGGTTTTCAATTTCCCCCCGGCGCGGTGGCAGTGCACATTCACAGTTATTCCGCCGAGACCCTGCGCTCGGCCGGCGCGCGCTGGTGCGGGCCGTTCGTGGCCCATGGCGTGACGGCGACGGTCGGCAATGTCTTCGAGCCCTACCTGGGTTTCCTGCACCGGCCGGATCTGCTGCTGCGCGCGCTGGTCCGGGGCGACACGTTTGGCGACGCGGCGTATTATGCCGAGCCGGCCCTAAGCTGGCAGGCCATCGCGATTGGCGATCCGCTCTACCGGCCCTTTGCCCGGTCATTCGATGAGCAATGGAAAGGTCGGGCGGCGCTGCCGCCGCAGTTGGCGGGCTATGCCGCGCTGCGCGAAATGCACCTGCTCGAGGCGAAGCGTCAGCACGAGGCCGCGCGCGCGGTCGGGCGCGAGAGCATGCAGGAACATCCCAGCCTGGCCGTGGGCTTCGCGCTCGCGCGTCAGCGGGAGGCGGCGGGCGATTTGGCGGGGGCGGCGCGCGAGCTGGCCTTCGTGGCCAAGCTAGCGTCGTTTCAACCCGACGAATGGGCCCTGGCGGGTGAGGTCGCAGCTTTGCTCCTGCGCGCGGGCGATGCGGTCGGAGCCGAGCAACTCTACGCCCGACTCCTGCAGGAGCCGGCGCCGCCGCCCGAATTGCGGGCGGTGTGGCTGCGGGAGGCCAACCAAGCCGCCCAAGCGGCGGGCCACAACGAGCAGGCGCTCGACTGGGCCCGGGAGCTGGGCCGGCTCGTGCCCGACGAAAGAAAATAGCGCGACCGTTGCCGGTCGCGCCACGGTTGCGGGGGAAAACCCGTTCAGACCTTGTCGACGATGCGATCCGCCAGCCCGTAAGCGATGGCTTCCTGCGCGTTGAGATAGAAGTCGCGGTCGGTGTCGCGGTTGATGCGCTCGAGCGGCTGGCCTGAGGCGTCCGCGAGGATCTGGTTCAGTTCGGCGCGGATTTTTTCCATTTCCTTGGCCTGAATGTTGATGTCCGTCGCCGGGCCGACCATGCGGCCGGAGATGAGCGGCTGGTGGATGAGCACGCGGGAATGCGGATAAAGCAGCCGCCGGCCCTTCGGTGCGCCCGAGAGCAGAATGGAGCCCATCGATGCGGCCATGCCCGTGACCACGACGGTGATCGGCGAGGTGATGAGCTTCATCGTGTCGTACACCGCCATGCCGGCGGTAATGGAGCCACCGGGTGAATTGATGTAAAAGGTGATTTCCTTGCCCGGTGCGACCCCCTCGAGGTAAAGCAGCTTCTCGGTGATGTCCTTGGCGGTCTCGTCGGTCACCGCGCCCCAGAGGAAGATTTTCCGCTGCGCGAGGAATTTCTTCTGGATCAGCATCGCCACGGGCGTCGCGCCTTTTTTGGCCGCGGCAGTTTCCTGCTCTTCGTCGTCATCGTCCTCGTCCTCGTCGGCGCGCGGCAGCGGGGCGGCGAGACCGGGTTGAAGGTTGTCGAAATGCATAGGCCGCAAAGATTGGCGGGCTTGCCGCGGTTGGCAAGTGGTTTGGCCGTTTCCTGGCAGTGGGGGTTGCCAACTCTGCCGGCCGCCGCCATTGCTGGGCGCGCATGAGCGTCCAACGCATCTCCGGCCGCATTGTCGATGTGCTCAACCGCGCGGAGTTTCCCGGCACAGTCGAAGTTGCCGGCGGCGTCATCCGCCGGATCACGCGCGACGCGCGCCCGCGTGGCCGGCATTTGCTGATGCCGGGGCTCGTGGACGCCCACATCCACATCGAGAGCTCGATGCTGCCGCCGGCGGAGTTTGCGCGGCACGCGGTGGTGCACGGCACGGTCGCGACGGTGTCCGACCCGCACGAGATTGCCAACGTCCTGGGCGCGGCGGGCGTGGACTACATGATCGCGGACGGGCGGCGCACGCCGTTCAAGTTTTACTTCGGTGCGCCCTCGTGTGTGCCGGCGACCACCTTCGAGACGGCGGGGGCGGCCCTCGACGCCCGGGCGGTGGCGTGGCTGCTGGCCCGGCCCGAGGTGAAGTTTCTGGCCGAGGTGATGAATTTCCCCGGCGTCCTGCGGGGCGATCCCGCGCTGCGCGCCAT